>Ga0210401_10001431_pt1 | contig 27731 bp, 41 predicted proteins | sample IncBWH32MmetaG_FD_150866 | JGI IMG/M metagenome (GOLD analysis project Ga0210401, IMG submission 150866) | Forest soil microbial communities from Barre Woods Harvard Forest LTER site, Petersham, Massachusetts, United States - Inc-BW-H-32-M | ecosystem: Environmental > Terrestrial > Soil >...
GCAACGGGCTTGCTTATGTTTCGCACCATGAACGAAAATAGCAACCCCAGATCCGCCGCCAACCTCGGAGTGTTCGTCGTGATGGCGATCGTACCGATCGTGGTGTATCTGGTGGCGGTGCTGGTGCTGCCGTGGATCGGGAGGGGATTCCATTAGGCTGCGCCGGGTCGGGTAGCATCGCTCGACCCTCGGGTGCCCGACGGTGTTCGGGGGGTTCTGCTCAACGCCGACCGTGGTAGTATGCCCGTATCCCGATTCTTTCCGTGTGGATGATCCTCCAATCATGGAACCGATCGGATACCCTCCCGTGGACCCGTAGTCTTCGGGAGGGCTTTGGATTCTCGAAGCCGCATCGAAGTTCGTACCACGACCCGAAGTCCACCTGCTGGGATACCGCTTCCATCCGACGTGGTTTGGGTATATAGTGTTCCACACCGCGGGAATCCAGGCTTTGCGGACTCCAACGGGATAGGGGATGGACACTCCGTAGCACTCCCGCATCGAGGGACGGGGATGTGTGGGGAAGCAGCGCGGTTACTCGCCGCATGCAAAAGTGACCTGCTTGATGTTGCAACCGCAGCGAAGAAACTCGCTGATCTCGCGGGCAGTTCCTGCGCGGATAGCTTCATATTCCTCTGCAACGAGAAGACCCGTGCGACTGCGCGAGTGAAGAAGACGCGAGCAGCGTACGGTCGTCACATCGCCGACGACGGCTGCGGGGTGAGATCAGCCAAGCAGAGCTAAATGATCCGCCCAACGGGATTGCTGATAACATAGATCCTGCCTTTAGGGATTTCCGCTATCCCAAGGGAACTTTGCCTGTACATTTTCCACTTCCGCCCGGTGGTTCGTACAGATCAACGGGTTTTTCTTATCCAGGCATCACAGCACGTCCTTAGCGATTTGCACACGAATCGCTTGGCGGTTTCCGTGCATCAAACTGCTAGTGTGATCCGTTCACACCCCGGCCTATTCCGATGGGTCTCCTGAAAATTCATCGGGTAGGCTGGGCGTGGGAGTTGAGTACGGGATGACAGCGCTGGGTTTGTCCCGCGCCGTATGATCGCTCGGTGACGAAGGAGCCGACCACGCTGCCGGTGGTTTTGCTTGCCTTGTTGCTGGTGCTGCTAGTCGCGGTGTGGGGGTATTTCTTTTATCACATGAGTGGTGAATAGCGCGGCGGACCTGTTCTCGTCGAGCCAATATCAATCGTAGGGTCTCATTTCATCGTCTCCATAAATGCCAGTCACGCCATCGCCGCGTTGGAATATCGTGTCACGGCTTCTGCATACTCACGACGTTGCTGTCGGATGTCTACCATCGCCTCGCCACCAGGAGCACCTTCCTCCGCTACGACTCCCAAAGCATGTTCGTAGCGCAGGTGGGCTATCTGTAGCGCGGCGAAACCACCAGATGCAGCTTGGCGCAAAGTCTGGGCTTTGGTGCGGTCAACCTCGGATTGGCGTTTCTCCTGTAGCATCGGTTCGCAACCTCCGAACCGGCGAGATCACGGAGTCATGAGTCGCGTCTGCCCCGATTGACGCAACTCCGTCAGGTTTAATTCTGCCACGTCGCTATGAACAACCCATGACGTTGCGTATGGTTGTCGTTTGGATGCTGAGAATGTCTGAGAAGACGCACCAAATGTGGACCACGCCACAGTTCTAACGTGACAGTAGCGCAGCGCAGGTTATATCTGGGTCAAAGAACGGAGATCCGGGTCTCCTGCAAGTTCCCGAGCACAGTCCAGCGCATCCTCGCGCTGTGGAAAGACCCGGTGGTCAGTCGTCCTCATCAACGGTCCAAGTTCCACCAGCATGTCGGGTGATATGACACGTGCCGCCAGAAGTACACCGGATCTCCTCTCTGCCGTTACTGAGAATCAGAATTTCATAGGCCACGATCCTACATCGGCGGGGTACGGCGGAAACTACAATCAAGCTGAATCGAGTCGTGCGGAATCGAGGCACCGTCAGTTACGTTCCGTTGTCTTGCTGTCCATCGGGTCCGCTTCGGCGTCTATGTCACGCGTGAATACCTACTTTCTGCCCGCGCGGTACAACACCTCCACAAGTCCGAGTCGGAGTTGGCGTTTGACCACGATGATCGAGCCTCGGGTGATAGGTGATGAAGCGGAACGGTTTCGGCGGCTCGTTGAGGATCGCTTGAAAAGAGTCTCGTACACGGTATCACCCAGCCGGAGTACTTCCGATAAAGGATTTACCGTTCATCGAACAGGCACCTTCACACAAAATTCCGTAGGCCTGGCCATCAACATTTGCATCACAAGAACCGAGGCGATCTTCAAGCTCTGGGTGTACAACTGACGATACCCGGAATTCGACCCATGAAAATCGCTGAAAGAAAGGATACAGCTTGACTCAAACCACAGTAGTGCATGAACCGAGAGTACTGGCGGCAGACACTCTTACGGGCGATAAAGTCGTAAATTTTCAAAAGGAGGACCTCGGAAAAATCGAACATCTGATGATCGACCTGGAGACGGGCCGCATCGCCTACGCGGTTCTATCGTTCGGGGGTTTCCTGGGCATGGGTGATAAGTTATTTGCCATCCCCTGGAGCGCCCTCGCCCTCGACACGGTTGAAAAGCGTTTCATTCTGAACGTAGATAAGGAGTTGCTCAAGCGCGCTCCCGGTTTCGACAAGGATCACTGGCCGAACATGGCTGACCACGGCTGGGGTACCAAAGTCTACACGTTTTACGGCGCCAAGCCCTACTGGGATTAGAAGCGTGGGCAAAACGGCGATGGCTGGCCGCAACGAGGTGATCTAGCGGCTGGTCAAAGCCTGTTTGGACCGAAATAGCGGAATGCATCGCCCCTCGACTGCCCGGTCTCACAGGCGGAGAGGGGGTGGCGCATCATTCTATACGAATGACGAGAGGATGTTTATGTTTCTGATCTTGTGTGCGGTGTTAGTTTTGGCGTGGCTCCTCGGTTGGAGCGCCTTCCACGTTACAAGTGGATTGATTCATCTTCTGCTGATTGTAGCCGTCATCTTCTTAGTCCTCCACTTCTTGCGCGGCCGAACAGCGTAGGAAGGCGATTTGGATTATGGTGCTGACCCGTCAAAGGAGAAATTATGAAAACGCTCAAACGGTCGTTAACTTTCCTTGCGCTGCTGGTAGTCGGGGCTTTTGTAGGATGCTCAACGACGTCCACGAAATCACCCGTCGTTTCTGACAGCATCCGCAAGTCGCTTGATCAGGCGGGCTTCAAAGATGTCTCCGTAAGTCAGGATCGCGACAAGGGTGTAGTGACCCTTGATGGACACGTCGCAACTGAGGGTGACAAGTCACAGGCTGAATCGATTGCGAAGTCCATGGCGAGCTGACAGGTTGTGTCGAACCAGATTGCGGTGATTCCGCCGAGTGCCGAAAGTGATGCAAAGGCTGTGAACTCGGATCTTGACAAGGGAATGGAAAACAACCTGGATGCGGCTCTGATCCAACATAGGCTTCACAAGAGCGTAAAACACGATGTCAGAAACGGTGTCGTTACGCTTATCGGCGAGGTCAACTCACAATCCCAGCGTGCACAGGCCGAACGGGTTGCGTCTTCAGTTCCAAATGTGAAGCAGGTGGTAACGAGCTGCAAGTTAGGCATCAAAAGGCCAGCGCGTCGAGGTGGGAGTACTTAGTCTCCAACGTATCGCGTGTCCTCAGACCTCTAACTAGAAGCCACTGGCTCACCTCGGACCAACCGAGCAGATCATCACGCCACCCGCGCAGTCCGGCGAGCTCGGGTCGATATGAGCCAGGATGGGAGGCTGATTTACGTTGGACGCCTGCCCGCTTGGGGAAGGCACATTATTTCTTATCATTGCCACAACCTGGCCCAAAGCCAAACAGAGGGATCGCTTGGCCTTGATTGTTCCGAATCCTATAACTTCACAGTGAGGATTCGAGAACTACTTGGCGGAAATATGACATCAAGCACGCAATCAGAGTGCGGCTTCTCCCGCCGTGGTCCTTCGGCATCGAAGTCACTGTTGCACGCGGGCAGGTGGGCCGCTTCAGTGTTGTTAGTGATCAGCCGGAACATAAACTCCTTCTTGTCGGCCACCCGCTCGGCATAGACACTTCTGTAGTATGTCGACGGGTTGGAAAACAGCGCAATATGTTGTGACTCATCAGCCCCGGTGAGAAGCGTAAGACAAGGCAATATTGGTGTGAAAGACCGCCGGTTCCGACCAACAACTGGCGCTTGAGTGCGACACCGATCGGCTTCGGTCCCAACCACACTGAAAGCAGCGCAACTGCGAAGTCCTTACCCGGAATCGTCAGCTCCTGGCCTTGGCCGCGCATCAGAGTGCCGACACCGGGTAGGTACGTGAAACTGAGCACATTCCCTTTTCTGGGGGCAGGAAGCGCATTTTCCAAGAGATCGAGCCGCGCGCGCAGGATTAGCACGTCAGCGCTTGAGTTGCGCATGATGGCAGCGTCCACTGCCTGAACAAACTGGTCGCGACTGAGGTCGCGCAGCATGCTAATTACAATGCGCTTCTCCTCGTCGGTCGTAATCGCTGCCTGCGCGTCCGTCGTGGGATGTTCGAGGTAGAGTGCTACGACGTAGACCTTGAAGAGAGCCTTCTCCTTGCGCAGGCCCATGCCGTTCAGCCGGAGCTCCTTGTTGTCGCTAGTGGCCACTTCCGGCATGCTGACGCCCGACACCTCACGCACAGGAACTGCCGCTACACTCAGTGCCGCCGCGCAGCAGAAAGCTGCTGTGGGAATTAGATTGCGTACTTTCATCTTGGCAACTCTCAGCAAATCCGGAGGACCGATTACGGCTCGACAAGAAATTGCCCGACCGGGCAGAATCTCCCGCATCTACCAGACTTCGACTGAACCATGCGGGATAGGCAATTCCCGCCTCCCTTAATCTTATTCGGGACGGCCCAAATACTAACCGCCTTGGAATAGGTCTTATATCGGTAGCCGAACTTGACTGGCTGCTTCCTCTCGGTTGATGAACCGTCTGGTCCCTAACCCTGAAGCGAGTTGGGTTTTACCTAATTTAGGGCGTGTAGCCTTTGAGCGAATGATCGTGCGCGGCGTAGTAGTTGCCGGCTGCGTTCAGTTCTGGTTTGCCCGAAGTCACATGGCAATAGGCGCAAGCCTTCCCCTCTGTTTTCGCATACTTCGGCTTTGCGTAGGACTGAGTTACGCTGGCACACCACACACCGGCGGTCAGGACCGCCGCCGCAACCGCACTCTTCAAGATTTTCGGCATCGCTGGTTGTATCCTCATTCACCCTCGTGCAATTGCGTCGCCAGTGCTGTATCTCGAAGGCAGGTTCCCGGATTTGCCATGTTTCCTGCTTCTCGATGAGGCTCCCGTGATGACCGTGCCTGGTCGCGTGACCATATTTCGTTACCAGTTTTCGCGTGGTACGGCGTGGATTTCGCAATGCGAGAAATGCGCTCTACGCGGGTAAAACTTCTCCTTGTTGAGATGCGCTTCGTCAGGCCCGCAGAGATGATGCCCTCGGATTCATCGCTGTGCGATCGTTTTGACAGGGCCGCCCTGAAGGTAATCCTTGATGCTCTGTTCCATTTCAGACGGAAACTGCGGCGCAGACCCAACCAGTTTTTCGGCGTAGACTCTCAGCGCGATTTCTTTGAATACAGGAAGCGCAACCCGGCCCCCAGTTTCTCCTGCTCCGAGGGAACGATTGTCGTCAAAGCCGATACGCACGGCGATCGTAATTCCTGGCGGGCCGTAAGTGGACCCACAAAGAGCGCATCGCGGAATTCATTTGTCGTTCCCGTCTTGCCCATCACAGCCATCGGGAAACCGCTTGAGTCTAGTGCGTGAGCCGTGCCAGTGGGCAAGCGCACGACACCGCGCATGCCTTCCTGAATGAGCAAGAGGGCGAAGCTCTCGACATGAACCGGAGACGACGCGTGTTCGCTTTCGGCCATCACCTGACCCGAATCGTGCACGATCCTCCGGATTACATATGGCTGGGTGAGGATGCCTGATGCCATCGCACGGTAGGCGTTAGCCAGCTCCATCAAGTTCACTTCGGATGCTCCCAAAGCCGTCGTCACATAAGGCTGCAACGGCGTCCGTATTCCCAGACTTCGGGCTGTCTGCAGGACGCTGGTAATCCCAATCTCGCCTGCGATCCAAATCGCGACGGCGTTTCTGGATTCCGCCAGCGCCATTCGCGCGGGAATCATGCCCTTGAACTGACCGTCGTAGTTCGAGACCCACTTGACATCCTGGTTTGCTCCATTAGGAACGCTGATGGGTTCGTCGGGAACCACAGAGTCGAGATTCAGCATTCCGGCCCGAAAGGCAGCAAGATAAACGAAAGGTTTCATTGCGGAACCAGGTTGCCGCAGGGACTTCGTAACGCGGTTTAGGTCAGTGTATGAGGAGGAACGGTCTCTGTAGAGTTGCCTGCCGCCGGCTTCTGCGAGGATGCTCGCATCGCGGTTCTTGAGCACGACTACAGAGCCTTGAATCAAACCTTTGGCACTTGGGTGGCGCTTCTCAAAGAGCAAAAGGCCATGCTCCAGCGACTGGGTCACGATTTGCTGCACCCGCGCGTCCGCCGTGGAGTAAACCTGGATGCGTCCCTGAAGCAGGTCTTTCACGCTGAGATCTGCGTCGCGGGATTTGAGCTCCTCAAGTACACTCTCAACAATGCCGGGCGATGGGCGCATTCTCTCCTTGGGTCTGGCGACGACCTCAATCGGGCGCTGCTTGGCCGTCCTCATGAAGTCCGGAACAATAGACCCATTCGCCAGCATTAGTGCAAGGACTTGATTTCTGCGCTGCCTGACCCTCTCGATTCCGCTCGCATTGGGCGCGTAATAACGAGCCGATTTTATGGCGCCAGCGAGCAACGCTGCCTTGTCCGCATCGTCCGGTGTGAAAGTGGCGAGACTCCGGCCGAAATAGTAATCCGCAGCCCGCGCCAGTCCGTACTGACCGTTTCCCATGTAAACCAAGCTGACGTAGCGGGCCAAAATCTCTTCCTTGGCGCGACGTTTGGGACCGAAGCGCTCCTGCATCGCCTCTTCCAGCCACAGCGCCAGCCGGATCTCCTCCACTTTCCGAACCACCATGTTGACGCTTCGCGCGCCGATTAAATAGGACAGGCCGCGAGCCAAAGGCCCGCTGTGCCGGAGCTGGTTGCTATTTTCCCGAGCTGTCACGGCTTGAAGAAAGTAACCCCGTACGACTTGTTGCGTGATCGTCGATCCGCCTTGCGGAAAAATCGAAGAACTATTCACTGCATCTCGCCGTCCCAGCTTGGTAAGGCGCCCCAGAAGACTTCGAATTCTGAGCTTGCCTAACACGCGAGGAATGCTTGAATAGTCGACACCATTATGCGAGAAAAAGTTCTTGTCCTCAGCGGCGAGGATGGCGCCTGTAACCACCGGCGGGATGTCCTCATACCTGCTGATCCACCGGTGTTCGGTGGCCATCTCTATAAGCGGCTGGCCATTGATGTCGTATACGTGGCCGATGGTAGGGAAGTCGAAGCGGACGAATGGTTCCAAGTCAGGCAGATTGGTCCGATCAAAATAGATGTGATAAAAGCCAATTCCAATGGCAGTGACTGTTATGAGCGTTGTAAAAAGGAGAAGCCCAGCGGCTGACCTCCTCCAGTGCAGCGCGGCGTAGCGGCCACCGCGGATTCCGCGAGCCGCCATCGCCTGAGCGCCAGCCGGCATGCGCCTGAACCAAGTTAGGAAAAGACCAACCCAACCCCATCGCGAAGGTGTGTCATTCCCGGTCAAGCTCATTTCATATCCGCCAGCTCACGATGCGTCGAGCTCGTATTTCGCCCGTGGACATCTACTTCATCTCATCCGCAATCGTTTACAACACTGCGCGAACGAGCCAAACGATTAACACGATCACAATAATGGTTCCAACCAATCCTAAGCCGAGCATTTTATTTCTCCTTATGATGCCGATATCCGTCAATCTCCTTCTAAGGCATGAGGGGGACCGAACGTCTCTGGACGGCTTATTCTAAGGTGGCCTAGGGCCAAATGCCCAAACGGGGCCGCCACTGTACTCTGAGAGACCTAGGCTGGTAACGATATATGGTCATCTGACCACGTGAGGTCACCGTACGAGCCCCTTGAAGGGCATAGCGGAGAATTCTGAGCGTACCTTAAGGCTTCTCTAACAGCATCGCCATATCTGTCTGTACATAAGAGGATGGGCGGCGATCCAACTTTCGACTGTTCCACCACCCCGCGGACTATTTGGACCCACATCTGCACTGCATGGAGACCGGAAGCTCAGGCGTTCAAGTGTGTTGCAACTGGAGGAAATGCGCATGAATTTAACCACCCTCAATCCGGTCATGCTGACCCTCAGCGTGTGCCTCGTTCTGGCGATCGGCGTAGCGCTGTGGATGTACCTGCAGAAAAAGCAGACGCAGAAGCTCCGTTCCAAATTTGGCCCCGAATACGACAAGGCCATCGGCGAACATCGGGATCGCGGACACGCGGAATCGGAACTTCAGAAGCGAGAGAAGCGCGTCGCCAAGTTTCACATTCACCCTCTCAAGGCCGAGGAGCGCTCCAGGTATATCGAAGACTGGCGCCGGGAGCAGTCTCTATTTGTAGACGATCCTCGGGGCGCCGTGAATCATGCTGATACTCTGGTCCAGGATGTAATGAAACGCCGCGGCTATCCGCTGGGCGACTTTGATCAAAATGCCACGGATCTCTCGGTAGATCATCCTCTTGTCGTAGAAAACTATCGCATCGCTCACGAGATAGCCCTGCGACAAGGTCAAGGTCAGGGAACGACTGAGGATTTCCGCAAAGCCATGATCAGCTACCGCGTTTTGTTTGAAGACCTTTTGGACCAGACTGTAGAGAAACCTGAGGAGGTAACAAAATGACACCACAATTAGTCGATACACGCGAAGAGAGCGGCAACCGGCTGTCCACGGCCGACTTGGTTGCTGCTAACGGCACGCCTAGCGGTTCCACGCTGCCGATGGCCAAAGCAGCGCAAGAACCTAACTTACCGTTGTTTGCACAGAACGACACGCAGGACTTTCACTCCCGTTGGGAAAAGATTCAGATCGGCTTCGTGGACGAGCCCCGAAAAGCGGTGGAACAGGCTGACGAGCTGGTGGCCAGCGCGATCAAGCGGCTGGCGGAAGTCTTTGCTGCCGAGCGGCAGAAGTTGGAGAGTGAATGGGACAAGACCGACAACGTCTCGACAGAAGACCTGCGCATCGCCCTCCGACGGTACCGGTCTTTCTTCGACCGGCTCTTGTCTGTTTAGAAGAGGCGTCAAAGGGAACACAATATGTCAATCCTCGCGTGGATCGTCCTGGGACTGTTCGCTGGCTTCATTGGAAGCAAACTGGTCAACAAAACCGGCGAAGGCGTTGTTCTCGACATTGTCTTGGGGATCGCCGGCGCTGTAACCGGCGGCTTCCTCTTCAACCGATTCGGAGCTTCCGGAGTGACGGGCTTGAATATCTATAGCCTTTTCGTGGCAGTGCTTGGGGCGGTGCTGCTTCTGGTTGCGTATCACGTTATAAGGCGGCGGAATCTGGTTTGGTACCGGCGATGAAGCAAAGATGCCGGCTCTTGGGTAAGCGATTAACTTGTCTAGTCGCGGTGCTTGCTTCGATTCCGACGCTGGCGTCAAGCGCCCGACCGGCGAACCGCCTTCCCGCCGCGGCCACTCGAACTCTTACCGCAAGCGAAATCGAGGACTCAACCAAGACTGGCGCAGTGGGCCTTGGAGCCGCAGGACCAAGAGTGGTGCGGGCGCAGATTCTTCTGGACCGCGCCAGTTTCTCGCCGGGCGAAATTGACGGCGTCTACGGCGACGATTTCGGGATCGCGGTCAAGGGATATCAGGAAAACCACGGTCTGAAACTGACCGGGACAATTGATGACGAGATGTGGCGCCTGCTCGATACCGATGCGGGCCCTCTTCTCGTGACCTACACCATTGCCAAAGCGGATGAGAAAGGTCCGTTCCACCCAATTCCAAACGACACTCTGGAAAAGGCGAAGATGAAATGGCTAGGCTTCGAATCTCCGGAGGAGGGCCTGGGCGAGAAGTTCCATTGCTCGCCGAAGCTGCTGGCCGAGTTGAATCCCGGCGAAAAACTGGACACGGCGGGGGAGCGCATCACAGTGCCGAACGTGCGGCACGCCGCCGTGCGAGTGGCGTTGCGCGTCGTAGTGTCGAAGTCAAAACGCACTGTAATCGCGTACGGCGCTGGAGACAAGGAACTGGCGCAGTATCCTGCCACCATCGGCGGCACGCACGATCCGCTGCCGATTGGAAATTGGAGGATCACCAGCGTTGTGCACTATCCGTGGTTCAACTATGACCCAGAGCTATTCTGGAATGCGGACCCCAAGAAAGCGACAGCCATACTCCCGCCCGGCCCGAGAAACCCCGCCGGCACAGTTTGGATCGGCCTCTCGAAAGAACATTATGGAATCCATGGGACGCCGGATCCTGGGCATATCCGGCACGGCGAATCGGCGGGGTGCGTCCGGTTGACGAACTGGGATGTCGATAATCTGTCGCACCTGGTCCGACGGGGCACACCGGTCGTCCTGGAGGAATAGCTTTGAGGCTGTGCGTTTCCATTGCCGGGATTTTTTCAGTGGTCCTCGCTGCTGGCGCGACTTCCTCCATTCTTGACATGAGTCCTCCTATCCGCCGACTCGCCCTTGCGGAGCTGCGGGATATGTTCCAAGAAGTTCACAACGGACACCGCCATGGGGCGATCGATATTCTCGAGCCGAGCGGGACGCCGGTCCGTGCAGTTGTATCGGGCACCGTCCGTAAACTCTTCCTCAGCAAACCGGGCGGCAACACTATATACGAGTTCGACAACATGGAAGTATATTGCTACTACTACGCGCATTTGGACCGGTATGCGGAAGGATTGCGGGAGGGAATGCCGGTCGAGCGCGGGGACATTATCGGTTTTGTGGGATCGACGGGTAATGCGGATCAGCGCGCCCCACACTTGCATTTTGCAATCTTCGAATTGGGGCCGGAAAGGCTGTGGTGGAGGGGGAAAGCCATTGACCCCTATCCTGGCCTGGTAGCCGCAGTGAAGCGGGCGAAATAGCGGCGCCTATTTGCGCTGGAAGACGAGCTTGACCCCCGGTTTTACGACGCTGACGAGCATGGTGCCATCCGCGCAAGGGAGTAGCTTTCGAGAGTAATCGCGCCGGATTCGGTGGTGGTCACCTTTAGGACGTCGTGGTCCCACTTCGTCTTCGTCTTGAGCTCTTTTCCCGTGTAAATCGTGGCATTGTTCTATCGGTAAGGTCGCGGTAGAAGAAAGTGTCGCTGGCTCATTCATACGTGAAACTGTGAGATACGGTGATGTCACCATCCCGCTCGTTGATTGTCACGGTGCCGGTTTGAATGACGAGCTGGCCGGCAAAATTGCTATTGGCGGGCACCAGAGGCGATGTGGTCGTGCGCGAAGGCGGAAACCGCGAAGAGGAGAGTGTTAAGGCGGCCCTGGTAATTGTAGTAGCTGAATATGTCCTCATGATTTCCTTTCAAGAACGGCGGAACACGCCCGGTACCGGTCCAGGTAGACAGGGTTTCACTATTTGGCGGGCGTGTAGCCTTTGAGGGAGTGATCGTGTGCGGCGTAGTAGTCGCCGGCCGCGTTCAGTTCTGGTTTGCCCGACGTCACATGGCAGTAGGCGCAAGCCTTCCCCTCTGTTTTTGCATACTGAGGCTTGGCGTAGGATGGGATTACGCTGGCACACCACACGCCGGCGGTAAGAACCGCTGCGGCAATCGCGCTCTTTAAGATCTTTGGCATCGCTGTTGTATCCTCAATCACCCGAAAGCAATTGCTCGGCCAACGCTGTATCAACAGGAGGCTTCAGACTGGCGGTGCTTTCCGCTCTTCGATGAGGTCGTTGCGGGTGACCACACCCGGTCGCGTGACCATATTACGTTAGTGGCGTTGAGTGGCACGCTGCTGCGAACTCCCGCGTTCGGCAGGCCTGCAAACCAGGCCTACCCCTTCAACTTGGCAATTGTTCGCGGATCGTGACGTATCCGGACGCTATCCCCGCCTTTGCCGGATGGCGGCTCGATACTTCGCCACGAATATCCGCTTTCACTAGAGTCGGCCAGCGGAGTGCTCCAACAATTGCGAGGTGAATTAAATGCGTGGATTTACGTTTCTAATGGTAGCTGCGGTTGCCGGAATCGGCTTCACTGCTATCACCCAAAAAGCAGAGGCTCAGGTCAGCGTCGACATCGGCGTAGCGCCTGACTGTCCCTACGGTTACTATGACGCTGCTCCTTATAACTGTGCCCCTACTGGCTACTACGGTCCAGAATGGTTCAACGGGGACAGCTTCACTGGCGCTGGCCCGTGGTTTCATGGCGCTAGTGACTTCCAGGGCAACGTGAATAACCGTCTCCATCCGGAGCACGGATATAAGGGCCCAACACCACAACGTGGCGAGAAAGCGGAGCCGTCAAAGCGTGTCGATAGCGCGCACTTCCAAGGAAATGAAGCGCGGGACGGACGTGGCCACGTAGCCGAGGCCAAGCGCTAGGCGAATCGAGGGCGCCGCACAGTGGCGTCGCGGTGATTCCACTGCGGGCGACATTGCATCTGGCAAGCGAAGGGACCGAAAGGTCCCTCGCGCGGAATCGGACGTCCGCGACGGAATCACGCCTTGCCCCTCGCGAAGAATCTGTAAGAGATGATCCGGTGAGGCGAAGCCAACGACTACGCGGAGGTCGCGCGCGACGGGGCCAGTGTTTCATCGCTGTGCGACGGTTGTGACTGGCCGCCTTGCAAGTAATCGTTGATGCCTGGTCCGTTTCAGCCGGAAACTGCGGCGCGGAACCAACCAGCTTTTCGTAGACTCTCAGCGCGATTTCTTTGCATATCGGAACCGCAACCCGGCCTCCAGCTTCTCCTGCTCCGTGGGAACGATTGTCGTCACGATACGCGCGGCGATCGTGATGCCGGCAGGGCCGTAGGAGGAAGAAGATTGAAGAGGAGACACCATGTTACTTGACCGTCAGAGGTTTGTTCTCGCTGTCCACCAGGCGCTTAAAGAGCACGACGAGGAGAAAGATGAAACAGTGGATTCTGGTGGACATAAGATAGCCATCGACTGCGATAACGAGTTGGAACAGTTTGCAGACCGCATCCTGGAACTAATGGAGTAACTCCGAAGCGGGGGCCCTTCCCAACGAAAGGGAATGCCGCTGGGGCAGCAACAAACATCCCCGTCAGCTCCGCGGCAGCGCGCCTAGGAGTGCCACGCACTACCTTGAATGCAATGATGCGGAAGCTCGGGAATCGCCCGCAAGGATTATTTATGATGCCGAATTGGCGCCCCCCTGAAAACGTAATCCTTGTGCTCACGCCTTCATGCAGACTATTGAGGATTCTTCCTGGAGAACTTTCGGCTTACATCGGGCCAGAATTCCTTCAGAACGTTCGATGCCATATCGACGCCGATCTGCATGCCGAGCTTGGTTGCCGAGTTGGTGGCGCTCCGGTTGTCCTGGTAGTACGCGTTTGAAATCGCGACTGCGGTGGAGTTGCCAAGAATCTCCGAGTAATTGAACTGAGTCCGATCGGAATCCGTGTGGGTCCAAAAGATTTGACCGATGGAATACCCCAGGCGAGTCCATGTGCTCCCAATGCCACGTCGAAAATAGCGAGGATCCTGGTGAAGGAGGGCCGGGTAAATCGCCTCGGACATGTAGTTGCCAATGACGAAGTCCGCGTAAGATGCGGCAAAATAGCGGGCATATCCTCTCACACCTTGCCCGAACGCAGGATTAGCGTTGGTGAGCTGAGCGTCAGCTGCGAACGCCGCAGCAAGGATAACCGTGCCCCGGTCGAACGAGTCTTGACGCGCAATCTCGAACTTCTCCCGTGTTGAAAGAGGCTTGTAGTCTTTCAGACTGGGCCAGGTGCGGTTGTTCGGAATGATACCCAAAATACGCTTGCTTTCCAGTGGAACAGGTTGGGGCGGCCGTTGAGGAGTGACGGTTTCCGCGCCAGTCAGATCTTCGAAGGAAGCAGGCTGCCCGAACGATAACGACGGCCAGCACGCCGCGAAGAAGATGATGGGTAGGATGAAACTTTTCGTCATGTAGACTCCTAATGCCCCCCGATCACGCGAGCCGGCGGCCGGATACTGCTGTTAGCCATATGGGGCCACCGGCTGCGTGCTCGGTTTGGACATTCTTCTTTGTATCGAATACAGCGCCTATCGGTCGCGTTGTGCCGAATCCCGATTCAGGGCCCTTTCAAATTTCATCGCCGTCGCCGGAGTTTTGAAGTCGCCGCTCAGAATCTCACGATTGGTTGTGTCGTGGCCGTAGAGTTCCCGGTTGGTATCCCCATCCGGCCGAAGCGTCGCGCCTGTCAGCGAGATGCCTGCGAATAACCCGTGCGACCGGGAATATGACAGCATTTCCGCCTGCAGCTCCGCGTCCGTGCGAGCGCTTGCGTCGCGCCCGATCGGACCTGCCGCCACGGATGCATCTCCGCCGAGCGAAAACTTGTCGGATAACAGGTGTTTCATTCCGCCCTCGTTCATCACGAGCAACACCACATCAGTGTCCGAAAGCCCAATCTGAAACCCGAAACTGCCGCCTTCGGACCGCATCGCGGCCGGGGCGCTCCAGCCGACACCATCGTGCCGGCGGCATACCGCGAACCCGCGGCCATACTCGGCGCCGAAGATGAATCCGGCCTTCTTCATACCTGGCAGCACAACGACGCAATGCGCCTTATCGATCAGATCTTGGGGGATGCCGTGGTCGGAAGCCCGCATCATGTCGGCCAGCGCGTCGGCTGAAGCATCCAGCCTGTCGTCGACTTTGATTTCTCTGTCCGCCGCGAACGCGGCGGTGGTCATGGATCCGGCAATTGCCAGAGCCCAAACATAGTGTTGTAGATTGATTTTCATAAAAGTTATTCCTTTTCGTTCTTTCGTCTTGAGGCCAGGATTGGCTTGCGGTCATGTTAGAAGAGGCACGCTCAAGGCCGCTTGATGGGCCCTTGAACCGGCGTTGATCGCGAGTCAACCGATGTTGATTGAAATATAAACACCGGGGTGGACGGGATCACACAGGAAATATTCCCCGTTCAAGTAGTCAACGTACACGTCGTCCGTATAGAGCCAGCCCACCGGCCACGGCTGAACCACGTTGAACCAATAACCGCCGTATTGAAAACGTCCCGACCCGTTGGCGAATTCCGAACGGTTCACATGAAACCGGTGGCCACCGCCAAAACTGGAACGGAACTTAGCTTCGGGAATGCTCCCATGGCCCGCGGCTGGCGAGGCTTCCCGGCTGGCCCGTTGCTGTTCCTGACCGCGTTGCGGTTGCTGTACCGGCCTAGCCTGTTGCTGACGCACCGCGCGTTCCGGTTGCTGTACCGGCCTGGCCTGTTGCTGATGTTGGGCCTGTTGTGGTTGCTGTACCGGCCTAGCCTGTTGCTGATGTTGGGCCTGTTGTGGTTGCTGTACCGGCCTAGCCTGTTGGGCCTGTCGTGGTTGCTGTGCCGGTTTCGCCTGTTGCTGGCGCTGTGCGGGCTTGTCTTGTTGCTGCTTCTGCTCTGGTTGCTTCTCCCGCTCGTGTTCCTGAGCGTAGACGGGAACAATGGCTGCGGGAAGCAAGAACAGGATTGCCGCAGTTAGAACTGTAGTTACTTTCATGGTACTGCCTCGATTCAATTTCACTGTGAAGGAGGGCAATTCGAAGGCCGCGCTGGACGGCCTGGCGAATTCTGTTGCCAAACGCTCATAACGACCGGTTCGCGCCTAGCCGCCCGAAATGTGCGAGTGGAAATGGAGCGCGCATCGGTACGAGTAACCGGCCTCATTTGGTCGTGTGACCGCTTATGGTCGCGAAGTCAGTAGCGGCGAGACTTCGAATTCGACTGGAATTGCCAATTCACCATGCAGTGAGCCTGAAGCGGGGAGCGCGGTGCAAACTTTGGGAGTATGACGTGGTGGAGTTTCAGCGACGGTTTGTGAAAGCGGAAAGGGGTCGTGTGCTCCGTAATTTCACAGTGCACACGAGATTCGAGATTGGCTTGATTGACGCTCAAGGTGCCTTTTCGAGGCACGAAAGAGATTCGTCGATAGTGAGCGTGGCCTAGTGGAATGCGCCCACCATGTAGGCTACGAGAGAACCACCAATATGGTGCCTACGCCAATGCCTGCGCCTCCGCCGCAGCCCAGCGACTATGGCCATAGTAGCCGCCACCCGCCAAAACCAATAGCAAAATGATAAGTAGTATCAACATTCTGAATTTTCGTTTCTTCTGAACATTAGTTCGTCGCCAGCGGGACCTTGTTGTTTCTCACGTGCCACCGCGCCTGCGAATGGGGGGCAGTCCAGTTTATTTCTCCAGGACTTCTTCAACCTGGCCGATCTTCTTTTGGATTTTGCCCGCGAGCTTTTCGTTTTGACCTTCGGCCGTTAGGCCGGGATTGTTTGCGAGTTGCCCCACCTTCTCTTTAGTCTTGCCCTTCAGTTCATGGAGCTTGCCTTGGACTTGATCCTTCGTGCTTGGTTTCATATGTTTCCTCTGCTTTCTGTCGAGTGTGTGACGGAATCTGTCAACCACCTTTTACACGTCAGGTATAGGCAATCCGGGAACCCATCCAAACGTGGAAGCATAAACGGGCTAGAAACGCAGCCTCGTTAGCGTGCCAGCCAGTCTATCGCAGAGCTACCCCAGAATCGTCGAGCTCCGTCTTGGGCCGTATTTGGTCATCTACTATGGAGCGCCAAGACACAATGTGCGTAGGGATGCTCCCTTTAGAGCGACGTAGAACACCGCCGATTCAAGCCGGGCGCGCATCGTCCGGCATTCGGTCCACCTCGTGCTTAGCGTATCGCGTGAATGGAACCGTTACCGTGACGACCGTTAGCAAAGGGTCTCAAGGGAAGGACTGTGGACGAACGACTATGACGAAGATCGAATTGAGCGCATTACGCAAAGGCTTAGAGAAGAGACGGGCCGAATTGGAAGGTGGAAACCGCAACCGCGCGGCCCTTGTCATTGAAAGAAGTTCCGATGAGCTGGATCGCATTCAGCACGGCCAAGAACGCGACTTGGCAATTGACATTCTCGATCGCAACTCCAAACTGCTGCGTGATGTGCGAGCCGCACTCAGCCGTATTGAAGCGGGCAAGTTCGGGATCTGTCTCGATTGCGAAGAGGGCATTAGCATGAAGCGCCTTACGGCGGTACCGTGGACCAGCTCTTGTATCGCGTGCCAGGAGGCCGCCGACAACATGGCAAGCCAGCCCTGGGCTGCAGCTCAGGAACTGTTCGCCGGCGCCGCCTGAGAAGGACGAGAACTGGCAGATCCCGTGTGCCGAATCAACGCGCGGAAGCGCGGGATCGCAAATCTTCCGCTGCATGGAACCAGTCTTCTTGCCGCGATCTATGCGGACAACCTCTTGCTTCCAAGTGTTCATAGGCGAGGGCTGCGATCTCAGCATTCCGAATGCGGCGATGCCATGTCCAACCGTGGCTGGCGAAGGAGTGTACCGATGATCGGCCGGTATGTGCTCCAAGGCCTGACGAGAATCCTCGCGTGTCCCGTCATCGGCCCGTGCCGGTAACCGGCCAATGAGGGTCAGCTGAAAGGCATAAGCGAATTGCGACGTTCCACGACACCGCAATTTGAGATGTATGTACGACGGCAATTCGCAGCGAGGCTAAGTTCGAGCGGTCTAGGGTTCTGGCGGCTTACGTTTCCGATGATCCCTTGCCGACTGGGTGATCGCGCCGGGATGGCGACAGCGCCGAGCGTGATACAGTGCGCTTGCACGCGAGAGAGGGTTTTAATTCCATCGGACGGATGCTGATCCATTATGTGGTCCGCTTGAAGCCTGCGGTCTCCCGCCTGAAAACCAGCTTCCGGCCGAGAAATGCGCCGGCTAGAGTGCCGAGGATGGCCCACCCCAGGTCGCTGAGAATTGCGTCCGGCCTGCTGAACACGGTCGCTGAAAAACTAGGCCCGGCCAAATGAGGAGAGCGGCTCCAAACGACTCAGGGAGAAAATCCCACAGCGTGAATCGAAGCCAGTACTAGTCCGGCGGCACCACGCGAGCTCTTCGCTTTTGTATCGCGTTCCTTGAGACTTTTGGCGTCACCCAGCATTCTGCTCACTCCTGCGATCAGCGCTTTGCCGCCCCAGGGTCAACCGCGTAACGAATCTGGTCGGCGAAAGCGGAACGCCACTGCGGCGATTGCGACGATCGCGAACCGAGCGGGGAGAACCGTAGTGAGTAAGTGCGGCGAGCCGACTGATCGAGCATCAGGGCGCCTTGGCAGACGGCGGAATAGCTCTATAGCCGGAGCGGTCAGCATTTTCGATAGCGTTCCGCAGATCGCGAATCAGTTCGGCGACCGGCAGCTTTTCGGCTCGTGCGATATTGCGATTGGACCTGTGTGGTCACGCGGGTCTTATGGATGGCCTGGTCAGCAATTCCGGACGCGTGTGATGGGCGTCAGCGACGAAGGGCACGCTCAACCCGGGTTGGATGGGCTCGTCCTGCCAACCGACATGGCGTGCGGTTCTGCCGGCGGGGTAGCCGAAGAAGAACGTGCAGCGATCGCCAGGGAGAAACCTGGAATTAGTCTCAGCGTTCGGAGTCGAGGTCGTGCCACGAATTTACTATAGAACGTTTAGGAACTCCGAGAGGTTGTTTCCGGTTGACAGCCGGGTTAGGCCACGCGCCAAGCGGCGAGAGTTGCCAGCCCGTCATTGTGTGTCAGGTCCGGCCTGATTACCAGTTCCAGGGCCGACACGCTATCCAAATTAACTTCATAGTCTTCGAGCTCGCTGGTCGAGCCGTCGGGGCTAAAGTTCCACTGCTGCCGTACGATCTCTATGGGCTGCCCGCCATCCGCCGCCGACCATCGAACGACGAATTCTTGCAGGCGGTCGCGCGTCGGCTCCAGAAAATGAAGTTGAATTCGATGCACAGGCAGAGCTTGATCGAAGATGAGGCGGATTTGCTGCTCGCCGCTTTGTGAAGCTCGCCAGCCAGGACCAGAATTGGCACTAAAGACGGATTCGATGGGAAAGGCGGGATCCTCGGACGTGACTTCGACAGTCGCGATCTCTCTCAAATCCATCCAGCGCGGGCCAGGTCCAGTTCTGGCAACCGTTGGGTCCGAACCGACAATTCTTTTTCGCACGTTCCTATTCTCTCCGAAGCTATGACATTCATAAAGAACGGGCCGCCGGCGCTGTGGCAATTAGCAGATCAATTATGGACGATCCGATGAGCCACTGGCTTGGACGACAGGATCCTCACAGCCACCGCCGCCGCTGGGCTTCCACTCATAATCGGCACGGTTCGAATCGGAGGATGCGGAATTGTTTGGCTCCGGTCTGTCATCGGCGGTTAGGCGTGAGGGAGAAACGCCAAGTCATCGCTCAGCACATAGATAATGATCGCCGCAAACATAAAAAACAGGCCGACCCAGACGCGCCAGTCATGATGCGCGCGTTTCCAATAAGGACGCTCCTCATGATTAACGTCCTGATGAACGCTGTCGGGAGCCGGCCCTTCGTTGCCGTGGTGACCGTAGTTATTTTCATTCATTAGCTCTGTACCTTCTCAATCCCATTTCCGAGGAATCTCGGCGGCGCTTTGTTATTGCTGGTGCCCATCCATTTCCAGTTGCGAATCTCCGGTAACACGAGCTTGGAGAATGCGATTGGCTCGACGGCCGGTCGACTGGTGGACCGGTCACGGGCAAACTCCGATATCGACACCGGTAGTCAACTGTCGTTGAGAGCAGCAGAAGGGCCTAACGTCTGAATACGGTAGCGGCGACCGGCCGAATGCCCCAAAAGGCCGGGCCGGTACTCTGGGAGGCGCTCACGGCTGGTAACGATATACGGTCAGGTGACCGGGGATGGTCAAATCAGGAAGCTCATTCGCAGAGAGGCAACGAGAGGTCGTGCGGGGGCGGGTTGTCTGCTGCGACGAGCGGACTGGGCCTTTACATGCAGACGATAAGCCGCTCTCGATGTATTTAGGACTACTGGACATCTCCGGCGCCGACAAGGTCATCGATCAGCCGTCGGGCAAGCCAATGTCACAGTCCTCCTCAGAATCACCAGTTGTAATCAAAGTTTTCATAAGGAGACCAGATCATGGCAGGAAAAAAGACAGCAGTGTTTGGTATTTACCAAAACGCAAAGCAAGCCGAACGGACCGTCGACGACCTCTTGGCCGCAGGGTTCTCCAATGACGATATCTCGGTGTTGCTCCCGGACAATGAGGGCACCAAAGACTTTGCGCACGACAAGAGTACAAAAGCGCCCGAAGGCACGACCGCGGGAGTTACAACCGGCGGAGTGATTGGTGGAACTCTTGGATTGCTGGCCGGAATTGGCGTTCTTGCCATTCCCGGAGTCGGTCCGTTCATCGCGGCCGGTCCGATCATGGGCGCTCTTGCGGGCCTCGGAGTCGGCGGCGCGGTCGGCGGTATTATTGGCGCGCTGGTTGGGATGGGAATCCCAGAGTACGAAGCGAAGCGATACGAAGGGCACATCAAAGCGGGCGGCGTTCTGCTGTCCGTGCACTGCGGCACGTCCGAGAAGATCGCTCGCGCGAAGGATCTGTTAAAGCATACTGGCGCCCAAGATATTGCATCATCTAGCGAAGCCAGCGCGGACATCCCAGAGGCCACGGCCGCGCGGGAGTGACGTGCTTCGTCCGCGAGCGTGCGTTGAAAGTGAACTATCGGTGAGGCCGGGTATTCCCGAGCACCAAATCAGAGGCAGTGGGATAGGAGCGCTCCAACCTACTGCCCGAGGACCTCGAGCCGGGATTCAACATAAAGGAGTGGACGGCTTGTTGATGGTTCTCGTAAATGGGGTCGGTTATTATAACGTGAACACTTAACGCCCGCAATCTGCACTGACTTCGTATGGGCCGTCCTACGCAAAGCCGAAGTATGCGAAAACAGAGGGGAAGGCTTGTGCTTATTGCCATGTGACTTCAGGCAAACCAGAACTGAACGCAGCCGGCAACTACTACGCAGCATTTCTTTCGCCGAACAAAGCTCCAACTTGATGCTCGCTGAGCGCGTCCCGGGCATTTCACCTCCCGCGCGACATTCGCGGTGACGCGCTACGTGTTCTATTCCGCCTGATTAGTCGGGTTCTCGTCGTATGGCCATGACGACGACTCTTGGCAGGAAAGGGAATTCAGGACTCATACATCACGACTGCCTCCGCCCGCCCGAGGAAGAGCCCTGCGTTCCCAACCACAGTCCTCGTCGACAGGCTGGCGCCCAAATGGTCTCCGACTCTCAAGCTACCTTTCGCGAACCGGGGCCTATTGATAGACAGGTATTACCGAGTTCCCATAAGCGCCACCGCCCTTCATGGTCGCCATCGGCTTTAGTCGCGACTTCCCCACTCGCTTCTCACCCATAGAATCGACCATGTCCCACGGCGCCTCGCGCAGCTCGAATACAGCAACATCTGCGGGGATCGGCGCCCTGATGTGGTCCTGAATGTTTGGGTGCTCCACCGAGACTAATCCATCGCGCACAACAAATACCTCCTGTTATGCTCCTGTTTCGCAGGCAGCACCGTGCCTAGGCAACTTCACAGTGACGCCAGTCGGCACGATACGCGCGCCGAATGTGATCACCCCAAGAATCTTGACAGACTAACGCGCTACGCGATAATCTTGCCTTTCCGGTTTTTTCATCCACTCTCGCGGGAATTACAGTCCTCTTCCCACAGGTTGGCATGAGAAGAAGTCCCCTCCTAACCTCCCCGTCTGGAAGGGGCTTTTGCGAACCAGTGTGACGTGTGAAAGTTAGGTTGAGGGTTAAGGAATGTCCTTAATCGCGATCGCCAGCAGCGTAAGTACGATAGCCGGCTAACGGTTCGTAAGATCCGCGCGCGTTATTTCGGGTGTGAGCCGAGTCTTAGGTAAGGCTTCAATATTTTCAGCCCATTCGGGAACTTCTTCTTGACGTCGTCTTCGGACATCGCAGCCGGAACCACGACATCTTCGCCGTGTTAACAGCTCAAGTTTAACAGCCGATGCTGTTGTAAGTGGACTCTGAAAGACTGTGATGGCTAGTCTTACTGTGTTGTAGGGCGTTTGATCGCTAGGCCGCTCGTAATCCTTTGCCTCTTGCTCGCCGATAAGAAGAGTATATGTTGGACAGGCGGATAGAACCTCGGATGCTGTGTGCGGACATGGTCGATGTGCAGTGGAAGGACAAAGCCGGACGCCGGCGCCGGACCGTGGGCAACCTGCAAGACATCTCCTTATACGGCGCTTGCTTTCAATTCGATCAACCAGTTCCGTTGCAGACCGACGTGCGGACCAGCTATCCCAAAGGCGAGCTCCTCGGGAAAGTGCGGTACTGCGTTTATCGCGAGTTCGGGTATTTCCTGGGCATCGAGTTTGAACCGGGCTCCAAATGGTCGGCGCATCATTTCAGGCCGCAGCATATGCTCGATCCCCGGCGCTTGGTGATCCGCAGCGTCAACCGCGCCTCGAAGCTATCCGGCGAGCGCATGTAATCGCCGCAGCGCAAAAGGAAGAACGATCGCATCGATGCCGGGCAAGAGCGCCGACTGCCTGCGCTGCGACTTTCTGCCGAAATGCCACATGGCTTCCACCGAGATTCGAGCGCCAAGATGTTAAGAACCACGGCCGTGACCGTTAATCAGAGTTCGAGCTTAATCGTGGGGAGGCAGCCGTTCTGGTTCGAACTCTCTACGTGCATTTAACAGATGCTGTATCACTTGCTATCGATAAGTCACTCGAGGAAGTGGAGGGTTGGCAGGCGATCGCTCAGTAGCGCAGCTGCAGGACAATCTCGCCAGCCTCGAACTCGACCTCTCTGCCGAGCAGGTGAAGTCGCTCTGACGAGTCCAGCAGCGTCGAAGCGGGATTTCCCCACTATCTCTACAACGCACAAATGAGCCGAGCCCTGGCCTACGGCGGCATGCGCGATCGGATTGTCGCTTAGGCTTACTCTGCAAGAAAGAAAGGAATCGAGCAATGACACAAAAAACCTGGCTCATCACCGGCGTCAACAGCGGCTTTTGCCCGACTCCCGAGGGTTTGAAGACGTTAATACAAGTGTTAAAACTTTTAATTTAAAAACAGCTAGCGCCGACCATGGCAAAATCTCCTATCTGGAAATGCCAATATGACGTTCCCCATCTTACTGATCCCGAATGGAACTGGGAGTATTGCTTAGAGGACAGCCAGCAAGGAACTGGATGCAGTTCTCAACGTGGTGCTTTCCATGGCGAAGGCGATCGTGGCGTAAGTCCTTCAGGCGGTGAACCGACATTGGTGTTTTCATAAATCGCGAAGGGGAGGTGAAAACCGGCCAACGGAGAGTGCACTCGGGACATTGAAACGGGCGCGGAGGACGATCCTCCGCAACGTGAGCAATCGTCGTGAAGACCGCGCCCACCAATCTCGGCGTCGTCGTACGGTTGAGCGGGTTCGGTCAAATCGTTCCGGTTGATCGACAGCAGTCCTTCATCGGACATCTCCGCATACGCCCGCCTTATGTCTTCAGGTTCGATTTCCAAGCATCAACTCCTTTGGCGAAATATACCGACCTGCCACCGTCACGCTCCGGCAGCGCGGCGACGTGTTCACAGCCGTGTCGAGCGACGCTCGCAGGATCTCGCCGAGCGCCGAAGCCGCGTGATGCCACACGATCGGACGCGGCGTAAACGTTCGATTCCATACCGCACGCGTTTGGTTCTCCAACATCGCAAACAGGACTAACTCGTTGAAACCCAGCCATCGGCCCCTTGGAACCCTACATGCGTAACAGCGGAGCGTAGGACGAACAGAAACACTGACCTGCGGCGAACGTAAATCGACTGTCGGAAGAATACGATGCCTGCCTAGATCGGTTTCGAGTTGCTGTGTCCGCTCTCAAAAACCTACTCGGTGCTGATTTCGATCGCGCTTACGAGACGAGCGAGAAACAGCGCTCGCCGTGGAGAAAGCAAGGCTCGCCCTGGAGCGGCATCGCGACGAACATCGGTGTTAGGTGGAGAACCTTCGGCGCGGGAGGCATTGAGTGGGCCGGGAGAATCAGAATCGCCCACAGTCAAGCAAAGGAAGTCCAACGATGGCCTTAGCAAGATGCTAGCAGTGCGGACGACCGCAGGGCAAGAAGCTCCGTTACGCTCACCCCCACAAACTTGCCTCTACGAAGTCTCGCATCTTCTGTGGAACGGGAAACTGCAACGACCTAGCGATCGTTTGTTGGTTAACGGATGAAGAACAACAGGTGTACCTCTCCGGCGAGCGGAGGTTCGCAGTTCCGTTTCGTGGAATGGTGCGGGTGACGTAATCGTTCCGTGGGTCGCTCGGAGGGACCGGATCGCTGAGTGAATATGACAAATTCGCTCTGCTCAATTTCTCGGCTGGCCCCAAGCTTCCGCATCATGGCGGCAGCGCTGATCACACCATTGATCTCTAAAGACTTTCACGGTAACTCGCTGCGGAAGAGTCAAAATGCGGTTGGCGCGGCCACCGGCCTGACGTCAATGGGATCAGTCTTCGTACCGGCGAACCAGCATGCGCCTCTCCTATTGAGCCCGAAGCAATTGCAGCCAAAAAGGGATGCCAGGCACCTCATCTAGAGACAACGTTTCTCCCCGTGCGCCCGCTCAAACTCTGCCGATCATGTTGCGTCCAAAGGCGCCACCGGCAGCTGAAGGCTCCACCCCGCCTTTATTGCCCCGGCTGGCTGTGAGAGCGCTGATGACGCCCCCCATTGGAAATGTAAGTGCCCTCACACAGAGGCTCGCCAGAATGGGTCAACCGAGGCGAAATGATTCTGAAAACGCACTCCCTGTACTCCCTAGTAATTTCCCCAGTATTCGTGTAGTATAGCCCTAAGCCGCTCAAAGAGAAAATTTCTTCTCCCCCTGGCGATGGGATTGTCTCTTTTTTCCGGCAGAAAGAAGGTTGGCTATGCCCAACTCTTCACGCTCTGACGACTTGGCCCCTCTAAGGCAAATCGAAGTCCTCGTCGTACAAAGCAAACCCGATGAGACCCTTCTCACCGTGGAAGCGTTCCGCGCTGCTGGCTTGACAACCGGACTAAGTTGCGTCACAGCAGGAGAAGACGCGCTTAGTTATGTTCGTGGTGAAGGTAAGTACACTGACGTCCCCACTCCAGACCTCATTTTTCTGGACTTATCGCAACCGAGAGTTTCCGGGTTGGAAGTCTTGAAGGTTATTAAATCGACGCCGGAATTGATGCACATCCCGATTGTCATTGCAGCAGGTTCCGATGATCCCCAGCTCGTAAGGGCGGTTTACGCACTGAACGGCAACTGTTTCATCCGGAAACCTGGTGAACTGCGCGAATTCGTTCAATTCATCGAAACGTGCTACGAGTTCTGGAGTAGAGTAGTTACTCTCAATCCCCAGCCTAAAGCCGCGAGATATCGCGCCCGGGAACCCCTTTTGGCGCTTCGGACGGAGGCTGGTACGGCAACCAAGTTCATCACGATTGAGCGTGGTTCTGTGATCACGGTGGAAGGCGATGTGGAACAAAAATCCGGATTCTTGAATGTGGCTTACAAGGGCCAAATAGTCAAGGTCTATATGCGGGACATCGAAAAAAGCGCGGATCGTGTGCAACGTCAGGCAGGCTGACTCGAGGTAGAACCAAATCGCAGAGTGAAGGACATATAGAACATGCGGTCACCAGTCATCCAATTGAGGGTTCACCGTGCCCACGAGTGAAGTAGCGGATCGAACAACTCGAGTTTTGATTGCCGAAGACGAGTTGATAGCTGAAGGCCTGCGAAAGCTGCTCGAATGTGAATTCGAATCGATCATGAGCGTAGGAAATGAGCACCAACTTCTCGGCACGGTGGCGAGTTTCACACCGGATGTCGTCTTACTGGACATCGACATACCCAGGCTTGACGGCATCGAAGCCACGCGGCGCTTCAGCAAGATTTCACCAGCGACCAAGGTTGTAATCGTCACTGCGCACACCGATCCACAATACATCGTCGAAGCGTTTGGCGCGGGCGCCAGCGGCTACGTGCTGAAACGTTGTGCGGTTTCAGAGTTAGTCACCGCGATCCGTAGCGTTTTGGAGGGGCAAACTTACGTCACGCGTCTGATGGGAGATTATTCCGTGCCTACCGCCAACGAATCGGCGCAACGACGAACAGTCCAGTTGACCGTCAGGCAGCGCGAAGTTTTGCGGTTGATTGCGGAGGGATTTACCGCCAAGGAGATTGCAAACGCACTCAACCTCTCCGCCAAGACAGCCGTGTTTCACCGCATGGCGATCATGGACAAATTGGGGTTACGCACGACTGCGGAACTCACCAGGTACGCTCTCAACCACGGCATTGTCTCCGGCGCAGCGGAACCGCCGTCTCCCGCTGTGGGTCACGAAGGAGACCAGGGTGACTGCGACGCTTTGGCGCAGGCTGCCGGCAATAATTAAGTGCAGATTGAGCGCAATTTCATGAATGGCGATGGATACCACGCGAGCCGGAAGGTCAGGAGGCTTTTGCAGTAGCAGTCCGCCTCCGGCTTGGGACGAACGAGTTCCTGACATGCTCCAACGCCTCGGCGAGGCTCGCGGAGAACCGATGGGGCTGAGCTCGCTCGAAACGGGCCTTGGCCTTGTGTATATCACCGCTGAATCCCCATACGCAAACCACCACTTTGAATTTTTGGGAACCGTTCTCGGATCTGCTTACACATAGCTCGCGCCGGTGCGAACGCGTATCGGCTGACCCGACGTGCCGCATCGTCGAGCGCTTGCGTCATGAGGTTCAACTGCCCGATCCCGGCCGGCCGCAGAAGACGGTTCCTCAGATCTTCTCTCTTCAGCAGCATGAAGGCCGTAAAGATGACGACAATTCCTGCCCGTCCTAGAGGCCCAAGAACGGGTGGGCCCAGATCACGAAGGTCCGCCCATCCGTTGGTTGGGGTTCGACCATTCGAACCGGCACAGGAGTCGCGGGCGCAGGCTGTATACCTAGCTGCTTTTGGCTCCGACGGGGTGGAGAGGCCGGCGGGGCTGTCGCGCTTTCCGCAAGTCAGGATCGTGACAAGGGCGTCATGACCCTCGGGGGACAGGTGGCAGCAGAAGGTGACAAATCACAAGCCGAGTCCATCGTGAGGTCGATCGCGGGGCCCAGGTTGTGTCGAACCAGATTGCTGTGATTCCGGGCGCCGAGGGTGAGGCTGAACAGGTGAACTCGGACCACGGAAACAGGAACCGCGAGGCCCTAGCGATCGAGACGAGTCCGTTGTCGGCAGCTCGATCACCGTCGAAAATACGTTCGCTTCTGTATTGGAATCCACCCCGGTCCATGGAGACTTGCCGCCGAGATGAGGCTCGGTGAAGTTCCGTTTGCCTCTGGTATCGAACAGGCTCTTGATTCCGTCGAAGTCGAAAGAGAACGCGTCGCTGCGGCTTCCGGCGAAAAAAGTGTAGTGGCCCGACTTGATGATATTCGGCTTGGCGACGAAGGAGACCTCTGCGTCGGCGATGATCTTCGTCCCTGCCGCTTCGACCGAGCGCGATTCCGAGCCCTTCGCCACGAATACGTTAACGGTCTGGCTGCCGTTCTGCGGCTTCGAGAACACATAGCTGAACGCGATGTCCGTCAGGTAATCGCCGTCGTTATC
>Ga0210401_10001434_pt1 | contig 27716 bp, 26 predicted proteins | sample IncBWH32MmetaG_FD_150866 | JGI IMG/M metagenome (GOLD analysis project Ga0210401, IMG submission 150866) | Forest soil microbial communities from Barre Woods Harvard Forest LTER site, Petersham, Massachusetts, United States - Inc-BW-H-32-M | ecosystem: Environmental > Terrestrial > Soil >...
GCTGTTCGCCATTGGTAAACAGGCGGCCTCCAAAGATGCCCGCCGGGGAATGGCGGCTGCTGTGAGTCTTTTGGAGCTTCTGGGCAAAGCGTTACATTCGCAGCCAACCAAAAATCTGGATTGAGCCCGGTCAACGGGTAGGGGCTTATGAAACTACGAATCAAGGGAAATTCATTGCGGCTCCGAGTCTCGCGTTCTGAGCTCGCGCGCTTTCTCGACGGAGAGCGGATCGAAGAGACGATCCAGTTCACCCGAGCGCCTGAGGCCAGTCTGACCTATGCTCTGGAATCTGCTGTACAGGTCGCACCGGTTAGAGTGCAGTATGAATCCCAGAGAATAAGGGTCATTCTTTCCGAGGATCAGGGCGGTATTTGGGGAGCAGAGAGCGAAGTTGGTGTCTATAGTACGCTCGATATCGGCGAAGCAGGTTCACTCGCAGTCATCGTCGAGAAGGACTTTGCATGCCTCGATCGGAGCGACGATGACAACAGCGATGCATTCGCTAATCCTCAAGCGGCGGCTTGCTGTTGATTGAGAAGAAAGCATTCTGAGGGCTGCCCACCCGCTCGGAGCTGGCGATCGTACCCATGCGATCACGATCGCAGCCCGCCCCGCGTTCATTCATCCATCGGCGGCGAGCGATAGAAGGATGGATCTGCGGACCGCTCTGGCCGCGGTTTTCGACAACATCGGTGCGATAATGCAATAAATAACGGGTGCGGCTCATGATGAAAGCCCGCAGAAGACCAGAGGCTGTCAGATTAAGCGTTCTCCTGGCGGGGATGCTCGTGGCGGCGCACCCTTGCGCGTTCGCGTTAGACACATCGCTCGACATCAGTCAGTACGCGCATACGGCTTGGAGAGTCCGCGATGGTTTTACCAAGGGCACCATCAGCACGATTGCCCAGACACCCGACGGTTATTTCTGGCTGGGCACGGAATTCGGGCTGCTCCGCTTCGATGGTGTGAGGGCCGTCCCCTGGCAGCCGCCGCCGGCGCAGCATCTCCCGTCCGCCGCCATTTTCAGCCTGCACGCCGCGCGCGACGGGACTCTTTGGATTGGCACCACTAAAGGAGTCGCAAGTTGGAAGGACGGCAAGCTGACACAATACCCGGAGCTCGCCGGAGAAACGATTCGCGCGCCAATTCTTGAAGATCATGAAGGCACGATATGGGTCGGCGGGTTGGCGTTTCCACCTCCGGGGAAGCTTTGCGCGATTCGAAAGGGCAGCGTCCAGTGCTACGGAGAGGACGGCAGTCTGGGCAATGGAGTTCGCGGTTTGTACGAGGACCGTGGCGGCAATCTCTGGGTAGGAGTGCGGGAGGGCGTGTGGCACTGGAAACCTGGCCCTCCGAAATTCTATCCCGAAATGGGGCCGGGCAACGGAATCCAAGGTCTGGCCGAAACCGACGACGGCGCGCTCTTGTTCGGCCCGCGCGCTGGGATCAAGCGACTCGTCGGGGGCAAGATCGAGCCATATCCGCTACCCGGTACCGGCCGGGACTTCACGGCCGCGCGGCTACTGCGCGATCACGATGGGAATCTATGGATTGGAACTTCGGATGCCGGACTTGTGCACCTTCATGGCGGAAGGACGGATGTTCTTAACCAGGCCGACGGGCTTTCCGGCGATTTCATTACTGCTCTCATGATCGATCGCGAAGGCAACATCTGGGTAGCCACCGATGGCGGCCTGGATCGTTTTCGCGAGTTTGCCGTCTCCACACTTTCTTTGAACCAAGGTTTGTCGAATGCCAGTATCCTGTCCGTTCTCGCGGACCGTGATGGCAGCGTTTGGCTTAGCACTCGCCGCGGCTTGAACCGGTGGAATAAAGGACAGATTACGGTCTTCGGCGACAGCCGCATGAACGGGCTGCTCAATGGAAATTACGCGGGATCTATGTTTCAGGACAGTCGCGGGCGCATCTGGGCTTCCACACTTCGGGAGTTCGGTTACCTGGAAAATGGCCGCTTCATTTCCATGAAAAACGTCCCCGGAGGGCCAGTGTATTCCATCACCGAGGACCAGTCCGGGAATCTGTGGATCGCGAACAAGGACCTTGGGCTTATCCATTTGTCCCAGGACGGCCAAATCCAACAGACTCCGTGGACCGGTATGGGACATGAAGACTACGCCTTGGCTCTGGCAGTTGATCCTCTGCGGCGGGGCTTGTGGTCTGGGTTCTATAGAGGCGGCATCGCCTATTTCGCCGACGGTCAGGTTCGCGCGTCATACTCCACTGCCGACGGGTTGGGCGAGGGCCGTGTGAACGGCCTTCAATTCGAGCGGGACGGAGCGCTCTGGGCTACCACCGAGGGGGGGCTCAGCCGGTTGAAGAACGGCCGCATTGCCACGCTTAGCGGCAAAAATGGAATGCCCTGCGATTCCGTTCATTGGGTGATGGAAGATAATGCCCATTCGGTCTGGCTGTACACGACTTGTGGTTTGGTGCGCATTGCGCGGTCCGAGTTGGACGCATGGGCCGCCTCAGTGGACACCGGCGCGGTGGATGCGCAGCCTGCCATCCACGCTATGGTTTTCGATAGCTCCGACGGAGTAAGGACCCTGGACGATACTGGCGGCTACACGCCGCATGTCGCCAAGTCCACGGATGGAAAACTATGGTTCTTACCTTCGGACGGCACCAGCGTTATCGATCCGCTTCACCTTCCTTTTAACCGGCTCCTTCCGCCGGTGCACATCGAGCAGATCACCGCTGACCGCAAGACTTACCTTCCCGATACTGCCGGCAGTGGGCATTTGCGGCTGCCCCCGCTGGTGCAGAATCTGGAGATCGACTACACCGCGCTCAGCCTGGTAGCGCCGGAAAAGGTCCTGTTTCGCTATAAACTGGAAAACTGGGATCGCGATTGGGAGGAAGCCGGGACTCGCCGTCAAGCATTCTATACCCATTTATCTCCTGGCAACTACCGCTTCCGCGTCGCCGCCTGCAACAATAGCGGAATTTGGAACGAGACTGGCGCAGCGCTCGATTTTGCCGTTGCACCGGCCTACTACCAGACCGCGTGGTTCCGCTTGTCGAGCGTGGCCGCCGTTCTGGCGTTGCTCGCAATTCTTTATCAACTGCGGTTGCGGCAGACGGCACGGTACTTCAACATTCGCATGGAGGAGCGCGTCAACGAACGGACGCGCATCGCTCGGGATTTACACGATACCCTGCTCCAAAGTTTTCAAGGAGTGCTGTTAAAGTTCCACGCAGCGATGTATGCGCTCCCGGATCACCCTGCCGAAGCACAGCAGAAGCTGAATAGCGCTATCGAGGATGCCAGGCAGGCGATCGCCGAGGGCCGCGAGACGGTGCAAGGTCTGCGTTCTTCCACACTGGTCACAAACGACCTTGCGCGGGCGATCGGCACTTTCGGAGAAGGCCTCGCTGCTGATCAAAACGGCCGGAATTCTTCCGACTTTCGTGTGCACGTGGAAGGCACACCCAGGGAGCTCGCTCTTCTCCAGCGAAACGAAGTCTATCGGATTGCAGTCGAAGCCCTGCGCAATGCCTTCCGTCATGCCGGCGCCAAGCGGATTGAAGTCGATATCTGCTATGACAAAAGGCAGTTTCGGATGAACGTCCGGGACGACGGTAAGGGTATCGACCCACAGGTTCTCGACCAAGGCGGCCGCGCCGCGCATCACGGCCTGCCTGGCATGCACGAACGAGCCAAACTTGTGGGCGGTAAACTGGCGATTTGGAGTCAACCCGATTCTGGTACGGAGATCGAGTTGATGGTCCCCGCCGCAGTCGCCTACGCAGAAGGGCAGGTCACGCGAGAGGCGACCTCGGCGGAACAATCCGCCGGATGAAACCATGAACCCCGGCCCCGATTCAATACGGATTCTGGCAGTCGATGATCATCCCCTCTTCCGCAACGGGATAGCCGCCCTTTTGGCCACTCAGCCGGACATGAGTTTGGTTGCCGAAGCTTCGAATGGGCGAGAGGCCATTCAGCAGTTCCGGGCGCACCGTCCGGACGTCACTTTGATGGACTTGCAGATGCCCGAGATGAATGGCCTGGACGCGCTGCTGGCGATTCGCGGCGAGTTTCCCGAAGCGCGAATCATTATGTTGACCACTTACAGCGGCGATGTCCAGGTCATGCGCTCGATGAAGGTCGGCGCTCGGGCATATCTACTTAAGAATCTATTAGATAAAGAACTTCTCGGGACTATTCGAGCGGTGCATGCGGGGAAAAAGGTGCTGGCCGCCGAGGCCTCTTATGAGCTGGCCGAGCATGCCACCGATGACTCCCTGACACCGGGAGAAATCGATGTGCTCCGGCTGATTTCCGGCGGGAACGCCAACAAACATATCGCCGCGCAACTCTCTATAACCGAAGAAACCGTCAAGGGTCGGGTCAAGAACATCCTCTCCAAATTGGGCGCTAACGATCGAACCCACGCCGCGATGATAGGAGTAAGGCGTGGAATTATCGAGCCTAAAGACTCAAAAGAGTGGGGAAAATGACCTTTTTGGGCTTGGTTTTGCGCACTTTAATTGAGACGCTGTAGCCAGGCTCTTGCGACGTCTATTCTCAACATTCGCCCAAGGGTGGCCTGGGGTGGGTCTCCTCTTGCTGCGGCTGGTTGCCGCGATTGCCGTTATCGCTCAAAGCCTTAGGGCTGCTTCAGCGTTCCTGGACGGGCTCGCGATCGCTGCCGGAATCCTTCTTCTCTCAGGCTTATGGACCCCCTTCTCGGGATCGCTCCTGGCGGTCCTGGAACTCTGGAAGGTCTGGTCACGACAACCCGCGGATCCGTGGGCCGACATCTTATTAGGGACTATCGGCGCTGCTCTAGGGCTGCTCGGACCCGGCGCTTGGTCGGTGGATGCCCGGCTATTTGGATGGAAGCGCATTGACCTTCGAAATCGACAGAGTTAGCTTTCAACCTCAAAAGAGTCACTTTCGGCACCGCGATTTGGGGTTTCTCAAGAGCGGAAACTGGCCCATAATCGCAAGTGATGACGAACGATTCCCGCATAAGAGTCTTGAGCGTCGACGACCACCCGTTGTTTCAACAGGGGATCGCCGCAATCATCAATTGCCAACCCGACATGTCGCTCGTGGGAGCGGCCTCGAACGGTACCGAGGCGATCCATGCATTTCGCTCGCTGAGGCCGGATGTTACTCTTATGGACCTCAATCTCCCGGATCTCGGCGGCATCGAAGTTACGATGGCGATCCGGGCGGAATTCCAGGAGGCCCGGATCATCGTCCTGACGACCTTCGAGCGTGATGTCGAAATTCAGCGGGCTTTGAAAGCAGGAGCTCGTGGATATCTGCTGAAGAGCATGCCTCCTGAACAAATGCTCGATACGATCCGGCAAGTCCACGTGGGGAAGAAGCCTGTTCTGCCGGAGATCGCTTCTCAGCTCGCCGAACATCTCAGCGATGAACAGCTCACCAGCCGCGAGATTGACGTTCTGCGCCAGGTCATCGAGGGAAATAGGAATCGCGATATCGCGGAGCGGCTCTTTGTTTCCGAACACACGATAAAGACTCACCTCAAGCACATCCTGGGAAAGTTGGGCGCGAGCGACCGGACACATGCCATCACGATCGCTGCGCGCCGGGGGATAATTCAGATTTAAGCGGAGCGACTCAATGAAAAGCACTGACGCAAAGAAAACCGATGGCCTCAAGCATAGGCAGGAGGCGCCACTTAACACACCTACCGGCTTAACGGCTGCGGCGACCAAAGATATTGCCGGGGCCATGAACGCCATACTCGCCGACGTGTTCGCACTGTACCTGAAGACCAAGAATTTTCACTGGCATATGAGCGGGCCGCATTTTCGGGATTACCACTTGCTATTGGATGAACAGGGCGACCAGCTCTTCGCTATGACCGACCCAATCGCTGAGCGCGTCCGCAAGATCGGTGGAACGACGCTGAGGTCCATCGGCCACATCAGCCGGAACCAGCGGATACTGGATAACGATGCCGATTACGTGGAGCCGGAGGATATGCTCGCCGAGTTATTGGACGACAATAAGGCCCTGGCCGCGCGGCTCCGTGAGGCTCATAACGTCTGCGACGACCACCATGACGTTGCCACGACGAGTCTGATAGAAGTGTGGATTGACGAAACGGAGCGGCGGACCTGGTTTCTGTTCGAAGCCAGCCGCCGAGGCGATTCCAGCGGCCATTAGTCAAGCTGGACAGAATGACTACAGGAAAACTCGCCGCGGTTGCTAGCGCACGGCCTACGCTGCCTTCGTCGTTCGAGGCGCGCACGATATCGAGCCCGGCGGGCGCAGACATTTTCGTCCGTTGGGGTGGCTCAGGACCGGTAGTCGTTCTTCTCCACGGCTACGCCGAAACCAGTGATTCCTGGGCCCCCTTGGCGGCCGAGCTGGTAAAGCAATATACCGTCGTTGTGCCCGACTTGCGGGGGATCGGCCGCTCATCCCATCCGGACGGCGGTTACGACAAAAAAACGCAGGCCGCCGACATTCGAGCAGTGGTTACGACGCTCGGATATGACAAGGCCGCCATAGTTTCGCACGACATCGGGATCATGGTCGCTTACGCCTACGCGGCGCGCTACCCCGACAAAGTCGAGCGGCTGGTCGTCATGGACGCGCCTATTCCGGGCATCGCGCCTTGGGATGACATCGTGCGAAATCCTGCGCTATGGCATTTCTCTTTCAACGGACCGGATGCCGAGCGGCTGGTTGAGGGGCGCGAACGAATCTATCTCGACCGCATCTGGAACGCTTTCACCGGCGATCCGGGTAAGCCCGATGAAGCAACCCGGGAGTTCTACGCCGCGCAGTATGCCCAACCCGGGGCGATGCGAGCCGGATTCTCCCAGTTCGCCGCATTCCCGCAAGATGTGGAGGACAACAAGATCTTCCAGCGAACCACGTTAACGATGCCGGTGCTGGCTGTGGGCGGCGAGAAATCCTTCGGTGCGACCGAAGCGGTAGTGATGCGAAACGTGGCAAGCAATGTGCGCGAGGCAGTGGTGCCCGGCGCCGGTCACTGGCTGATGGAAGAGAGTCCCGCCTTTACCGTTGCGTTGATCCAGGATTTTCTGCAAGAGCGCCTTTCCGCGTCAGGCCACTAAGTTGGACCGCGTTTCCCAGGACTGATCCCGCCTTGGGCCTGACTCGAATTGTAGGCACTGATCCGTCTAACTTCCGTGTAGCGACCGACTGGACATCACTGGTCCTCGTGCCAGTGCTTGTCCGCGCTTCGAAGCGCTGGCGGATGAGTCCATCGATCGCGAATGGGCCGGCACCACCGATGACGAGGGCTGCGATGCAGGCGATATAGAGGAGGATGACCTCATAACCCACTGGTCCGAACTTCGCGCCCGTCGCGGTGACAGCAAGGAGCTTGATCGAGCTGAAACCGTACTGCAAGTGCACTTTAAACATGGCCACCAACAATACAGCCGTCATCGGCACGCTGACAATCGTTACGAATGCCCCCAGCAGTACAGCAAGGCCGCCGAGCAGTTCGGTGAGTATCGTCAACCACGCCATCAGGTGCGGGTCAGGGACGCCCATCCCCTGGAGAATCACGGCGAACGTGTCGGGTCCCTTGGACAGCTTGGCGAACCCGTGTTGCATAAACCCGTATCCAACGATCAGCCGTAGTGGAATGAGGGACCATCGAGCTATTGGTAATCGGGTCAATAAGTTAGAAACGAAATCGATCAATGTTCTCATAGTTTCCCTTTCAAAGTGCCAATGGCGAAAAATCGATCGCCATTCTCGTCGATCACTATTGACATCATGACATCATTATGTCATGATGTCAATAGTGAAGATTGACCCGCACAGCCCGGTTCCTCTATATGCCCAGCTCGAATCGATGCTGGCTGCTGAAATTGCGGCTGGCACGCTTGCCCCTGGGAGTCGGCTACCGAACGAAGAGGAACTCCTGAAACGCTACGCGGTCAGTCGCACCACGGTCCGACAAGCAGTTCAGAACCTTATACGCCGCGGACTGATCGAGATTCGGCGCGGCACGGGCACCTTCGTCTTGCAGCCTAAGATTACGCAGGAGTTGACGCAATTGAGCGGATTCGTGGAAGATATGCAATCTCTCGGCCGTAACGCGTCCGCCCGCCTGCTTGATAAACAGACTGTTCCGGCGAGTGAATACGTAGCTCGTCAGCTCGCGATCACCGCAGGAACTCCAGTCGTGCGGATTCAACGCGTGCGATTGGCGGACAATTCTCCGTTGTCTTTCGATGAGACCTATTTACCACGGGAGATCGGCGAGAGAATCCTCGAGAACAATCTGGAAACGGAACCGATCTTCTCATTGCTCGAGCAGAAGTACGATACCCCTTTGGTGGAAGCGGAGTACCGTCTGGAAGCCGTATCTGCCGACACGACAATAGCGCGAGCCCTCGGTATTGTTGCCGGCAGCCCGATATTCCTGATAGAGCGCACTTCGTACACCAGGGGGCATCGGCCCGTCGATTACGAAAAACTCTATTACCGAGGCGACCAGGTCCGCTTCATAACACGGCTCGCGCGCCGACCGCGAACGGAAGGCGGAGTCCGCTGAGATGGCTGGCAGCTTCAGCTTATGGCTGTTCGCAGTCTCCATGGCAGCTAGCGCACTCGGCGGCATGCTTGGCATGGCGAGCGGGATTTTCATAGTGCCTCTTCTGACAATATTCGGCCACGTGGAGATTCATACGGCGGTCGGCGCGAGTATTGTTTCCGTCATCGCCTGCTCGTGTGGCGGAGCAGCGCCGTTCCTGAAGAACCGCCTAACCAATATCAGGCTGGCTATCGTGCTCGAAATAGCAACGACAACGGGCGCTTTAACGGGAGTGTTGCTTGCCGGAATCGTACCAGTGTCGTATCTGTATCTGCTATTCGCCGTAATTCTCTTTCTTTCCGCGCAGCAAATGCTGGCGAGACGCCGTAGTCCGGTTCTGGCGTCCGCAGTCTCAGAGGCAAGCCACTCGCGCGATGCACTGGGCCTGAACTCGCGCTATCACGATCGGGAACTTGGCCGCGAAGTTAGATATCGTGTACATCGTCTAGCACTCGGTATGGTGCTCATGTACGGCGCCGGTCTGATCTCCGCATTATTGGGCATCGGCAGCGGCGTTCTCAAAATTCCCGCCATGGATACGGCGATGCGATTGCCCATCAAAGTCTCTTCGGCGACATCCAATTTCATGATTGGCGTGACCGCAGCCGCCAGTGCCGCTGTTTATTTCATGCGAGGGAGCATTGTCACCGAAATCGCCGGGCCGGTTGCATTTGGATCAGTGCTTGGCGCGATTGCCGGTGCGCGCATTCTCCTGCTCGTGCCGAACGACAAGCTTCGGGTTCTGTTCGTTGTGGTTCTGGTGGTCCTTGGTATACAAATGCTTCTCATAGTGTTCGGCGTCCACCTGATCAAGGTCTCTCGATGAACGGGGCTGGGCGACTCGAAGAATTGCTGGCGGCTCTTCTCCGGTATGGCAGTTGGTCGGCCTCCGCGGCAATCGGCTTGGGATATGCCCTCGCGCTGATCGGCTCTCACGCGGATAGTTGGAATCCGCCGGTTCTGTCCAATATGCGATTCGTCCGCGTGGGAATCGTGTTGTTTATTCTGCTTCCCATCCTTCGCGTGTTATTGATGTTGCTTTTTTTCATTCGAGAACGCGACTTTCGTTTCGCGTTCATCTCCGGCATGGTATTAGCGATAATTCTTCTCGGCATATTTCTCGGAGTTCCCGCAACATAGGGCATGGCCGACAGCTTTCTCAGGAACCTGTAGAAAGCCTGACGGAATATTGGCCGTCGGAAGACAAGAACGATTTACCGATGTTTCCCGATGTCTCCGAATAACCCTTAGGATGTTGCTGAAAAAGTCTCTCGCAGGTCGGAGACCTGCGCCACGTGTAGAGCTAAGTCATTGACCTGGAGTTGTGGAGCAGGTCCCCGACCTGCCAATGTGAGCTCTTGAAAGACTTTTTCAGCAACCTCTTAGATCACCCGCCAACCGGAAGTTGGCGAAGCGAAACGAAACAGTGGAACGGAGTGCATTCTGCTGGAAGGCTCGCGTTAGGCTTAGATCAGGACTGATAACACGCCAGGGTGCGGCAGTTCATTTGGACGTGTAGTCGACTGGCAACCGGGGGCGATGCGAGCCGGGTTTGCCCAGTTCGCTGTATTCCCGCAAGATGTGGAGGACAACAAGATCTTCCAGCGCGCCAAGTTGACGCGCTGAGTCGGCGGAGACGAGCCGACTTCCCGTTACCGATCTGGCGCGATTCCAAGAAGGGGGCTTGTCCAACCATTGTGATACCGCCATCCGAGAGCGCGAATTTGGATGCCGTTGTCGCGCACACTTGCGGTGATGAAGCGGTGAGAGAAGCGGTCTCAGTTTTCATAGATCGCGTAGGACTCTGATCAAGCAAGGCGGTCCAATGGTGTTATTATTGAGGCGCCAAAAGATATTTTGGCCGCAGTTGACAACCGCACCAGCCCACACAGGAGCAGTACAAACGAGAAAATGTAAAACCACTCAAAGGAGGCCCCCATGACCCAATCCAGTGCTACACAACGAGGCAGCGAGCAGCCAGATGCAATTCGTCCGTTTCCTGTGGCAAGTGTTCCTGAAGCAGAGCTTACAGATTTACGCAAGCGCATTAACGCCACCAAGTGGCCTGAGCGAGAAACAGTGCTCGATGCAACCCAAGGTGTACAGCTTGCGACGATGCAGGCGCTGGCGCGGTATTGGGCGACCGATTACGACTGGCGCAAGTGCGAGGCAAAATTGCAGTCCCTGCCGAACTTCCTCACTGAGATCGATGGACTGGACATTCATTTCATTCACGTCCGCTCCAAACACGAAAATGCGTTGCCGCTCATCGTTACGCACGGATGGCCCGGTTCGATCACCGAACAGTTGAAGATCATCGATCCGCTGACCAATCCCACCGCACACGGCGGAAACGCATCCGACGCGTTCCATATCGTGGTTCCGTCGATGCCCGGCTACGGTTTTTCCGGCAAGCCAGCCAAGACCGGGTGGGACCCTGCGCACATTGCACGGGCCTGGACCGTGTTGATGAAGCGCCTCGGCTACGACAAATTCGTGGCGCAGGGTGGAGATTGGGGGGCAATCATCACCGAGCTAATGGGCGTGGAGGCGCCACCTGAATTGCTGGGCATCCACACCAACATGGCGAACGTGATTCCACTCGACATCGACAAGCTGGCATTTTCCGGCGCACCGGCGCCGGCGAATCTCTCCGCAGACGAGAAGCTCGCTTACGACCGGTTGAGCTTTGTCTATGCGAAGGGCATCGGATACGGCTTCCAGATGGGGTTGAGACCGCAGACGCTTTACGGAATCGCGGATTCACCCGTCGGCCTGGCGGCCTATTTTCTCGACCACGACGCGCGCAGCTACGAGATGATCGCGCGTGTCTTTGCCGGAGGCAGCGAAGGCCTCACACGAGACGACGTCCTCGACAACATCACGCTCACCTGGTTGACGAATACGGCGCTCTCGGGGGCTCGTCTCTATTGGGAGAACAAGGGTTATTCGTTCTTCGGCGTGAAAGGCGTCGTTGTCCCGACCGCCGTGAGCGTTTTTCCAGACGAACTCTATCCCGCCCCGCGAAGCTGGGCGGAACGGGCGTACCCCAAACTCGTTCACTTCAACAAGCTTCCCAAGGGCGGGCACTTTGCGGCCTGGGAACAGCCGAAAGTCTTTTCAGAAGAGGTTCGCGCGGGCTTCCGATCGCTGCGGTAGGGTTCTTCACAAGAGAGGAGAAGATGATGACCCAAACCAGCGCTACACAGCGAGGCAGCGAGCAGGCAGGGGCGCAGTTCAACACCGACCGCACCCATCCGGGCCGGTGGACGATCACCTTCAGCAACCCACCGATCAACATGTTTCTTCCCACAACGATCGTCGAATTGGGAGCGCTAATGGCCGACCTTGAGGCCGACCGGTCCGTGAAGGTCGTAGTGTTCCAGTCGGCGAATCCCGATTTTTTCATCGCCCATCTCGACGTAGCCAAGGCAGCGGAACGGCCAGAGATGCTGGGCCTTTGGCGCGACTTTGTGCTGCGCCTCTCGTCCGCGCCGGTCGTGAGCATCGCCAAGATTCGCGGCCGCACGCGCGGCATCGGTAACGAGTTCGTGCTGGCCTGCGACATGCGCTTCGCCAGCCGGAAAAGCGCCCTGTTCGGCAACCCCGAGGTCGGCGTCGGACTGGTCCCGGGCGGCGGAGCGCTGGAATGGCTGCCTCGCTTGGTCGGCCGCTCGCGCGCACTTGAGATCGTGCTCAGCGGCGACGATTTCGATGCTGATATCGCCGAGCGCTATGGCTGGGTGAACCGCACGCTGGACGATGCCAACCTCGACTCGTTTGTCGATGGGCTCGTCCGGCGTTTGACCTCGTTCGACCGTGAAACGCTAGCCGCGGCGAAGGCCCAGATCAATCGGTTCGGGACGCCGACTGCTGCCGAGCTTCAGTCGAGCAACGACTTGTTCTTCCCAATGCTGGCCTTGCCCAGTGCACAGACGCGCCGTGCCAAGATCCGCAATATCGGTTACGGCGTTCCGAGCGACTTCGAATTGAACTTCGGCAGGTACCTGCCTACGTTTGGGCGGGCGGACGACGATGACACGCAGCCCGACTGATCGTCGCCCTGATAAACGCCCTTCTTGGAGAAATAAAGTAATGCTTTAAATGGACGGTAAGCCGATTAAACAGGACTTGGAAAGTCAAGGATGATCGCGCCATCGACCCCCATCCAAGCGATCGACCTTTTGGCCTCGCGTTAACCCTTTAGGAGAAGATTCGCCATGTCGCATCATTTCGATACGCCTACCGCAAAAGAAGACCCCCGCATCAACGTCTGCGACTTCTACTTGTTTCGCGGCCGCCCGGGCACAACGGTGATGGCTTTGACCGTGAATCCGAACGCCGGCGTCGGCGCGCCCGACACCTTCCGCGACGAAGGTCTCTACGCCTTTCGCTTCGACACGAATCGCGATCTTCGCGAAGACGTCGCCTTCAAGGTCCAGTTCGGCGCCCCCGCCGACGCCGATGGCGGCGAGCACCGGCACGTTCAGACCTTCGAGGTCCGGCGCGCCACCGGAGCGGACGCGCTGAAAGGCGCCGCGGGCGAACTCATCATTTCCGGGAATACGGGACGCGTGGTGAAAGCGGATCAAGGGTGCCTGGCGTACGCAGGCCTCGCGCCCGATCTGTTCGCCTCCGACGGCGCCGGTTTTGGTGCCTTCAGAAAAGCCCTGTGGTCCGAAAACCGGTTTGCCCCGGAGGCGTTCCAGAATCGCCAGAACTTCTTCGGCGGCAAGAATGTCACCGCCATCGTCCTCGAGGTCCCCAGCAACCTGATCGGCCGAGGCCTGGTGCACGCCTGGGCCACCGCATCGCTCTACGGGCACGCGCCGGAGGTGCAGGTATCGCGTTGGGGCCTGCCGATGATCACCCACATCCTGCTCTCCGATCCTTCGCTGCACGACGCATCGGAAAACTACAACCGCGCGGTCCCGGCGGACGAAGTGGCGCTGTTCTCCAAGCCGTTCCGCGATTTCGTGGAAAAAGTCACCGCGCTGGCCGACTCAGCGGCCGACCCATCCGCCTACGCTACGCAACTCCTCGCGCGCCTCTGCCCAGGCGTCCTTCCATACGAATTGGACACGCCCGCCGCATTCACCTTTGCCGCCTTCAACGGCCGCAGCCTCTGCGACGACGTGATGGACGTGATTCTTTCGCTGGCCACGAACACGGCTCTCGGCGATGGCGTGGCGCCCGATAAGCGGCTGATGCGCCCGGATTTTCCCTATTTCGGCGAGCCGCACGCCACTGCGGCAAACTACGCGAAGCAGTGAGGGCCAAGGACTGAGCGGACGGACGACACAGCGGCTCATTTGAACGCGGAGTCGGCTGGTGGAAGTGCCAGCGACCACGCCTGTTCTCCAAAGCACCAAGGTCCTGGGACGCAAAGACGCAGCGGCCTCCAGGATTTCTCAAAGGTCGGCTCCCGCCGTCAATACCTCGAAAGAGGTATTGCAACACCCTGCAGCCGAGGGATTCGCTCCAGCATCCAAGCAAGCTAACATTTAGAAAACAGCTTTCGCTGTACAATCGCAAAGCTCGGATCATGCGGGAAATTCTCCAGAAGTTCGGATGGGTGCTTGGCGTTTCTCTTATTCCGGGACTGGTTTCAGCGGCCGGCGGCGCAACTGTAGCTCCATACGGCGCGTCCGCAAACTTCCATCACACAGAGTGGAACGATGTCGGCGCGGTTTTCGATATCAAGCAATCTCCCGAGGGATACCTTTGGCTTACAACATCGAACGGGGTCTTGCGCTTCGACGGAGTTCGATTTCAGTCTGTAGCTGAAGCGACGCTCGGAGCCGCGCGCAGCAGCGAGATCGACTCAGTGTTCCTCTCGTCCTCCGGCGGGCTTTGGCTGACCACGGAAGGCGCAGGGCTGCTTTTCTGGAAAGAGGGGCGGCTCACTGAATTTCGAGACCGGCGCTGTACTCCGACCCGGAAAATGGGAAAGCTGGTCGAGGACCGCGATGGTTCGCTATGGGTGCAAGGAGCGGGCGGCCTGTTCCATCTGCGAGGGTCGGTATGTGAGGCGGTTGGGCCGAAACAGGGATACGCGGGGGGCTTCGCCGCGGGGCTCTTCGAGGATAGCGACGGAACCTTGTGGGTGAAGACTCGCAAGGGCCCGCTTTTGTTTCTGCCAAGCGGCCAGTCGAAATTTCAGGAAAGCGAGTATGGCAACGGCCCGTCGACCAGTTATGCGTTCCTGCATCAAGCGCCCGACGGGACGATCTGGCTTTCGGACGATCAGGGGCTTCGCCGGGTCACAAGCAAATTGGATGCGCGAGCCTACTCGCCGCCGCGGGGCCAAGTGCACAAACGGAATCCTCAATTCGGCGATTTCACTTTCGCCCCGGACGGCTCGCTGTGGGCAGTGAACGACAAGGGCGTGCAACGGTTTGATCACGTAGAGCAATGGTCGACGCCGCTAACGGTGGAAACGGCTGCAAGCGAAAGCTTCACACCCGGCACGGGGCTCAGTTCGGATGCGGCGTGGAAGGTGCTGATCGATCGCGAGGGCAGCGCGTGGGTGGGAACGAATTCCGGTCTCGACCGGCTGCGGCGCAATGTGCTTTTCTCGGTTACGCTCCCGCCGGCGCAACAGCGTGAGTTTAACATCGCTGCCGGCGATGGTGGTTCTGTGTGGACCGGCAATAGCAACTTGCCGCTTACTCAGGTGACGGCGGATGGCTCCATCTTAGGTTTCCCTAAGACAGTCGATCCCATATGCATTCGCCGCGATCACAATGGAACGATCTGGTCCGCCGGCGCCGGCAACTTCCATTTGTGGCGGTCTTCGGGCGCAGGCTTCTCTCCGCTGCACTATCCCGAGGAGGACCTCGACGCCGTAGTATCGGTGGCGGCGGATCGCAATAACGACCCCTGGATTCTGGCTCGGAGCGGCCGAATTTATCACCTCTCGAACGGAGCATGGATCAACCAGAACAAAGCTCTGGGCAGAAAGCCTGGCGTGATTGGCGCCATGGCAGATGACTTGGCAGGAAACATCTGGTTTGCATTTTCTAACAAAGTGGTCGAGTGGGACGGATCCACTTACCACACATTCATCCGCGAGGCGCGCGATATCTCAGAAACCACGATGTCGATCCGGGGCGATCGCGTGTGGCTGGGAGGACCAGGAGGGGTTCAGCTATTTACAGGGGGTCACTTTTACACGATGCAATGGGCAGATCCGGAGATGCCCGGCAGGGTGTCAGGCCTGGTCGAGACTGAAACAGGCGATCTTTGGATGAATGGTTTCTCAGGCGTCACGCACGTCCCCGCCGCCGACTTGAAGAAGTGGCTCCGCGGCCCCGGTTTCGCTGTTCCCGCCGAGCGCTTCGATGAACGGGATGGTCTACGGGGTCTCTCTGGAGAAAAGCTCCCGGAGCCATCCGTGGTCGAAGCATCCGATGGCCGCCTGTGGTTTGCGACCACTAAAGGCATCGCATGGCTGAACCCGGCGGCCCTGGCACAAAATCGTAATGGTCTGGCGCCCACGGTGGTAATTTCCGCGGTTATCTCGAGCTCGAAAAGCTACGCAGCTTCAAAGAAACTTGTTCTTCCAGCACTCACTGAGAATCTGGAAATCGACTACACCGCGCTGAGCCTGGCGATCCCCGAGCGCGTGCAGTTTCGCTACAAGCTGGATGGCGTAGATAGCGGATGGCAGAGCGCTGGCAACCGCCGGCAGGCATATTACACCAAGCTTCGCCCCGGAGCCTACAAATTCCACGTCATCGCCGCCAACAACGACGGCGTTTGGAACGACGCGGGTGCGACTTTGAATTTCAACGTCTCGCCGGCCTGGTTCCAAGCGGCCTGGTTCCGTCTACTCTGCGTTTTAAGCGCTATCATTCTGCTTTCGCTGCTTTACAGGCTGCGTGTGCGACGGATCGCGGCCGGCATCAATGCCCGCTTCGATGAGCGTTTGGCGGAGCGAACCCGCATCGCTCAGGAACTGCACGACACTTTACTGCAAGGATTCCTAAGCGCCTCGATGCAGCTTCACGTCGCCACCGATCTCTTGCCCGAGAATTCGCCAGCCAAACCGACCCTGACGCGAGCGCTGCAACTAATGGGGCAGGTGATCGAAGAAGGCAGGAATGCCGTTCGAGGACTCCGTTCCTCGGGCACGGTATCCCTGGATTTGGCGCAGGCCTTCGCGGGAATTCAGGAGGAGCTTGACCCAAAGAAAATGAACGCGGCGAGCGTCGCGTACCGTGTCACTGTGGAAGGCCAGAAAAAGCCGCTCCGTCCGCTGCTTCGTGACGAAGTCTATCGGATTGGCCGGGAGGCGGTGACGAACGCGTTTCGTCACGCCCGGGCAAGCCAAATCGAGGTAGAACTAAGATATGGCGCCAGCCAACTTCGTCTGCTGGTACGCGACAACGGCTGCGGAATCGATTCCGGCATACTACGGACAGGCCAGGATGGGCACTGGGGCATCACGGGAATGAGGGAGCGCGCCGATCGCATCGGAGCCCGGATTCAAATCTTCAGCCGCGCCTCGGCGGGAACGGAAGTTGAACTCTTGGTTCCAGGCCGCGTTGCGTTTGAGCAGCCACCGGATGGCGTGCTTCATCGGCTCCGAAAGAGCTGGCGGTTAAAAGCGGATGTTGGTCAATCGCCGGTCCAGAATGAGAGAAGGATATGACCGAACCAGCTCAGATCCGTATTCTCAGCGTCGACGACCACCCCCTTCTGCGGGAAGGGATCGCCACCATCATCAGCAACCAGCCGGATATGGTGCTGGTCGCGCAAGCCACAAACGCCACCGAAGCGATCCAATACCATCGGGAACACCGGCCGGATGTGACCCTCATGGATTTAAGACTTCCGGATCAGAGCGGAATCGATGCCATGATTGCTATTCGCGCCGAATCTCCGGAAGCTCGCATCGTGATGCTGACCACTTTCGAAGGTGACGTTGAGATTCACCGGGCTTTGGAAGCGGGAGCTCGAGGTTACCTTCTGAAGAGCATGCCGCCCAGCGAGTTGGTGCAGGTGATTCGACAAGTGCATGGCGGCAAGAAGCGGGTTCCTCCCGAGGTGGTATCGCATTTAGCCGAACACATGAGCGACGAAGCGCTCACCCCCCGGGAAGTCGAGGTGCTCCGGCAAGTCGCCGGCGGAAATCGCAACCGCGATATCGGAGATAATCTGTCTATTTCCGAAGAAACGGTTAAAGTTCACATCAAGCACATCATGGACAAGTTGCGAGCCCGGGACCGTACTCAAGCCATCACGATCGCAGTGCGGCGGGGCATCATCCAGTTGTAAGTCCCCTAATAGTGGTATCTAAAGATTCCAACAGCGAGGGATTCACCAGGCTGAAACAATCAGTATTCTCTGTAGTAGGTCTGTTTTGTGCAGGCCCTGGGGAGCCTAGTGCAACGCCTTTTTTTTGCTTTTCCCAGTGGATGGCCGGGCGCCGGTCTGCTGCTGATGCGGATGGTAGCCGGGTTGGGCATTCTGGTTCAGGGCACATATTATGTGAGTGAGCCTGATCCTACACTGGCAGCCTGGACTGTTGGTTTGGCGGCGATGGTGGCCGCCAGCATGCTGCTGATCGGCTTTCTGACGCCATTGGCCGGCAGCTTTGTAGGTCTAGGCGCCCTCGGGACCTGGCTCTCCCTCATTCCGGCATGTACGCCGACGCTGTTCGATTCAAGAGCCGCCGCCGTTTTTGGGTTGACGATTCTATGGGCCATTGTGACGCTTGGTCCAGGCGCGTTTTCCGTGGACGCTCGCCTGTACGGACGCCGAGAAATTATTTTCCCGCCCCTCGTGCGCCGATCGTAGGCGGATTCCACCTCCAAATACTGGAACCGTGAAGTAGTGGAACTTCATCGGATCGGGTGGTGCTGTTCCCGTTCCCAAGGTTCAGATTTCTACTCAGGGGATCATACGGCGAAAGAGCATGCCATGACCAAAATCGCAAACAAAGGGTTCCGCGGCGCGTTTGAAAGCAAGCGCCTAATTTCGAATGTGAGGCTGCCTTACCACTATTGCGGTATCTTGGCCCCCACCGGCAGTGGTAGCCAAGAAACATTCGATCTTGGGATGTATATTTCCCGGGTCACGCGTAATGTAAGAGTGCGGGGTCCTAGTATTGCAAAAACGCTGGGGCCAAGGAGATTTGAGTATGGCAACCGTGGTCAATATGATAGCTAGCGCACCGTTGAGCTCGATACGGCGCGAAAGCGAAATGATTGGGTCCAGCTTCGGATTAGGGCGGGTCCGGAAGTTGGTCCAGATGGTCGCTCCAACAGATTCCGCTGTGCTCATCCAGGGCGAGACCGGCACTGGAAAGGAGCTCATTGCGAGGTCCGTTCACGAAGAGAGCCGGCGGAGTTCCGGTCCATTCGTAAAACTCAACTGCGCCGCGATGCCCGCCGGTCTGCTCGAAAGCGAGCTGTTTGGGCACGAGCGCGGAGCTTACACCGGGGCCTTGACCCAAACCACTGGCCGCTTCCAATTAGCCGACCGGGGAACGCTGTTCATGGATGAGATTGGCGACCTGCCGCTGGAACTCCAACCCAAGCTCTTACGAGTTCTCCAGGAGCAGGAGTTTGAGAGGCTCGGCAGCACTCGGACAATTCGAGTTAACGTTCGCGTGGTTGCAGCCACTAATCGAAATTTAGAGCAAATGGTGTTGGATCGCCGCTTTAGGGCCGACCTGTTTTACCGCCTCAATGTCTTCCCAATCGCGCTCCCACCGTTAAGAGAACGTCCGGAGGATATTCCACTGCTGGTGCGGCACTTCGTGGACAAGTTTGGACGGCGAATGAACAAGGAGTTCAACTATATCCCGGACGAAGCAATGGCGCCCTTGCAACAGTATGACTGGCCTGGAAATATCCGTGAGTTGCAAAACTATATTGAGCGGGCCATGATCCTGTGCCCGGGGCCGGAGTTGCGCCTCCCTTCGCATGAACTAAGAGGTGTAGTAAGAGGCGACACGCCATCTCTGGTCCGGACCCTGGCTGACGCTGAGCGCGACCATATCACGCAGGTTCTCCGAGAGGTTAATTGGGTAGTGGGCGGTCGCGACGGCGCCGCCGCGCGGCTGGGTATGGCGAGGACCACTCTCATTCATAGGATGGGGAAGCTGGGGATTGTCCGCGGAAAGGCTGCCGCGGCTGGCGCTTTATAGGACGGTATATGCAGGAAAAATCGGAAATCGAACTGATCGCGCATGGCAGACAGGGGGACGAGGCGGCTTTAGCGGAATTGTTCGGCCGTCATTATGCCTCTTGCCTTCGGGTCGCCCGCGGTATTCTGCGTTCCAAAGATGATTCCCAAGACGCTGTGCAAGCGGCGTATCTGTTGGCTTTCCGGCACCTCCGCCGGTTTCGCGGCGAAGCATGTTTCAAGACCTGGATTACCCGCATAGTTGTGAATTGCTGTCTGATGCAGCTTCGTGAAGCGAGGCGTAGAGCAGCATGGGTACAGCTGGAGGATCTCGGCGGCGGGCACGAGCCGCACGTTCTCACTTCCCGAACCCCATCTCCAGAAACCGCCACGTGGTCGCGGGAAATCGCCTCGGCGTTTTCGGAAGCATTCGCCAGACTTCCGAAACATCTGAGCGAAGCGTACGCTCTCTACGCCGCTTCAAACCTGTCCTTAAAAGAAGTGGCAGCGCAGCTGGGCATCACTTTGGCGGCCACCAAGACCAGGCTGTATCGCGCCCGAGCCGGAATGCGACAGGACCTAGAGCCCCTTTGGTCCGGCTCGCGTTCAAGACGGGTTGCGTAGGTGTAAGACCCTGGCCCGCGCGAGACAGCAGACCGCGGAAGCGGTGCAGGGCGACTCGCCGGCCCGCCATCAGGTCGAACAGCAAGGACCAGCAATGGAGCTTGCCACAGCCGCTGGCCAGCTATCCTAGCGCTCTATGCAGCCAATTCCAGGACATGCTGCTCCGGTACATTGTTGCGTGGGTCCCACGGCACGGAATGGCGCCGGCCGCAGGAGCGGCATTCGTATTCGCCGTGAATCGGCCACATCACTGAGTCATGAAAATGCCTGCACCAAAAGACTCCGAGTAAATCGACCCAATCACTCAGATGCGTGTCCAGCTCAACCGTTCGCTCCATTTGTCCCCTCTTCCCGCCACCACTTTCATAGAGAAGACAAGCATTTTGCTAGCCAAGAACGCTCCACCCATTCGCATCGGTCGTAACCCGTCACACAGCAACACTCTACAGTTGAAATGGAGAACGGGGTTTTTTCCCGGGGCGAGACGAAGGCCGATTTGCTGTCAAATGCCGGACTATTGATGGAAATTGACGTCGACTCGATCGCGCGGCCCTCCTTCGACTAGCGACTGCATCTTTCTCAGTCCGTGCTGGTCTCGGAACTGTCGGACTTTCGGCAAATGCCTGCGGGCACGTGGCACTTGGTGAACGCGAGGTCTAGCGTCTTCGATTGTAGTTGCTTCGATTTGCGAGATCGGGCTGTGCGTAGCCTTTTTGGCGGGCAAACTGCTTTCCAAACTGCATGGGACGAAAGACCGGAATTGTCAAATCTGCTTTAGTGCCGCTGATTACATTGCTTTGTCCGGTGGTGGTTTATGGGGCCAGCCTGGAGCCAACCACGTTGAAGGCATGGGAGGAGTATCTCGAGTCCGCGAACACAAGAATGGACCTGCGATTGAGTACCGGCAAATCGTTCCTTTGGGTGGACGAAGAAACGGACCGGCTCCAAAGGGTCCGGGCAGGGGAGATTGTGGTCTCGCCGGTCGGCCCGCAGAATCCGAAGAGAGTGCCATCCGGGCTGATACACGATTGGGTAGGAGCGGCCTTCATCCCCGGCGCTACGCTCCCGGACGTGCTGCAGGTCGTGCGCAATTATGATCAGTACAAAGACCTGTATCAGCCAACCGTGATCGAGTCCAGAGTGATAGATACGAGCGAAACAAAAGACCGCTTTTCAATGGTGCTCATCCACAAGTCGACATTTCTGAAGACGGCGCTCGATGCCGATTACGAAACCAGGTACGTTCACGTAGACGATCGACGTGTATACAGCATCTCGCGGGCGACTCGCATCCAGGAAGTAGACGAGTACGGCACCCCGGCGCAACGCACGCTGCAACAGGACGAAGGCAGAGGCATCATTTGGCGGTTATTCAGCATCACGCGCTACGCGGAACGCGACGGTGGGGTCTATCTGGAACTCGAAGCGATTGGCCTGAGCCGCGACATTCCGGCTTCGCTTCGATTTCTGGTGGAACCGATAGTCCGCCGCGTTTCGAGAGCGTCGCTCGCGACATCTCTTCTCCAAACAGAACAGGCAGTGCGCTCGAGCAACGAACTCGCCGGCGGCAAAACGGAGAGTGAACGATCGAGTAAGGCGACTCGTGGCTTGAGCGTGGTTCACTCCTATCGCTGAGATCCAGCCAACGGGCCCACACGGTCCTTCCTGCTTGCTAACACGATCGGGTTAGTTCTACAGGTACCTATGGTGGTACTTGAAAACCACACAAGCTCGTGATGCACTTTCCGCTTCAACGATTTAATCTTCGAAAGAGAAGATCGCCATGATATTGAGTGCATTCACAATGTTTCACGTCGTATTGAGCCTGATAGGAATTGGTTCGGGATTTGTTGTTTTGTACGGCCTGATCACTTCGAAACGCCTCGATGGCCGGACGATGATCTTCCTGACGACAACCGTGGCCACCAGCGTTAATGTCTTTGTTCTGATCGTGCAGCTTTTCCTCAAGGCGCCCACGCTCAAAGAGATTGCACCGACGCAATCGGAGCCGCCATTCCAGATGGCTAAGCTCGTCGCCCTGATCTTGTTCGGCATGTTGGCCGTTCGCGCCGCGACGAAGTTCCATAGCGAGCCGCCTCGGACGGCGTGATTGCCGGGAGTTGGAGGATCTATTTGCGAGGGTCTTTACCGGAGTCCATTTTAATATCATAGTCATCAGATATTTCACGGCGCGCGCGGCGCCGGAGAGGAAGGTCCACGTGTTGATACAAAAGATTGTTATGTGGATGACTATTGGCTTGATCGCCATAAGCGTGACCGTTTCTGTGGGCTGCTCGAAGAACACACAAGCCGCCAACGCTTCCGAACCGCCGGCGGTCGAGGTGGTGCAGGTCGAGCAGAAGGACGTTCCGATTTATACCGAGTGGATCGGAACAACGGATGGACTGGTGAATGCCGACATCAAAGCTCAGGTTTCCGGCTATTTGCAGAGTCAGGCGTACACGGAAGGTTCTTTCGTTCAGAAGGGGCAGTTACTGTTTGAAATCGATCCGCGGCCGTTCCAAGCAGTGGTCGATCAGAGTGAGGGCCAACTCGCACAGGCGAACGGACAGTTGGCACAGGCCAAGGCACAACTGACTCAGGCTGAAGCACAGCTCTCCGTAGCTGAGGCGAATCAAGTCAGAACCCAACTGGATGCCGACCGATACGTGCCGCTCGCAAAAGCGCAGGCTATTACCCAGCAGGATCTCGATAACGCCACGCAGAACAACCTGGCCGCGAAGGCCCAGGTACAGGCCGCTCAGGCTCAGATTGAAACTTCGCGCGCTCAGATTCAGGCGGCTAGCGCCACTGTCCAAGCGGCCAAAGCTGCTGTCGAAACCGCACAGCTCAACCTCGGGTTCACGCGGCTCATATCGCCGATCGACGGCGTGGCCGGTCTCGCTCAGCAACAAGTAGGGGCGTTGGTCAATCCGGCCAGCGGGGCTGTGACCACGGTTTCCACGGTGGATCCGATCAGGGTTTACTTCACCGCCAGCGAGCAAGAATACCTTGAATTTCACCGGCGCTACGCAACCCCGAGCACCCTCGACGCAGCGAGGAAAGGGTTGAAGCTAGAGCTCATCCTGGCGGATGGGACCATTTACCCACGTGTCGGTAGCTACTATTTCGCCGATCGGGAGGTCAATCAGGGGACCGGGGCGATTCGCATAGCAGGTCTCTTTCCGAATCCCGACTACCTGCTGCGCCCCGGTCAATATGGCCGGGTTCGCACATCCATTAGAACCAAGCCGGGCGCGTTACTCATCCCGCAGCGCGCGGTAACCGAGTTGCAAGGCGCCTACCAAGTTGCGGTGGTTGACAGCGAAAACAAGATTGACATTCGGACGGTCAAACCCAGTGATCGGGTGGACACCCAGTGGATCATTGACGAGGGATTGAAGCCGGGTGAACGGGTAGTGGCCGAGGGCGTGCAGAAAGTTCGCACTGGAATGGCCGTGATACCGAAGCCATACGTGGGCGCGGCGGAAACGACAGGAAAGTAACTGCCATGTCTAAGTTTTTTATCAATCGTCCTATCGTGGCGATGGTGATCGCCATCCTGATGGTGATCATAGGCGCGATTACGATCGCGAGCCTGCCTGTCGCCCTCTTTCCTCAGATTGCGCCGCCGGAGGTTCAAGTGTCGGCGATATACACGGGCGCGGACGCGCTTACCATCGAGCAGTCGGTGGCCACGCCCATCGAACAGCAGATGAGCGGCGTCGACAACATGAACTACATGTATTCTCTCAACGCCACGGCCAAGGGCGAGTTGAGAATGATCGTGGATTTCGACGTGAAGACCGATCCCAATACCGACCTCGAACTGGCTCAGCTGCGTGAAACGCTGGCGTCCTCTCAGCTTCCCGCCGAAGTTAACGCTTATGGCGTCACGGTGCAGAAAACCCTTACGGCCCCGCTGATGCTGATCACTCTGAATTCGCCGCACGGCACCTACGACGCGAGGTTTCTGGCCAACTACTCCTATATAAACCTGAATGACCAACTTACGCGAGTGCCGGGCATAGGCAGCGTCCAGGTCTTTGGCGCCGGGCAGTATGCCATGCGGCTGTGGGTCAAGCCCGATCAATTGGCCAAACTCGCCATCACAGTGCCCGAGATCGTCAACGCGATCCAGACTCAAAACACGGTGAATCCCGCCGGTCAAGTGGGCAGCGAGCCCGCTCCTCCCGGTCAAGAGTATACGTACTCGGTCCGGGCGCGTGGGCGGCGTACTTCACCGGAGGAGTTCGGACAGATCGTGGTTCGTGAAACACCGGACGGGGGGATCGTGCGGGTGAAGGATGTGGCGCGCGTGGAGCTGGGATCCCAGGATTACGCCAACATCGGCCGCTTCAACGGGAACCCGAGCGCGGTAATCGCGGTTTACCAGTTGCCTGGGTCGAACGCCGTCCAGGCAGCCCAGGGCGTGAATAAATTGATGTCGGAGGCCAAGAGACGTTTCCCGCAGGACGTGGATTATGCGGTTGCGCTGGATACGACACGCGCTGTCACCGAGGGGATAAGAGAAATCATCGTAACGCTCGGGATCGCGATCCTGCTGGTGATTATCGTGGTCTACATCTTCCTGCAGGGCTGGCGCGCGACGCTGATTCCACTGCTGGCGGTCCCCGTCTCCCTGGTTGGTACATTCGTCTTCTTTCCGATCTTCGGTTTTTCCATCAATACACTCTCTTTGTTCGGCTTGGTTTTGGCGATCGGCCTGGTGGTGGACGACGCCATCGTCGTGGTGGAAGCGGTGGAACGTCACATTGAGAACGGGCTGGCTCCCAAAGCGGCGGCATTGAAGGCCATGGAAGAGATCTCGGGCCCGGTGGTCGGCATCGCGCTGGTTCTGTCCGCCGTATTCGTGCCGACTGCGTTTATTCCAGGAATCACCGGCCGCCTTTACCAGCAATTCGCCGTGACGATTGCCATTTCGGTGATCCTCTCGGCGTTCAACGCTCTTACGCTCAGCCCGGCGCTGTCGGCGTTATTGCTCAAGCCAAAGGTGGAAAGCCACGGGTTGCTGAGAAAGTTCTTCAATTGGTTCAACCGGGTCTTCGGACATGCCACCGAGGGTTACGTACGACTGTCCGGTGCGCTCATCCGCAAGAGCGCCATCGCCCTGGTGCTCCTGGTGGTCTGCGGCCTAGGGGCCGGATTCTTCAGCGGAAAGCTTCCCTCCAGCTTCCTGCCGGATGAAGACCAAGGCTACTTCTACGTCAATCTCCAGCTTCCAAATGCGGCATCGCTGCAACGTACCGACCAAGTCGCCAAGAAAATCGAAAATGTTCTAGCCCACACGCCTGGCGTTCAGTACACAACCACAGTCGTGGGCTTCAGTTTGCTCAGCCTGGTGCGCACCAGTTACAACGCCTTCTTCTTCGTGACATTGAAGGAGTGGGACCAGCGAAAGTCCCGGGAAGAACAATTTCAAGTTATCAAGCAGCGCGTGAACCGCGAACTAAGCAAGCTTTCCGAAGGAATCGCATTTGACTTCTCGCCACCGGCAATTCCCGGCGTGGGCACTTCCGGCGGCTTCACATTTGTTCTCGAGGACCGGGCGGGGAAAGACGTACCGTTCCTGGCGGCGAACGTTAATACCTTTATAGCGGCGGCCCGCAAACGTCCCGAGATCGCCGGTCTGAGCACAACTTTTCTTCCGAGCGTGCCCCAAGAGTTTGTGGATGTCGACGAAGACAAAGTTCTCAAGCAGGGAGTGGCCATCAACGACGTCTACCGGACTCTCCAGGCTTTCATGGGCGGTCTGTTTGTGAACTACTTCAACCGGTTTGGCCGCCAGTGGCAGGTTTACATCGAGGCGGAAGGCGACTACCGCACCAGGGCCGAAAATGTCGGTCAGTTCTACGTGCGGAACAACAAAGGCGAAATGGTTCCGCTTTCCGCGCTGACGAAATTCGAGTCGCGGCCCGGTCCGGAATTCACGATGCGCTACAACATGTATCGATCCGCTCAGCTCAACGGGGCCGCCGCCCCGGGGTACAGTTCCGCGCAGGCCATGGCGGCGCTCGAAGAAGTCTTCGATCAAACGATGCCGCGAGAAATGGGCTACGACTACCTGGCGATCTCTTACCAGGAGAAAAAGGCGCAGCAAGGCGTGCCGCCGGCGGTGATCTTCGGATTCTCGCTGCTGTTCGTTTTCCTCGTTTTGGCTGCTCTGTATGAGAGCTGGTCGCTGCCTTTCAGCGTTCTCTTGAGCACCCCGGTCGCAGTATTTGGCGCCTTCGGGATTCTGTGGTTGCGCCGTGTTTTACTGGGAGAATTCCTGCCGGCTTACCAGGTGCAGATCGAAACCGACGTGTACTCACAGATCGGTCTGGTCATGCTCATCGGACTGGCGGCTAAGAACGCCATTCTGATCGTCGAGTTCGCCAAAGACGAATTCGAGCAAGGGAAGAATCTGGTTGACGCCGCGCTCGAAGGCGCCCGGCTCCGGTTGCGGCCGATTCTGATGACTTCCTTTGCTTTTATTCTGGGCTGCGTGCCGCTATGGACAGCCACCGGCGCCGGATCCGTCGCCCGCCAGATCATGGGCACGACCGTGATTGGAGGCATGCTGGCCGCCAGCGTGATCGGCATTTTCTTCATACCAGCCATCTTCTATGTGGTGGAGAGGCTTTCAGGGGCCGCCAAACAATCGCCGGTGATTGTGCCGCGACAAACCGCCCCGGCGGAGGGGGACTGACTTATGCGGACATCGCCCATCGCGGCGGCGTTGGCCGCGGTTTTACTCAGCGGATGTACGGTGGGACCGAACTATCACCGGCCCGCGATCCAGACGCCTGATTCTTTTCGCGCGCCAACCCCAACGCCCCCCGAAACCGCATCCTTGGCCGATCTCAAATGGTTTGAGGTCTTCAAGGATGAGAGGTTGCAGGAACTGGAGCGTACCGCGCTGGTGCAAAACTACGATTTGCGGGATGCGGCCGCTCGCGTCGAGGCCGCGCGCGCAAACCTCGGAATCACGCGTTCCAATCAATTTCCCAACTTTGATGCCGGAGCGGACATCACCACTACCCGATTCTCCAGGAACGGATCACTCCCTCTGCCAGCAGCAGTTGCGCCGTTGCAGAATCGCACCTTCGGAGAGGCAACGCTCAACTTGCTGTCGTTCGAGCTGGATATCTGGGGCCGGTTGCGGCGGGCCACCGAGGCGGCCCGAGCTAACCTGCTGGGCGCGGAAGAGACCCGCAAGGCCGTCATGATCACGTTGGTAAGCCAGGTAGCGGACGCTTACTTCAGCCTGCGGGAGTTGGACGACGAACTTGAGATTTCACGGCGGACGCTCACTACACGCCAGGAATCTTTGGACCTCACCAGGACGCGGCAATCGGGAGGCGT
>Ga0210401_10001435_pt1 | contig 27698 bp, 26 predicted proteins | sample IncBWH32MmetaG_FD_150866 | JGI IMG/M metagenome (GOLD analysis project Ga0210401, IMG submission 150866) | Forest soil microbial communities from Barre Woods Harvard Forest LTER site, Petersham, Massachusetts, United States - Inc-BW-H-32-M | ecosystem: Environmental > Terrestrial > Soil >...
CAACCCGCTTCACGAACACCGGCCGGAACGTGCACGAAGCGGATACGTGACGCGGGATAATGGCCCGAGAGTCGGAACGGGGCTTCGTTAGGAAAGAGTGGCATCGTCATCGTGGGAATATCGGCCTCGCCGAAATGAGACTCCCCATCCGGGTGGCGTAAATTCGCAGACACTTCATCGCGACCTCCGACGAACAGAAGCGTAGACCAGCTTCGCTGGTTGGCTGCGCAATGCCAGCCTGCCTCAGTTTTACTGACGGGATGTGCCAAAGGCGGCCCACGCTGCGGCTGTCGTCCAGAGCAATAGAATGGTCAGCTACCCCACCACGTGGTAGGTTTGGATCGCTGCTGATGTATTTCGGGCCGTGGTGTCATGATTAGCAAGGCCGATATTATTGTCATTGGTTCCGGCGGCCTCGGCGCGGCCACAGCATATTACTTGAGCAAACGCGAAGGTCTCAGCGTCGTCCTGATCGACAAGCATGATATCGGATCGCAGACCTCGCCCCGCGCTGCGGGCATGGTGAGCTGCGCTCGCAAAAGCGAGTTTATGACTATCCTCATCAAGGACGCATGCCGCAAGATTGAAGCGTTCACGGAAGAAACCGGGCAGCCTCTCGATTGGGTTCATTCGGGCAGCCTGAAGATCGCACGTCGACCGCAAGACGCGGAGGTTATCAAGGACGACTTTGAGCGCGGGCGCCGTATGGGCCTTGATGTCGAGCTGATTTCTCCGGAGCAGGCAAGTCGCCTCAATCCATTCTTGAAGCCGACAAGCGTCGTAGCGGCGATGAGGATCGGTGATGACAGATATTTCGACCCAGCGCAGGTTGCGATCGGCTTCGCCAGAGCAGCGGCGGCTCAGGGTGCAACCTTGCTGCCGAAGACGGACGTGCTCACCGTCAACATCGGTGCCGGCAGGGTGACCGGCGTGACTACCGCCAAAGGCATCATTGAAGGCTCGATCGTTGTCGATGCAGCAGGTGCATGGACGCGACAGGTGGCGGAGGCAAGTGGGATTCGCGTGCCGTTGGTACCCACCCGGCAGCAACTGATCGTCACGGAGCCTTTGGATGGCATGCGTGCTGATCTGCCGATGGTTCGGATCATGGATGCCGCCGTGTACACGCGTCCCTGCCAGGGTGGCTTGCTTTGGGGCGTCTACGAAGAAACACCGCGATTTTTCGACATGCAATCGCTCGGGATCAGTTTCGATATCAAGGACATGCCGCTCGACATCGAGGTGCTTCGTTCAGCAGCTATTGAAGTTAAGGACCAACTCCCAATCCTGCAAACTGCCAAGGTGCGAGAATTTCGCGGTGGCATTCCGACAATGACCGCTGACGGCCATCATATTCTTGGCCCGGCCCCCGGAGTTACGGGCTTCCATTTTGCAAGCGGGTGCAATGTCGCCGGCCTTTCAATCTCGCCAACCGTCGGAGAGGCACTTGCAACCTGGATTGTCGAGGGCACGCCGGCAATCGACCTCTCACCTATGTCCGTCATGCGCTTCAAAGACCAGTCATGGTCTGAACCTGCATTGGAGAGGGAAGCCGCTTGGCAGTATCGGCACTTCTACGGTGCGGTCTAAACTGTGCCGAAGGGCGAAGAAGACGAGTAAAGAGATTCATCGAATCGCGAGGAATGACGGCTTTGGTCATGAGCAAGGGTCGAGCATATGAGGGCGTCTTTCCGGTTTACACCTGATGGTCGACGTGCCCGCGGTTATCGCGTTGCTCAGCTCCGGGCAACAAGCGGCCCTGGGGCGAAGTCGACGAGGTCGTCAGCAGTTGCGAGAATCGAGGCGGGAATCGTCAATCCAAGATTATCTTCACCCGTCTTGCGGTTGATCGCTAAGTCAGCCGGTACGCGCGGTAGACGACGGCAGTTGTGTTTGTTGGCACTTTCCAGTCGCGGGTATTTTCGGGGAAGTCATGTCAGCCCATGAACATTGGCAAATGGATGCCAGCGCCCCGGAGCTTTACGAGCGCTATCTCGTCCCGGCCATCACTTCTGTATGGGCCACTGATCTGCTCGACCGTGTCGGGCCAAGGCGCGGGGAAAGCGTACTCGACATCGCCTGCGGTACGGGCGTCGTGGCGCGGCTGGCAGAGCAGCGCGGGCATGACGGGCGGCTGGTCGGCATAGACCTCAACACAGCGATGCTCGCGGTGGCGCGGGCAAAGTCTGCGACTGTCGACTGGGTCGAGGGTAGCGCGCTCGACCTGCCGTTCGACGCGAACAGTTTTGACGTCGTGCTCTGCCAGCTCGGGCTGCAGTTCTTCCCTGATCGGCCGCTGGCGCTCAGAGAAATGGTGCGGGTGCTCAAATCGGGTGGTCGCGCCGGGTTAAGCGTTTACAGCGCGATCGAGCGAATGCCGGCGGCGCACGCCTTCGTGCAGGCGCTCGACAAGTATCTGGGGGCAGATTCCTCACGAACCAAGCGTTCCGAGCATCTGTCCTGCAATGCGCAGGAGGTCGGCACGTGGGCAAAGCAGGCCGGCTTCGACGTTGTCAATGTGGCCACCGTCGCCAAACAAATCACGTTCCCGTCGATGCTGGACTATGTCCGCTTTCAGCTCACGGCGACGCCGATGGTTGCACTCTTGAAGGAGAAAGATGCAGAAGAGCGCGAGCGCCTGATTGGATCGATTGCCGCCGACGCCGCCTCCCGCGTCGACCCTTTGACGCTCGCGGCTGGCACGCTGACATTTTCCCAAGAGTCGTTTGTGGTAACGGCCTCACTCCGCTGATTTGCCCTATGGAAGATAGGTTCTCTCGGATGCCGGCTTTCGGTTAGTCGCGTCTCTTGCCCGACGTCGGATCGTCAGGCCGTCTTCAAGTCGAAGTCGAAGCGAGTTCCCCACGTCGTCAACTGGTCAAGAGTCCACACCCGAGGACGTTGGGGCAGCGCCTCATGCCACGGCCGCGGCTCGAAAATGTTCAGCTCCGGAACGAGCACGTCCATATCGGAATAGAGCTCGATCAGAAAACGACTTGGGTCGTAGTGATAGGAAGCAAGGTTGTGGCCCGCAGTGTGCCGTGAAGGACCCCAGAGGATCGGATGGCCTTTCGTCGCAAGAAAATCCGCCACATCGTGATGCGCGGCGCGGCTGCGCAGCTCAAAGGCGAGGTGGTGAAGACGGGCTTCTGGCGCCGAGATGATATTCAGAACGTGGTGATCGTGGTTGCAGGTCAGGAACGTCGCTATCCCCTCGAACCAATCGGTCGTGCGGAACCCGATGGCCGAACAGAATTCCACGAGTTTCTCGGCCTCCGGCGTTATCAGGGCGACATGTCCAAGGCGATTTGGGACGACGCCTGAGGTGCGGAAGCCAGGGCCAGGCATGGCCATCTCCGGCAACAGGTGGAGTGTGTGCCCCGCGACGACAACCTCCACCAGGACGGGAACGCCAGGCCGGGCGTCGCTTTTCTTTTCGGCAGACAGACCGAGTCCGCGGAGCGACCTCACCGTGTCGTCGGCCGATTCCTGATCGATCCTCAGGCCAAGCGCGGTGAGGTGCTTCTGGGGCGCCGGCTTGACGGTGATGTTGTGGTGATCGAGACCGAGGCTGAAATACGTGCGGCCGTCGGATCCTCGCTCGGCAGGCGTTGCGCCGAGCACACGGTCGTAATAGGCGACCTCCTCTTCCGCAGCAGGCGTATCGAGATCGACATAGGCGATTTGGAAAGCGCGGGTCATCGTTTTTCCTCCAGCGTCGCCGCGACGGCTTCTGCGTCGTAGGCATAAAGTCTGTTCATTGCCTCAGAGCTGCCACGCACCCCTCGCGTGGCGAAGAGGCGATCCCTCTCGAGCTGTTGTGGTCCGTCCTGCAGGTGGAAACTCGTGGAATTGGCGCGAGATCTTTCCTGCACCTCGGTCGCCCGCGGCTTGCGTAATGTGACGTAGGCCCGAAAGGCCGATGGAATGTCGAAGGCCACCTGTTTCAGGCAGGCCGCCAGCGCTGCGCCGTCTTCGATGGCCTGCGCTGCCCCCTGCGCCATGTAAGGCAGCATTGGATGACACGCGTCGCCCAGCAGCGCGACACGCCCCTGCGTCCATTCCGGGAATGGATCGCGATCGAACAACGCCCATTTGAACGTCTCATCGACTGCGTTGAGGATCGTCGCGATCTGCGGGTGCCACCCCTCATACTTCCTTGCGGCATCGGAGATCGAACCGCGGTCGGACCATTGTTCCCGCGTCCAGGTCGTCTCTTCGCTGACGGCCACAAAGTTTAGAAATCGACCGGCGGAAACATAGTAGTGAACGAAGTGTCCGCCCGGCCCCACCCAGTTCGTGACATCATGCGGAAGGCCGAGATGCGCGACCCGTTCCGCGGGGGCGAGCCCCCGATATGCAATCTGGCCCGAGAACCTTGGCTGTTCCTCACCGAACAGGCGCTCGCGAACCTGGGAGTGGATTCCGTCGGCCCCGATGAGGAGATCGCCGCGCTCGGAGGTGCCATCCTCAAAGTGAGCGGTCACACCTCTTTCATCTTGCTCGACACCGACCAGACGCCGACCAAGCTTGATCTCCTTGCGACCGAACGCGTCCGCCAGAAGGGCGATGAGGTCAGCTCTGTGGAAATGGTAGTAGGGCGCGCCATAGCGGTTCTCGATGGTGTCGCCCAGTTCTTCGCTTCCCAGAACACGACCGTCCTGCCAGCGACGAAAGACGATCTCGGAGGGGCGGACGGCGGCTCGCGCCATGGCGTCACCGAGCCCGCAGCGACCAAGCAGCCGGGAGGCATTGGGGCTGATCTGAATGCCCGCGCCGACCTCGCGTTGTGTCAGGGTCTGCTCAAACAAGGAAACGTCGAGGCCGGCTCGACGCAACGCTATGGCGGCCGCCGTGCCCCCGATGCCGGCGCCGATAACCAGAGCCCGTAGCGGTTTCACCGTTCCGCTCCCCAGCCGAGAGCGGTCGCGAGGATCGCGTCGGCATTTGGCGTCTTGTTGCCCGTTCCACGCCACGCAATGTGATGGTCGGGCCGCACGAGCAGCATGTCCCGTCCATAGATGCCCTTCAAATCGGGCTCGTCGAGCTGCAAAATCGACAGCGGTATATGTCGTCGCGCCGCAGCGTCGACAAAGGTTGACGGATCGCCCCCTCGGAAATCAATCAGCGTGAAATGCGTACCCAGCCGATCGTAAAGCGCCGTCCCGTCTTTCAGATATATGCTTGGCAAGCGGGCGCCAGGCGTGGTCGTCGGCTTGTAGACAACGGGATCGAACGGAAAGGGAGCAGCCGACTCGGCCGCGATGATGGGCGATCCTTCATAGATAAAACCGTGCTCGATCCCGAAACATTCGTTCTCTGCGTTGCCGAGCTTGCTGATCTGTGCACCGACTTCGGCCCGGCGCACGGGGTCTTCGTTGCCGCCTTCCATCAGGACTCCGTAGGCTTCAGCAATCTGCATTCGCACTTGCATGTGGCGGCCGGATGCATCGCGATTTCGTGCTGCCACGGGGCGCCGTTCGACCTCATACGAAGCGAGGAGGCCAGGCCCGCCGAAGCCTTGGAGCGTGGCCGCCAGTTTCCAGCCGAGGTCGACAGCATCGCCGACCCCGGAATTCATCCCATACCCCCCCGTCGGGATGAACTGATGCGCGGAGTCGCCTGCGAGGAGAACGTGTCCCTTGCCGTACGTTTCGGCGACCAGGAGGTGAGGTGTCCACGCATTCGCTACGAGAATCTCGAAGGGGAAGGGCCGTCCGGCATAGGCCTCAACGAGAGCGCGTGGATCGAGCTTGGTTGCGTCCTGGTTGGGAAATACGGGAACATGAACAGTCCAGATATCATCATCGTTCTGGGCAATCATCGTTCCAAGCGGCGATTGGTAGTGCCAGGCGACGCCCCAGCGCTGAAGTAGATCTCGCTCGGTAGATCGAAAGTGGATCATGTAGAGTTCGCCGACGCGCGCCTGTCCCTCCAATTGGATGCCGAGACCCGCGCGAACGCGGCTCGAACCGCCATCGCAGCCTATAAGATACTGACAGCTTACCTGTTCCTGCGCGCCAGTCCCCTGCTCCCGCAGGACCGCGACGACACGATCGTCCTTCTCTTCAAAGCTTTCGAAGGCGACGCCGAACCGCACCTCGACTTCCGGACGGGCGTCGATGGACTTCTTCAGAACAGGCTCGATCTCCACCTGTGAGACACGCATCGCCGGTTCGAGCGGTTGGGTGCCGTCGTTCTTGATACGGATGTGCTTTCGAAACTCGCTCGGGGCCATGTATCGAAAACGATGCAGCTCATATCCGGCGAGACTTGTGATCCAAGAGACGTCAAAGGGATGATCTTCCGGCACCGCGACTTTTCGTAAAGCCTCCGCCAGATCGAACCGGCGAAAAAGCTCCATGCTGCGGCTGTTGGTGATGTCCATCTTCGGGTGGCGGGTCGTCGTCGCATTCCTCTCGACCACCATGGAGCGGATTCCGAAATGGGCCAGGACGTTCGCAAGCGTCATCCCGACGGGACCACCCCCTGCAATCAGAACCGGAACTGATTTCATTCTTTCCTCCCAATATGACCGGCGCGGATTTTTGTTGTGCTGCGCCTCCGAATGACACCCGATCAGAACCTGGCCGGGTCAACTCCCTCGAGACAAGGCCGTGCGCTTATCGACTCTGGTCAAGACCTCGCCTCCAAGTTGACCAATATGTTGTCCGCTCGAATCCGCGAGAAACAGGATCACCGCAGGGTCAGGCAGCCGCACGGACCGCGTCTTCGGCCTCATGCACGATCGGATTGCGGAGAACACCCAATCCCTCGATCTCGATCTCGCACACGTCTCCGGGCTTCATGTAGAGCGGAGGCTTGCGTGCAGCACCGACGCCGGACGGTGTGCCGGTCACGATAATATCTCCCGGAAGCAACGTGATGCCCACGCTGATCAGCGCGACCAGGGTTGCGACATCGTAGATGAGATCGGAGGTCGACGCCTTCTGCATCACCGTTCCGTTCAATCTCGTCTCGAGTTTCAGGCCGCCGGCACCCGATGGAAGCTCGTCGGCCGTTACAAATGCCGGACCGAATGCTCCGGTGCCGTCAAAATTCTTGCCCATGGTCCATTGCGGCGTACGGAACTGAAAATCCCGGATCGTGCCATCATTGAAGATCGAATATCCGGCGACGTGGTCAAGTGCAGCGGACTGGGGGATATGGCGACCGCCGCGCCCGATGACCGCGACAAGCTCTCCTTCGTAGTCGAGCGCTCCCGAGACATTCGGTCGCACAAGTGGCGCACCGTGTCCGATGAGGCTCGACGAGAACCGGCCAAAAAGCGTGGGGTAGTCAGGCTGTTGAACACTGCTTTCGGCGGTGTGGTCCGCGTAGTTCAATCCAACACAGATGATTTTGCTTGGTGAGGACAGCGGAGGAAGGAAGCTCACCGCCTCCGGATCGATGGGCTCGCCTTTGAGAAGAGCCGCTGCGAGATCCTTCAGCCCGTCCCTTCCACCGGCAAGGGCGCTTTCGAGCCGGCTGTGCGTTCCGCCGTCTTCGAGCCCCCAATGCCGGCCGGCCTGATCGGCCACCGCGAGGCCACGTGTTCCGTTTCTCTCATAGGCAATGAAGCGCATGGGGCGTTTTCCTCTCTGTGCCGCCCTCTATATCACAAAAAATGCATATTACAATCTAAAATGCATTATCCAGGAAGCGTGCATATTATGGGTGACTCCTGTCGATCAGTCCGCTATGGCTATGAGCGCCATGGAATCGCCGACGAGTCTTACCCACGGAGCCTATGCGGAGCTTCGCTCCCAACTGCTCGCGTGCCGCTTCGCGCCCGGAGAGAAGCTGAAGATCGACGACTTGTGCCAGCGCTTTGCGGTCGGCTCGAGCGCCGTGCGTGAGGCGCTTTCACGCCTTGCATCAGAGGGCTTTGTCGTCAGCGAACCTCAGCGAGGTTTCCGCGTGGCGCCATTGTCCGTCGATGCCCTTCGCGATCTCACCGATGTTCGATGCAGCATTGAGGCGCTGTGTCTTCGGGGTGCTATCGAGAAGGGGGGACTCGAGTGGCAGTCGCAGGTGGTCGCCGCACTGCATCGGCTGTCGCATACGTCCGTATGGGCCGATAGGGCCACGCGGCGCTACAGCGAAGAATACGCGAGGGCTCACGAGATTTTTCACGAAGTCCTCGCGGCAGGATGTGGCAGCCCCTGGCTCCTTCATTTGCGGACGATGCTTTTCAATCACTCCGAACGCTACCGCTGGTTTTCCGGTCCCTTGTCGAAAGTGGACAGGGATCTCGATAGGGAACATCGCGAGATTGCGGAGGCCGCCTTGTCGCGGGACAGCGAACGAGCGGTCGCGCTGATGAACGAGCACCTGCAAATGACCACAAGAGTCATTCTCGACTCCGTATTGTCCGGGCGCGCGCCGGCTCCGACATCCGCAAAGGCGAAACCAGGCAAGGCTCGTTTGCCTGAAAGCCCGCCGCGAAAGCTCAAGCGCGGCGCATCATCCTCCTAAGGAGCGGAGCTGCGCGCTTCGGTCCTGTCAGCACCGAAAACCGAAACTCGGGCGTAGTGGTGATGAAGTCCGCCCAGGATGGCGCGTGACCTGACCACACCGGCTCGCTGAACCGCGCGAGAAACGGGCGCATCCTCATCCATGGCCAAGTGCGTCCGCGTCTCATCATAGTAGCGAGCGCAAGATTTCAGAATCGGGCACTGAAGGCCAAATCCCGGAGTTCGACCGACGCATCGGCGTCGCGCTGCGCCGCTGGAGCCACTAGACAGCGGCTGCCGAAGCCCTTGACTTGCAAATTGCAAGCCGTTAATGTATGATGATCATCATTTCACTGGAGTGCGCAAGCAATGAAGTTTGCGACATATCGAGGGAATGAGCGCGAGGCTTTGGGCATACTCCACCGAAGCGAGGAGAGGTTGCTGGATCTTCGCGCCGCCGCAACGCGGTCGGGCACGGACGACCTCGCCTTCGCGACGATGCTTTCCCTGATCGACGGCGGGGACGCGGCCATCGAACGTTTGGTCTGAGGGAAACTTGAAAGGAATGCTGTTCTCGTTTGAGGAAATGATTGAGCACATCTCGCAGGACGAAACGTTGATGTCAGGCGACTTCATCGGATCGGGCACCGTGGGGAATGGCTGCGGTCTCGAGCTGGGCCGCTTTCTAAAGCACGGAGACATGGTCGAGTTGGAGGTCGAGAAAATTGGCCGCCTCAGAAACAGAGTCGAACGACAGGATCTGAGGAGCTCGTTGACCCAATAACATCGGAATTTGATCAACCAGCGTGAAGGAAGAGGAATATGCCCGAGGAGGCCTTGATTAGCCGCGATCAGCGGGGAGCCGTCGCAGTTCTGACAATGCAGTACCGGCCCTACAATCTGATCGGCCCCAAGCTCTTCAACGCTCTTGTCGAAAACATCGAGGGCGCGCAGAAGGATGGCAGCCGTGCGATCATCATACGCAGCGGCCTGCGCCATTTTTCCGCCGGCGCGGACTTGGAGATTTTTGACAAGCGCGTCGCGCAGGGCAATGGCAGCGGCGGCAGCGAGAACTCGCGTCTGAGCGGTGTCGAATTCCTTCGCTTCATGGAGCTCTTGCCGATCCCGCTGATCGCCAGCGTCCATGGGGTTTGCCTCGGCGGCGGACTCGAGCTTGCGCTGTCGTGCGATTATATCGTCGCAGCGAGCTCGGCGAAGATCGGCTCTGTCGAAGCTACCCTCGGCCTGCATCCCCTGCTCGGCGGAATCCAGCGCCAGGCACAACGGATCGGCGCCGCGCGCGCCAAGGAGATGTCGATGCTGGCGCGCCGCTACGACGCGCCCACACTGGAGAAATGGGGCTTGATCAACCTAACGGTCCCCGAGCACTCTCTCGAAGCGACGACCATGTCGATCGCGGAAGAATTCGCGCAGGGGCCGACAGTGGCGCACGCAGCCACCAAGCAGCTCGTTCATATCGCCGTGAACGAGGGGGTTGCCGCCGCCGACGAGGCGATGGCTCAGGTGCAGGCCCCCATCTGGGCGTCCGAAGATCTCAAGACTGGCCTTGCCTCGTTCCGCAAGAATGGACCGGGCCTCGCCAAGTTTACGGGGCGCTGACCATGAGCGGACCTCTCAACGGACTTCGCGTCGTGGATTTCGCCCGCGTGCTCGCGGGCCCCTTGTGCGCACGCACCTTGCAGGATCTGGGCGCCGAGGTCGTCAAAGTCGAGCCGCCCTCGCCGGATGTCTCGCGCTTTGCCTTTCCCTCCACTGATGGCATGTCGGGCTACTACGCCCAGCAGAATGCCGGCAAACGAAACGTCAGCATCAATCTCAATGTCGCCGGTGCGTACGAGTTGGCGCTCAAGCTGTGCGACACCGCCGATATCGTCGTGGAGAACTTTCGCGCCGGGACCTTGGGATTCTTCGGTCTGGACTACGAAACGCTTGCCAAGCGCAATCCACGGCTGATCTATGCCTCGATCAGCGGTTACGGGCAAGGCGGTCCGTGGCGTAGCCGGATGGCATACGCCCCGACGGTTCAGGCCGAGGCTGGCTTTACGGAGAACAGCGTCAGGCATTACGGTCAGGCGCTTTCCGAACCGCGCACCGACAGTCTGTCCCATGCCGACGTGTATGCCGGACTGCAAGCCGTGATTGCCATTCTCGCAGCCTTGCATAGCCGGGAGAAGACCGGCCAGGGACAATACATCGACGTCGCAATGGCCGCGACGCTCATGGCTGTAAACGAGCGCGCGCACATCGATATGTCGGACGACGACATTGGCGCCGAGCCTGCGGTGCTCGGGGCGACCGATTGCGCCTTCTTCACGGGTCCTCAGGGTGAGTTCTTTACGGTTGCGACTTCGATCGCGGGCAGTCGAACATTTCCATCCTGGCTGCGCGCAATGCGGCGCGTCGATCTCGCGGACGATCCACGCTTCGCTACGGCCGCAGCGAGACGACTGAATTTCGGCGCGCTTCATGCGATCATTCAGTCGTGGATGCTCACATTTCCCGACATGGCGACCCTGGACGCCCAATTCGACGAAGCCAAGATCGCGATGGGGGAAATGCGTTCGATCAAGGACCTCGCGAGATCGGAGTGGAGCGAATACTGGGGCGCGGTGCAACGCGTCCCGGACCGCAATGGCGGCGAGTACCAGTTGCCGGGACGACCATGGCGGTTCTCGAACGATCAGCTCTCTCCGATCGGCGTGCCAGCTTTCCAGGGGGAACACAACGCTGAGGTCTTCTGCGAACTGGGAGTCAGCGATGCCGAGCTGCACAGGCTTTCTCAGACCGGCGCACTGGTTACTCATCCGCGAGTAAGCGCGAAAGAGAAGGTTGCGGCCGTGCCATGAGTGGAGGCGGCAGCGATAAAGCCAGGCCGAGGAAGAAGTTGTCGGGCCCTGCAACGGGCCGGCTTGCCAATCGCGAGTGCTCGATCGCGCGAGCGATGGACGTGATCGGTGATCGCTGGACATTGCTGGTGATGCGCGAGGCCTATTATGGAACGACCCGCTTCGACGAGTTTGAATATTTCGTCGGGGCTGCACCAAACATCCTGAGCAGCCGGCTGAAGAAGCTTATCGAAGCGAACATGATGCGAAAGGTGCCCGTGCCGGGACACAAGGGACGGTACGAGTATGTGCTGACCGATCAGGGCCGAGCATTCTTTCCCGCCTACCTCGCGCTCAAGAAATGGGGAGACGACTGGCTTAGCGAGCCTGAGGGACCGCAGGTCGTCTTTGTTGAGCGGGGAAGTGGCCGGCCGGTGAAATATCCTGCATTGCGCGCAGCCAACGGCAAGCCTCTTGGGCCCGACGATGTCGACGTAGTTCCCGGAACAGGCGCCGTCTCCTTCAACCGAAAAAGGTTCGGTTCTTCCTCCCTCCACGAGAAGGCGCACGCTCCGCGACGCGAGGCACCGAAACGGTAAGCCCGCTCGAGTCGACGCGGCCGAGTGCTTAGGCGGACTCCGCCGCTCTCGCTCACATCTAGCTCGACTTGCTTTCAAATATCGACACGCGCCAACGTACCAGATCGTCCGCACCCGGCCCCGGTCTCGGCCTGACATCTGACGGGCGGATGCGCTCGCCCGTTCTCTCGTCGACGAGCGCAAGCTTCACACCGTGGCCGGTTCTCTGATCCACGAATTTGAGTGGCGGTCCGCCATCACCGGTAATCGCCCATTTGTCTCCAACCTGGAGCAAGGCCTGAATCACCAGCATGATGTCCCTCCCCTTCCGGGTCAGAACATATTCATAGCGGTCGGGGCCGGTCTGATATTGCCGCCGCTCGATCAGTCCTTGCTGTTCCAAGTGCTTGAGCCGGTCCGAAAGGGTCGCATTGGTTACGCCTGTTGATTTCCTGAAGTCTTCATAGCGGCTAAGCCCGAGCCCGAGGTCGCGCAGGATCAGCACCGCCCAGCGATCGCCAAGAGTGTCCAACACGCCGGCAATCGAACACGCCATTCCCTCAAAGCCTTTGGAACGCATCGCTTCTCCCACGCTCTTGGGCACAAGAGTAATGCCGAGCGAGTTCCCATCAAGTCGGAAAGATGAAGTTTTTTGAACGAATCTCTTGAGTGGTAGTAACTCTTATGATTAGAGTTAATACCACTCATCAGCTCCCTGAGCAACGAGGATGTGCAAAATGACCGACCTCCGCGACCTCGTCATCGAAGCCCACGGCGGACACGAGCGATGGAAGAGGTTTCGGACAATCGAGGCCGAAATGTCGATCACCGGAATGCTTTGGGTCAGAAAAGGATGGCCCGATGTACTCAAGAACGTCCGCGTGACGGCAGACACGCAAATGCAGCAGCTCAGCTACCGCCCGTTCACTGGCGAAGGCCTGCGCAGCTTGTATCGTCCCGACGAGGTCGCGATCGAGAACTCGGACGGCGTAAAGGTCAAGAATCGCAAAAGCCCGCGTTCAGCCTTCGAAGGGCACAAGGCTGAGACCGGTTGGGATGATCTCCATCTCGCCTATTTCAGCGGCTACGCGATGTGGAATTATCTCAACGCGCCGTTTCTCTTCCTTTTGCCGGATATTACCACCGACGAGCTTGCGCCGATTGAGGAGAACGGCGAGCGGCGGCGACGGCTCAAGGTTACGTTTTCGCCAGCGGTCGCGACGCATGGCCCCGAGCAGATCTTTTACATCGACGACAACGGCTTGATCGCACGGCTCGACTATTTCGCCGAGATCACAGGCGGCGGTCCGGCGGTGCACTACACATCCGGCTATCGCGTGTTCGACGGGATCAAGTTTCCTACCCGACGGCGCGCCTTTCTAAGAGGTGCGGACGGCAGCGTAAACACCAGCGCGGCCGCCGTTGCGATCGACATTTCCCATCTTCACCTGTCCTGATCAGCATGAGCTTTTGGAGGGTGCAATGACCAGTGTTGAAACCAAGCGCCTGGTGACGATCGAGGTCAATGGACGAAGGAACACGGTCGCGGTCGAGCCGCGGAAGCTTCTGGTGCACCTGATCAGGGAAGATCTTGGTCTGACCGGAACGCATGTCGGTTGCGATACGTCGCAATGTGGCGCTTGCACTGTGGAGATCGATGGTCAGGCGGTGAAATCCTGCACCGTGTTGGCTGTCATGGCCGACGGCGCATCGATCACGACGATCGAGGGCTTGGCGCCTGGCGGCAAACTGCACCCGGTTCAGGCAGCCTTCCACGAACACCACGCGCTGCAATGCGGGTTCTGCACGCCGGGCATGATCATGAGCGTGCGCCAGCTGCTGAAAGATCATCCGCATCCCGACGAGCAGGAAATCCGTCACGGGCTCGCCGGCAACATCTGCCGATGCACCGGTTACCACAACATCGTGCGGGCTGTGCAATCCCTCGCGGTAACGGAGGCGCAGCCGTGAACAAGCCGACATTCGCTTACATCGGCCAGCCCCTGAAGCGGCGCGAGGATTTCAAGCTGCTCACCGGCAAGGGCCGCTATGTCGATGACATCAAGCTTCCCGGCACACTGCACATGGCCGTGTTGCGGTCGCCGCACGCGCACGCCGTGATCAACAACATCGATGTGGCTGCGGCCAAGGATGCGCCAGGTGTTCGCCTGGTGGTTTCGGGCAAGGATCTCGTCGGCAAGATCGGACCGATCGTGCCGAACTGGGTTATCCCAGGCACGAAGGTGCCGTATCGACCGGTCGTCGCGACCGACCGCGTCCGCTTTGTCGGAGAATGCGTTGCGGTGGTGGTGGCGGAGTCGTTGGCCGAGGGCTACGACTCCGTCGGCCTGATCGATGTTGGTTACGAGATGCTGCCTGCTGTCGTCGACGAGGAAGCCGCCGTCGCCGACGGCGCGCCGCAGTTGCACGATAACGTGCCCGGCAATGTCACCACGATCTTCAAGATCGGGGGTGGCGACTATCAGATGGCTGTGGGCCAGGCCGATCAGGTCATTCGGCTGCGCGTCGTCAACAACCGGCTGATTCCAACCTGCATGGAAACGCGGAGCATTCTTGCCAGTCCCGAGCCAGACGGGACCCTGACTGTCTATATCGGAAGCCAGGTACCACACATGCACCGGCGATGGATCGCCGAAACGACAGGTATTCCCGAACATCTATTGCGCATCATCGCGCCCGATATTGGCGGCGGTTTTGGCGCGAAGATGCACCTTTATCCCGAAGATTTGCTGTGTCCCTGGCTCGCGCGCGAACTTGGGGTGCCCGTGAAGTGGTGGGAAAGCCGTTCCGAGAGCCATCAATCCACCAGCCATGGCCGCGCCCACACCGAGACCATCCAGGTCGCCTTCAAGAATGACGGCACCATTCTCGGTATCAAGGTGGACACGCTCGGCAATGTCGGCGCCTATCTCTCCAACATGGCGAGCGGCGGCCCGACAGCGAACACGATCCCTTATGGAACGGGCACCTACAAGATTCCCAGCTACCAGGCGACGTCGCGCGTCGTGGTCACCAACACCGTTCCTGTCGACGCCTACCGCGGTTACGGGCGTCCTGAAGGAGCTTATATCGCGGAGCGCACCATTGATGCGGTGGCGCGCCACCTTGGGCTGGATCAAGTCGAGATACGCCGGAAGAATTTCTTGCAGCGCACGGATTTTCCCTATCGCCCGTATGGGAGCGCGTCACTTGTCTACGATAGCGGCAACTATCAAGGGCTGATGGATAAGGCGCTCGCAGCGTTCCGATACGATGAGCGCCGCAAAGAGTGCGAAACGCTGCGCCGCGACGGTATCTTTCGGGGCATCGGCGTTGCCGCCTACACCCATATGTGCGGCATGGCGCCGTCGCGCCGGCTTGCGCTGATCGGATTCGACCGCGGCGGCTGGGAAAGCGCCCGGGTGAGCATCGATTCCAGCGGTCGCGCGACCGTCTACTCGGGTTCGATGAGCCAGGGCCACGGCCATATCACATCCTTGTCGCAGATCGCGGCCGACGTGCTGCAGATTCCCATCGAGAACATCGACGTGGTGGAGGGCGATACCCGCCAGGTGCAAGCCGGTCATGGCACCTTCAATTCCCGTTCGATGGCGGTTGGCGGCTCGAGCCTGCATGTGTGCGCCAAGCGCATCGTCGCCAAAGCCAGGAAGATCGCGGCCGGCATGCTTGAGGTCGACGAGACTGACATCTCCTATGCGGCAGGTGCGTTCAGCGTGCCTGGCACCGACATCGCGCCGGTCACTTTTGCGAAGGTTGCCCGGATGGCCTATACCGGCCACAAGCTTCCTGATGACGTGACACCGGGCCTTGACGAGACGGTGTTCTACGATCCGACCGGTATGGGTTCGCCTTCGGGCGTTCATCTCGCCTATGTTGAGGTCGATCCAGAGACCGGGATCGTTGACATTATCGACTACGTCGCAGTCGATGACGTTGGAACGCTGATCAATCCGCGCCTTGCCGCTGGCCAGATCCATGGCGGCGTTGTGCAGGGCATCGCGCAGGCGCTCTACGAAGAGGTCAGCTATGATCCGGACAACGGACAGCTCCTGACCGGCTCGCTGCTCGACTACGCGGTGCCTCGTGCGGAACATGTGCCAAACATAACGTCCCTGTTTCAGGAGACGCCCTCGCCCACCAACCCGATCGGCGTCAAGGGCATCGGCGAAAGCGGCTCGATTGCCGCGCCACCTTGCATGGTCCACGCGGTCCTCGACGCGCTCTCCCCATTCGGCATCACCCAACTCGATATGCCGTTGACGCCACCGCGCATCTGGGCGGCGGTTCAAGCCGCGCGTGACGGAGGCCCGCGATGATCCCTGCCGCGTTCGACTACGTTTGCGTGACTTCGCTCGATCAGGCAATCAATCTGCTGAACAACGATCCCGAGGGAAGCAAGCTACTCGCCGGCGGTCACACACTGATCCCGACCCTGAAGTTGCGGCTGGCCTCTCCATCGCTGCTGATTGACATTGGCGGGATTATCGAGCTGAAAGGGATCGAGATCGGCGATGACAGTGTCAGGATCGGCGCGCTGACCACACACGCTGAACTGTTGGCCAGCGAGCCGCTTCAGAGGGCCTTGCCGATTTTCCGTGAGGCCGCCGACGTCATTGCCGATCCGCAGGTGCGCAACCGTGGCACGATCGGCGGTTCGCTGGCGAACGCCGATCCCGCGGCGGACTGGCCCGCAGTCATGGTTGCGCTTCAGGCAGAGCTCGAGCTTGCCGGTCCCAAAGGTTTGAGGCGGGTTGCCGCGAAGGATTTCTTTGTCGATATCTTCTCGACCGCGCTCGCGCCGGGCGAAGTGCTGGCTCACATCAACATTCCGCGACCGCCCCCAGGCACCCGCATGACCTATCGAAAGGTTCGACACCCTGCGAGCGGCTATGCGATCGTCGGCGTCGCAGCAAGCGTGTGTCTCCGGAATGACGTTGTGGATAGCGCTTCCATCGGCATCACCGGCGCGGCAAACTGTGCTTTTGAGGGTCGGGTCGCCTCGGATTTCCTGATGGGGAAAGCCTTCTCAAGCGAGCACATCTCGGAGGCGGCTCGATTGCTGAGCGAAGCAACCGATTGTCTCTCGGACCGTTACGCATCGATCGAGTACCGCGCAAATCTTATCAACGTACAGGTACGGCGGGCTCTACTTGCGCTTTCATAGTTGCGGGCCGGGCGCTCTCACCCTAAACGTCGCTATGGCGCACGCGTACCGCAGAAAAAACAGAGAGTTCGTGGTGGGCACGACAGGGATCGAACCTGTGACCCCTACCATGTCAAGGTAGGCCGAGACACCAATTCTCGTATGAAATCAAAGCGAAAAGGCCGTTAGGAGTGCAAATCAGAGCATGAACGGAGCCGGAACAAAGCGGATTTGCTGTTGACGTGCTGTTGACCGGTCGGCTGCCAGCTCTGGCCGATCCGATTGTTGCTAGTGAGGCAATCGCCACGGGAGTTTGTGGGCTTGCCCTCCGAAGGCAGGTGTCAACTCAGTTGTTGCGAAAAAGGGAGCTAGAAAGAGATCGGAAATTCAAAGGCTCGCGAGGAAGCTGTTCGTCGCTTGACACTTGTAAGAAATCCGCCGCGGAAGGCTGGTCTCCTCGGCGCCGCATATTGTGGATGGTTTCGCCCATCCCGCGACGAGGCCCCACCTCTTGGCCAACCGAGCATCCTACGTCAACGAGGGATTCAGCCGCGCAAAGCCTTCTTGGATGCGATAGGGATAATAGGGATAGGGCGGCATCACCGCGCTGACCTCGTCCAGACGCTTGATCTGATTCACGCTCAGCGACCAGCCGACCGCGCCAAGATTATCGCGCAACTGCGCCTCGTCGCGAGCGCCGATGATCACGGAGGAGACGGTGGGACGCGACAGCAGAGACGGGGAAGAGCAGCAATCCCTCTATCGATCTTCTGACCAAGCTGGCCAAATGCTTTGGCGTGAGTGTCGCGGCGAACTATCTGACGCCAGACGCGGCGCGCAAGACGTAGCCCCGGCGTTACCGCGTGGCGAAGGCGTTCGTTATCGACAGCACCGACACCACCAGCCAGCAACTCGACATCGTCATCTACGACCGGCAATACACGCCGCTGATTATCAATCAGGACGGCACGCTAGTGATTCCAGCCGAAAGCGTCTATGCGGTCTTTGAGGCCAAGCAGTCGATCGATGCCAGCCAGGTCGATTATGCCGCCAAGAAAATCGCCAGCGTCCGCGCCCTGCACCGCACTAGCCTGCCGATCCCGTCAGCCAACGGCCTGCAGCCGGCCAAGGTACGAGGTCGCATTATCGGCGGATTGCTGACCTTCGAAAGCGAGTGGTCGCCCCCAATGGCCGATCCGCTGAAAAACGCACTCCAGGCCGCCGAGCCGACTGCGCCACTCGACATGGGCTGCGTTGCCGCGCACGGCAACTTCTTTCGCACAGATGGCGGGACAACCATCGAGCCGAGCACGCGTGCCGCGACGGCCTTTCTGCTTGAGCTAATCGCCCGCCTGCAGGCCGAGGCCACGGTGCCGATGATTGATATTCGCGCCTACGCGAAATTCCTGAAGGGTTAGGAGGAGATCCAGTCTGTCCGTTTTGTGCCGAGTGCCTCGATCTTCTCAAGTCCCGCAGGCACCGAGATTTGTTGATCCGCTGCCATGTCTAGGACCGGACCTTGTCTGCGGTATGTCCTGCAAAACGCTGTCGAACAGAAAACGTCTCGACGAGCCGGCCGGCGCTTAGCCTCTGGGATGCGCCAACGTGTCGGCGTAGCACTTCGCGCTTTTCGAGAATGAACTCCGTAACAGGGCCTTCATCGTCGGCGATCTCAAGCCCTTCGCCAAAACCCTCGTGCTTGGCGAAATACGCCAACGCGGCTTCTGGGCTCAGTTCGCCGGGGACTGTCCATTCGTCCTTCAGTGCCGGATCGAACAAGGGCGTCGATCGCTTCAAGGTGTACCAATGCACGCGGTCCGAACCATCGTCCGAGGGCTGGCGGGTGAGTATTTCCAACGCTTCCATAAGGCTCTTTCGTGAGGCTGTGAGTCGCTCGATGTCGGCGGGGGTCTGGTCTACCCTTCCAGCGCGCGTTGTTTCGCCGCTGCGCATTTTGCATGAGCGCAACATCTCTAGCTGCGTATTGATGAGCTTGATGCTGTCGAGATAGCCCATCGCCGTTTCCAGAATAACGATGACAGGGCCCGGGATTTCGCGTTCGCCGGCTTCCCACCGGCGTACCGTGCGGCCATCCTCAACGCGGACGATTCTAGCCAGGGCATCTGCGCTTAGCCCAAGTACGGCTCGCGCTTCCTTTAGAGCTTCGGGCGTTCTAACAAGTACCATGGAACTTTCCTAGGGCCATCGGCCCTAAGACAAATATAGGTCCATTGGCCCTAAAAGTCTAGGGTTCTCGATAGATTTTTGCTCTCCAAAGCGGCAATAAAAGCGGCAAAATAGGAGCCGTAAACTTCAACTATAGCCTGTTATTGTTGTACTATTTGGCGGCAAAGAAAGCGGCAAAAATGAATATATCGGCTATGGAACCCCTCCTGCCCGATGATCGGCAGGATCTGGAAGATTTGGCAACCGACCTGGTCGCTAAGGCCAATACACTGGCCGGACGCCTACACCCGGTTATGCGGGCCTCGGTGGGCGACCTCGTGCGTTCGATGAACTGTTACTACTCGAACCTCATCGAAGGCCACAACACCCTGACTATCGATATCGACCGGGCACTGAACGACGACCTTTCTAAGGAGCCGGAGCGCCGTAATCTGCAATTGGAAGCGCGTGCCCACATTGAAGTTCAGCGAATGATTGACCGCGGTGAGGCGCCCTCGCCCGCGCTGTCTGTCGACTTTATCATCTGGACGCACAAAAACTTTTGCGAACGCCTACCCGACGAGTTGCTGGTCGTCGAACACCCGACCACCAAGGAAAAGATCAAAATCGTTCCTGGCGAACTTCGACGAAAGGATCACGTCAAAGTAGGATTGCATATTCCGCCGGCACCGGGAGACCTACCCGCATTCTTAAAGCGGTTCGCGGAGGGCTACTCGTCCTCCCATCTTTCGAAGCTGCGCAAAATTATTGGCGTTGCCGCCTCGCATCATCGGCTAGCCTGGATACACCCGTTCCTCGACGGCAACGGCCGTGTGACCCGGCTGTTTTCGCACGCGCTCCTACGGGAGCTAAATGTCGGCTCCGAGCTTTGGGCGGTTTCGCGCGGACTGGCGCGACAAGTTGCCGATTACAAAGCCAACCTGCAGGCGGCTGACGAACCACGTCGTGGCGACCTCGATGGTCGCGGCAACCTCACGATGGCGGGGCTTATTGATTTCTGCAGATTCTTCCTGACGACCTGCGTCGACCAGGTGGACTTCATGGCAGGCCTCCTTGAGCCAGAAGAACTGCTGAGGCGCATGGTGATTTGGACTGAAGAGGAAACGCGTGCAAAACGGCTTCCGAAAGGTTCTTGGCCTTTGCTGCGCGAAGCGGTCATGGCCGGTGAGTACGCACGAGGTAGTGCGCCTGCCCTCACAGGCTATGAGGAACGTCAGGCGCGAACAGTCCTCAACGCGCTTATTGAAAAGGGCTACTTGGTTTCGCCAACCACGCGCTCGCCCGTGAAGCTTGGATTTCCCATGGCCGTGGTCGATCGGTGGTTTCCGAGATTGTACCAGCCTGCCGCATAATTCGTAGCTCACTGAATGCGGGTATATCTGCGGCCGGCCAGAACGCGCCAAACCTGGCCATCGTCCAATGCACCAACAGCGGCCTTTATCGAAGCTAGATTATGGCCGGTCGCGGCAAGATATCGAATCTGACGGACCTGGTCCGCGCTAAAGCGATTCTCATGGCCGCAGATGACTGCTTCTGCATATGCAGGATCGGCCCAAGCTGCCGCGACGCCGGGCTTAGGAACACCAACTTGTGGACGCTTTTCGCGATATTCAACCAGGGCCAGCTCTCTCGCCTCGGTTCAACGAGGGTTTCAGGCGCCTTGCCAGAGAGCTGGTGTAGCAGCCGTATGCCTTCTCGGCCGCCAGGAATCATGTTGAGGCCTACCGAATGCTTTGATGCAAGACTGTATTTGTCGACCAAGTACTCTTCAGTGTCCTTTGCCATGTCCTCATCGACACCTACCGAACAAAGAGCCGTGATCACTCCGGCAAGCTTTGGTCGACCATCGTCCTGACCGGCCAGCTGAGCAACTTGGGCCTCAATCAGGTCGGCCAGCTTCTGCGAAAAGAGGCGGGCCTGCCGTGCCGAGAGCGCGGCCTTCATGTGCTCTCCGAAGCGATAATTCCAGCCACGCTTCGTAATGCCGCAGTAGACGTACTCTTGACCGTCATCGGCGAATAGACCGTGAAGATAGACCACGTAGGTCCCCTCTAGGTCGGGGCCGCCTCTCAGTAACGCGCGCAATGGCAACTCAACGCGCATCGGAATATCAAGAGCAAGAGACCGTGTGACAAGGAGAACAACGGGCCCCATTTCCCTTGCGCCCTTATCCCTGATTACGCGGGCCATGTGCAATTTTCCTCGCGTGGGCGAGAGGGATTCCGTTACCTCGATGGCAATCCGACCATGCTTGCCCACGTCGAGTGGGCCCGAGGCGTGCCCGCCGCGCCTATTCCAACGAACGATCTTGTCTGGAATGCCCGTCTTGTCGTTCAACCCAACGAGCGCGACGTCGAGAACGTCTGCGCAACTGGCAACGTCAAAGCTCAGGCCGTCCGTCAGGAAGTAAAAGGCCGACAGACGTAGATATTTTAGTTTCTTCGTCATGCATGCCCAGGGATCTGCCGACTGGATTAGAGAGCTTGCAACATCGCTCTTGTTCAGCGCTCGAGCGCTATCCTGAGCCGCCGAGCACGATCTCGGAATGCGAGATCTCCTCCTTCCAAGATATCGCACACGATCCGCCGTATCGATTGCTCATCGAGCCCGCCTGAGTGGTAGGTGATCGGCGGCAATCCATTTCCCGGATGAGCCCCGACCCTCGCGACAATTATTTGATCTGCGTCGGTGTTGACGACCAGGTTGGCATTGTGCGTGACGAGAATGACCTGACGCCGACTCTTAGCCGCCTGGAATAGCGGCACTAGCTCGTCATAGATCGATTTGCTGTGCCGCCGATTCATGCAGATTCCGGGCGTCGGACCGGTGGCCGCATTGAGCTTCATGACGGCGATCGACGATCCATCGCCGCGCCCGCCGCGTGCGGGACGGACCACGTCGGATTGCCTGTGATGTGGCTCCGTCATTGCCATGGAAAGATGCGCCGCGACGGATTCCGGGCTGCCGTAGTGCAGCAGGTTTGTCCCGTCGCTGAGCGCTGAAGACTGCACGGCGCACCTGGACTCGCTGGCGTGGTGGAGTGTCGTGGTCAGACCTGAGCACCTTGTCGTAACAGAGGAGATGACAGACAATGGGTGAGAACGCGCAAAAAACTCGACCGATTAAGACGGCAAGGGAAAAGCACGGCCTGCCGGAAGAAGCTGTTCCGGAATGTGCCCCGCGAGCAGCGCTCATTGTGGATGGGGCACGTTGTGCGTGACGGCTCGCGCACAACGGCGAACTACGAGTCAGACGATCCGGAGATGCTCGCGGATGTCGCGCTGGCCACCGATTGCGCAATCGCGCTTATCCAACAGCACTGCGCCAAGTCGCTATTTGCTGTTGACGTACCCTTGACGAAGAAGGATTTGCAAGCGATCGGGGCGAGGGTGATTCCAGAAATGCTGAGAAAACAGAGAGTTAGTGGTGGGCACGACAGGGATCGAACCTGTGACCAGGTAGCGCGGGACACCAATTCTCGAGTGAAATCAAAACGAAAAGGCCGGTAGAAGTGCGAATCTGAGCGTGAACGGAGCTGGAACGAAGCGGATTTGCTGTTGACGTGCTGTTGACCGGTCGGCCGTCAGCTCTGGCCGTTCTGATTGTTGTTCTGAGGCAATCACCACGGGAGTTTGTGGGGTTGGAGTCCCCCGAAGGCTCGTAAATTAAGACGTTTGCCAGCTTCCTATCTCCCAAGTGTGCCCTGAGGTGCGAGGACCATTCTCTTGAACGGCAAACGACAATATCCTGCGCGTACTGGTTAAGGCGCAGATTTCGCTTGAGCTCGCCCAGCCAAGTTCAGTCCTGGCAATGGTCGAAGCGAAGCTGGGGATTGCGGTCGTTCCAATGTTGGATGCACCGATCGAAAATCATCCCGCGCTGACGATCCGCAGACTAATTCGACCCTCCGTCAATCGCACCATTTTTCTATTGAAGCGCCGGGACCGTTCATTGTCTCCGGCTGCATCTGCGAATTGGAGCGCGCTGGTCCAGCTGTTTCGCAGGCACGAACACTGAACGTCGTGCGCCTGCCTACGGCTCCCGCATCCGATCTCTATCCTCCGGCGACTTGCTTGGCTGCCCCTCCCCGATTTGTTGCGTCCACCGCACCCTGCCCGGCCGCAGATCAGATGCCGCGGAGCTCACGAGTTCGTGTTGGCAAGATCCGTAACGAACCGATCCGGCGGACGAAGGACAGTCGAACACTATTCCTTGGAGGGTCCGCTATGACGCTGCGCATTCCGATGTTGGCTGGTCTCGCCCTTGGCCTTTTGCCCGTAATGGCATCGGCGGGGGAACGTCCAGTCGTCGTGGAGCTCTTCACATCGCAGGGTTGCTCGTCTTGCCCGCCGGCGAACGCTTTCCTTAATGAGATGTCCAAGGACAGATCTGATGTCCTGCCCCTGGCGTTTCACGTGACCTACTGGGATCGTCTTGGTTGGAGAGATCCCTTCTCTCTCGAAGCCGCGACGGAGCGACAAGGCCGGTACGGCCATCGGTTTGGTGACGGGTCCTATACTCCCGAAATGGTGATCGACGGATCGGTTGGCCTGGTTGGTTCGCATCGGGACGAGGTCAATGCGGCGATCGCACGTGCCAAACAGAGCCAGCTCACGGGACCCAACGTAAGCGTTGGGAAAGACGGAGAGAATGTTGCGATCAGGATCGGATCTGGCAACGGAAATGGAAAGGTGCTGCTGATTGGTTTCGACCACGAGCACACCACTAAAATTGGTCGCGGCGAGAACGGAGGCCGTACGCTCGCGGAATTCAATGTCGTACGGTCGATTCGTCCGGTCGCCGAATGGTCTGGAAAACCTGTCAACATCAACGAGCGCTATCCTGATGGCCAGGACGTCGCGGTCGTAGTTGAATCCTCGGATGGAAAGATCGTGGGAGCTGGCCGTCTCTCCTCCGGTTCAACCTGAGGAATCGCGATCGAGTTCTCGCCAAGGCCGCGCTCGGTGGTCACGCGACGCCGGCACCCGTCCTGCGGGCCACCCAAGACCCGCAGCAAAGCGGCCGCAACAGGCCCGGCTCGTGGGGTGCACCGGGCGTAGACAATATAAGTCGTTGGAGATCGTCGATGGCAGCGGTAGCCGGCACGCGGACGCTTAGAAAAAGGTCGCTACTTGCGATATTGTTCGCGTTGATATGGCTGCCGATCTTGGAAGCCACGGCAATTGCAGCGGAAGGGCTGATTACAATTCAGAGCCACTACGGTCCAAAGGAGACAATACAGAGGCTCGAAGCCGCAGTGAAAGCGAAAGGTTTTAGTCTGTTCGCTCACATCGATCACTCTGCGCAAGCCGCACAGGTGAATTTGAGTCTTCGACCAACTGATCTTCTGATTTTTGACAATCCAAAAGGCGGCACGCCGCTCATGAGATCCGATCAGAGGATCGGGATTGACCTGCCGCTCAAGGCTTTGGTTTGGCAGGACGAGAAAGGAACGACGTGGTTGTCGTACAATGATCTGGAATGGCTCGTGCAACCGCACGGCGGCGCTCCCGGAACTGAGGATACGGTTCGCGCTATTTCCGATACGCTCAAGGCGCTTGCGGCAAGTGCAACCTCGGCAGAGTGAAGGTTTGCGGATCTCGCGTTTAATCCGTTGGCACGGTAAACGAGGTGTGAACAAGCGTTGGGGCCAAAAGGTCCCGTAGCTTCTCACAAGTCAGAGCGGGACCATCGACGAAGGCTGTGATCCGGCCGCAGCCAGGCTGTCAGCCAGATGGTTGGCGAGCTCGCTGACGACGCGAGAGTTACTGCGGCGGCCGTGCGAATAGGCCAGTTCGATGGCCGGCAATTGAGGCAGATGGCTCCTGTGGCGGACGATCCGAAGCGGCGGGGTGACCAAGGCTCGCGCAAGAACCGTTATGCCCATGCCCTCGACTGCCGCAGCCTTCAGACATTCGAAACTTGGACTGACAAAACTGAGGTGCCAGGAACGCTGGTGGTCTTTCAGGGAGGCGATCGCGCAACGGCGATAGGTGCAGCCCTCCGGAAACAGGACGAGCGGTATCGATTCCAGACCATCGGCAACATAGTTCGGTCCGCTGACCCACACCAACTGCTCGAGCTGTGCTACTGTGCCCAGTTTGGCGCCGGCCTCTTGCTTGAAAAAAGCGAGATCAAAGTCACCGCGCGCACTCCGCTTCTGCAAGGTTTCGGACTGATTGGCCTCCACCTCAAGTCCGACCATGGGATGCTTGGCCTTGAACCGCGCAAGCCAAACGGTGAAATCTCGCCCAAAGAAGTCGAGCGGCACTCCAAGACGAACGAATCCAGCCAGTGCATCGTCGGACATCGACGCACAAGCCTCGTCGTTGAGCTGCAGAATCCGCCGCGCATACTGCACCAACCGGTCGCCCTCGGAGGTTAGCTCCAAAACCCTGCCCTTGCGGCGCGATAGCAGCGGCCGCCTAACCTGCGTCTCGAGCTTCGCGATCTGCTGGCTGACGGTCGATTGCGACCGGCCGACCGTCTCGGCTGCGCGGGAAAAGCTCATCGTATCCGCAACCATCAGAAACGAGCGCAGGCAGTCGATATCCAGATTCACGGCTCGTCTCCATAATCGCCAATTCCAATATTGAACATCGCCATTATTCATTTTGTCACTAGCGCGTCTCCCCGTAAAGACTGGAGGCTCCCGTTGGTTCCGAAAGACAGGACGGAGGGCCAACCCGCGCAACTGCGGAACGATATGGGAGGACGTATGGCTCGTAACGAGGCGGGTCTGGAGGCTGCGCAAGCGGCGGTTCAGTCACTGATCGCCGCGAAGCTTCGATTTCTCGTGCCGATGACGATCATCTTTATGGTTGGATATATCGGCTTGACGGTGATTGCGGGCTTCGCGAAAGGCTTGATGGGCGTCAAGATCGTCGGTCCGCTCAATCTTGGCTTTGCGCTCATAGCGTTCAACTACGCCCTGTCATGGGTGCTCGCGCTGGTCTACGAGCGCATCGCGAATAGGATATTCGATCCGCTTGCGTCGAGAGCGGCGGCGTCAAGCCGGAGGTTGGCGCCATGAGCATCACGCTCGTCATTTTTGCCGTCATCCTTCTGATCAGCCTCGGCATCACCTACTGGGCAGCCAGGCGCACAGCTACGACGAGCGATTTTTACGCTGCCGACGGTCGCCTCACGGCTGCCCAAAATGGCTTCGCCCTCGCAGGCGACTGGTGCAGCGCGGCCGCATTTCTCGGATTCACCGGACTGACTGCACTCTACGGCATGGACGGGGCGTTTTATGCCTTGGGCCCCCTTGTGGCCTTCTGCACGGTGCTGTTCCTGGTCGCCGAGCCATTGCGCAATTCGGGGCGATACACTCTCGGTGACGTCATCCGCAGCCGCATGCAGACGCGCGCGTCCCTCCTCGCCGCGATCACCGGCACGGTCGTGGTCAATTTTGCTTACCTGATGCCCCAGATGGCAGGCGCCGGCGTCCTAGTTCGGCTCTTGACCGGGATCTCGTATGATTGGGCGGAGATCTTTGTCGGCATGAGCATGATCGTTTACGTTGCGTTTGGAGGCATGCTGGCTACGACATGGGTACAGATCGTGAAGGCCGTTCTGATGCTCGGGGCGGGCGCGATCGTGCTCGTGATGGCGCTTTCATTGGTCCATTTCAATCCTCTTTCGTTCTTCGCCGAGGCAGAGGCAAAATATGGAGCCGGCTATCTTCTTCCCGGCAACTACCTGAAGAACCCGTTCGATCAGATTTCGTTAGGACTCGGCTACGTGCTCGGATTGGCAGGCCTGCCACACGTGATGACGCGCTTCTACACCGTTCCGGACGCCAAGGCAGCGCGGCGGTCGGTCGTCTGGGTCATGTTCCTGGCGGGAGCGTTTTTTGCGGCGACAACATTGTTCGGGCTGGCAGCGGCAAATTTCGTCGGACAGGACGCGATCCGTGCTGCCGACAAGGGAGGTAATCTGACGCTGCCCTTGCTGGCTCAATATCTCGGCGGCGGCAAGGGTAGCTTCGGCGGCGAGCTCATGCTCGGTTTTGTGGCTGCGGTGGCAGTCGCAACGATCCTTGCGGTCGTCTCCGCACTGACGTTGTCTACATCCAGCACGATCGCCCACGACTTCTACGTGAACTGGGTCAAAGGCGGACGGGTCGAAGGGCGCCGCGAAGTCTGGATCGCGCGCGCGACGGCTGTGGCGATCGGAGTGCTCGCGATTGCGCTCGGGATTCTCGCTCAGGGCGTCAACGTCGCGGTGCTTGTGATCCTTGCGATATGCGTCGCCGCAAGTGCGAATTTTCCGGTGCTGATTTTGTCGTTGTTCTGGCGTCGCTTTAATACGGGCGGCGTCATCGGCGGCACGACGGTAGGTCTCGTGAGTTCCGTGGTGTTGGCCATGATTGGTCCTGCCATGCGCGGGAGCGAGGCTCTGTGGCCCTTGGTCAATCCCACGATCGTGTCCATGCCGCTTGGATTCCTGGGAGCCGGTGTCGGCG
>Ga0210401_10001436_pt1 | contig 27695 bp, 24 predicted proteins | sample IncBWH32MmetaG_FD_150866 | JGI IMG/M metagenome (GOLD analysis project Ga0210401, IMG submission 150866) | Forest soil microbial communities from Barre Woods Harvard Forest LTER site, Petersham, Massachusetts, United States - Inc-BW-H-32-M | ecosystem: Environmental > Terrestrial > Soil >...
TGCCAGGTTCCTAGTGCCAACTTACCCTTCTCGACGAAAATTAGCTGGCTTGTCCCAACCATCACCGCCTTCGCGTGGGAATCTGTGTTGCCCTCTGCATGGCGGTAAGGGCCTGACTGGGGCACGAACCGGTCAAACACGCCTTCCAGATCGGTGGCGACGTCAGGATCTGCATGCTCGTTGATCATCACTCCGGCCGTTGTGTGCGGCACATAAACATAGCAAATACCAGTCACAACTCCGGATTGCGCCACAGTTCGCTCCACTGCCTGGGTCACGTCCAGTAGCTGCGTCCGGCGCGTCGTCTTCACCCGCAGAGTTTCCATCCTGTCCCCCCTGTATCCAAAGCAACTATACCGTTGGGAGCAGGCCGCCGAACACGGCATGAAATGAAGCAGGGGACGAGCCACGTGATTTTCCCTGTCACGGCTCGTCCCCTGTAGGCCAACGCTTTGCTGCCAATTTTAGATTTCTTCGCATTAGAAAGTAGTTAAGGAGAATTACGGAATAACACGCTCTGTCTTGGTTGAGGACGGAACTACGAGATGCGCGCGATGCGGTGCTCTTTGAGGTTGGCGCTGCCGGCGAGGTCTTTGAGTTCCCTCAATCCTTCGGTGCTCCACTGCGACAAGAATGGCAGGAAGGACAGCTCTCGCGATTGCAGGACCTTGTTGGGATAAAGCAGATTCTCGAGAAACTCCACGTGTTCGGCGATCCGGCCGGCGCGTTCGTCCAAGGCTCTTCCGGTCTTCTCTCGTAGCTTCTCCAACGTAAAGGTCATCTTTTCGCGGGTCGTCTCGACCGCTCCGGCCAGGGTCGCGTCCAGCTTCTGGATGTCCGCGCCCAGCTCGGCCAGCGTCGTTTCGATCAGCGCTTTCTTCCTGTCGAAATCGTCGGCAAGCTGTTTCGGAAGCATGACCGATTCCATCTGCTTGCGTAACTCTTGCGGACCCGCCCAGATGTTCTCAATGCACAGGTGGTATTTCTGCAGCAGTTTGTCGGCTTTGGCATCCAGGATGGTGAAATCCGCGCGCGGCAGCACCACGGGCATGCGTCCGAGGATATGCCGGTAAATTACTTCCGATTGGGCCAGGTACGAGATCTCCGCTGAGCCGGCGGAAAACGATACCGTCGGCAACAGATAATCCTGCACCACCGGACGCAGCAGCGCATTTGGACTCAGCGTCTCTGGCTCATCTTCCGCCAGCCGCAAAATCTCATCGCGCGACCACGAGGCTTCCCCCGACTTGAATTTTCCGCGTCTGGATCCGGCGCCGTTTTCCGGAACATACGCCATCGGCTGCCTTAACCCATCCTTCATGCGGAAAAGCAGCGTCCCTTCCGGCGTCACTTTCACTTGTGGATCGAATCCGGCCGCTTCCAGGTCTTTGCCGCGCTCCAACAACTTTGCACTCAATTCGTCGCGGTCCTCCAGCGCCTTGCGGTACACCGGGGTTGCGATACGGTGCAGCCGCGCATCCAGCGGATCGAGCAAAATCAATCCATGTTCCGAGAACACGCGGGCAAACAGTTTTCCGAAAGCGCTTCCGTAAGTCTCCTCCGGCTTGTAACTCTCCAGCAGGACCTTCGCGACGACCTCGGCGCCGGAGCCCGTCAGAAGTTCCGATGCGGTCTTCGCCATCCCGGCAATTTCTGGGCCGAGTCTTACTAGTCCCACTGGCCGTCCGGGCGCCGCTTCTACAGGTAGCTCAAACCGCGTCAGTTTCCCGCTCTGGAACCAGGACACATGGCGCACTTCGTCGAGATCGTGATCCTCCGTCGCCATCCAAAATACCGGCACGGCCGGAACTCCGGCCTCGGTTAGTTCTTCCGCCATGCGAATCGCGCTGAGGGCTTTGTAGAAAGCGTAGGCCGGTCCACCGAACAGCCCGACTTGCTGACCGCTCACCACCGCTACCGCGCCATTCTCCAGGCGGTCAAGGTTGCGCCGCGTCGCGTCGCCGGCCCCCAGGACGCCATTGACATCGCGCAAAACCGTCGTTACTTCTTTCCTGCGATCGACTGGAAAGTCGAGAGAGTGCGCGATTTCGTTAACCGATTCAAACGCAGGAGGGTGCGCGTAGAATTTCGGGACGCTGGGAAAATCGTCGAGAAACCGAAGAAACAACTTCGGCTGGTGAGGCAGGCGCCGGAACGGTATCGAGATACAACCCATCGTGGTTTAGATGTTACACAGCCCAATTGGTAACGCCAAGTCGCCAGCCAGTGTCGGGAGCAAACCCTATCTTTTGACGCCAACCAAACAATCGAGATCAAACCGGCTCTACCCGGAGACGGCAAATTTGACGGCTTCACCCTTGGACGAGCGCCGACGGCGAAGGATAGCGCCGCGGCAGTCCGTCAATCGTCATGGCCACGTCGAGGTAGGCCTGTGAGCACGAGTCTGTAGGTGCTGGACTTCGGCCCGGCACCTCATCAGGACGGCGTCGCAAACCCGTTGCGCGGCGGCAGCCTAAGCGCGCGCCGCGACCGGGTCCAGGCTCGCGAGCGACTCCAATATCCGTTGCTTGTAGGCTGCGTTGATTGGAACCAGCGGCAGTCGTGGAATTCCGCCGCGATAGCCTCGCTGGTCCATCGCGAATTTCAGACCAGCAATGGCGTGTTCCGAAGCGATCACCTTCGATACCTTGAGCAGCACGTTTTGCAGCTCGCGCGCCTTCTCGATATGGGCGCCGCGCGAAAGCTCGAACAGCTCCACGCACTTTTCCGGGAGCGCGGAAGCTAAAGCCAGGATTGCGCCTTTGGCGCCTACCGTAATGCCCGCGAGCAATGTCGGCGCCGAGCCGGTTAGCACCTGGAAGTCCGGCTGCGCCATGGCCACCATTTCGCCGACGCGCATCACGTGTCCCGAGCTGTCTTTGATCCCGACGATGTTTGGATGCTCGGAGAGCGCGGCCACTTCCGGCGCCTCAAGGGTCACGCCTGTAAAGATGGGCACCGAATACAGCAATACGGGAATCGGCGATGCGTCTGCGACGCGTCGGTAGTGGGCGATTAAAACTTCGGGCTTGTAGGCGGGCTTGTAGTAATAGGGCGTTTTCACCAATGCGAAGTGGTAGCCGAGTTCGGCGGCGCGCTTGGTCCGCTCGATCGTTTCCGCGGTCGATTCCGCGCCGGTGCCGGCGATCAGCCGCTTGCCCTGGCCCGCGGCCTCTTTCACCGTCGCGAGTACGCTCTCCGCTTCGCCGCGCGACAGCAGCACGGACTCACCCGTCGATCCGATCACCACATACCCGGCGAGTGCGATCGAGTTGTAGCGCTCGATGTTGTACTTCAAATCGATGAGCGACACCGATCCATTCGCCGCAAATGGGGTAGTTAACGCGGGGTAAACTCCGGAAAGGTTCATGGCCTAGTCTCCCGTCGCGATGCTGCCCGATGCAGGCACGCGCCCGCGATGTAAATCTTGCAGCGCCGCGACCTCGGGTTTCTGGTCGAGCAACGCCCGGATACCGAGCGCCGCCGCGCTGGCCGCCGCCAGAGTCGTGATACACGGAATGTTATGCCGGATTGCGGCGCGCCGGATCGATTTTTCGTCGTAGAACGATTCGCGCCCCAGCGGCGTGTTGATAATCAGATCGATCTTGCGTGTTTTAATCAGGTCGACGATATTGGGGCGTCCCTCGTTCACTTTGAAAACCGGCTCGGCTTCGATACCCGCGCCTTCGAGTGCCGCGGCGGTGCCACGGGTCGCCAGTAAGCGGAAACCCAACGCCAGCAGATCCTTTCCGAGTGGCCCAACCTCCCGCTTGTCGCGATCATTGACGCTGAGAAATATGGTGCCCTTTTGCGGGAGTCGCTGACCGGCCGCAAGCTGCGCTTTCGCGAACGCCTGTCCGTAGGAAGTCGAGATGCCCATGACCTCGCCCGTCGAGCGCATTTCCGGTCCGAGAATGGTGTCTACGCCGCGAAATTTGTTGAATGGGAAGACCGGCGACTTCACCGCGTAAAATTCGTGAACGGCGATCTCTGACACGCCGTTGTGCTTCACGACCGGTAGCTTCATATCGGCGAGTCGTTTCCCAGCCATGAGTCGCGCCGCCACCTTTGCCAGTGGCACGCCAGTCGCTTTGCTCACATAGGGAACGGTGCGAGACGCGCGCGGATTCACTTCAAGAACGTACACGGTATCGCGCTGAATAGCGTATTGCACGTTCATCAAGCCGACTACCTTCAGCGCCAGCGCCAGCCGTTTGGTGTAGTCGCGGATGGTTTCCAATATCTTGGGCGACAAACTCACGGGCGGCAACACGCACGACGAGTCGCCGGAATGAACGCCAGCTTCCTCGATGTGCTCCATAATTCCGCCGATCACGACATCGGTGCCGTCGGCGAGCGCATCCACGTCGACTTCGGTGGCTTCTTCGAGGAACTGATCGATCAGCACCGGCCTCGCGGGGCCCATCAGAGCCGCCTGCGCGACGTATTCCTGCACTGTGTTTACATCGTAGGCGATCACCATCGAGCGGCCGCCGAGCACGTAGCTTGGCCGCACCAGCACCGGCAAGCCAATTTCGCGCGCTACGCGCGCGGCTTCTTCCGGTACCAATGCCGTGGCGTTTCGCGGCTGAGGGATTTTCAGTTCTTCGAGCAAGCGGCCGAATCGACGGCGATCTTCAGCCAGGTCGATGGACTCCGGGGTTGTGCCGATAATGGGCACGCCATTGCGCTTCAATTCCAGCGCAAGATTGAGTGGCGTCTGTCCACCGAATTGCACGATCACGCCTTGGGGCTTTTCCTTTTCAACAATCGCAAGCACATCCTCGAGCGTGAGAGGCTCGAAGTACAAACGATCCGAGGTGTCGTAATCCGTGGAAACCGTTTCCGGGTTGCAATTCACCATGATCGTTTCGTAGCCATCTTCGCGCAACGCGAAGGAGGCATGGCAGCAGCAATAATCGAATTCGATTCCTTGAGCGATACGATTCGGGCCGCTGCCAAGAATCATGATTTTCGATCGCGGCTGCGGATCGGATTCGTCCTCTTCCTCGTAGGTTGAATACATGTACGGCGTGAAGGACTCAAATTCAGCGGCGCAGGTATCCACACGTTTGAAAACCGGGGCTACGCCATAGCGCGCACGCTGAAGACGCACAGCGGCGGGCGTTGTCTTCCAGATCTGCGCGAGGACCTCGTCGCTGGTGCCGTAACGTTTCACTTCGCGGAGTAGATCGCGAGAGGCGGTTTCTACGGTGACAGTTGCGGCACGTCGGTTCATCGCGTTGATCTCTTCGAGTTGGTGGATGAACCACGGATCGATTTTGGTGAGCTCGCAAATCTCACTCGCGGGAAGTCCTCGCTCGACGGCCGTCATTAGCCAGTGGATGCGGTCCGCGCGCGGTGTGGCCAATTTTTCGCGCAGTAGCGATTCCGGTGTCTCCGCCGGAGCGCGCCACGGAGTGTGCGGTTCCAGCGAACGAATTCCCTTTTGCAGCGCCTCTTTAAAAGTCCGCCCGATGGCCATCACTTCGCCGACGGATTTCATCTGGGTGCCCAACGTAGTGTCGGCGCCAGGAAATTTCTCGAACTGCCATTTAGGGATCTTTACAACCACGTAGTCGATGGTCGGCTCGAAACATGCCGGAGTTTGCTTGGTGATGTCGTTGGGGATTTCGTCGAGCGTCATTCCAACGGCGAGACGCGCGGCGATTTTGGCGATGGGGAACCCGGTAGCTTTGCTGGCCAGCGCGGAGCTTCGCGAAACACGCGGATTCATCTCGATCACGACCATCCGGCCATTTTCCGGATTGATGCCAAACTGGACGTTGGAGCCGCCGGTCTCGACGCCGACTTCGCGCACGATGGCCGCCGCGGCGTCACGCATGCGCTGATACTCCTTGTCGGTCAGTGTTTGCGCTGGAGCGACGGTGATGGAGTCGCCTGTGTGCACGCCCATGGGGTCGAAATTTTCGATCGAGCAGATAACCACGAAGTTGTCGCGAAAATCGCGCATCACTTCGAGCTCGTATTCCTTCCACCCGAGCACCGACTCTTCCACGAGCGCTTCGTGAACCGGGCTCATGTCCAGCGCGTGCGAGATAGCTTCGCCAAACTCTTCGCGGTTATAGGCGATCGATCCCCCGGTACCGCCCAGTGTGAACGAAGGCCGGATAACCAGCGGAAATCCCAGCTGATCGCACAAGCGCAAGGCATCCTGGGCATTGTTCACCAGCGCCGACGCCGGCACTTCCAAGCCAATCTTGCGGCAGGCATCCTTGAACCACAGACGATCCTCCGCCACCTTGATCGCCCGCAACGACGCCCCGATCATCTCCACTTTATATTTTTCGAGAATACCGCTCTCCGCAAGCTCAACGGCCAGATTCAGCGCCGTCTGCCCTCCAACGGTCGGCAAGAGTGCCTGCGGCCGTTCGCGCGAAATAATCTCTTCGAGATATTCCTTTGTGAGCGGCTCAATATAAGTGCGGTGTGCGAGCTCGGGATCGGTCATGATCGTGGCCGGATTGGAATTGACCAGCACGACTTCATAGCCTTCGCTGCGCAGCGCCTTGCAAGCCTGCGCGCCGGAATAGTCGAACTCGCAAGCCTGTCCGATAACGATCGGCCCGGACCCGATGATTAGAATCTTTTTGATGTCTTTTCGCTTTGGCATTCTCTAGTCGACTGTTATGAACGTTCTCAGAATAAAGTGTCCGGCCTCGTCCAACTCATATAGCAATTCAGAACAATTCGTAGGATCGCCTTTCGCGGGTTCGTAACGAACCAACAACTTATGTTCCCCCGCCTGGGACATCATCGCTACCCAATATAGTCCCGCAGGGATTTTCTTGAATTCGAATTTGCCTCCCCGCCCCGACAAGGTTTCCGCCGTCAAAGTCGACCCATTGCAGCAATCCGCGTCGCCAACCTCCCGATATAGCCGGACGACGGTCTTGCTGAGCGAGGTAACTTTTTCCTGAGGCGTGTCGGCTGCTCGGACCGACAGTAATCGACCACATAGCCGATCAACTGTGACCACACGGTCGGGTCTTTGCGACGCCGCGTCGGCCTTTGGAACAAAGTGCAGACTCAATCCGACAATCAGCAGGGCTCCGCCGCGACGCATCATGCGGTCGGCGCGCTTACTCAAAGAGCCCTTCATCGGCGGGAGCTTCCTGGCTGCGCGAACTCTTTCATCAAATCCGTGAACTGCGTAAAAAGGTAGTGCGAATCGTGTGGCCCGGGCGATGCTTCCGGGTGATATTGCACGCTGAACAGCGGCAGCGATTTGTGGCGCAAGCCTTCGTTGGTGTGATCGTTCAGGTTGAGATGCGTGATTTCGACTTCGCTGGAGGGTAGCGATTCCGGGTCGACGCAGAAGCCGTGGTTCTGCGAAGTGATTTCCACCTGCTCGGTAAGCAGATTCTTCACCGGGTGATTCGCTCCGTGATGTCCAAACTTGAGCTTGAACGTTTTTCCACCAAGTGCCAGCCCGCACAACTGGTGTCCCAGGCAGATACCGAAGACGGGAATTTTCCCCAAGAGCTTGCGTATTCCTTCGACCGCGTAAGTCGCGGGTTCGGGGTCGCCAGGGCCGTTGGAAAGAAACACGCCGTCAGCGCCCATGGCGAGCACATCTTCCGCTGTTGTTTGCGCGGGCACGACGGCCACCTCGCACTGGTGGTCCACTAACAAACGCAGGATGTTCTGCTTGATTCCGTAATCGTAGGCGACGACGCGAAGCTTGCGCTCCTCTTGTCCGCCGCCGGATTCCCCCATCTGCTCGGTCCACGGAGAGCTCACGAAATCGATCGAGCCCGCGTCCCATTTATACTTCTTGGTGCAGGAGACGCGGCTGGCGAGTTCCTGCCCAGCCATCGAGGGCAGCTGCTTCGCTTCAAAAATCAGCTGCTCGGCGGGCGTGCCGTCGGTTGCGACAACCCCGCGCAACGCTCCGACCTGACGCAAGTGCCGCACCAATGCGCGCGTGTCGATGTCCCAGATCACCGGGATTTTGTGGCGATTGAGATAAAGCTGCGTGGTTTCCGCCGAGCGCCAGTTCGACGAGATCTGCGAGAACTCGCGCACGATAAGCGACTCGATATACGGGCGCGCCGATTCCTGGTCGTCCAGGTTCGCGCCTACGTTTCCGATGTGCGGATAGGTGAGACAAACAATCTGGCCCGCGTAGCTGGGGTCGGTGAAAACTTCCTGGTATCCGGTAAGGCTGGTGTTAAAAACGACTTCGCCGGCCCGGCGCGTGATCGCGCCGGCCGCGCGGCCATTAAATACGCGCCCGTCTTCCAGCGCGAGTATAGCGGGTCGGTGCTGCACTTCGTTCAGTGTGTCCTCCGTCGAAATTCATTTCGTTTTTGCTTCCGCGGTTGAGAGCGAGCCGAAGTGATCGACGGGCCAATACGCAAATACGGCGCGCCCGTAGATGTAGTGGCTTGCCACCGGTCCGAACACGCGGGAATCGTTGGAGCTGATGCGGTGGTCGCCCATTACGAAATAACTCCCGCCCGGCACGCTCATCGGGCCGAAGTCGGTCAGGTCTTCATATTGCGGAGGAACGTAAGGCTCGGCGAGTGAAACGCCATTGACGAAAACAATTCCCTTGCGAATCTCGACTGTCTCCCCAGGCAGCCCGACGACGCGCTTGATGAAGGATTTCGAGCGGTCCAGCGGGTACCAGAAAACGACCACGTCGCCGCGGTCGATCGGCTCAAAGCGGTACACAAATTTGTTGATGAAGATGCGTTCCTGGTCGGAAAGCAAGGGTGCCATGCTGGTGCCCTCGACCTTCACAGGCTGATAAAGGAAAACGATGATGACCAGCGCGAGACCGATAGCGATCAGCAGGTCGCGCGTCCAAACGCGAATCTCATTGCGCAACGAATGTCCCACAGAGGTGGGATCCGGGGTCGCGCCAGAGGTCACAGTGGGCGCTGAAGATTCCGGTACCGTGGTGGCTGAAGGATGTCGCTCGTCCGCGCTTTGCATTTTATCGCTGCCTCGTATTTATAACATGGGCGTCGCGCGCGACGCCAGATGTTGCTTGGCCGAGAGACGATTCGGGCAACGGCGGGCGCTAGCGGAGGGCCGGAGCAGATCGCTGCCCTCGTCATAGGACGCAACTCCACCCTCGGCCGTTGCTTGTCGGACGTGCAGACTCAACGCCTTAGGCGCCCAGAACGTAGTTCAGGCTAGCCAGTGCCGCAACCACAGCGGTCTCAGTCCGCAAGATCAGTTTGCCAAGGGACGCCTCCTGGAAGCCGGCTGCCCCGGCCGACGTCAACTCTTCATCCGTCCAGCCTCCTTCGGGACCGATGGCGAGGGTAGCTTGGGAGACCGTCACGGCGGACAAAACGTCACGCAAGACCGGTGCGTTGCTGCGTTCGGACAAAATGACCTTAGCGCCCAGTGGATAGGCCTCGTTAAACGCTCCGCGAAGCGGCAACGGGGATGAAATGGCAGGCACTCGTACGCGCCGCGATTGCTGCGACGCCTCTACCAGGATTTTCTCCCAACGATCCAGGCGCTTTCCGAAGGCCGCCAGGAGTGCCTTCTCGCTGCGCGACGCGGCGACTGGAACGATCGTGGCGACGCCTAGCTCCGTTGCTTTCTCGATCGCCCACTCGAAAGCGTCGAACTTCACAACGGAGAGAAGCAGAATGAGTTCGACCGCGGGCGGGTGGGCCAGGATTTCTTCCAAGAGCGCGAATTGTATGCGATCGCGGGCGACGCTCTCGATACGGCCAAGCCAAACCGCAATGCCGTCGCTCAATTCGTAGAGTTGACCCACCTGGGCACGGAGCACGCGACCCAGATGGTGTGCCGTGTCACCATCGATCACGGCGGTACGGCCGATGAATTGTTCGACAAAGAAACGTCTGCGCACAGAGGGATTCTAGCGCACAACGCGTAAGCGAAATGTTTCGAACTCCGTAGCCGCGGTCTCCGAGACCGCGGGGTTTAGATCAGACCAAAGCACGACAACGAAGCGAGCGCCTCAGGTGTTAGAACGCAAACTAGCCAAAAATGTCTTTCACTTTGTCGAAGATCGAAGAATTGCGCTCGGCTGGCTTGTTATCGACTTTCAGCGATAAGCCCAGTTCCTCGATAAGCTTGCGCTGTTCTCTGCTGAGTTTAGTCGGGGTAATCACGCGGACGTGATAGTACAAGTCGCCCTTGCCGCCGCCGCGCGGGTCGGCGAGCCCTTTTGCCTTGAGGCGAAACACCGCGCCACTCTGCGTGCCCTCGGGAATCTTCAGCTTCTCGTCACCGCTTAATCCGGGAACCTGGAGTTCCGTGCCGAGTGCGGCCTGCGCGATGCTTATAGGAATCGTGCAGTACAGGTCGGCTCCGCGGCGCTCGAAGAACGGGTGTTCCTTGACGTCCAGTACAACATACAAATCGCCCGCGGGACCTCCGTTCGGTCCGGGCTCACCCTCGCCCGCCACGCGGAGGCGTGTTCCGGTGTCAACACCGGGCGGAATACGCAGCTCGATCGTTCTGTCGCGCTCGATGCGTCCCTGACCGCGGCATTCCGCGCAGCGCTCGCGCACGATTTGCCCCGCTCCCTGGCATGCGGGACAAGTCCGCGTAATCGTGAAAAAACCTTGCTGGTACGCCAGCTGGCCTCGCCCGCTGCACGTCTGACAAGCAACGACGCCGGTTCCCTTTTTCGCGCCGGTGCCGTTGCACGCTTCGCAATACTCCTGGCGTGGCAGCTTTACCTTGGTAGCGACCCCTGCAGAGGCTTCTTCGAACGTGAGCGTCATGTCATAGCGAAGATCAGCGCCACGCTGCGAGCGTCCGCGTCCACCACCGCGACGCCCACCCGAAAACATATCCTCGAAGCCGAAGAAATCACCGAAGATGTCGTGGAAGTCCTGGAAGATCGTGCCGCTAAAATCGACTCCTGCCGACGAACCCGAAAGCCCCGCGTGTCCGTAGGTATCGTAGACCTGGCGCTTCTGCGCATCGCTGAGGATGCTGTAGGCTTCCGTGCTCTCCCGGAATTTGACTTCGGCTTCGGCCTTATTCTCTGGGTTGCGATCCGGGTGCCACTTCAGGGCGCACTTGCGGTAGGACGCTTTAATTTCATCGACGCTCGCGGTGCGCGATACTCCGAGGATTTCGTAATAGTCCCTCTGGCTCGACTTCGGCATGCGACTTCGTTCTCCTTGGAAGATTCCCGGCTACTACCGATCAATCCGCGCTAATTCACAGTTTTCTTGGATGCGGCAGCGCCGTTCACGGCTACGCGCACCATTGCCGGCCGCAGTACCCGGCCATGAAATACATAGCCAGGTTGGAAGACCTGCACGATGGTGCCATCTTCGTGGTCGGTGGTTTCCAGGCGATCCATGGCCTGATGCAGATGCGGATCGAACTGCTTTCCGATCGGATTGACTCGCTCAGCGCCGAGCTTGGTGAGGTTGTCGATGAGTTGTTTATAGATCAGCTCGAAACCCTTGCTGTAAACCTCGTACTCCTTCTCCCGATGCGCCGCTAACGCATGCTCGAACCCGTCGATGATCGGGATAAGCCCCTCAATCAGCCGCGCCGTCGCGCGCTTGGAATCCTCGGTGCGTTCCTTCTCGATGCGCTTGCGATAGTTGTCGAAATCGGCCTGTCGTCGCAGCAGCGTTTGCCGTAAATCGTCCAGCTCGCTGAGAAGTTTCGCGGTCTCCGGGTCATTCTCCGGCGAATCGGGTTGTGCATTTCGTACGTCCATGGATGGCTCCGGGTCGCCACTGGTTTCATCGCGTTGCATACTGATATTGGTGTCCTTGTCCAACACTTTCTTGCCTCTCCTCTGCCAAAAGTCTCTCAAATCTTGCTCAGTGTTTCGCTGAATAGCTGCGCCACGTAGGCCACTGCGGTGATCGCTCGCTCGTAGTGCATGCGCGTTGGTCCCAGCACGCCCAGCGAGCCCTGCACCAGATCGTTTCGCATATAGGGTGCGCTGATCAGCGCCAAATTTTCTCCTGATTGCGAAATCTCCTTCACTCCGATCTGCACGTACACCGGTTCTGGTCCGTCAATGCACGCGTTCAAAACCGTCACCAACCGCGACTTTTCTTCAATCGCCGAAAGCACATCGCGAAGCTGTGTCTGGTCCGCGAATTCTCCCGCGCCAACCATCTGCGCTGCCCCTTCGACGTACACTTGCCGGGCGCCGTCGTCGCCAAGGACCACCGGGTCGCACAGTGCCAAAGCGCTCTGCACGATGCCTTCATAGCGCTCGCGCTCGGTGGCCAGCTTCTGCAGAAGGTCACCCCGAATCGCTTCCAGCGTCCATCCAGAGTAATGGCGATTCAGAAAATCCGCCGTGGCGTCCAGTTCGATCTGCGTAAACGGTCGCGGCGGCCGCAGAATCTTGTCGCGCGTGTTCCCGCCCGGCGAAATCAGTACCACCACCACGCGCCCATCGGGCAGCAGCCACATGCGCGCGTGCTCGATCACGGTCTTCCCCATCGGCGGCGACACGATGATGCCGAGACCATTCGACACTTCCGCAAGCACGTGTCCCGCGCGCTCCGTCACTTCCGAAGCGTTGGTCGCCGCCCCGATTTCCCGCTGAATCCATTCCTTGTCTACCACGCTCAACTTCGCCTGCGTCGCAATTTCCTGCGCGAAAAAGCGATACGCCGCAGCCGTAGGCACGCGCCCCGCCGAAGTGTGCGGTTGGTACAGAAAGCCGCCATCCTCCAGCTCCCCCATCACGTTTCGAATCGTCGCCGTGCTCAGGGTCTCCTCAAAGCGCGCGGAAACCGCACGCGAAGACACCGGTTCGCCGGTCTCGATATACGTCCGCACGACATCGGCCAAAATCTGCCGATTACGACGCTCTTGCAGAGCGGGAGTCCTCATAGGGAGCACTCAGTCCTGGGTGCTACTACCATTGTAGGAACGCCGTCAACAATCGTCAACGCGCCGTCATCCACGATGTTCCGATACCATATTCCGAGGATTGCGAATTCTGTCGCTTCCGTGCATCCTAAAATTATGGAGCAACTTATTCCTGTTTTTGGGCTGAGAAGCGAAACGCTCCCGATCAAAACCCGCGCGTGCGCCTACGCGGTCGTGACCAATGCGGAAGGTCTGGTCGCCGCAGTGCACGAATCCCACGGTCTCCACCTACCCGGGGGAGGAATCGAGCCCTCCGAAACACCCGCCGAAGGGGTCCACCGCGAAGTCCGCGAAGAACTCGGCTGCCGCGTCATTCTTGGCGAACGCATCGGCCAAGCCATTCAATACTTCGTATCAGACGGCTACTGCCAGGCGCTCTATGCAACCTTCTACGCGGCGGAACTCGGCGAAGCAGTCTCAGCGACCCACGAACATGAACTCGTGTGGATCCCCGTCGAGCAACTATTCCATGCCCATCACGCCTGGGCAACTCAAAAGCACTTGCAGCGCATGATGGCCCGGGTCCGCGCCGAATCTTTGCCCGACAACTAATAGTTCATAACTAGAGGTCATCTAACAGATGCATTCAGGGTCATGGATGCATTTCAGGAGTCATAGATGCATCTCTGGGGGGGCGGAGCTTTAGCCTCTGAGGAAATTCTTCTCTCTCGGTCTCGGCCGTTTATGAGATGGCTCTAATTGTTATCGATCTGCGCCCGCTGCAGCTTATCCGAGTAGTCGATGTAAAGCGTCTTCCACTCCGTAAAGAAATCGATAGCCGCGATCGCCGCCTCGCGATGGCCGTTACCCGTTTTCTTCGTTCCACCAAAAGGCAAATGCGTCTCCGCGCCGATCGTTGGCGCATTCACGTAAACAATGCCCGTGTAGAGGTCGCGTATCGCCTGGAACGCCCGATTCACATCGTGCGTGTAGATCGAAGCCGACAATCCGTACGGCACCCCGTTCGCCACGTCGATCGCCTCGTCGAACCCTCCGACCGGAATCACCGACACCACCGGCCCAAAAATTTCCTCCTGCGCGATCCTCATCTTCGCGCCGCAATCGCCGAACACCGTCGGTGCATGAAACCAACCCTTCGCGTACGCCCCGGAATCCAGCCGGTTCCCTCCGGTCAGCAACTTCGCGCCTTCGTTCTTGCCAATCTCCACGTAGTCCATCACCGTTCTGAGCTGCTGCTCGTTGATGCACGGCCCCATTTCGACCGTCGCGTCCAGCCCATCACCTACTTTCAATTTCTTGACGCGCTCCACAAATCGCGAAATGAATTCCCCGTACACCGACTTGTGCACCGCCACCCGGCTGGCCGCCGTGCAACGTTGCCCAGTCGTTCCAAAGCCGCCCCAAACCGCGCCGTCCACCGCCAGCTCCAGGTTCGCATCGTCCATCACGATGATGATGTTCTTCCCACCCATCTCCAGGCTGCAGTGCTTGAACTCCGGCGCGCACGCCTGAGCAATGAGGCGTCCAACGGCCGTCGATCCCGTGAAACTGACGACCGGCGCACCGGAATGCTGCGCCAGCGGAGCGCCCGCGTTTGGCCCATCGCCGCTCACCAGGTTGACGACCCCGGGCGGCAGTCCCGCCTCGGTCAAAGTTTGCACCAAATGATACGAAGACAACGGGGTGTCCTCCGCGGGCTTTAACACCACGGTATTCCCGCTGACCAAAGCAGGCATCATCTTCCACGACGGAATCGCCATTGGAAAATTCCACGGCGTGATCATGCCGCACACCCCGATCGACTGCCGCACGCTCATCGCGAATTTGTTGGGCAGCTCCGAGGGAGTCGTCTGCCCAAACAGCCGCCGGCCTTCCCCGGCCATGTAGTACGTCATGTCGATCGCTTCTTGGACGTCGCCCCGCGTCTCGGCCATAACCTTGCCCATCTCGCGCGTCATGTCCCGGGAGAATTCGTCCTTGCGGTGTACCAGCAGCTCCGCCGCACGATACAAAATCTCCGCGCGTTTTGGCGCCGGCACCAACCGCCAACTCGCGTACGCCGCTTTCGCTGCGTCCACCGCCGCATCCACATCCCCGGATGTTGAAGACACGAACATTCCCACCAGTTCGTCCGTGTTCGCGGGATTGCGGTTCTCGTAGGCCTTTCCGCCTCGCGAATCCACCCACTCGCCATTAATGAAATTCTTGTATACGCGTGGAGCCGGTACCGTAGCCATACTTCCTCCTCAAACGCACGCACTGTGTCTGTATTCGCTGCGAATTCAACGCGGGATTTGCGCTGGAAAATTAAGTTTATCGCTCCCGCGCACCACCGTCAAACCGGAAGAATTTTTCGCATCTGGGTTTTGGCCGCTAAAAACGCCCAAAACGTTGCGCCCACGCAGCGAACTCTTGCCAAGCGATCGTTTTGCCGAGCGGGAGGCTAATCTCATGCATGAAGATCACGAATATACCACCCCACAGGGTGGCACGATGGACCCGGCGCATGGACCACATGTCATATGCGGCCAGAATTAGGATGAAGATGTACAAGAACAAAAAAGTCATTGGCACGTTTGCGCGGAAAAGTGCGAACGGCCATCGGCAAAACGCTGCGTCGAGAAGCCCGATGGTAGCAAGGAGGATGAGGCGTTTGTGGCTGCCGGAGTCGCGGCGTGTCCGAAAGGCGACAAGACCATCGTCACCATCGTCGCAAATAGCACCATGTCCAGGAGTGTCACTGCGTAGATTGCCTTGGCATCCGCAAACGGAGGCTCGCCTCTGGCAAGCATGTTTGCCGCTGCCAGCGTGCCTAGCACCACCATCAAGCAGGCAAGAGAAAAGCCTACAATGCCCAGCTTCCGGTGAATATCCACCCGGCCAGCGGACACCAGCGATATCTGTGTTATCAGCAGCAGCATCCAGCACGTGAACGCTGCGCCGTGGATGTGAATCAATAAATTCGGTAATGGTGCACGAAAAACGCCCGCTAAAAAGTAGGTCTTCGCAAAACCCAGGAAAACCGTCCCCATAATCAAAAGCGCCATGCCGATAAAAAATAAATTGTCGAAACGGCGTGGCATGGCCCGGGATGCTAGAGTTTGGCTATTTCCGTTTGCAACAGGCGCCATTCCTGCCTCCGACCATCCGGGGGAAGGGGCCCAAGGGATTACTAGCCGCAGAACATACGGCAAAACACGTTTTTCCGTCAAGGCGATGCGGGACGCCACCCGGAGCGCTAACTCCCGATAAGTTGGGTAATCGGAGACGGACCCACGACCAACCCGCCGCTGCCTCGCGAACAGCCCTTCTTTGCCTCAAGGCGCCCGGTCGCTTTGCGCGTGGGAAATTCGTCGCTCGCATAGCGATTCGGTCGACGCGACCCGATGTTTTACATCGTTTTTACAAATCGAAGGCAATTCCCATCTGTTTTGTCCCTATCCTGCGTGACAAGCACGTGATTCTCCTTGGGCACAAAATGGGCCGGAGGTTGCGCCCGCAAACTCCGGCCTTCTTCTTTGTCCTGATGTGGATTTCCAACTTCGCATAGACAACCTACGCCACAACCAGACTTTCTGAGGACATTGCCTCTGAGATATCGGCGAGTCGCCATATACTGACCCCACGAAGTTCCAAGGAAGCGCATGCGGCGCAGATTCAGCCCTTTCTGGCGTATCGTTGCGACTTGTGTGGCGTTCTTGGCCCTCCTGTCGCTCCTCTTGTCGCCCGCCGCGAAATCGGACGGCAATACGCAGGGATCGCTGACGGTGGATGGCCGCGAACGCACGTACGAATTGCACGTGCCCGTCACATACAAAACGGACCAGCCCGTGCCTCTCGCTTTGATTCTGCATGGCCGGCTTGGCGATGGTCGCGGTACCGCCGCCCTCACTCATTTCGACAAGGTGTCCGACGCCCACGGTTTCCTCGCGATTTACCCAGACGGACTACACCGCAGTTGGGCCGACGGCCGGAAAGTGACGGATTCCGACAAAGAGGGCACCGACGACGTGAAGTTTCTTTCCGAACTCATTCACAAACTTTCATCCGCCCATCGCATCGATGGCTCTCGCATCTATGTCGCGGGAATATCGAACGGTGGCTTCATGACCCAGCGCGTCGCGTGCGAATTGTCCGATCAGATCGCGGCCGTCGGTGTCGTGGCAGCGACCATGAGCGAACAGATTGCGGCGAGCTGCTATCCCAACAAGCCCGTTTCCATGCAGGGCTCGCTCGACACGTTCGTGCCCATTCAAGGCGGCGCGATGGGCCCTAACGGTTCCCGCGGACAGATCCTGTCTCTGCGAGCCACTGCTGAAAAATGGGCCGGTTTCGACGGGTGTAACTCCGCGCCGGAGAGGTCTACGCTGCCCGACATCGCCCGCGACGGCACTACCGTTCAACGTGAATCCTTTTCCGGGTGCAAGGAACAAGCCGAGGTCGTCGCCTACACCGTGGAAGGGGGCGGTCACACGTGGCCGGGTGGCAAACAGTATCTTCCGGCTGCCATCATCGGCAAGACCACCCGCAACATGGACGCGAGCGAAATACTCTGGGAATTCTTCGCCCGTCACTCGCGGTGACGCTGCATGCGAAAGAATCAACGAGCCTGCCAGTGAGGCAACCGACAATTAAATTGGTTGAGGAGCGGCTACTGTCGGGACGATTGAAGAGAATTATTCGTCAATCTCGAAGTCGAATTCGGTGGCGCAACAGGCTCCGCAATACCCGCCGTCTGCGAGCCCAAGCCCAGCTTTTCCAACGTAAGCGCGTCCAGCTTCCCGGAAGGATTCAGCCCATGCGCGCCCTGAAACTTCTTCATCGCTTCGACCGTGGACTCATCCCACTTGCCGTTAGGAGTACTCGTGAACGATCCATCTTTCGCCAGCGCTTCCTGAATCGTGGAGATCCGGTCCGGAGTGGGCGCCATTTGCCCCTTCTCCTTGCGCCGCGAACTCGTTTTCTTCGTTGATTTGTGCGAACTTTTCCTGCTGCTATTCGACGCTGGAGTCTTGGCTTTGGTGCTGGGCGGCTGCGCCTGCTGCGCTCCGGCCTTCGCGAACACACCCGAGCCTGCCGCCACCCACAACGCCAGGCTCAGGTGCATGACTTTTCGCTGAATCATTCAGCCTCTGTCTTTTGCCTCGGGTCTAACAATGCAGGCCCGGGCCGCAATCTATTGTTTGTTCTCGTCCGCCGGCACCACGCCAGGTAAGAACACCGTCAACGTGTGCTCATTGTCCCCGCGGCGCAGAACCTTGAACACAACATTCTGCCCAGGCTTCAGCTTCGCCACAGCCTTCCTATAATCGTCCAGCGAGCTAATCGGCTCACGGTTGATTTCCGTGATCACGTCGCCCCGCCCGAAGCCCAGGTCGTCGGCAAAGCTGGCGGGATCAACATCGGTCACCAGCACGCCTCGCTGGCCTTCCATACCCACGCGCGACGCGCGGTCCGGCGTAAGGCTGTCCACGCGCAACCCAAATTCGGCCGGCGCGGCCTCCCCGGGCTGATCGCCTACGCGTCCCGCCTGCGTTGGAAACACCCGCGTGCGATCTTCCACCACTGCGGTAGTTTCCTTGGCCGCTCGGTCGCGCACGTAATTCAGCTTAACCTTGCTGCCGATAGGCGCCTGCGCGATCGGATTCACCAGGTCGTTACCCGTCTTTATTTGCTTCCCATTCACGGCAGTGATGACGTCGCCGCCCTTGAGGCCCGCTTTTTCCGCCGGGCTCCCGGGCTCCACTCCCATGATGACTACGCCGTTCGCTGCTCCCAATTCCTTCAGCGTAATCGCGTTGGTTCCCAATTCTTCCTGGAAGCTCACCCCAATCGAACCCCGCGTCACGCGTCCTTGAGAGATAATCTGATTGTAGACATTAATCGCGGCCGTCGAAGGCAGTGCGAAACCAACACCCTCATAGCCGCGACTTCCGGTAATGATCGCCGTGTTGATGCCGATCACCTCTCCAGCCAGGTCCACCAAAGGACCACCGGAATTGCCTGGATTAATCGCTGCATCCGTCTGAATGAACCTCTGAAACTGGTGCGAAGAGCCCCCGATACCGCTGCGATCTTTCGCGCTGATGATTCCCGCGGTCACCGTAGCGTTCAATCCGAATGGGCTGCCAATCGCCAACACCCAATCGCCTACCTGCACGCCGTCGGAGTTCCCCAGCTTTGCCGTCGGCAATTCCTTGTTGGCGTCAATCTTGATCACCGCCAGATCGGTATCTTCGTCCACGCCGATCACTTTCGCGGTGTACTTGTTGGGGTCGCCGTCGAGCTGCACCTGAATCTTGGTCGCCTGTTCCACCACGTGATTGTTCGTCAGCACATACCCGCGCTTATCCACGATCACGCCGGAACCCAGGCTGCGCTCCGCTTGCGGAGGGGCATCCTGCCGCCCGTCGAAAAATCGGTCGAAGAAATCCTGCATCGGGTCGTCCTGATCGTTTCCCTGGCCCTGGCCCTGCCCCTGCTGCGGCCGTCGCTTCCGCGCCGAAGGCTTGCGCTCAAGAACCTGTGTGGTGGCAATGTTCACGACAGCCGGCTCGACGCGCGTAACAATGGTAGAAAATGAGTTCGAAGACGGGATCGGGTCGGGCACCGCCAGCGGCGTCGCAGTGGTTCCCGCGAACGACAACGCCTTCATAGCCGAAACCCTGCCCGAAACAACCGAGCCAATCATAATTCCGACGCCCAGCGTGATCACCAAAAATGCCGATGCCAAAATCTTCCGTCGGCGCGCCCAATCAAATAATTCTTTTACCTGCAGCCCCATATCGTCCTACTCCTCTGTCCTCGGAAGACGTCACGCCGGCCAGCCGATTATAACACCGCGCTTTGTGCGCGGTTGCGCGCCACGAGCGATGCACCAGAACTGATACTGGCCAAAAGGCCGGGTGCTCATCTGGCGACGGGTGCCATCTGGCGAAACGATGCGTCCTGCCGGGAATGGTACTCCTAAATTTGTTCCGAATCTCCCAATACATCACTTTGACGCGCGAAACCCCTTATCTGTTGTCATGAATCGTGAGGTTAACCGGGCCCCGGAGTTCGCCTCCGCATTTGCACTTGACAACTCCTTCATTCTCAAGCATAAAAGAAACAGCCGCAGGTTGCGGCACACGTGGCGATTTAGGGCAACTTGCTCCACGTAAAAAACTGCTAAAGAGCTTTAGAGTTTCCCAGAAGATTTTCTGAGAGCCCTCCAAGCCTTTGGCAGGAGGGTTTTTTAATTTAATCCCTCCCTGCTGCCCTAAACATCACACGCTATTGATTCACGCCGACCGTCTGCAACACGAGGGCACGGCTTCATGGCTTGCGGAGAGAATTCGCTTTTCAGGGGGGTCGGAGCTTCAGCTCCGACATAACCCGCGAGCCTCCAATGGGCTTTAGCCCCTGAGGAAACGCTCTTGGCATTTTCCCGTAGCCTGGTTAACCGCTCAGGGCCTGTTTTTCGTTCTATCGCGTCACGAAAGGGAATTATGTCCGACCCATACGAACTCCGCTGTAACGAATGCGGCAAATCCTGGGGCAACTGTCCTCGCTCCTTCTGCGAAGACTGCTTCTCCCCCCTCGAGGTCTCCTTCGACTACGCCTCCCTCAAAAAAACCGTCCACCGCGAAGATCTAGCCTCCCGCCCTTTCAATATGTGGCGTTACTCGGAATTCCTCCCGCTTCCCGAAAAGTTCCCCGCCCCCAACGCCACGGGCGGAACTCCGCTGGTGGCCGCCCGAAAACTGGCCGAACACTGGGGCGTGAATAATCTCTATCTCAAGAACGACGCAGTCTGCTTCCCTTCTCTTTCCTTCAAAGACCGCGTCGTAGCCACCGCCCTCGTTGCCGCTCGCCGCTTTGGCTTCGAGACCGTAGGCTGCTCCTCGACCGGCAACCTTGCCAATGCCGTAGCCGCCCAGGCGGCCCAACAGGGCTTTGACGCGTGCGTCTTCATCCCGGCCGATCTCGAGCCCGCAAAAATTCTGAATACCGCCGTCTATGGCGCCCGCATCGTCCGCATCAATGGCAATTACGACCAGGTCAACCGCCTCTGCTCCCAAGTTGCCGACCGCTTCAAGTGGGGCTTGGTCAACGTCAACCTGCGCCCGTACTACTCCGAAGGCTCAAAGACGCACGGTTTTGAAATCGCTGAGCAACTCGGCTGGCGCCTGCCCGACAACGTAGTCGTACCGATGGCCGGCGGCTCGCTGATCCGGAAAATTGCCAAAGCCTTCCGCGAATTGGTGACCCTAGGCTGGGTCGAACCCAAGCCCGTAAAATTCTTCGGCGCCCAAGCCACCGGCTGCTCCCCTATTTCCACAGCCGTTAAGCGCGGCCTCAGCCGCTTCGAACCGCAAAAGCCCAACACCATCGCGCGCTCGCTGGCCATCGGTAATCCTGCGGATGGCAACTACGCCGCCAAGCAAATCCTGGAGAGCGGTGGCTGGGCTGAGGACACTTCCGACCCGGAAATCGTGGCCGCCATCAAACTCCTGGCTTCAACCGAAGGCGTTTTCACCGAAACAGCCGGCGGCGTAACCGCAGGCGTAACCCAAAAACTAATTCGCGAAGGCCGCATCCACCGCGACGAAACCACGGTCGTCTCCATCACCGGCAACGGACTGAAAACCACGGATGCCATCGCCGCCGAATTCCCAGCAATCGAAGCCATCGCCCCACGCCTCGAAGCCTTCGAAGCCTATCTCGACAATCAACTAGCAACCACCGCAAGCACCCAAGCATGAAGCGACAACCCCAAACCGTCATCGCCGCCCAGTTCCCGGCAATCGAAGCCGTCGCCCCACGCCCCGAAGCCTTCGAGGCCTAACCACCGCGAGCGCCCAAGCATGAAGCCAGAAGCCCAAACCGTCATTCCGACCGGAGCGAGCCGACTTTCTCTTCCCCATTCGCTTCCTGTTTACCCCGGACGCCTTTGCGGGGCGAATGGTCGGCTTGCGCAGTGGAGGAATCTCTCTTCGATGTCTGAACACGCAAATAATCCTGTCGAACCCGCTTGAACTGCTAGCCGTCGACCGTAAACTTTGTAAGGAGCCTGAAATCACAACATGCCCGTAACCATCGAAATCCCCACCGCCTTCCGCCGCTTCACCGACGGCGCCCCAAAGGTCGACTGCACCGCAGCCACCATCGCGGACGCCCTCAATGCGCTAACCGCCCGCTTCCCCGAACTCGGTCGCCACGTCCGCGACGACTCCGGGCAAATCCGCCAATTTCTCAACGTGTACCTCAACGAAGAAGACATCCGCTTCCTGGGCGGCGAATCCTGCGCCCTCAAAGAGGGCGACCGCGTCCTGCTAGTCCCCTCCATAGCCGGCGGCTGAAGATCCGACTCCGCGGCTCAAAGTGCCACACCTCTACAGGCCCAAGCGTCAGGTCCAGGTCCCGAAATTAAGCCCGCCCCCACGGTGAGGCTTACCCCTTTAGAATCCACACATACACAAGACTATCAAAACAAGCCACTTGATCTCCCTTTAAACTCATAGTCTTACAAAAAAACATAGGGAGGGGGTGACAACAAATATCTCAAGTGTCGATCCGGGCGTTTGGGGCGCAGCAGCGCTGCGCCCGTGCAAAACACTTGGTGGGCTCTGCAGTCGCCGCGAACTTTTCTCGCGGCTATTGCGTCCCTCGACCAAGACTTTGGACGGCGATCCATCGTCTAAGGCCGCATTGGCACAGCTCACTCCACGTGCCGCCAAGGAGACTTCATGAGAAATCGCTGGCGTGACCTGCTCTTTGGCTTGCGGCTGCTGTGGAAGAATCCCGGCTTCACGGCGGTCGCGGTACTGGCGCTGGCCCTGGGCATCGGCGCGAACACCGCGATTTTCAGCGTCGTCTACGCCACGTTGCTTGCGCCACTGCCCTACAACCAGCCCGACCGCATCGTGATGGTGTGGTCGAAGGTCAACGGCAGCCGCAACGGCGTTTCCGCCGGTGATTTTCTGGATTGGCAGCGGCAGAACACCGTGTTCGACTCGATCGCGGCGTGGACCGGCGGCCAAATGAGCCTAAGCAGTTCGGCGCATCCCGAACAGGTTAACGCCGAGCCCTGTACTCCTGGCTTTCTGCATGTGCTCGGCCAGCCCTTCCTGCTCGGCCGCGACTTCCTTCCCGAAGAAGGGCAACTCGGCAAAGAGCTCGAAACGATTCTGACTTACAAGCTATGGAAGAATCGATTCGGCGGCGATCGCCATATCGTCGGGCAACAAATCCGCATGAATGGCAAGCAATACACCGTCGTTGGCGTATTGGCCCCCGGCGCGACCGACCGCGTGCAAAGTCAGCTGTACGTACCGCTGGCGTTCAAACCGGAATTCATCAACCACGAATTTCACTGGATTCTGGTGATGGCGCGGCTCAAGCCGGGGGTGACGGTAGCACAAGCCAACGCCAACATGGATTCCGTGACACGACAGATCGCCGCGGACAATCCGAAATCAAATCAGGGCTGGGGCGCCACCGTCGAGCCGTTGCAAAACGATTTTCTCAATCGCAATGTCATCCGCGCGCTGTGGATTCTGCTCGGCGCCGTCGCGTTCGTGCTGCTGATTGCGTGCGCCAATGTTGCCAACTTGCTGCTCGCTCGCGGCACCACGCGGCAGAAAGAGATCGCGGTGCGCGGTGCGCTGGGCGCCACGCGGGGCCAGTTGTTCTTCCAATTTTTGACCGAAAGCGTCACGCTGGCCGGCATCGGCGGCGCGCTGGGCATCTTCCTGGCTTGGGTATTTCTCAAAGCGATCGTCGCGCTGATGCCGCCCTTCACACTGCCATCCGAAGCCGACGTCACCTTGAACGTGCCGGTGTTGTTGTTCACCGTCGCCGCGACAATGCTGTCCGGGATTTTGTTTGGTTGCGCTCCGGCGTTTCAAGCCGCGCGCCTCAATCTAAATGACACGCTGAAGGAAGGAGGGCGCAGCGGAAGTGGCGCCGGAAAACACAAACTGCGCTATGCACTGGTCCTCGCCGAATTCGCATTGGCGCTGACGCTGCTCGCGGGCGCAGGCATGACCATTCACAGTGTCTGGCACCTCACGCACGTGGACATGGGCTTCCGCACCGATCACATCCTTACGTTCAACTTGCCGGTCCCCATCGATCGTCTGAAGGGGGCCGAAGAAATCAACGCGTTTTATCGGCAATTGATCGAGCGGGTGCAATCGGTGCCGGGCATTGTATCGGTATCGGTTTCCACCGGGATGCCGGTGCAAGGCACCAACTTCGGGATGCCGTTCGACATCGCGGGTAAAGCGGTTGCCGACCGCTCGCAACGGCCAGGCGCCGGCTTCAATATGGTCACTCCGGGCTACTTCCAGACCTTCGGCATTCGCATCGCGAGAGGCCGCGCGTTCAGCGAAGCGGATATCGCGGGCGGCGCTCGCGTCGCCATCGTGAACTCCACCCTGGTGAAAAAGTATTTTCCAAACGTCGATCCCCTGACGCAGCGCCTGGTAATCGAGCAAATCGTTCCCGCCACTGCGAAGCTTGGCGACGCTGTCGAATGGCAGATCGTCGGAGTGTACGAAAATGTGCGCAACGGCGGGCCCCAGGGAGACGGCTTTCCTGAAATCGATGTTCCCTTTGCGCAGAGCCCTGAGCCGGGCGCGTACATGGCGGTGCGGACGGCAACCCAGCCCGATAGCATGACGCAAACCATCGCCGGGGTGATTCAGTCGGTCGATCCGGATCTTCCGATGGCAGAGGTGAAATCGATGGATCAAATGCTGAATGATTCGATGGGGGGCGATCGCTTTGGCGCAGTTTTGTTTGGCACGTTTGCGGGCGTGGCGCTGATTCTTGCGGCGTTCGGCATCTACGGGGTCATGTCGTTCGCGGTGGCGCAGCGGACGCATGAAATCGGATTGCGCATGGCGTTGGGAGCGGCACCGTCGCAAGTGCTAGGACTGATTTTGCGCGAAGGCATGACGCTGGGCGCGATTGGGCTGGGCATCGGCTTCCTCGGGGCCTGGGGCGTGGGCCGGCTGATGACCGGCTTGGTATACGGTACCGGCTCGTTTGACCTGCCCGCCTTCAGCGCGGTAGCCGCTGTGCTGATGTTATCGGCGCTGCTGGCCTGCTATGTGCCGGCGCGCCGGGCCACGCAGGTCGATCCCATGGCCGCTTTGCGCCAGGATTGAATCCCAAGCAAGACGGCGACTGACGCACCGAGGCACTCGCTCTGTGCTATAACCGCGAGGACAAGGAGGGCCCAATGATCGCTCGCCTTTGGTCCGCTCGCGCCACTCCTGAGAACTGGCCCGCCTACGAACGGCATTTCACCGACAACGTGATTCCCGAACTTCGCACGCAAAAGGGTTATGTAGCCTCGAATTTGTTGAAGCGCGAAGCCGATGGTGGCATCGAAATCACTGTCATCAGCTTCTGGCGTTCCTTAGAGGCCATCGACGCCTTTGCCGGCGCTGACCGCGAGGCTGCCGTCGTTGCTCCCCAAGCCGCCGCATTCCTGGCGAGCTACGACCGGCAGGTTCGGCACTACGAATTAGCATTCGCGGATACGCCGTTCGACCTCCGATACGCCTGATCTCCGATATGCCCAATTGGGGTCTCGCGCCAAGTCTTGCCCTTGAGGTCCACTTTTCGGGAAACATTTCGACCGCCAGTTGCGTTTCTTCAGACGCAAGAAAAGAAGTGTGCTCATGCGATTCGGAACCATCCTTCTAGTGTCAGTTACCCTTTTGGTGGCAGCGGCCTCCCTCGTTCCGTCTGGCTCGCCCCAAACGAAGCTTTCCGTCACCAATCTTTACGATCACCCTTTCGACGTCGATTTCCCGACGGGCCAACTGATCCGCCTTGATCTGCGCTCCGGTGAATTCCGGATCGTGGGCCGGGACGCCGGCAAGATCTCGGTTCGCGCCACGGGACACAACGCCGAAAAGGCGCGCGAGATGACCGTCACCTTCAAGCATTTCGGAAACCACGCAGACCTGCAAATCTCGAACGGCGCCGTCAAGGACGGACCTTCCATCACCGTCGAAGTTCCCAAAGTTTCAGCACTGTTTGTGCGCATGCCCTTCGGCGATTTGACTGTGGAAGGCGTGTCTGGCGATAAAGACGTCGAACTTCACGCCGGCGATCTCCGCATCGAGGTCGGCGATGCCAACGATTACCGCCGCGTCGACGCTTCGGTCAACGCAGGCGATATCTCCGCCGATCCGTTCGGCGAATCGCGCGACGGCCTGTTCCGTTCGTTCCAAAAAACGGGCGCCGGCCGTTACAAGCTACGTGCGCACCTCGGCGCTGGCGACTTAACGCTGCGCTAGCTGCTGTTCGCTCTGGCTTGTCCGCCTAGGAGCGGTCGCTCGCTCGAACTGCATCGAGTGCATCGGTGCTACGGGCTTAGCAGCGTCGCGGGGCCAGCGTCTCCGCACACAGAAGCCGCTGGCGGTGGGTCAGTTTCGTGTTACCGCGTTATCAGGCATGCGGATTACCTCGGCTTAGCCCGTCATCCGTTCAGAGCCGACGCCAAGCGTGGAGATCACTTCCCGCAAGCCGACATTTGGTTACTAATTGGCCGTCGACGAGCGACTTGGCGATAATGCTTCATCGAGGAGCGTACCGACTGCTCGAGGCCTTGCCAAGTTGCAGAAGGCTCACGTTGGGTTGCCCCTTGCGATCTCGGGAGTGAGTTCTGAGCCTTACTGGCCCGGGAACGCATAAGGAATGTTCAGGGTGATACGCATCGTCGTGATCTTCCAGACGCCATCCACCCGCCGCAGGATCGGTCGATAGTAACCCGCTTCGATGGGCTGAACGGTGCCCTGAGCCCAAGACCCCCCCAGGCCATCCTGCAGCTGGCCGCTCTTTGCCCCGCACCTCAAAGACCACAAACTGAGCATCGAGCGTCGCGTCGTCGCCGTTTACGTCAATGATGTGGTCATGCGTCGTGTGGTGGCTCCAGCCCCGCAAAGGGTGCGGTTTCATCATCTGCGAAACAGCGGTAGCGATCGTCTCACGCCCCACCAACTCACCGAGAGGCTCTAGTTTGCCCGAGTTGTTATAGGAGACCTCTACCCGGCCGTCCTCTGTGAACACGGCTGCCACCGCGGCTCCGTCTCTTGCATCCGTTCCGCGTACATACCTCGCAAGCACCTGCTGTACTGCTCGTTCCTCGCTCATCTATGCCTTCTCCCTTTTTCTTCAGTTCGACCGCATCCAGGTTTCCTCATAGATAGTCCATTTCGAGCGCAGTCCGCATCGCGCTCTATATGTCTCTATCATTAACGCATATAAAAGGAAGTTGTGCAATCATCATAGGAACAGTTAAACTTAACGGGAGGCGGGAGGGCCTCACCTTTGATCGACGTTCGATTTCCCACTGCACTTCAGATCATGCTCAGCCTGGCTTTAGCGGACAGGAACTCCATCTCTCAACTCTCCTCCGCCGAGTTGGCGAAGAGCCTCGGAGCAAATCCCAGTTTCGTCCGCAAGCTTCTTGTGCCGCTCGTCCAGGGCAAACTTCTGCGGTCTCAGATGGGCAAGGCCGGTGGCGTGCGTCTCGCACGGCCAGCAGTCGAGATCAACCTGCGGGACATCTACTGCGCGGTCGTGGCCAATACCAAAATCTGGGCGCCCCGAACAGGAATTCCGAAGCGCTGCCTCGTAAGTTCCAATGTTCAGGGCTACTTTGAAGAATTGATTGACGACGCGCAAGACGCCATCCTTTCCATGCTTGGACAACGTACTCTGCTACAGGCCCTCACCGAATTGGAGATTCACGAGAGTGCGAAGAGGACCACCAGCAAAGTTCGGCTATCGGTACAAAACAAGAGGTAGAACACAGTTGCAAGATGCAGTGGCGCAGCAATAGGAGG
>Ga0210401_10001437_pt1 | contig 27691 bp, 26 predicted proteins | sample IncBWH32MmetaG_FD_150866 | JGI IMG/M metagenome (GOLD analysis project Ga0210401, IMG submission 150866) | Forest soil microbial communities from Barre Woods Harvard Forest LTER site, Petersham, Massachusetts, United States - Inc-BW-H-32-M | ecosystem: Environmental > Terrestrial > Soil >...
AGGCAGTCACAGAAAGCTGTGATGTCGCACATGAAAACTTGTGATTATAGCAGTTCGCGACTCATTGTGATTGGGCAACAATTCAATTCCAGCAAAATCAACTGAAATTACCGCACCAGGAAAAGCTTGCCCAAAATTCTAACAAAATCGCCAACGCTTACGCTCTACTTCGGAAGTCTTATTGCAACCCGATACCTCGGCCGAGACGGAACGGACTTACCGCAGGTTCATCACTAACAACTTTGGTTCACTCATATCCTCGATCGCGTAACGCAAGCCTTCACGCCCCGACCCCGATTCCTTAATACCGCCGTAAGGCATGTGATCAATGCGAAACGTCGGTACGTCCCCGGCCATCAACGCCCCCACTTCGAGTTCTTCATAAGCGCTAAATAACAGCTTGGCGTCCCGCGTGAAAATCCCAGCCTGCAAGCCGTAGGGAGAATCATTAATCTGCTTCAACGCATCGGAAAAATCGTCATAAGACTCGATGGTGACCACTGGAGCAAAAATTTCCTGGCAATTCACCTTCATCTCCGGACGGGTGCGGGTCAAAACGGTAGGCTCGAGTATCGAGCCTTGACGTTGTCCCCCGCAAAGCAATCGGGCGCCGCCCCGGACAGCCTCCTGAACCCAGTCACTGGCGCGGATGGCATCGCTTTCACGAATCAGCGGGCCAACATCGGTTGACTCTTCCAGCGGATCCCCCGTCTTCAGTTTCCTGACCCCCGCGACAAAAAGGTCTGTGAATCTTTGGAGGACCGACCGCTCGACCAAGATGCGCTGTACGGAAATACAAGATTGCCCGGCATAAGCGAAACCACCCGTCAGGCACCGCTCGGCCGCGTAAGTCAGATCCGCATCACTGTGAACGATGACGCCGGCGTTTCCCCCCAACTCCAGGGTGACCTTTTTCTTGCCCGCTCGGCTTTTGATGTCCCAGCCAACCGCCGCGCTGCCGGTAAAGCTGATCAGCTTCAGGCGCTCGTCGGTTACCAGCAATCCAGCGTCTTCGTTGGAGAGCGGAAGCACATTCAGAGCACCATCTGGCCAGCCAGCCTGCTGCACCGCCTCAGCCATGAGCAACGCCGTCAGCGGCGTCTGCGGAGCTGGCTTCAGCACCATCGTGCAGCCACTGGCAATCGCGGGAGCGACCTTGTGCGCCACCAGATTAAGTGGAAAATTGAACGGCGTGATCCCGGCGATCGGGCCCAAAGGAAAACGGCGCACAATTCCCCAGCGTCCCGCAGTAAATTCCTGCCAATCGAGCGGCAGATATTCGCCGTAGATGCGGGTGCTCTCTTCGGCAGCTACGGTGAATGTGAAGACGGATCGTTCCACTTCACTTCGCGCCGCCTTGATCGGCTTCCCCGCCTCCAGAGCCAAAGTGTGAGCAAACTCTGCCTTGCGGTCGACGATATTCTCCGCTACCCGACGTAGCACGCGTTGCCGTTCAAATGCGGGAAGCCTTCGAGTAGTGCCGAAAGCCTTGACTGCGGCCGCGATGGCCGCCTCGGCGTGCTCGCGCTTCCCTTGAAACACGCGGCCGACAACACTGCCATCGTAGGGGGCTCGAATCTCGACTGCGTTGCCATCCTCTATCCATTTACCATCGACGAGGAACCCATGCGTCGCGACGGGAGTTACAGTCATCTGTGCCATGGCGTGATTCTTGCGCCTCCCCCAAACGCAAAGAAAAGATTATAGACTTTTTGCGCGATGAGAGAGTGACGTCAGGCGATAATTGGTTCGTCTAGGCTGCCACCAGGAAGACGGACCGTGCTCACATCTATCGTGGAAACCAGCGACTTGTTGCGTAAAGGAAAGTTGTCGCCCGTTGAGCTGACGAAGAACTGCCTCGCTCAGATCGAAGAGCTCAACCCCACGCTGAATGCCTTCATCACCGTAACCGCCGAATTGGCTCTGACCCAGGCGCGCGCCGCAGAAGCGGAAATCTTGCGCGGACGCTGGCGCGGGCCTCTGCACGGGATCCCGCTAGCGGTAAAGGATCTCATCGATACCGCTGGCATCCGCACCACCGCTGCCAGCGCCGTGTTCAAGGATCGCGTCCCCGCAGAAGACGCTGATGTGGTTCGGCGCCTAAAAAATGCCGGAGCTGTGCTGTTAGGTAAGCAGAACCTGCATGAGTGCGCATACGGCGGCAGTTCGATGATCAGCTACTACGGTGAAGTTCATAATCCGTGGGATCCCGCACGCATCGCCGGGGGATCGTCAGGAGGTTCAGCCGCATCCGTGGCAGCGGGTCTTGGTTATGGCGCCATTGGAACGGACACCGCCGGCTCTGTTCGCGAGCCTGCTGCTTTGTGCGGAATCGTCGGCCTGAAGCCCACCTACGGACGCGTCAGCGTTCGTGGCGTAATCCCGCTCTCGCTGTCGCTCGATCATATGGGTCCGATCGCCCGCACGGTTGCAGATGCCGCGGCCACGCTGCAGGCGATCGCGGGCTATGATGCGAAAGACGGGAACAGCGTCGATGCGCCGGTTCCAGATTACCTCGCGAGTCTCCGTCAGCAATGGAGGTCGCCGCGAATCGGCGTTCCAAGAAAGTTGTTCTTTGAAGATCTCGATCCGGCAGTTGCCTCGGCCGTAGAGGAGGCGCTTGGCGTGTTAAGCGCCCTCGGGGGCAACCTGTCCGAGATCGAAATCGGAGTTCCCACCGACCGCACACTGCAAGCCGCGGAGTCTTATGCCAATCATGCCGAATTCGTTGCGCGGAGTCCTGAGCTGTACCAGCCGGAAACGTTGCGCCGCATCCGTACGGGGGAAGACATCAGCGCCGGGGAGGTTGAGCAGCGCCGCCGTGAGCTAAAGCAAATCCGCAGCGAGGTCCACAAAGTATTTGAAGGCGTGGACGTTCTTGTGACTCCAACCACACCGGTTCCCGCGGCCGCGATCGAGGAACTCCAGCAGGACCTAGACCTCCTCCGTCCGCACGAACTATTGCTGCTCCGCAATACTCGCCCGGTAAATGTGTGGGGACTGCCCGCGATCTCGATTCCTTGCGGATTTACCACCGCGGGCCTTCCGATCGGGCTACAGATCATCGGCCCGCACTGGAAGGAGGAGGGGGTTCTACGGCTTGCATATGCCTACGAGCAGGCCACAAATTGGCACAAACGCACTCCGAGATTGGTTGAGGTATAAAACGCTACTCGACTCGGCGTTGAGAGCCTCCGCACAGGAACGCCCGCGCAGAGCCGCAGTAGGGCCGCATCTCTTCCTCTTATGACGAGGCCGGTTGTTAGTATGTTCTGGTGCCAAATAAGAACGCCGAAAAGCCTCGACTGACCATTCTTCGTTCCGACACTCTCACTCGCATTCCCTGGCTGATTCACGGATTCAGCACTCGAGTCGGCGGGTCTTCACGCGCTTATGGTGGGCGCAGTCTCAACCTCGGCTTCACCAAACAGGATTCCAGCAGCGCCGTCGAACGCAATCGAGAAGCCTTCTTGCGGCAACTGGGCGCCACCAATGGCGAGAAGCCGTGGCCTCTCGTCTCGCTACGCCAGATTCATTCCGATCTCATTCACTGCGTTCACGGCCTACCAAAAGAACCGTTGGTTGGCGATGGCTTTATCACCCGCATGCCCGGTATTCTCCTTGGCAACCAAACCGCCGATTGCCTGCCAGTTATCCTGGTCGACACCAAGCTGAGGGCCGTGGGAGTGTTCCATGCGGGTTGGCGGGGTACGGTCAAGCGAATTGTCGAAAAGGGAGTGGGAGAAATGCGCCGCTGCTTCGGCACGCTGCCCAAAAATATTAAAGCGGCCATCGGCCCCGGAATTCACGCCTGCTGCTACGATGTTGGACCTGAAGTACGCCAGCAGTTCGAATCGCAATTCGCTTATGCGGAGTATTTGTTCCGTGAAGTCAAAGAATCCGATCCAGTTCGCGAAAAGTACCCGCTGCTATTTCTGACGGCACGGGCTCCGGGGCACAGTGAACTGCCAACAAAAATCTTTCTGGACTTGGTCGAAGCCAACCGCCGTCAGCTGATCGACGCCGGAATCCCGCCGAGGAACGTCAGCGCATCGACGCAGTGTACTGCCTGCAATCCGAACCTCTTGTTTTCTTATCGGGCAGAAAAGGGAATCACAGGCCGAATGATGAGTGTCGCGGGAGTCCGACCTTCTCAGCAAAGATAACGGACCGCTAAGTGGACCGGTTACGAAATCTTGGGCTTTTGCTTGTAATTGGTGGTACAGTTTCTGCCTTATTGACGCGGAACCGGGCGCAAACACACCCTGTTTTGCTGGAGGCGGCTATGTTCGGTGGAGGCTTGCTTTACATCATCATTGTCGGACTGATCGCCGGTTGGGCGACAGGTAAAATCATGAAGGGCGCGGGCTATGGTGTGCTGGTAGACATTCTGCTCGGGATTGCCGGTGCCATTATCGGAAGCAGGATTTTGGCCATGCTCGGCATCTTTACGACCGGCGGGTTGATCCCAAGCATTCTGGTCGCAATTTTTGGCGCTGTCATCCTGGTCGCGATAGTTCGCGCCATTAAGAAAGCCTGACCTATAGCTACTTCTTGGCCTTTTGAAGCCGCTGCTCGAGTGCCGCGACCTCGTCCTGCAGGCCCTTCGGAAGATGGCTGCCGAACTTGGCGAAGTGGTCTCTGATCAGCGGAATTTCCGCCAACCAGCCTTCGATATCGACGCTGAGCAGTTCGTCTACATCAGGGCCTTTGATGTCGAGACCCTTTGTGTCGAGATCGGCCGCGTCTGGAATCCGTCCGATGGGAGTTTCTTTCGCGTGCACTTTGCCGTCGCAGCGCTCAAAGATCCACCTCAATACCCGGCTGTTTTCACCATAGCCCGGCCACAGGTACTTGCCATTCTTATCCTGGCGAAACCAGTTCACGTAGCAGATCTTGGGCAGTTTGGAAGCGTCCGTGCTGGCCCCGATCTTCAGCCAGTGCGCAAAGTAGTCACCCATGTTGTAGCCGCAAAACGGAAGCATCGCCATGGGATCGCGGCGCAACTGTCCAACTTTGCCGGTGATCGCGGCGGTGGTTTCGCTGCTCACGGTAGCGCCGAGAAACGTACCATGCCGCCAGTTGAACGCCTCGGTAACCAGCGGAACGATTCCGGCGCGCCGTCCGCCAAAAAGAATCGCATCGATGGGCACGCCCTTGGGATCCTCCCACTCCGGAGCGATCACCGGGCACTGCTTCGCGGCAGCGGTAAACCGTGCATTCGGGTGCGCTGCCTTTCGGCCGGAATCGGGGGTCCAGGGCCGCCGCAACCAGTCCACCAACTCGGCGGGCTTCTGTTCCGTCATTCCCTCCCACCACACATCGCCGTCCAGGGTCATCGCGCAATTGGTAAAGATAGAATCCTTGGCGACGGTGAGCATGGCATTCGGATTCGACTTCTTGCTTGTGCCGGGCGCCACGCCAAAGAAACCGTACTCGGGGTTGATGGCGTACAGCCGGCCGTCGGCGCCGAATTTCATCCAGGCGATGTCATCGCCAACGGTCTCCACCCTCCAGCCGGGAATGGTTGGGACCAACATCGACAAATTGGTTTTGCCGCAAGCGGAAGGAAAGGCACCGGTGAAGTACTTGATCTGACCCGCAGGGTTGATCAGCTTGAGGATGAGCATGTGCTCGGCCATCCAGCCCTCGTCTCGCGCCTGCACCGAGGCGATACGCAAGGCGTGGCACTTCTTTCCTAGCAAGGCATTTCCGCCGTAGCCGGAACCATACGACCAGATCTCACGCGTCTCCGGAAAATGACAGATATACTTGTGTGCGGCGTTGCAGGGCCAGGTGGAATCCTGCTGGCTCGCGCCCAGCGGAGCGCCGATAGAATGCAGTCCGCGGACGAACTCACCGTTGTCTCCAAGGATGTCCAGCACCTGTTTGCCCAGCCGAGCCATCAGGTGCATGTTGGCGACAACGTAAGGCGAGTCGCTGATTTCAACTCCAATCTTGGCCATCGGCGAACCAATGGCACCCATGCTGTAGGGAATCACGTACATCGTCCGCCCGGCCATGGCGCCCGCGTAGAGCTCCGTGAGCTTGGCTTTCATCTTTACCGGGTCTTCCCAGTTATTGGTCGGGCCTGCGTCCTCTTTGCTTCGCCAGCAGATGAAGGTTCGATCTTCCACCCGGGCCACATCTGCCGGATCCGACCGGACCAGCACACTATTGGTGCGCTTCCCCGGATCCAGCCGGATGGCCGTTCCCGTAAGGATCATCAGACGCAGCATCGCCTGATACTCCTCCGCCGAGCCATCGCACCAGTGAACCCGATCGGGTTTGCACAACTGCGCAACCTCTTCAACCCACCGCGCCAGCTTGGGATGCCGATGATCGTGCGCGGCTGACTCAACTTCTACTGTGATACTGGCCATGGTGATGTCTCCGTTCTTACGAACTGCGGCCACGCGCTGGAACCCCCGTAGCCAGGGCAGAAGCTGTGGAGTTTGCCTACCCGACGGGCTGAGAGCCAACTTTCTCTTCCACCGCCGCATCCAGATGCTCGAGTGTCTGTGCGACGGTTAGCGAATACATTTCCTGACCCACTCCTTCGCCGGATTCCAGCGCGCTCTTGAGATAGTGCCCGGCAATCTCTACGGCGAGTGGATCGGTAATCAATTTTCCGGTGCGCGTCTGGTACTCCACCCACGCGGGGTGTGGCAGTGCAATCCAGACGGGATGGCCATCGACCAGAAACTTGATGTCCACGGCGTCCGCGTGCCGAGTGGCGATGGCCACGATCAGCGCCTGATAAATGCAGTGAACGTCTTTCTTGGTCCAGCGGTCCACAGTATGGAAGTCTTTGTACATGCCAACCTTAAACTATATCGAACCAGTCGTGATGGGAGCAAACCGGCGAACAGGCTCTCAAGTTCAATTATGATAAATGTTTGCCCGAATGCTGATGGCTGTTGAGTCAGAAACCCATGAAGAATCTCGGCATCCTGCTCTCCGGACGCGGTTCAAACTTCGAGGCCATCGCCAGGAATGTCGCGGCCGGGCGTATCCCTGATGCGCGCATCGCCGTCGTTATTTCCAACAAAGCTGACGCTCGCGGGATTGAGACCGCTCGCGGTCTCGGACTCACCGCGCTGGTAGTTCCGTCCAAAGGGGTGGACCGCAACGAACATGATCGTGAAGTCGTAGCTGCTCTGCGGAAGCATCAAGTTGACCTTGTGTGCCTGGCAGGATACATGCGGCTCCTCTCTCCCTGGTTCGTGCAAGAGTTTCCACGGCGCATCCTCAACATTCATCCATCTTTGTTGCCGGCTTTTCCCGCACTGGAAGCTCAGGAGCAAGCCTTCGCGTACGGCGTGAAAGTTTCCGGTTGTACCGTGCACCTCGTAGACGAAGAACTCGACCATGGTCCCATCATTCTGCAGAAGGTTGTTCCCGTGCTCGACACCGACGACGAACATACCCTCGCTGCCCGCATCCTAGAGCAGGAGCATATTGCTTATTCAGAAGCCATCAATATCATTCTAGAAGGAAACTTTGAGATTGCGGGACGGAGGTTGAAGGGGCGCTAAGTGCACTTGGGGACAGCCGCCCCCGGCTGTCCCGCCGGGCGAAGCTCGGCAGATGACGCACATTGCTTATAATCGAAAGTTCATGCCAAACTTCGCACCCGTCGACGAGCAGTTAGCCTACATAAAAAAAGGCAGCGCAGAAATCATTCGCGAGAACGAACTACGTTTCAAGCTGGAGAAATCCCGGGCCACTGGCAAGCCACTGCGCGTGAAACTCGGCATGGATCCGACAGCGCCCGACCTGCATCTCGGGCACACTGTGGTGCTCCGCAAGCTGAAGCATTTTCAAGACCTCGGTCACACGGTGATCTTCCTGATCGGCGATTTCACCGGAATGATTGGCGATCCGACAGGGCGTTCGGCTACCCGTCCGCCGCTGTCCCGCGAACAGATTGAGCAGAATGCCGAGACTTACAAGGCGCAGGTTTTCAAGATTCTTGATCCGCAAAAGACCGTCATTGATTTCAACCGCCGCTGGTTCTCGAAGTTCCCCGCTGACGACTTCATCCGCCTGGCAGCCAAATACACGGTCTCGCAGATGCTTGAGCGTGAGGACTTTCACAAACGTTTCCTGGAAGAGAAGCCAATTGCCGTACACGAACTGCTCTATCCGCTGGCTCAAGGCTACGACTCGGTAGCCCTCGAAGCCGACGTCGAACTCGGCGGGACTGACCAGAAATTCAACCTGTTAGTGGGACGCGAACTGCAGCGCGCCTATGGTCAGGAACCGCAAGTGGTGCTCACCACGCCGATTTTGGAAGGTCTTGATGGCGTGCAAAAGATGTCGAAGTCACTGGGCAACGCAATCGGTATCCACGAGCCTCCGCTCGAAATGTATGGAAAGATTATGTCGGTCTCCGACGAAATCATGTGGCGCTACTACGAACTGCTAACGGATGTGTCGATGACCGAGATTGAGAAAATGAAGCGCGAGTCCCATCCGATGCAAGCGAAGAAAGAGCTCGCACGCCGCATCGTGGCGGACTTTCATTCAGCCGATGCGGCGGTCAAAGCTGGCGAGGATTGGGCCAAGCAGTTCCAAAAGGGCGAAGTGCCGCAGGATCTGGAGGAAGTTAGTGTTGGGGTTGAAGAAGTGGGCGGATCAATCGACGCCAGCTCGCGGGCCCTGTTAAGGTTGGATCGGCTTCTGGTTAAGTGCGGATTAGCTGCATCTGCGACGGATGCCGCTCGAAAGCTAAAACAAGGCTCAGTCAGGATCGAAAACCAAGTCACTAACGACCCGCGAATTGAACTTACCCCTCCGCCACCGAAGAGATTGGCCTTGAGGGTCGGTAAACAATGGAGGATTGCAGTCATCAACTGGTAAGAAGCTGTTCGGCGGCGACAGTTCGGAGCGGCGACCTTTCTTAAGTCGTGGCCAAGAGCCAGGCAACTCGTTGCGGTTATATAGTTCTTTGGCTACGAAGAGGCAACTTGAGAACCTAGATCAACGTCCAACTCCGCTAACCGAAACAGTCTTATCTTGTCTAATTCATCTTTCGAACTGCGAGTACCGCTCGGAGATTGCGAATGCAAGATCACGATCCACTGAAAGACGAGCCTAAAGCACAAGCTGACGACAGTTCCGGGGTTTCGCGCCGCGACTTCCTGAAGATTTCCACCATTTCCGCTGCGGCCGTGCCGATTCTTGGAACCAAAGTCGTGCAAGCGGCGGGTGAGCCGGTCAAGGTTTATGGTCCGGGCAAGACGCCGGTCGAGTTCACCATAAACGGCCAGAAACACACCCTCCAACTTGAACCCCGTGTCACCTTGCTCGACACGCTTCGCGATCAGCTCGACATTACCGGGGCCAAGCGGGTGTGCGATCGTGCAGAATGCGGTGCCTGCACTGTGCTGATCGACAACAAGCCGGTGTATGCGTGCTCGGTTCTGGCAATCGAAGCGCAGGGGAAATCCATCACCACGATCGAGTCGCTAATGCAGGGCGAAACTCTCAATCCCATCCAGCAGGCGTTCGTCGACAACGACGCTTCGCAATGCGGTTTCTGCACGCCCGGGTTCGTTCTCGCCTTCAAGGCGGTGCTTGACAAGAATCCGCATGCGGGTCCTGAAGAGATCCGCCACGGCCTGAGCGGGAATGTTTGCCGATGCGGCACATACCACGGAATCCATCTTGCCATTGCGCAGATGGCGCAGAAAGGGGCGTAAGTCATGCCGGACTACAATTGGCCTGATGCTGAACATCGCACTTTGATCGGCAAGCGCATTTCGCGCGTGGATTCGCCGGTCAAGGTTTCCGGCCGCGCCAAGTACACCTACGACTATCACGGCGCGAACATGCTGTTCGGCAAAGTTCTGCGCTCGCCGTACGCGAAAGCGAAGATCGTCAGCATCGACACCAGCGCAGCGGAGAAAATGCCGGGTGTAAAGGCGGTCGAGATCATTCAGAAAGTTGGCACCACGGCTCAGTGGGGGGGAGATGAAATCGTCGCTGTCGCCGCAGTCGACGAGTCCACGGCAGAAGACGCGGTACGCCTGATTAAGGTTAGCTATCAACCGATGTCATACCTGGTCAGTGACGCCGAGCCCCCTGCCGGGGCCGGCGAAGCCGCGGGCCCGATGAGCGAAGACGACATTGACGATGCCATCAGCAACCAAATACCCGACGCGCAGCTGGTTCAATATCTTCAGGAGCACGGCGTCACCTTTAAAGTCGACGATGACTTTTTGAACAACATGAAGGGCGAGGGCGCGTCCGAGGCGGTTCTCGCAGCTATCCGCAGCGCTCCCTTTCACCAGGCGACGAGCAGCGGCCATTCCGCCTATCAGAAAACCGCGGCGCAAACTAGCGGGGATCCCGACAAAGCGTTCGCCGAGGCCGAGACAGTTTCTGAAGGACTTTACGGTGCTTCGGTGATCGCTCACTGTTGTCTCGAGCCCCACGGCTCGGTATCCGAGTGGACCGACAAAGATCATCTGTTCACTCACATTTCGACGCAAAACGTTTCCGGCATCGCCGCGCAAATGGCGGAACCGATGGGGATCTCCGCGGCCAATATTCGCATTCACCAGGACAACGTCGGTGGAGGCTTTGGCAGCAAGTTTGCCGCTGATCGCTGGGACATTGCGGCGGCGAGGCTTTCCAGGAAGGCCGGCGGAAAACCGGTGCGTATCATGCTGGAGCGCGACTCGGAGCTGAAAGTCGCCGGCGCACGGCCTTCCGCGTACGCTCGCGTGAAAGTCGCAGCGAAGAAAGACGGCACCCTCACTGGATGGCAGTCGCAATCCTGGGGAACAGGGGGCCCCGGTGGAGGCGGCGCACCGCCGATTCCGTACGTTTTCGGCATTCCCAACCTGCACAAGGAACACACCGCCATTCGCAACAACATTGGACCCGCCCGCGCTTGGCGTGCTCCTAATCATCCGCAGGCAGCGGTTATCACGATGGGCGCACTCGATGATCTGGCTGCAAAGCTCAACATGGATCCCCTCGATCTTTGGATGAAGAACCTTGAGATCACTGGGCCACGTCGGGACGTCTATCGCGAGGAGCTAGCCGTCGCCGCCGATCTGATGGGCTGGAAAGAAAAATGGCGTCCGCGGGGTCAGAATGTCTCGGGCGGCATGGCCCGCGGCCTCGGGCTCTCGATTCATACCTGGGGCGGGCGCGGTCACGAGAGTGATTGTGACCTAACCATCCATCCCGATGGCTCGGTCGACATAAAAATGGGAACCCAGGACCTCGGCACCGGCACTCGCACGACGATCGTAATCGTGGCGGCCGAGACCTTGGGCATCCCGATCGAAGCGATCAATCTCTACATCGGCGACACTCTTTATCCTCCTTCGGGTGGCTCCGGCGGTTCGACCACGCCGGGCGGGGTTAGCTCCTCGACTCGCCGAGCCGCTGTGGATGCTCGAGAGGCGCTGTTCGCTAAAGTTGCTGCGGCGCTCAACGCGCAGCCTGGGGATTTGGAATGCGTGAATAGCACGGTGCGAGTCAAGAATGATCCCAGCCGTTCGTTGAACTGGAAACAGGCCTGCTCCAAGATCGGTGCCATGCCAGTAACGGCTCGCGGACACAACGATCAGGTTGCCAGCAAGAATCATCCCGACCTCACCAACAGCGGCGTGGGTGGAGTAGGAATGGCCTACGTTGAAGTAGATACTGAGACCGGCATCGTAAAAGTGAAGAAGATGGTTTCGGTGCAGGATTGCGGCCTCATCATCGACCTCAAGACCGCCGAGAGCAGTTGCTATGGCGCAATGGTTATGGGTATCAGCTATGCGTTATTTGAAGAGAAAGTGATGGACCAGGCGACTGGCCGCATGCTGAATCCGAATATGGAGCTCTACCGGCTCGCCGGGCTCAATGACATACCCGAACTGGTCGTCCATATGATGACCGGTAAGGGTTATGACGAGCGCGGCGTGATCGGATTGGGCGAGCCGCCGGTGATTTCCCCGGGAGCCGCGATCGCGAATGCAGTTGCCAACGCGATCGGCGTGCGCGTTTCGTTCCTGCCGCTCACGCCTGATAAAGTGCTCGCGGCACTAAGCCAAATTCAAAAGGCAGGTGCATAAATGCGATCGTTTGAATATGCGAGTCCGGTCACCAAAGAACAGGCGGTTGGGCTCTTAGGCACGACTTGGGGCCAGGCGGAAGTCCTTGCGGGAGGCACCGACCTGCTGGCTTTGATGAAGGATGACGTCGTCCATCCCAAGCGCCTCGTGAACATCAAGCAGGTTAAGGAAATGAGCGGAGTTTCGGTTACGCCGCAGGGACTTCGTATCGGCGCGGTCACAACGCTGGGGGAGCTGGCGGACAATGTCAATGTGGTTAAGGGCTATCCCGCATTGGTGGAGGCGATCAACGACGCTGCCAGTCCGCAGATTCGCAACATGGCGACACTTGGCGGCAACCTCTGCCAACGTCCGCGCTGCTGGTATTTTCGCGGTGGTTTTGGACTGCTGCCTAAAAATGAGTCGGGCAAAGACCTCGTCGCTGAAGGCCAGAACCGTTACCACGCGATCCTCGGCAACGACGGTCCCGCCAAGTTTGTCAGTCCGTCCTCCATTGTTCCCGTGCTGATGGCGTACGGAGCAGCGATTCGTGTGGTCGGTCCGCATGGCACACGCGATGTCGCACTTCAGGACTTCTATGTAATCCCAAAAGCCGAAACCGAGCGGGAGCACGACCTGAAGCCGAACGAGATTGTTGCGGAGGTGACCCTGCCCCCGGTGCATGAAATGAAAGTCGCGCACTATGAGATTCGACAGAAGCAGGCCTTTGACTGGCCACTTGCCGTGGCCGCCGTTGGGCTGACAATGAAGGGCTCGCAGCTTTTTGGATCGCGTCTGATACTTGGCTATGTTGCGCCGATTCCGTGGCGTTCCGGCGATGGCGAAGTAGCGCTCAATAACGCCGCACGCATCCACGGCGGGATTTCGGTGGAGGTGGCCACAGCGGCCGCTGAAGGCGCACTTCAGAACGCAAAGCCGCTCAGTCACAATGCCTATAAAGTTCAACTCGCTAAGGTGGCCGTCAAACGAGCTATCTTGAAAGCCGCGTCGGAGGGTGCCGCATGATCAGCCGATCATCTCTTCAGGAGTCCGATCGTTTCAACACCAAACATCCCGATCTCTGCCCGGCCCTGCGCTGGAAAGCGCAATTCATCCTCACCGAACCCGATCCGACCGTCCCTCCATCGAATGAAGGGCTGTTCTGGTGCATCCACACTCAGACTTGCATCGGCCCCGACGGTAAGTTGGCGGAGCCGGGGAATTGCTCATCCTCTCGCCGAAAATGCCACGGCACGGGAAAATGCGGATAGAAATCTGACGGTAGCCGCTGTGCAAGGGGACAACCGGCTGATGCATAATATAAGCACAGCTGGGCCTTCGTCCCCGAGGGTCCGCATTCATTGTGGGGGTGGCTGTATGAAGCGCTGGATTGGCGCGCTCAACGTTGTGGCTGTCGGATTTCTCTCTGTCTGCCAAGGTACGGGGCAAACCGCGGCCTCTTCCCCCCCAGCCGCCGGTAATGACTATTCCTTCCATGTCTCGACCAGTCAGCCGTGGACCGATACCGGCGTGGAGCTTCAAGCGGGCGATGTTCTAGAGATCACCGCTGGTGGAACACAGAAATGTGATCCGCTGGGCGTGAGCGGTGCTTCTGCTCAAGGACTTCCCGTGGCGAGCGCTCTGCCGGGGGCACTGATCGCTAAGTTGCAGGCACAAGGAAATCCGGTTCTGATCGGAAGCAGCAAGGAAGTGAAGGTCGATGCTCCCGGCCACCTGTTTCTTGGGGTCAACGCAGGAGACAAGCCGCCCTGCAAGGGAAGCTTCGCAGTCAGTGTGCATCGCCAAGTAGGGGCGGCGTCGAGCCGTGGAGATATTCTCAAGCAGCAACTGGTGACTGCCGCCGGGATTTTCCTTGCCGGACAATTAGGCGTTCAAACCAGCGGTGCGACGACTGCGACTCCGCATCTGAAACTTTCTAACGCTCCTCTGGACTCTGGCCTTCGTAAGGATATCGATGGTCTGCCACGCCGCGTCAATGACCAGTTCAAGAACCTCGGAGACATGGTGAACTTCATTCTCATCGGTTCGCAACCGCAGGTGCAGGCCGCGCTGGACGCTGCCAATTTCCACGTAGCCGACACTGACAACAAGAAGGCCGTTGTCGAAGCCGCTATGTTGACGTATGAAAACAAAGATTACCTGGCAATGCCGATGAGTACGCTCTACCTATTCAACCGGCCCCAGGATTTCGGTTACGAGCAGGCTGAACCCATCGCCATGGTCGCAAGCCGGCATCACTTTCGTTTGTGGAAGGCGCCATTTACGTGGAACGGACAAAGCGTGTGGGTGGGCGCCGGAACGCATGACATTGGCTTCGCCAAGGACAAGCGCAATGGCAGCGTTACGCACAAGATCGATCCTAACGTGGACGGCGAGAGAGAAAACATTGGTGCTAGTCTGGAAAAAGGTGGAAAAGTAAAGAGTATGTCTTACTACCTCCCCCCTAATCCCGTGCAGCAAGCGAAAAATGCCACGGGCGACGGCTACACCTCGGACGGACGGATTCTGGTTGTGTTCGTGCAGTAAAGAGGCTTCAGGCGTCAGGCTGACCCACCTCCGTATGAGATAATTTTCACATAGAGTCTTGAGGAAAAATATGGCTGAACGCACGGTACTCTGTGTCAAGCTGCACAAGGAACTTCCGGGGCTGGATGAGCCACCTTTTGACACGGAATTTGGAAAGAAGATTTACGAAAACGTCTCGCAGCAGGCCTGGCAGGGTTGGACAGAATTCTGCAAGATGTTGCTCAACGAGTACCGCCTGAATCCGGCTCGCCGCGAAGACCAGGAAGCCATCGTGAAACAGATGGAGCAATATTTCTTCGGCGAGGGGGCTGCCCCGCCCAAGGAGTACGTGCCGCCCGTGCAGAAATAACCACACTGGTGTCGGTCGAATCACGCGACATCGCCGCCCGCGGTCAAAGACCATAGTTGCCTTGGCGGATACTGTTTACCGTATTGTTATCTGCATTTCATCGTTCCGTAACATTCCCACGCTAGAAATGAGGTATGGATCCGCCCGTCTACGATACGCTGATCCTTTCCGACGTCCACCTGGGCTCGGAGTGCAGTCGTGCCCGCGACGCCACTCAGGTGCTGAAGGACAATCGCTTCCGGCGGTTGATCCTTCTGGGCGACATTTTCGCTGACCTCAACTTCGGCCGGCTCACTAAGGAACACTGGAAATTTCTCGGCTACATCCGCAAACTTTCAAATCCCAAGCGCAACGTGGAGGTCATCTGGGTGGAAGGAAACCACGACCAGGGCCTGACCGACATTATGTCGCACCTGGTTGGCGTGCGGGTGTACCAGGAGTATGTCTGGCACTATGCGGGGATGCGACACCTGGCTATCCATGGCCATCAGTTCGACCGCCTCGTCGCCAATAACTTGCGGCTTAATTATCTTGGGACTTTGCTCTATTTGCGGTTGGAGAAGCTCGATCTCAAGGGCAAGCCAGTGGCGCGGTTTTTTGATCGCTTGAACACGCGCTGGCTGCGGATGTCGACGAAAGTGGCCTCGGGAGCGCTGTTTCATGCACGGCTGAATAAGGCCGACCGAATTTTCTGCGGACACACCCACGTCGCCATGCAGCAGGAGCGCGATGGACTTCACTATTACAACGCCGGCGGATGGATTGATTCCAAGCCAACCTACATCACTATCGACGAAGAGGGAGTGCGGATTCATGAATACCAGGAGCGACCTGACCATCGTGATTCCAGCCAAGAACGAGGCGAAACTGATTCCACAGTTGCTGAATTCGCTGGCGAATCAGGATTACCCGGAGATGCCGAATACGAAAATATTGGTAGCTGATGCTGGCTCGACCGACGGCACCCCCGAAATCGTGATGCGATTTCGTGATCGCCTGCAAGTCACCGTGATTCCCGGAGGTTTGCCCTCGGTCGGCCGCAATGCCGGTGCTGCGCTCGCTGCCACCCAATACGTCCTCTTCATCGATGCCGATGTCGAACCTACCTCGAATTCTTTGATCAGGCGAGCCGTAGAACTCGCACAGAATAAGCATCTTCATTGTGTTACGACGAACATTATTTGCCGTGAGGGCAACTGGCTCGATAAAGCTATTTATCTCGGCAACGACTTCTTCCAGCATCTGTCCCGGCTGCACCAACCTTTCAGCACGGGCATGTTCATGCTTTTCGATAAGCGACGTTTTGATGAACTCGATGGTTTTCACGAGCAAGTGCACTTTGCGGAGGACTACCTTTTAAGCAAGCAGGTGGCGAGAAGCAAGTTCGGGATTGTTCGCGGAGGCGTTTACACCACGAACCGGCGATTTCAAAAAATGGGACACTTGCGTGTGATCTGGCTGTTCCTGTTTACCGCGGTGAATTTCTGGAACCCCAGCCATTTCTTGCGCGACCACAAATATTGGCAGACCTGACAAGTCTGGGGAGGCGTACCCTGCAGTTGCGAGCAAGGAAAGAGTGGACACAATCGCCGCAATTCTGCGCACAGACAGATCCTCCCGTTAAAAGTCCAAGATCTGGACGAATTAGCTTGGATGCTTCTTGCCTGAGATGAGGATGTAAGAACGTGTACTTTTGGGAGCCTCAAATTTTTAACTAGATTTTCACAGTCTCGCAACCAACCCACAAACGTCTAATCAGTATCATTAACCTCACAACCAACAAATGAGATCCGCGAGCGCTTCGCAGGCCGGATAAGGAGTGCACATTGAAGTTAGATCTGGAAACCCGCGCCATCGGTGATGTGATGGTTCTTTTCTGCAGGGGCCGTTTCACCTATCGCGACGAGGCCACGGCATTCTCCCAAAAAATAGCCGAACTGCTACCGCAGGCACGCCAGATCGTAGTCGAACTGAGCGGCTTGGAGATTATCGACAGCGCCGGTCTAGGTGAGTTGGTAGTGGTGCACATGTGGATCAGAGCCAGTGGATGCACCCTGAAACTGGCCGGCGCGAATGCCCGGATTCGACAGTTACTCGAGCTTACCAATCTGCTGTCTGTTTTCGATGTTCACCCCACCCTGGACGAAGCCTTGCTCGCATTCCAGGGAAAAGTTGCTAAAACCGCCGTTCAAGCCGCCTAGCGTGCTGGCGAATCCGTGCGGTCGGCGTGGCCGCACATAAACGTCCCAGGCCCAATGTCGGCTAGGAACGTCCTGCGCGTCCATCGATCGATAACGGTCCACTTCCAACCAACAGAAGAAACACCAGCCCGAGCCGCATGCAATAGTCTGTCCGCGCTTCATGGACTGTGCTCCAAAAGCCTGCCCGAGACAGCATAGGAATCTTGGTGGTGGCTATGGCAACGCTGAGGTCGATGAGTAGGAGAATAGCGGCCAGTCGCGTGATGAAACCTATGATTAGGAGTGTGCCACAGATGATTTCAACAACCCCGACAAAGGGCGCGAAGAACTGCGGAGCAGGGATGCCGATCTTGACGAAGCGTCCCACGCCTAAAGCCGCAGGAAAGAGAAATTTTTGAATACCCTCAGCCAGGAAAACGCCACCTACCAGCAGCCGGATGAGAATGGTGGCGCGCGGAGCGTTCGTCCTGCGCAAAGGATTTGGCATATCAGGCGTACTTCATCAAAACCATAAATCCAAAGTCCATGTGCAGTTGCTGATGGCAATGAAAAAGCGTATTTCCCGGATTATCCGCCGTGAAGTCCACCTCGACGATCTTATTGGCATTGACGACTACCGTATCCTTCAAAATGCCGGATGTGGCTTTGCCGTATACCTTCGTCAACTCGAAACTATGCCGGTGCAGGTGCAGTGGGTGGGCGTCATCGCTCTCATTCCGGAAGATCATGCGATATCGTTTTCCCGCGTGAACCATCAGCGGATCAGTATGCGGATAAGACTTTCCGTTGATCGTCCAGCGATTGAAGCCCCCGTGACCGCCCGCAATCTTTTTGATGACCAGATCGAACTGGCCATCGGGCGCGGCAATTCGGTTGGTCTCCCGCCCAAAGAGAGTGTAATCCCAAGCCGTCTTTTCCGGCCTCGTCCACTGCGGAGCGCCTTTTCGATCGGCGTACTCAACCACTGTTCCGAAGCCATTCTTGCGATCATCGTCGTTCGTTGTCCCCAAAATCCAGACCCCGGGCGAGTCCATACTCACGATGGCATCGACGCGTTCCGCCGCGCCGATCTGAAGCATTTTTACTCTTTGCGTCTTCTGTAGCGGATTGCCATCGAGTGCCACAACTTCGAACTGGTGCGAGGGCAACGCCACATTCACAGTTTCGGTTGCGCTCGCGTTCAAGAAGTGAAACAGGACGCGATCTCCCTGGCGAACCCTGATCGGCTCCCCGTGACCGAGAGTCTTGTCGTTAAACGAGAAGGCTCGATAACCCACCTCGAGTCCATTGTTGGGTGGCGGAGGCGCGCTGTCCTCGTCCGATTCCTGCATCGAGGCACTGTAGTAAGGTTCCCACTGATGCATGGCCAGAAAAACCTCACTGTCATAGTGTCCGGGATCATTCTTCGGTTCGATATAGACGAAGCCGAACTGGCCGGTATAAAGGCTGCGATGAAGGTCTTTCCCAGCAAACGCGTGGCTGTGGTACCAACGCGACCCGGTTGGCTTTGGAGTGAAGCTGTACCGTCGATGCCCGTATGGAGGTATTGCCGGACTACCTTCCTCCCTGGCACCGTCGGCTTCGCTTGAAATCATCTGTCCATGCCAATGAACAATCTCTTCGTGATCGGTGTGGTTGAAGATATCGACCGTGACTGGAACACCTTCTTTCATCCGAAGGAGTGGGCCCGGAACCTGGCCGTTGTACCCGAGAGTGTGAATGGTTTTGCCGGGAGCGATGTCAAACGAGACAGGAGCGATACGGAGAGTGAAATCAGGCTTTGATTGGGCGGTCTGGTTCTTTTCACCTGCGAACAAGTCGTGAGAAGCCAGGCCCGCGACGACCAGCCCCGCGTTCTTTAGGAAGTCCCGACGTTCCATATCTCATTCCCAAGCGGTCCCGCGGAGGTAGGGATTGGAACTCGCATTGAGGTGTCGGCTAGAGCGGTTGGGAGACGGCATCACAAGCGGCGTAGTTTCCTTTCAACGCATACCAGCGGACCCTCAGCAGTTCCCCAAACATACGGATGCCGTCGCGCAACGGATGGATGCGCGTTCCCTCGCGATGCGACCACGTAACGGGAACCTCGCTGACGGTGAACCCGAACTTTCTGGCCAGGTAGAGCAGTTCCGGATCAAACCCCCAGCGCTCGATCTTCTGCAAAGGGAAAACCGCCTGTGCGCTGCGTCGCGTGAACGCCTTAAAGCCGCACTGGGAGTCTTTGTACTGCAAGCCCAGAATTATGCGCAGCGCCAGATTGAAGATTCGCCCGAAGATTCGGCGATGCAGCGGTTGCCTCCGAATCTGTAGTCTACGATCCACCCATCGCGAACCGATGGCAATGTCCGCACCCTGCGCGATTGCCGCAAACAACTTGTCCGCCTCCTCGATCGGCGATGACAGGTCAGCATCGCTGAACAGCAGAAAGTCTCCCCGCGCGCGCAGCATTCCGTTGCGGACGCTATACCCTTTGCCCCGGTTCCCGGGATTCTCCAGCAATCGCAGGACGGCATGTTTGCTCGCATACTCGCGAACGATCGCAGCCGTATTGTCACTCGATCCGTCATTCACCACGATGACTTCAACACTCCAGCCGCGCTGCGCGGCGTGAGCGAGAATTTTGTCCAGCGTGCCTGCGATGCGCGCGCTTTCGTTGTAAGCCGGAAGGATAATGCTATATGTTGCAGGTCCCAAATCTAGATCTCAGGTAAGCCATCAGCATCAGCTAGGAGAACCTAGTCTCAAGGATTGCTCCCAGGGAGTCAAACCTGAGATATGAATGGTGAGGCAGCACAACTCAGAGCTGAGCGCTGGAAGCGGACGGATGATAGCTTCTACGCCACTCGCCGCTGCTTCTCCAGCATGGAGAGGAACTCTGCCACCAGTTCTTCGTCCCACAGCCCGCCGCGAGCTTCCTGGCGCATCGTGAAGGCAGCATGCTCATGGCTAAGGGCAGCCTTGTAGGGTCGCGCAGTGCGCAAGGCATCGTAGACATCCACCACCTGCAGGACCCGTGGAAGCAAAGGAATTTCAACCTTCTGCAAACCATCCGGATAGCCGCTGCCGTCCGAGTGCTCATGATGATTGCGGATGATGGGCAAGACCAGGCGCAGCGACTTCAACGGCCGACAGATGTTTTCGCCTGTCACCGGATGCTGTCGCATGATGGCCCATTCTTCTTCGGTAAGGTTTGTCCCCTTCTTCAAGATGTCGTCCGGGACGGCGATTTTCCCCAGATCGTGCAGGTACCCGCCCCGTCGCAGCGCCACAATCGATTCTTCATTCAAGCCGAGATGACGCCCCAGGTTGCTGGCGTTCTCCGCCAGCCGTTCACAATGCCCCTCGGTATAGGGGTCCCGGCTCTCCACGCTTAGACCCAAGGTGCAGAGCACCGATTCCGCCGTCTCCAGTTCGTCGGTGAACTCCTTGAGTTTGAGCAAGGACTTCACCCGGGCGAACAATTCTTCCGAAAAAATAGGCTTGTTGAGAAAGTCGTCGGCGCCGGCTTCGATTCCCCGTAGCTTGTCCTCGCGGTCGCTCAATCCGGTAATCAGAACAAACGGAATCAGCCGGGTGGCAGGGTTATCCTTGACCTCGCGGCACAGTTCGTAACCCGACTTGCCGGGCATGACCACATCGGAAAGGATCAGGTCGGGCAGTTCCCGCCGGATCTCATTTTCAGCCCGGGCCGCGTCCGGAACCGCGATCACCTCATACCCCCGGGTGGCCAGCAGTTCGCGCATCAGCACCATTGTGTCCGGATTATCATCGACCACCAGTACCCGTGGGGCACGACGCGGCGAAAGTTCCCCCATTTCTTTATAAGACGAGGAATTGCTGGCAGGAGATGTCCGGAATTTGTGGGGAGGGCTCATAACTGCCGATTGAGCAATCGCTTTGCTAATTGTAACGGATCTGGTGTAAGGGGATAGATTCGGGTTGTTGTTCCTGAAAATACCTATCCAGCTTTTGGACATGCCGTTTTGGGAGAACCCGAGACGCAGTGTGAGATCTGACCTTGCCTATTCAGCCAGCCACTCTCTCGCCTCACTCAATGCGCTTCTGTTTTCGCATCACGCTCTGCTTTTTCCTCGGCGCGGCGAGCGTTCTGGCTGTCTCCAAACCACACGTCATTACGTTCGGTAAGTGAACCGCCGTCAAATCATCCACCGATCTCGACCGAACCCGGTCCGATGACTTAAGGTAAGCCGCCGTGTATGTAGATGGCCGGTGGAAAGAATTTACCTTCGGCATTCCACATGAAATAACCGACCAGCTATTCGTGGTTCGACGCGTCGTTCGCGGGAACGATACTTTGCCTCAGGAAGCAACTGCAACTCCACGCTGGAGTTGGCAGTGCGGCGGCTGGCTCGTCATCAATCGCATGACATATCTCGCAAGCCAGCCTGCCCGCGTTTGATCCGGACTCGTCTGCAGGCATCTGCTACCGCGACTACGTTGCCCATTGTGGGATCTCGGACGATGGCCGCAAGCTCTCAGCTGTCGCGATGCAACTTGGACACCGCAAGCCCATCCTGAAAAAGCCCCTGGGCGAAGCCGCCAACGACGAAGCCTCAGAATGCGCGCCGCCGGGCTGGCAACGCGCCCCCACGCGGGTAAGCTTCGTTTCGAAAGCGGACCAAAAGTTCACTTTCGCAGTCAGGGCCACACGGTAGAAGTGGTGACGGATGACGATCCGGAAGAAGGAACGCAGTAGTCGTGTGGCGGGTTTTTCCCGGCTCCGTGGTTACACGAGCGGGACGATCGCGTCTACATAGGAGGCTGGCGTCTACAACGAGAGTTAACGCAAAGGCAGGTTCCCGCCCGTGTGCCTCACAAATGCGAACGCTCCGAAAAGCACGACGGTGGCCGCCACGAACACGCCCCGCCGCCATCCATCGCGGATCTCCGGTGGCTGCATGAGATGTTTCGCCAACGCCGCCCCAATCGCCAGGCCAGCTACCAAGCCGCCAATATGAGCCGAGTTATCGATTCCCGGGACCGCCGCGCCAAAGAACAAATTGTACCCGGCAAATATGAGCAAGCTTCTTAACGTGCCCTGAATCGCCTGCTTGGAAATCGGTAAATGGCCAAGATAAAGTGCCGCGATCAAAGCCCCAGCCAATCCGAAAATTGCTCCCGAGGCGCCCACCCCCACCGCCATCGGATGCCACCACAGGCTCGCCAAACTGCCCGCGAGGCCGCAGAAGGTGTAGGTCAATACATACGTCCAGGGATCGAAGACCCGCTCCGCGAGAAACCCGAGGCTCCAGAGGCACCACATATTGAGCGCGATGTGAATGATTCCACCATGAACGTAGGTGGAAGCCAGGATGCGCCAAGGCTCCGTGCCCAGCGAGAGCGGACCCCAGTTCGCCCCCCACTTCAACAGCTGCGGGATTGTGGGGTTAACTGGCGAAACGCCCGTCAACACCATCACCACGTACACGGCAACGTTCATTCCGACTAATGTGGTCGTGATGGGCTGTTTGTTGATCACAATCTTTCAATGCTCTACGCCTGCATTCAGGCTGGAGCGCTTTTTGCGGATCGCGATCCTAAACACTAACAGAACTCCTGAAGCCCGAAGCCCTCAATCTCCCGTCGTCTCCGCAATGGCCATTTCTTCCGCCGTCGGCTTCTTCGTCACCTGCGCGCCGGTCACCAGAATCACCGAGGCAACCACAATCGCACTCCCGGCCAGGATGTAACCATCCACGCGCTCCTGCAGCACCAACCATCCCAGAAAAACTGCGACCACGGGATTCACATAAGCGTAGGTGGAAACCTTCGCGGTGGGTACATGATTCAGCAGCCAGATATAGGCCGTATATCCGATCCACGATCCGCAGACCACCAGATACAGCGTGGCGCCGATTCCGCGCGGCGTCCAGACGGCGCGTGAAAAATCTCCTACACCAACGGCGAACAGCAAATTGGCAAAGCCTGCGGCGATCATCTGCCAGGCGGTGGCTGAGAACGGATCTACATCCGCGGACTTCCAGCGCTTGGCCAGCACCGATCCCAGAGCCCAGCTAAACGACCCACCTAACAGACTAATTGAAGCCCACAGCTGCACCCGACCGAATGAAGTCGTTGTGGTCAAGTCGGGCCATAACAATACGACCAGCCCGGCGACGCCCAGGCTGAGCCCAACTTTGCCGCGCGCGGAAACATGATGATCGCCCAGCAACAGCGTATCCAGCACCAAGAACCAAAGCGGCGTCACCGCGACGATCAAGGCCGCCAAACCGGAAGCCACGTACTTTTCCGCATACGAGAGTGTGAGGTTCCCGCCCATGAGCAAGAGCACCCCAACGATCGCCATCTGCCCCAAGTGCCGCGGGTTGTACCAGATGTTTCGTCCGCGCAATCCGCAGAATGCCAGCATGAACACACCCGCGATCAGAAAGCGCACTCCACACATAAGCGCCGGCGGAATGCGTTCCACGGCAATATCAATCGCCAAGTACGTCGATCCCCAAAAGAAATACACCAGCCCGAAGGCAAGGATCACTGCAAAGCGGCTCTGGCGCTGGATATTAGTCATGAATGGCCGATCAACGGATAACTATCAGACACACGAAACGAGCGTAGAGATGCGAGATATTAAGAACTAGCGCATGCCCGCGAAGGTACTGTGCCAGCACTCACGCGTGACTAACGATCAAGGACCGAATGGGGGTTACGCCGCGGCACAAGGCAGGCTATAATAGTCTTGGAATGATTCCCGATGCGCCGCCAGAATCCCAATTCGCATCTGCCCGCGTGCTGGCTCCACTTCCTGGTGTGCCCGCGCCGTTATCTGGCAGTTTTGCCATCGCAGGCGCGTCCTAGCCTATTCGGCAGCGACTAACTCGCAAATCCTCCTCGTCCGATTCCGGCTTCTGGGTTGAAGTCCGCTTGTTCAGCGACCCTTCCCCGAAGCCAACGACCAAAGACGAACCACCAATACCTTTTTGGAGGATGCTATGCCAACCCAAACTCTTATCGGGCCCAAGATCAAAACGGCCCTGCCCGGTCCGAACGCGAAGCGCGTGCTGGAAGGGGATAACAAATACATTTCGCCGTCGTACACCCGCTCGTACCCGCTGGTTGCTAAGCAGGGGCGCGGCATGGTGGTTACGGACGTGGATGGAAATGAATTCTTCGATTTCTCAGCTGGCATCGCCGTCACTTCGACTGGCCATTGCCATCCCCAAGTGGTCGCCGCCATTCAGAAACAAGCCGCCGAGCTGATCCACATGTCGGGCACCGACTTCTATTACGAGAATATGGTGACCCTGGCGGAGCGCCTGTCGAAAATCGCGCCCATGCCCGGACCACACAAAATCTACTATGGCAACTCGGGAACCGAAGCCATCGAGTGCGCCCTCAAGCTCGCCCGCTATCACACGAAACGGCAGAACGTGATCGCATTCTATGGCGCGTTCCACGGGCGCACCATGGGAGCGCTCTCGCTAACTGCTTCCAAGCCGCAACAGAAGCGGCGCTTCGGCCCGTTGGTTCCCGGGGTAACTCACATTCGCTATCCCGACGTATACCGCGGATGCGAAGGTGGGCCGCAGGATGCCGAAACTTTCGCGCTGGGTTGCGCCCGCTTCATCGAAGACAAGCTCTTCAAGACCACGCTTGCCCCCGAGGAAGTGGCCGCAATCTTCGTCGAGCCGGTGCAAGGCGAAGGCGGATACGTAGTAGCACCCACCATCTTCATGCAGGAACTGCGCCGCATCTGCGATCGTCACGGCATCTTGCTAGTGGTGGACGAAGTGCAGAGCGGCATCGGACGCACCGGTAAATGGTGGGCCATTCAGCATACCGGCGTGCAACCCGACATTGTTTGCTCTGCAAAAGGCATCGCTTCGGGCATGCCTCTAGGCATCACAATCAGCAAAGCCGAAATCATGGATTGGGTTCCGGGATCGCATGCCTCTACCTTTGGAGGCAATCCCGTGTGCAATGCGGCTGCGATGGCGACCTTGGACGTGATCGAGCACCACGGCCTGCTCCAAAACGCAACTGAAGTCGGTAATCACATGCTCAAGCGCATGGCGGAATGGCCCAACAAGCACAGGCTAGTCGGAGACGTTCGCGGGCGCGGATTGATGATTGGCGTTGAGATTGTGAAAGACAAGAAGACCAAAGAGTATGGCGCAGCCGAGCGCGACCGCATCATCCAACTGGCTTTCGAGCATGGCATTCTCTTCCTGGGCTGCGGCCCAAGTACCATCCGCATCGCTCCGCCGCTCATCGTGGCCAAGGAGGAAGCCGACGTCGCTATGGATGTGCTCGAGGAGTCGATTTCGATCGTGAGCCAAGGGGTCTAAACAGCCGGGCAGGATCTCCTCCCTGTGCTGGCTGCGTGGGGTGGGTCATGAGCAAGACCTGCCCTCATTATTTCGTGAGCACCCCCAGGCACCGCAGATTGCTACTGAGCGAGGTAGCGAGCCACCTCCAATTTCGTTCCTCCATTGGTACCCGCCACGGCGATCTTCCCGTCGCTCTGGAGCACAATAGACGTAATGAACGTCGCCGGCGTTGCTGCCGAAGCCGGTGGTGACGCGACCGCCGTTTCCGAATGTGGACTTTCGGTTGGTCGCCGACGAGTACCTTTGTCACGTGGCACCTTCGTGCCGGTGGCGCTTCGATGTGGTGCCGTGTATCATGAACGGCGGTCCAGCCAACCGTTGAAACCGTTGATCGAACTATTTCGGAATACCTTCCCCGTGGCGTAAGATAATGGATTGACTTTGACCCCGTTTTCATATGCCCTTATTGAAAGGATTTAGTCTTTGCCTGAGCTTAGAAAAGACCCAATTGTAGGCCGGTGGGTAATTATTTCGACAGACCGCGCCAAGCGTCCAACTGACTTTGCCCGCGACGGAGTGAAATTAAAAGGGGGCTTTTGTCCCTTCTGCTACGGGAACGAAAGCAAGACGCCACCAGAGATTCAAGCTTACCGACCGAACCCGAATGGAGGATCTCCGCCGCAGCGCGACACTCCCGGATGGACGGTGCGAGTGGTTCCCAACAAGTTCCCGGCACTCGGCATCGAGGGCAACCTGAGCCGCCAGGCCGAGGGTATGTTCGACCGGATGAATGGCGTCGGGGCGCACGAAGTCATCATTGAAACTCCCGATCACCAAGCCAGCCTCGCGACTCTGCCTCCCAAAAGAATTGAAGACGTGCTCTGGACTTTCCGCGACCGCATTCTTGATCTGAAGAAGGACCGGCGGTTCAAGTACATTCTGATTTTTAAGAACCACGGTGAGGCTGCAGGGGCGTCACTGGAGCATGCCCACTCGCAGCTGATCGCATTGCCGATTCTCCCGATTTATGTGGTCGAGGAGATCGAAGGCGCGAAGCAGTACTTTATTTATAAGGAGCGTTGCGTGTTTTGCGACGTGATCCGCCAGGAGACTGAAACGGGCATTCGCGTGGTCGCAGAGAATCAGGACTTCCTCACTCTGGCTCCGTATGCACCGCGGTTTCCGTTCGAGACATGGATCTTGCCGAAGCAGCATGAATCGGCGTTTGAGAATTCTTCGTCGCAACTGTTCGAGAATCTGGCGAAGGCGATTAAGACGTTGCTGTTGAAGGCGGACCGGGTACTGGATAATCCGCCGTACAACCTGGTGATTCACACTTCGCCGGTGCAAGATCCCACCAATGATCACTACCACTGGCATATCGAGTTCATGCCGAAGCTGACTAAGACGGCCGGATTCGAGTGGGGTACGGGGTTCTATATCAATCCGACTCCGCCGGAAGAAGCGGCGAAGTTCCTCCGCGAAGCCAGCGTCGAAGAGCCGGTGCCGACGACGGTAGGGTAGGGCTTACCAACGGGGAATCGGCATAGGGGGAGGGGTCACCCCTTGAGTCGTTCGCTTCCAGCCAGGCTTCCCGTCTGGTGCTTCGCCACCAGCGTTTCGATCCCTTTCGTGGCGGACTTCGGAGCATCACTCCTACGTCCACCGGAAAGGCCCGTACCTCTGGTTCGGGCTGGTTTTTCTGCCGCTGTCCGCTCCTGAGTCGCGCCGCTTACTTACCCTTCCCTTTATTTTATTCCCCTTGCGGGGTACCGTTCCGGCCTTCCTCCGATCTTATGGAGCATTACGCCCATGGCTGACTTCTGCGACGTGGCAGAGCCAATCCCTTCCCGCTCAGTCACGATTCCGTGACCCGCCGGAGATCTCCCGAGGTAAGTTCGACCGCCTGCGACGCGCACCCCCGGATTTACCACCAGTGAGCTGGATGGATAGGGACTTTCACCCTCCAGCTGTCGAAACATGCTCGGCTCACCAAAAATTGGGCGCCGGCCTACGCCGTGCCCTTTTCACATAAGGAGAGAAAGAGGAGGAGCTCGAGTGTGGAACAAGGCAAATCGGTGATTGTCACAGCGAAGTAAAAAGCGTGTCACAGATTTGCAACATGAGGGCGGGTTACGCTTGGGTGCGGTCGAGGAACTCATCGTGCCAGGCCATTTGGATGGCCTCGAGCTTACCCTCGGTAGATTTCTTGGGATCGTCTTT
>Ga0210401_10001439_pt1 | contig 27683 bp, 21 predicted proteins | sample IncBWH32MmetaG_FD_150866 | JGI IMG/M metagenome (GOLD analysis project Ga0210401, IMG submission 150866) | Forest soil microbial communities from Barre Woods Harvard Forest LTER site, Petersham, Massachusetts, United States - Inc-BW-H-32-M | ecosystem: Environmental > Terrestrial > Soil >...
TCTCGCGTCCACCATGCTCATTGGGGATCCACTGTCCGTCTTTGCGGGAATAATCCAGGTAGAGCATGGAGGCCACGGCATCCACGCGCAAACCGTCCACATGGTAGCGATCGAGCCAAAACATGGCACTGCTGATGAGGAAGGACCGCACTTCGTTCCGGCCGTAATTGAAGATGTAACTGTTCCAGTCTGGATGAATTCCCTGGCGTGGATCCGCGTGCTCGAACAGATGGGAGCCATCAAAATACACGAGCCCGTGCTCGTCGTTAGGAAAGTGGGAAGGGACCCAATCGAGAATGACACCAATATCGTGCTGGTGGAGGTAGTCGACCAGGAACATGAAATCTTCCGGGGGACCATAGCGGCTTGTAGGAGCGAAATAGCCTGTCGTCTGATAGCCCCAGGAACCGTAAAACGGATGCTCCATGACGGGCAAGAACTCAACGTGGGTGAAGCCCAACTTTTGGGCATGCTCCGCGAGTCGAGGAGCCAGTTCGCGATAGCTTAGGAAACGACCTCCTTCCTCGGGCACGCGCCTCCATGATCCAAGGTGCACCTCGTAAATGGCCATCGGCCTTTGCAAGCTGTTGTACCGATGCCGGTCGCGCATCCAACTGTGGTCCCGCCATGTGTAGTTTAAGTCGCAAATAATGGACGCTGTCTTCGGCGACGTTTCAGTCTTGAAGGCAAACGGGTCGGCTTTATCCACCCGATAACCGTCATAGCGGGAGACGATGTGATACTTGTAGGGGACGCCAGCGTGGAGGTCCGGCACAAATGCTTCCCAGATCCCCGACCCTCCCCGAGAACTCAGGGGCAGCTGCATCTTGTCCCACCCATTGAATTCACCCATAATGAAAACGTTTTCGGCATTGGGAGCCCACACCGCGAAATAGGTTCCTTCCACGCCCTGCATTTCGGTGCAGTGGGATCCCAGCTTTTCATAGAGGCGGTAGTGAGTTCCTTGGTTAAACAGAAATAAGTCGTCAGCGGTCAGCAACGAAATGTCATTGCGAATAACGCCTGCGCTCTGACCGTTCCTCGTCGCCTGTAATGTTCTCTGCTCCGACTTGTTCATTGTTCTGCTCCCTCTCGCGGGTGTTGAGCTCAACAGCGGATTGGATGTTCCATACCAGCGTGATGTTGTCGAAGGCAACACGATCTACTGCGGCGACATCTCAATGTGCGAATTTGTCAGAGCCTTAGACCCTTTGGATGCAGGAGCTTGGAAATTCCCTCGAGTGCAAGCTCGGCTGAGGCAGCTTATAGCAGAGCCGAAGCTGGCCATAATCAGATTTCGAAGCCTTGGCCTTCGGCCGATTCTAGCCTTGAACTGCGATGTGATAGGTTAAAGAAATTCGTGCCGGTCACGCGGCACACAGCTGGCCAGCACGTATGTCTTGTCGTGCTGACGCTTCGATTAAACGTTGCCTTCTCGGAGGCTGTGATGGAAGTAGATGAACTCGACAAAGATGATAATAATGAATTGTCTTTCGTGCAGCGAGTGGTTATTGAAAACGTCAGGCCGGAAATTCAAGGCGGTCGTTTTCCGATTAAGCGCACGATTGGTGAGCATGTGGAAGTGACGGCAGACATTTATGCCGATGGCCACGATATCTTGCGTGCTGTTTTGCTGCATCGTCCAGTTTCCCAGCGGGACTGGGAAGAAGTGCCGATGCAGCCGCTGGTGAACGATCGCTGGCAGGCTAAGTTCCTTGTCTCCGGGGAGGGTATACATCTCTACACACTCAAGGCCTGGCTGGATCCATTTCAATCCTGGAGTAGGGATTTCGCCAAAAAGTTAGAAGCCGGCCAGGACATCTCCGTGGACCTGCTCACCGGAGTGCAATTGGTTCAAGCGGCTGCAAAACGTGCGAGCGGTGAAGACGCCAAGAGGTTATCTGCCTGGGCGCGCGAGATCTTGCGGCTCCAGAAACAAAACTTGAACGATGCAGTGGAGCGGCTTTCCAATGTCGAACTGACGGTCCTGATGGTATTGCACGCAGATCGCAGCCAAGCCACGATCTACGGCAAGGAACTTACGGTGGTTGTCGATCGTGAAAGAGCTGGGTTTAGCGCGTGGTACGAGATGTTCCCGCGATCTTGCGGGGCAGAAGCCGGACGACACGGGACCTTCCAGGATTGTGAGAGAAGGCTGGAGTATGTCTCTGGCATGGGATTTGACGTCCTTTATCTTCCGCCTATTCATCCTATCGGTCGCACGCACCGTAAGGGTAAGAACAATACCGAGGAGTCCACTCCCGAGGATGTCGGAAGCCCTTGGGCCATCGGTTCGAAGGAAGGTGGACACAAAGCGATTCACCCGGAACTTGGGACGCTTGAGGAGTTCCGCCGATTAGTGGCACGCGCAAAGGAATTCGGATTGGAGGTGGCCCTGGACCTTGCGTTCCAGTGCGCACCGGACCACCCCTACGTATCGGAACACAAGGAATGGTTCCGCGTGCGGCCGGACGGCAGCGTGCAGTATGCCGAAAACCCTCCTAAAAAGTACCAGGACATCTACCCGCTGTATTTCGAAAATGAGCACAACCGCGAGCTGCGGGAGGAATTGCGAAGTGTGGTGCGGTTCTGGATCGAACAGGATATCCATATCTTCCGCGTGGACAACCCTCACACTAAGCCTTTTGATTTCTGGGAGTGGCTGATTGCCGACATAAAGACCGAATACCCTGAGGTTCTATTTCTTTCCGAAGCTTTCACGCGTCCGAAAGTGATGTATCGGCTCAGTCAGATGGGATTCACGCAGTCATATACATATTTTGCCTGGCGGAACACGAAGTCGGAACTCACGGAATATTTCACCGAGCTCACGCAGACGGAGGTGCGCGAATATTTCCGTCCAAACCTCTGGCCCAACACTCCGGACATACTTACGGAATTCCTCCAATTCGGTGGTCGTCCCGCTTTCATGATCCGATTGGTTCTGGCAGCAACTCTGGGGGCGAGCTATGGAATCTACGGACCGGCCTTCGAGCTCTGTGAGAACCGGGCTCTTCGCCCGGGCAGCGAAGAATATTTGGACTCTGAGAAGTACCAGATACGGCACTGGGATATTGATAATCCAGATAGCCTTAGAACCCTGATTGCACGTGTGAACCGCATACGTCGCGAAAATCCCGCTCTGCAACGCGATTGGAGGGTGCGCTTTCATCCGGTCGACAACGATCAACTGATTGTTTACAGCAAGACGACCGGAGATCTAGCCAACATCATCGTCGTGGTCGTCAACCTCGACCCTCATCACACTCAGTCTGGCTGGGTCGACTTGCCGGTCGAGTTGTTCCAACTCGATCCGCACCAGCCGTATCAAGTGCATGATTTGCTGACCGATGCCCGCTACTTCTGGCACGGGACTCACAATTACGTCGAGCTCAATCCGCAAATGATGCCGGCGCACATCTTCCGCATCCGGCGGCTCGTGCGGACTGAACGCGACTTTGATTATTTTCTGTGACGGAAGAACAAAGAGATTTTGGGGAAGAAGGTCCCCAAGGGATATGTCGAATTCAGTTGCGACGAATGAATTGTTGGCGGCCTTTGGGAAGAGTCTGCCGCCGATTCTCCCGGACTTCCTCGCGCAGCGTCGCTGGTTCGGCGGCAAGGCGAGAGTGATTCAATCCGTCGAAATATCGGATGTGGTACCGCTTTTCTCCACCGATCCACAGGTTTACTTGTTTCTGATTCACATTGAGTACGCGACCGGGCTTGGAGAAATGTATGCGCTTCCTCTGCGATTGGCGATAGATGAGGAACAATCCCCCGGTGGAGAACCTGTTCCATCCTTAAGAATCAATCGGGAAAGCAGTTCAGGGAAGATTGGTTTGTATGACGCACTCTCTAACCAGCCATTCCTAACTTTTCTGCTGGAGGCAATTTCGCGAGGGGATCGCTTTCCCGGTGTTCGCGGTGAAGTTCGGGCGGTTTCAGGTGCTACGCTTCGGTCTATGTGGGAGCCATCGCAGGGTCCACTGGCGCCATCTTTGATGAAGGCGGAACAGAGCAACAGCTCTGTCGTCTATGCCAACCGCTTAGTGCTCAAGTTGTTTCGCCGCTTGGAAGAAGGGCTCAATCCTGACCTCGAGATTGGCTCATTTCTGACGGAGAAGACTGAGTTCAGAAATGTGCCCATGCTGGCGGGCCATCTGGAGTATGTCAGCAACGAGGGGAAACGAATCACCCTGGGGATCCTCCAGGGGTACGTTCCAAATCACGGGGATGCATGGCAGTACACTCTGACGGCGCTCGCGACATACTATGAACAGGCTCAATCCGCAGCCGGGATTCGACTCGAAGAGTTGCCACATGCCCCAATCCTGGCACTGGCTGAGCGAGAGCTTCCACCTGACGCAAAACAAAGAATCGGCTCTTATCTTGAATCCGCCCGGTTGCTCGGCGTCAGAACCGCCCAGCTTCATGTTGCCCTGTCTACAACCCGAGACCAGCCTGCTTTTGCGCCTGAACCCTTTACCGGAGCGAATCAGCGGGAGCTAGTGAAATACGCGCTTGATCTCATCGCCCGAACATTTCATTCGCTTCGCCAGGAGAGTGAGAGACTGTCCCAGGGCGTGCGGGAAGAAGCCAGCAAAGTCGTGAAGCTCGAGGAAGGACTACGCCAGCGCGTCCGTTTGCTGGAAGGGTTCAAGATTTCCGCGATGCGTACTCGCATCCACGGCGACTACCATCTGGGGCAAGTCCTTGTCACCGGCGACGACTTTGTCATCATCGATTTCGAGGGAGAACCCGCCCGGACTTTGAGCGAGAGGCGAAACAAAAACTCTCCCTTGCAGGATGTTGCTGGAATGCTGCGCTCTTTTCACTACGCGGCGTACACGCCACTTCTCGGAGAAATCAGGGGCCGAGAAGTTACGCAAGAAAGACTCAATGCTTTGGATGTCTGGGCGCAATATTGGCAAACGTGGGTTTCTGCTACGTTCCTGAAAACGTATCTGAGAACTTCGGGCTCTGCCTCTTTTGTTCCTCAGAGCCGTGAAGAACTCGCAGTTCTATTGGATACCTACGTGATCACCAAGGCCGTATATGAGCTGGGATATGAACTTAACAACCGGCCGTCCTGGCTTCGGATTCCATTGCAGAGTGTCTCGAAGCTTCTTGATGCTGCTTAGACCTGGTTTCATAATAAGATGTCTTTGAAAGGGCAAGACTTCTTTTCTGCACCGACTCGGCTTGCTGACGGAAGACGGCCAGATCACCGATATAGAGAGGCGATCTGGCGCCTATTATCGCGCGATGGCACCAATCCTTTCCAAGCGTGCCAAAGTCCTGCGATGCCACAGAAACAAAGCGGCTCATAGCGTGTGCTATGAGCCGCTGAGTTGATGCAATCGAATGGCGGCTACTGAGGAGGCTTCTCCTGCTCGGGACGCGGCTCTTTTTCCGGACGAGCCGGTTCTTCTGGGTGAGCTTGCTCCGGAGCACGCTCGGTCTTCGGCTGGGGCGCCATTTCCGGATGTTGGTTGTTCTCTGGACGAGGTGCGGCTTCTGGATGTGGTGGAGTTTCGGGATGAGGTGGGTTCCCCGGCCGAGGCTGATTCTCGGGACGAGGTGCGTTCTGCGGATGGGGCTCGTTCTCCATGCGCGGTTCGCTCTCCGGTTTAGACGCAGTTGGCGGATGGGGTACTTCAGGGCGGGTTGCTGGAGTGACACCTTGCTGCGTGTCTGGTCGAGGTACATTGTTTTCGGGTCGAGTGTTCTCGGGTCGATTGTTCTCTGGCCGAGGAGCCTGGTTGTTGTCCGCTGACCGAGAGGCTGGGTGCTCGGTAGGAGGATTGTAAGGCGCCCCCGCCCGGCTAGCTTTTACAACGCCGCTGGCGCTAAATGCTCCGGGCTTGGGAGTCGCAGCGACCGGTGGTTGGCCATGGTTGACTGACGCCAGTTGGGCGCGGTTCGTCCTCGCGGCCTGCTGTTGTTGAACCTGGACCGCTGTCGGCGGAGTGTGTTTCGCGTTCGCTGCCGCCTGTTCTTGAGGGGTCGGGCGGGCAGCGGTTCCCCCCGAGCCACCGTTATAGCTCACATTGTTCACGGTAGTATTGTTGACAACGGTCTTGTTATAGACATTGGTAATGTTGGTCGCGCTTACGTTGTTTACTTCGCGGTTGTAATAGAGCCGCCCGTTATTCCAATATCCGCCCTCATAGCCGACGCCCGTATAACCGTAGCCATAGTTGATGCCGCCGTAGAAACCGACTTGGGGACCCCAATATCCGGCATTCCAGACGTAGACGCCGTTGCCCCAGCTCCAATAGCCAGGAGTCCAGAGCAGACCGACTGCAGGGACCTCTACCCATGTGCCTGGGACCCAGTAGTAGCCATCATCCCCGTAAGACCAATATCCGGGTGTCCAGATAAAACCTTCGGCGGGACAAGGAGGTTGCTCGTACACGGGCAGCGCGGGTGGCGCGATGTTAATGGACACGGCGACCTGCGCCTGTGATGCGGCGGACATAGCCAGCATGGCCAACGCCAATGCCAGCGCACGAATTGAGCGAATGCTGTGCATGGTTTCCTCTTGCCTCCCAATCCCTCGCTTTCCCGATGTTGCATTACGACGGCGGGTTGCGTGGATTGAGAGGCGAAATATGCGGCCCTCCAAGGTCAAGGTCCGCTTTTTGCAATTTGCCCGTACAATGCAGGCTGTTTGAGCAATTTGCGCGGCGGCTGGTTGTATTCGACGTGGACCTAGATACCGTAATACGGTCCTTCAGATACCGTATTCGGCGCGCGAAAAAAGTGGTTGAGACCTCGCACCCGAACGGTATCACGAAGCACACATTCCCGAAGCGGTGAACATTCCGCCTGAAAAGTTCAAAGAACTTGCACTTGCCCAACAAGGACGTTGAGATCGTCACACAGTGCGCAAACATCCACTGACACGCCAGCGAATACGCTGCCTGTGACTTGGTCGGCGGGGATTCAATAATACCAGTGAACCCTATATCCACAAGCAGAGCATTTGTTGCAAGAGGCAGGACAAAATTACAAGCAGGTTGTCACCATTTTCCGGTGCTACAAACACTTAGCATTTTGGCAAATGAAATGCTGTTTGTGATGGAAAGTGCGCTCACTTTGAGGAGGCGGAGAATGGCTGAACGCAACCAAAAGGATTGGCGAGAACCGTGTGCTGCCGTGGTGAACGAGACCGACTCCAACAAACTTGGTTCTCAGGTTCGGGAATTGATTAAGGCGTTAGACGAGGGTGAGCAGAACTGGCGTCCTCGGATTGACCCGTTTGGTAATACTCGGGCAGCTCTATGAACAGATCGATGTTAAGAACCATACTCACGTGCAACACCGATCACAAAGCCACATGTCGCAAAGAGGCTTTCACATTCGGTTTATGCCAGATAAGTCGGTTTTTCTCATGAGCCCCCATCTCAGAACTATTTGGGCCTCTGCTCAGCATATGGCAGACAGCTTCCTGGCTCGGCTCCCGTCGTTGGCTCTCGCGATTATTGTTTTCCTGATCTTCTACTTCGCAAGCATTCTAGTCAGTCGTATACTTTGTCGTGCGACTCAGGCGCATCGCCAAAATCTGGGCATGGTGTTCGCACGATTGGCGGGAGCGGCCATCATCCTCTTGGGGTTTTTGGTGGCGTTCCCGATTGTCGCTCCCTCGTTTCAGGCCGCCGATCTGATAAAAATTCTTGGCATCGGCAGCGTTGCCATAGGGTTCGCGTTTCAGAATATATTGCAGAATTTTCTCGCAGGCTTGCTGTTGCTCTGGGCAGAACCGTTTCGAGTCGGAGACCAAATCAAGTTGAACAATTACGAGGGAACAGTGGAGGCCGTTCAAACTCGGGCCACCACGGTCAAGACCTACGATGGAAGGCGGGTCGTCATTCCCAAAGCGGAGTTGTTCACAAATTCGTTACGGTCAACACAGCGTTTGACAACAGGCGCTGGGAATATGAGCTTTCAACCAAAGTCACGGATGACTTACCTTCGCTCAAGTCTCTTATTGTTGACATTGTTGACGCGGTGAGGAGAGTGAACGGGGTTTTGCCAGATCTCCCTCCTGAAGCTCTCCTTGTTGACCTTGGGGGGCCAAACTCAAACGCAGTCAAGTTACACCTTACGTGGTGGACAGAATCTTCGCGCCAACACCAAATGATGGCTTCGCACGACCGCGTGTTGACCGCCATTAGTGAAGTATTGAAGCGCCTGGCAGTCGATGATTCCCACGACAAAAGACCTCGTGCTGCTTAGGGAGTCTCTGAACACCCCTCCGCCAGGAAGAAAAGGGACTTCGGAAACCGCAAGAATCGTGCTTGACTGTGACCGGCCCTCTCAGCCAGCCCCTCCCTTCTAAGCAGCCTTCCTCAGCCTGACCTCACCGAGAAGTAGCCGAACTCGCTACAACTTCGGGCTCGGAATCAAAGACCTTCACTGCCTCTCCGTGATCCTCATTGTTGAGCGAACGCGGCTGCGTCGTCCAGTTCAACTCTTCCAGCCGCTTTCGCATCTCATCCCCGTATATTTCGCGAGCATTACAACGTTCACAGTGTGGGCGGTGGATTCTCAGAAGGAACAATAGGTAGCATCTCAACTTCACGACCCACCTCGCAGGAATTCAGGTCATTCGCCTCACGGGGTGTTGCGTCCAGGGCGGGAAACGCACTTCGGGGGAGGCGGATGTATTATGGCACAGAGTGCGGGTGTTGTCTCAACAAAACTGGATTCCGTCTCGGAACAGCCATGCTCGCAAGAACCGAGATAGCCGCTAAGCTTCAGGAGATAGCGGGGCCTGGGGAGACGGTGCTTTCCTTTGGAGCCACGTCTCGGAGACCTGGCTACTTGAATGGTGAGACTTGGAAACCGCGGAACGAGATGCGAGGCGGGGAGTTCATTCAGCGGATCCCTCAGATCTTCGCTGCTAATCAAGCCCCGAAGGCTCGTTGAGTAGCGACCAAGACGTACAGCAAAACTTCCTTCCATCTACGATTTTCAGCGTATAGCACGGTCAACGTGGATACTGAAAAACTGGGTATGCATGTTGTCATTCGGCAGTGCGAAGGGGGACTTATACGGTGCCGCCGGGAGCTAAGGTCGAACGATAGTAACGATAGTGTGGTTTAGTGTGGTTTGCGACCGGGCGTTACTGCACCAAACAGTATCAACTTCGAGGAGGTTCATTGTGAGGAGCACGATATCCGCTTGCGCGGTGTGCGCGTTGTTGTTTGCAATCGCCAGTTGGGCAGACGACAAACAAAAAGATGAAGATCGTCTGAAGAATGCCGGTACGGTGCTGACAGAGATTCTGAATATTCCAGACGATATTCCTCAAGATCTCCTCGATAAGGCCGACTGTGTGGTTGTTTTTCCATCAGTCCTCAAGGCCGCGTTTGTGGTGGGCGGTAGTTATGGCCGCGGTGCGATGACCTGCCGCACGGGTAACAGTTTTAACGGCCCCTGGGGCGCGCCCTCCATGATGGCCCTTGAAGGAGGCAGCGTAGGTTTTCAGATCGGAGGGCAGGCGACTGACTTCGTTCTTCTCGTGATGAATGACCGCGGCGCGAACGGAATCTTGAGCAGCAAAGTAAAGCTCGGAGCGGATGCGTCGGTGGCAGCCGGACCGGTCGGTCGTGACGCATCGGCAGAAACCGATGCCTCGATGCGTGCTGAAATATTGAGCTATTCACGCGCACGGGGCCTTTTTGCAGGAATTTCGCTTGAGGGATCGACTATCCGACCTGACAACGACGCCAACACGAGAATCTACGGGGAGAAGATCTCGGCGAAGGACATTGTAATTGCCCACGAAGTGCATGTCCCTCCCGCGGCAGAGGGCCTGATGTCGACGCTCAACGCGAAGACGCCGAAACATAAGTCGTCCTAACATTTGTTAGCACTGTGACCACTGCATCATGTGGATCTTGGACAACTGTGGGCGCGTGGCAGGAAACTGTATTCGCGAGCCAAGGCCAGAAAACGGGAATGAAAACGGCTCCAAAGAGATGGAAACCTTCTACCGGAATTTCGTTCCCGGCTGCGGGCGCATTCCAAGTTAGGGTTGTTGCCCCCGGAGCGCCCGGAGTTTGGATGGCCTTCGCCCTCATCGGCGGCAATTGGCGTACGGGGGCGTTCTCTACTGGATCACTGGCTCCGGCCTATACCGGCTAAAATGGCTCCCTTTATCATCGGCGCTGACACGGCACACGCTTGTTCCTATCGTTCACACGGATTTCATGTCCGAATACCCTACCGTAAATACATTGTTAGGACTGTGGCCACTTCTAACCGCGAAGGACATGAAAATTGATGGTTGCGACGCAAGAGCACTTGAACTCTGGATCGTCGGGAATCACCGTGTGGCCGCACTGCTCGCAGACATACCATTCCGGCCGCTGCAACATCGGCCGGGGACCATTGTCGAAGGGCGCAGTAGAGGCAGCGTACGATCCGATCTACCATTCTTGGTGCCTTCCGCCTTTGGCGGTTCCGTTTTTAGAGGCATCAAGCCCTCTGCGGTCAAGAGGGTGAATGGATCAGGCTAAACGCAAGCTCAAGAGCGACGCGCGAGCCTCGCCTCTGCTTATATCAGGCACAATAGTTAATTCAAGTAGCGTAGCGTTGGAGAGTTCAACGGCGTAGTCTTCGGTCTCGCGTACTGTCTCTGGCGGACTGAAATTCCACTGCTGGCGTACGATTTCCCGGAATGAATGTCCGCTGTCCGAGGACCACCGAAGGGCGAACTCTTGTGTGCGTTTGGTTTCGGTTTCCTCGAAGACCAGCGAGATACGTCTCAGTCTTTGGGGCTCGTCAAAGATCAGCCGAATCGTCTGAACTCCCGGCTCAGCCGCACGCCAACCTCGCTTCTCTCGCGGCAGTAACGCAGACTCGATCGGGTAGGCATGATCTTCTGAGGTCGTTTCAACCAATGCACCGCTCTCCAGGTCGAGCCAGCTTTGCTCAAGAGGTGGAGCAGTCTGCGGCCTCGAAGTAAGAACGCGTTTGCGCATAATAATCCTAATTTACGATACATTTTGCATTTCGACCAGACCACCATACGCCGTCGTCACCTTTTTGCGCAAAAGAGTTAAGTGGGCATGGCCTCACTGCTAGGAACCGCACTCAGTGCATAACGAGCCGAAGAACTGACAGAGGTTAGGTGCATCGGAAAGATGAGACCGCCCCGGGAGAGAGTCTTGACTGTACAGCATGACCTTCCAACCGGTTCTATGCAGCGACCATCGCCCACTCGCCACTGCCGGCCATCAGAAGTTTGTGTGATACCTACCATTTACGGAAACCCCTCCAGTCTGATCGCGTGCCATGCTGACCGACCAGCGCTTGTTGATCTGGTAATCGCCTTGGACCATCTCGTTTCCGGGTTGAGAGACATCGGTCGAAAAAGTGAAGAGAAAATTCTTCGTGACGCGTTGCTGGATAGCAACGCGAGCGGAGGGGCTCTGATTGTTCCCGCCGACGAGCGGGTCGATCTGCAGGCTGGAGATGCCGGCAAGTTTCTGCACGCTACTGCTGACCTGGCTGGCGGCCTGTGACGCAATCATCGAATCCGTGCTCTGGCTGGCGGCATTCGCCTCCTGTGTGGTCTTGCCGCGCGCAATGAGGTTGATAATGTCGGCCGTGGACAGTGGAGGATCAGAAACATACGACGTGGTGAGCTTGTCGAAGGGGCCTCGCAAGGTGAGGGTCAGATTGTACTGTTCTACGGTTGTGGTCACCGAAACATTCATCACCGGTTCAGTTTCGTTGGGATTGTCGAAGGTGATGATGCCGCGCTGAAGCTGATAGCGAACACTGCGGTAGAAGAGCTCACCGGAAGTCAGGTTGGTTCTGCCGATGATCACTGGGTCCGCTGCAGTGCCGATCACTTGCAAGTTCACATGTCCCTCCACACTCACCTGCGAACTGGTCGCGCTGAGCTGGTCTGTCGACTGCACGCCAAAGGCGAGCCTGATGGTATCGGCAAAGCCCGGCCGGGTGGGTACCGTGCTGCCACCGAACTGGTCGCTGAATTTCGCGAGGTCGAAATCGGGCGTAAACGACAAGTTGTCGATCAGGATGCGTCCGTTCAAAGTTGAAGCCTGCATCGTGCCGGTGAATACAAGGTTGCTATCGAGTAGCATCCTTAGACCCTCGGGATAACGCAAACGAACCGATTTGCCTTGCAAGGCGACGTTGAATTGCAGGTTTGGCCGGTAAGCGATGAAGCCTCCCAGCGATACCTGGCCGCCCCCGACCTCACCCGTAAGGCTGGAGATCTGCACCCGGTCATCGCCGATGTCGAGGGTTCCGTTCAGTTTCTCGACGCCGAGGGGAGTACTGGGAGTCGATAAAGCCACGTCTTCCAGATGGACCTGCCCATGAACTGCCGGGCTTTTCGCGGATCCAGTGGTGCGAATATCGAGAGAAAGAATTCCCGAGCTCCGCACATCAGGCTCAACAATACGCAGTACACGAACGTCTACGGAGCCTTGCGCGGTCAGGTTGGGGGCGGTTGTTCCGTCGAGGGGAATGCTGCCTTGCACTCGAAGAGATGTGCCGGACCCGCGAATTTCGGCAGGCTGAAGTGTCACGATGGAATGCGAGTAATCCGCACGAATCGGGACTGCGATGCCGACTTGCAGCGATTGGTAGCTGGCGCTTAGCGTGGGAACTATAAGGTGAGCCTCGAATTGGGACTTGTCCTTCAAAGGGCCCTTCAGCGTTGCGTGGAATTCGGTTTGGCCCTGGAAGCCATCAGGCAAGCTGGGCAAGTACATTGCAAGCCGATCGAGCCGTATGCTGGTGGTGTCAATCGAGCCTTCGGTGTAGTAGTCGCCACTGAGACTCACCGAACCATGTGCCTGAACCGAAGCGTTCGCGAGCTGGGAATGCAGAGTCAGGTCAGCGCGATGATTGGCTACGTCGACCGCTGCTTTCACTGCGGAAATTGAATTCTGCCGAAGTTGAAGCTGAGGCAGTTCAAGGACAGCAGTCAACTGAGGATTGTCCAATGTTCCCGCTCCACTCGCAGACGCCGTCAGAGTCCCGGTAAGCGGCAGATTCTTAGCCTGCACGGCATGGAGCTTTTGCAAAACAACCGACGGAGCGTCCAGGCCCATGGTGTATGCCTTGGTTTTCGGAGTGAAGAAGAGGTTCCCCTTGGCCGAGCCTGCGGGCAGGCCGACCTCGAGCGTGGAAGTCACAGAGCCTTTGTCCGCGTGGAACGTCATCATGAGCTTCTGGACGGGCTCGTCGTAAGCGCGAGCATTCACGATCCTCGCAGACCCGATTCCGACGGGATTGAGTTCTGAGCCGTGAAGAGAAATGTCCGCAGACAAATCACCGGAAACGGGATATTGCAGGTTCGCTAGCCGCTGCAAGTCAGCCACAGACATTTCTCGCAAGGAAAGGCTAACAGCGATCGCATTGGAAGGAAGATAAGACCAGTTTCGCAGTTCCACGTTGGCGCTGAAACTAGCCTTGCCTTGATGGGCATTTACGAGGGATCCGTTCTGTAGCGCGATCTGCGAGGGGCTCGCCTGGACCATGATGTTCGCGCTGCTCCACTGACTGCCTTGCACTTGGAGATTCTGGGCGCTCAATTGCCCGGCGAGGCGAGGTTCCTGCACGGAGCCTTGCATTACCGCGTTCAGCGCGGCCGCACCCGAGATCGCCATCGGTGCGGATTGACCGGAGTGGAGACCTGAAGCCAATGCCGCAAGCTGATGCAGGTCGTCAGTATTGGCCTGAATCTGCAAGTTCGAGTGGTTGCTGACTTCGCCCTCTACTGCGAGCGTTGTCGAAGGAATGTGGAGGCTGGTCTGGCGGAAGGAGATGATATTTCGCGGGCCGTCGTAAGTCACGTGAATGGATCCATTGACGGGAACTGTGGTGGAGGAGCGATTCGTCCCACTGTTTGCAACAGCCCGCAGCATCAAGTCGGAACGGGCGCTGATGTTGCGGACGCTGCCCGTCCAGGCCACGTCGGCGGTACCGTCGAGCTGGCCCAACAGAGCCACAGGTTTGAGTTCCGGCCTGCGGATGGCTTGCTCCGCAGCCTGCAGCGAGATGCCCTTTAAAGCGGTTCGAATTCGAAACACGGCCGCGGTGTCTAGATGCTGAATATTGACATCGGCGTTGATTTGGCCCCCAAGCAGCTCAGCGCCGATGTTCTGCGCCTGCAACGTACCATTCGCGAGCTCATATCGTCCCTGGAGCCGGCGAAGCTCGAGGCGGCCTTCGGAAGACGGAGCTGCAAGTGCTTCGCTCGCGATCTGGCCATCGATCGACACGCTCCGCAATAGTGGCTGGTCACTTGTTCCGTGGTAATGGATCCTGCCTGATAGCGATACGTCTCCAGCTGGAGTCAGAGCCCGCGACATCGCGCCAAAGTCTTGCGTGTGAATCCGAATATCGTAGTCCCCTTCGACTGTAGGATTTGTGTAGTCCGTCATATCCGCGCGGAGGGAGATAGCCGAAGAGCCAACTTTGAGCTCGGCCGATTCGAGCGATAAACGAGCGGGCGTTGCGTTGAATTTCGCAATCAGGCTGTGCGGAAGAGAAGAGTACCCCGCATAGCGCAGATGGCCATTGTCGTACGAAATCCTGCCGCTATAACGCCTCGCCAGAGAATCGAAGCGGATTTCGGCGCCAAGATCGTACAGGTCGGCAACCAACGAAGTCTTCTGGTCGTTGTAGTTGATCTCGCCGTCGGTTAGATTCACATGCCCGACAGCCAAATCGAAAACACTGGCGTGGCCGCTGTTTTTACTCGTCGGAGATTGCGGAATATTACTCTTGCCTTCACCATCGACCCCCAAGTGCACCACAGGGTGGTCGACGAGAAGTTCGTTCAGGGTAATCTTCCGATGTACCAGGGATTGAATCTTGAGACCCACTGTGAGTTTGTCGACTTGCAGGAGTGGTGGTTGGTCGGGATGCTCGCTGCCATGAAGCGTAATGTTGTAAAGATGGGCAGTGAGCGTCGACAGTTCGAAATCGAGTTTGCGAATCTCGGCTCGGCCGCCAGTTGCGTCGTTCGTGTCCTGCACAATTGTGCGAAGCGCGTATTCCTGGAAGCTGCGACTCTTCAGGACCAGGTATCCACCCACCGCCCCGGCGAAAACTAAAACTGCGAGAACTGCGAACGTCCAACCAATTGTGCGCCGCCACGGCATAACTTTTCCTAAAAGGCCTGACCTAAAGTGATGTAGTACTGGGTTGGGTTGAGGCCGGGTACAGGATTCAGATTGCGCCCGACATCAATGCGAATGGGACCTATCGGGGTCGAGTATCGCAGCCCAATTCCAACCGTATTGGTGTAATTAGTAACGAAATTGTTGAAGTTGATCGCGCTGTAGACGTTCCCACCATCGTAGAACAAGACTCCGCCTAGAGCTTTCATGATCCCAAGCGGAAAGCGGAGTTCAGAGTTCAAGATGAAGAGTTGCCGTCCGCCTAAGGGAACAGTGACGTTGACGCATCCCGACTGACCCGTCAGGACATTGCAGAAGGGCACCACGCTTTGTGGACCGGCTTGGTTGATTGGGAAGCCGCGCAGCGAGGTGCCGCCCCCGGAGAAGTAAAGTTGGCTGGTGGGAACGAAGCTCCCCGCGAAAGCTTTGACCAAGCCTAAACGGACGCTATTGGCAAATACTATGGAGTGAAATGGTTTGTAGAAGGCGTATTGTCCGAAAAGCCTGGCGAAACTTGCGCTGGAGCCAAGAGCCACGGGGGTGATTCCCAGATCGACGGTCGTGTAAACGCCATGGTGCGCGTCCAGTGGCTTGTCGCGGGTGTCCCGAATAAGCGTGCCAGAGATTGTGGAGAGGTGGATGTTGCGGTCTTGCGGCGGTACGAGCTCAGGAACGAGCAAATGCGACAGGATGGTCTTGTTGAAATCGTAGCGAAGCTGGAGCCGAGTGTTGGTTTTTCTGCTCACCAGCCGTTCGATCTGGAACGATGCATCGCCGAGGCCGGCTGCAAAGAGCGGGTTTTCCGTGGTGTGCTCAACCGAGAAACTGGTTAGAGAGCTCCATTGCGAAGCCAAGAAATGCGGTTGTGCGTAGGCAGCAACTGCCCGTTGGTCGAGGCGCGAGAGCAGAAGAGAGGCGCTCGCGGTCTCTGCCAGCCCCCGCATATTTCGGCGCGCGAACTCAATCGAGCCACGCGGGCTGGCGAAAGTGGACTGGCTGGGTGCGATCTGATTGTTGCCTAGGCCAATTGTGGGAAGCCCTGGCACGGCCACGGAACCGGAGGGGATATTCCCGCCACGATGTGAGACCTCAAAACCGAATCCATAGATGATCTCATTGCGCTTGGCTTCGTGCACCTTGACCAGCGCTTCTTCCTCGGTCTGATCAGTAATCGGTTCTCTCGGGCCTACGCTAGACCAGTCGAAGACGTTGAGGTCATAGAGGCGGGTTTCCGCTTCCAGCAACTGACCTCTTCCCAGGGGAGATTCGCGTCGAATCTGTGCCGTTTTCCTGATTAGCGAGAGCTGCGTTTGCTTTTGCCCCAGGTATGCCACTTGGCTGACGCGCACCCTCTGCCGTTCCGTGACGGCGTATGTAACATCTACGCGGTGGGGATCGTTTTGGTGGCCGCTCACCGCCGTCTTTACCTCGGCGTTGAGATATCCACGGTTCAGATATGTGGCCGAGATTCGGTTGCGGTCTTCGGACAGGCGCCGTGGAGAGAACGGCGCACCGGATCGCAGCTCGAAGCCTTTGGGAGCGGTGAGTTGGTCGTAGGGAACGCTGCCGTTCCCGGTAACTCGGACGTTGTCGACCAGCGTTTGCGGACCTTCTTCGATCTCAAATGCTACATCGATCTTGGGTTCGCGGTCGGTGACTTGGGAAGTGATCTTGACCTCTTCATATCCCCTGTCGCGGTAAAGGGCTTGGAGATTATTCACGCTCTGCTTCAGCAATTTCTGGCTGACACTGCCGTGCGACCAGATGTGAGACTTCTTTACCGCAACCTGGGCGAGCAAGTCCTTTTCGGGAATCTGGTAGTTTCCGCGGAAGGAGATGCGATCGACTTTATGCTTTTTCCCGCGATCGATTTCGTACACGAGCAAGATCTGGCCTGGCTGTCGCTGAAAATCGGTTTTTACCTCGACGTCAAAGAAGCCTTTCTTCTGAAAATAGTCGACGAGATTCTGCTGACCTTCTTCCACCAGGTCGCGATCGATGGTGCCCTCGGAATAGACGGGAATGAGTTTCTTCATTTGCCGCCTGGACATGAAAGGAATTGCCGAAAGGCGGGCCCCGGTGGCGCGAACGGTTACCACTGGACCCAGTTCAACCTGGAAGGACACATCCACCCGATTGGTGTCCGCATGATATTGCGGCGGATCCTCGTGAACGGTGCTGGCCAGACGGCGTTGTTGTGCGAGCGTTCTTTTGATCAGGGTTGTAGCCGCTTTGATGCGCTCTGGAGTGTAGGGCTTTCCCGGCTTCAGGAGTGCTCCGGTGAATCTGGCGCGGAGTGAGCGCAGCGTGTGAAGCAAGCGGGCGTCCTCGGGGTCGGCGGGACCCTGCACCTCAACGCTTCCGATGCGGGCCTGCTTTCCGGCTTGCGCGGAAAAGCTGATATTCACCAACTGATTCGCGTCGTCGATCAGAGACTCAGCGCGCACTTGCGCCTGGAAGTATCCGTTTTTCTGAAGGAAGTCTAGGAACGCTGCTTCAGCGCCCGGAATGCGAGCCTTGTCGTAGGGATCTTCATCGGGAAGATTCACCACCTGCAAAAGACGCGTGTAGGGAAAGTATTTGTCAACGCCGGGAAATTCGATCATGCCAAGGTAATAGGGGGGCTCGAGGATAAAATTGAGCCGCAGTCCAGAGGGGTCTTGGATCACGTTGATTTCGACTTTGTTGAAGCCCCCATTCTTTTCAAGCGCCGCAATACTCGCTTGCACGTTTGCCTGTGAGTAAGCCTGTCCTGCTTTCTGAGCCACAAAGGATCGCAGGGGCTCCACATCCCGATGGGGGTTCGCAATCAGGTCGACTGCGCTTACGGTCTGGCCTTCATAGACGGCTTGGGAACCTTGGGATGGGAGTTGAGCCCAAGTGCCGGCCGCGCTGAATAGTAGGAAAAGCAGTGCTGACAAACGCATAACAATTAATAAGAAGACGATTAACTTAGTTTCAGCAAATATCGACCTGTCGGCCTTACCGCGAGCGAAGTAGCGCGGCTTCGAGCGCCCTACCGATCACAACGGCTGATGTGTGATGCGCTTGAGTGCGCAGGAGTTGTCGGTCCGAAAAAGGCGTGCATTTCAACGTACACGATCAAACTTTACTCTCAGTTCTACCGATTCTGCCAGCGCAGGCGGACGAATGCTACCAGAGACGGGGCGTATTCAGGAACTGCGTGTTCAGCCTTTGGGTCTTCAGCGGCCGCCGGCTCCGACGCCGTTCTTATCGCTACTAATCGTGCAGACCGAACTCTGATATCCGCGGTCGAAGCCGTACCCGAGGTCCAGCCGTCCGGCGTCTCGATCGCATCGCGTGACTTTCAGCACGGTGTCGCGTGTGGCCATAGCCAGGGTCTTCCCACCGGTGCGAATATCGAAAGGAACACGTCTTCACTACGGCGGTGTTGACTAAGTCTTGCGCCGAAAGTAATCCCGTTTGCTCGCTTGCGGGAAGGAACACGTCATCTCGAAGCCTTGGGAGTCAGGACTCCAGAATCGACAGGCCCTTCGCGAGTCTCACATGGAGAATTGCCGATCATTGTCGGCTGCCAATCGATGCTCACGCATCACCGGGCCGTTTTTACGCAGGTGGTGTCCGTTGTTACTAAGTAATGTTTACATTCCTAGGCTCCTGTTGGACTTAAAGTTGTGCTCCGCTGTCCTTTGCAAGTTTGGCACGATTCGTGCCACTGTTCGCGAAGAGGCGCTGCTTTCGGGAACGGCGAAAGGCAAGTCTTCTCGTGCTTGTCTGCTGACAAATCCGAGGATTGCCATGCCAAAAAGACCTCTAATCCTGTGCGTTGATGACGAGTGGAACGGGCTTGAAGGGCGAAAGATGCTGCTTGAAGAAAGCGGCTGCCGAGTTCTAGCCAGCACCAGCGGAGTAGAGGCTCTGCACCTCTTTGCTTCCCATCCTATTGACTTGGTGCTTCTCGACTATCACATGCCGGAGATGCGCGGCGATGTGGTGGCGGCGTGCATGAAAGCTAGTCAGCCCGAGATTCCAATCGTGCTGCTGTCTGCCGATGATGAACTACCAGAGAGCGTGTTGGAATTGATAGATGTGTTTGTGTCCAAGAGCGAATCTCCCGCGAACCTGTTACAGATCGTCGAACACTTGCTCGATCTGCGTTTTCTTTTTACCCCTCTCGATGATTTGATTGGCGGGCGACAAAAACACACTGCGTAAGATAAGCAAGGCGCTACAGAACGCCGAGGTCAAGCCGCACGGTCAATTCTTGTAACCGCGGGAGGCTCGTACTTCTCTTGCAGCCTGCCTTCGTTGCTTATCTTCGCCAGTTCCGCATTGAGTTCCGCACCCACCAGCATGGCAAAGCCTGTCCAGTACAACCAGACCATCAGTGCAATGGCGGCACCGAGCGTTCCATAGGTTTTGTTGAAGGTGCCGAAGTGGCGAAAATAAGTGCCGAGCAGATACGACAAGCCGATCCAGCAGCCCACAGAAAGGACTGCTCCGGGCAGCGTGGCGAGGAAACGCTGCTTGACGTTTGGAGCGATGAAATAGAGAGCTTCAATCGCAAGGACGGTGAACCCCACTGCAATGGTCCAGTGGATGTAAGGCCAGAGCAGAACGAACAGTCCAGAAAGGTGAACTCTACCAGCGAGCCATTCTCCAAATCTTGGTCCCACAACCATTACGGATAAGGAAATCAGCACTAAGGTTCCGATTATGAAGGCCAAACCGACAGCCAAAGGTCGCGTTTTCCAGAACGGGCGCTCGTCTTTGACCTGATAGGCAGTATCCAACGCTTCAATGATTGCCGCAAAACCACCTGACGCAGCCCAAAGGGTCCCCAGGATTCCGAAAGAGAGAAATGTCCCTCTATTAGGAGTAACTACATCGCCTAGGACTCGACGAACGAGGCCCATGCTATCCGCGGGCAGAAAACTTGCCATTAAAGCCAAGGCTTGGTTGAACAGATCAGGGACAGGTAAATATGCGACCACCGCAGATAGAAAAATCAAAGCTGGGAAAAGGGATAAAACAAAATAGTACGCAAGCGCGGCTGCCATCTGCAGCGTATGGTTCTGAACCACATCAGCATAGGTGCGCACCATTGCGTCTTTTACACTTGCGGGTCTCATGCACTTCCGCTGCCCAGGAACGTACACCTTGTTGTTCTACGTCATGCACTGCGGCGTCGGGCGCGTGGACCTGTGCCCGGTCTGCCTACCTTCCGCTGCTGCCTTTTCTGAGCTGGCTTGTTGATTTCCCCAAATGTTGTTCAGCCATCCGATCAAAGAATGGCTCCCTCCCTCTTTACCTCTGGTCTCCTGTCGAACGAGTTTTGCACGACTCTCTATCCCGATTTACTGTGTTTCTCCGCGAACACTTCAACGCGCTGGAGCCGCCGCTGCATCACGGGCGCGGGCGACAGACGGCGGCGTAGCGTCCCCTGTATCCGTCTTGACTAGGGGTTCTCTCAGAGGACGCCATTTTGACCAAATCAGCCTTAATTTCAACTTTCTGATTGTCGATCGGATTAATAGCCGTCGCAAAAATTTGGTAGCCGGGAAGCGTGATCCTGATCTGATGTGTTCCCGGCGCAACTAGCATCCCTCGACCCGCGCCCTCAAACTCCCCGACATGTCCCACGAAAAGGCCGTCCAAAAACACCGCGGCTCTCGAGGGGTTGACCGCGATCTTGACTGTCGCCGTCACGCTAGGGAGCGGTCCCGTCAGGGCTCTCTCCATGGCCACGTGAACGACCTCCTTCTGCCCAGGCTGGAGAACAACTCGCTGAGTAAAATCTTGGTAGCCGTCCTGACGCACGGTAACGACGTGTTCACCAGGTAGAAGCAGAACCTTCTTCGATCCCTTGAGTTCTTTAAGGTAGCCTACGTACTCTCCGTCAACCCAGACGCCGGAAGTCTTTTCGACATGGAATTTTCCTTCAAATTGAATCTCTCCCATCACATCGTTTTCCGCCTACATCCCGGGGCTTAGAAGCAAGCAGAAACCAAAAGCAATACCCACAGCAACGGATCTACTCTTCGGAGTGCTTTTCTCATACTAGCCTCCGTACACTTCAAGCTGGGGTAGAGCAGTACACGTGCCAAACTTCGCAAATCGTTGAATCAAAGAGGTCGACCGGAAGGACCCTTCTCCAAACCGGACTCACGGGTGGGAAGAATGTTCTACCTGCGGTAAAAATGTCAAGCGTCGGGCCTGGCGAGTCCAATTTCCTCATTTATCCTGGTTTCGTGTGCCTTAAATTGCAGGAACATCATCGCGTGGTAGCGGACCCAAAAAAATGTGGCCACGTCTGCAGCACCCAGTCTGTCACGCGACTCGCTCCTTTGCTTCTTCTGCTTCTTCTTGTGGTTGCACACCCGGGGCGCGCCGACTGTTGATCCTCTCTAGCCTGACTCTTTGTTTCGTGTTTGGATTGAAGACCATAGCGAAAACTGTACCGAGACTCAGGCCAATTCAGAGGAACGTGACCGCAGAATATAGGTCGTATCCAATTTTTTCATTTTTCATCATTTCATGTTTCATAGGTACCCTCCATGGATTCTTACGAACACTATTACAAAAACACAAAGCAGCGTACTACTCCTAGGCCGCAAAAACCGTGCCACTTTACCAAAGGTCTTGTTTTGCAGCTGATGCATTGACCGACAGGCTTACAAGCAGGAGATTTCGACCGCTTTAAACGACAAAACTTCTCGCGGGATGATCTAAAGGAAACACTGTAGGCCGCGTTGGATGCAGGGTTTCGCACCTAACGGACAACGGTTCGGCTCGAAGAGTGCCAGTCGCCACTCTCGACCCTTTTTTTGTTCACGGTCGAGCGGCCGTCATCACCCTCAATGACCCTTTCGCTGTCGGCCAGCGTGTAGCCGAGACGCCCGCGTGGAGTTGTGCCACAATGGAAGTGGTCGTATGATCGAGCCAACGCCAGGATTCATGCGGTTGTGAGGGTTAAGCGACCTCTTCGGAAGCCTCAACCCCGTGGGCGAGAAAAACAATCAGTCCTTTTAGCTCTCGTTCCCCCCTGTGGTCAGACTGCGAGCGAAAGCGTGACGGTCGGGTATGCGCAAACGCTTGATTTCTTCGATTCCGCACGACCGCGTACCTTTTGATGGGAGCGGGCTCGATCTGGCCAACTTGGGAATGGTCGAGATTACCTCGGAAGACGAAGCCTATCCCATTGAAAGTGCGCTGCAACTCGGAGAGAGACGGGGCTGGCGCGCAGCTGAGGCCGGACCCCAAATCCTCCGACTCCTGTTCGACCAGCCACAAAAGCTCAAACGTATCTGGCTGGTTTTCGAGGAAACCGAAACCCAGCGCACACAAGAGTTCGTCCTGAGATGGTCACCGGATCACGGGCGTTCCTTCCGAGAAATTGTTCGCCAGCAATGGAATTTCAGCCCACCGTTGACGGTGCGGGAGACTGAGGACTACACCGTGGAGCTCTCCGACGTGACAGTGCTTGAATTGAGGATTTTGCCTGACCAGAGTGGCAGAACGGCTCGCGCATCGCTCGCAAGTTTGCGCGTGTCTTGATAAGCGGTCTCCCTAGGTCTTGTTGGGTGAAGGAAAATCTGAAACCATGATGTTAACCAGGGCGACAAAAAAGACGCCATCATTGTGGTGGCGATTGCGGTCGGCGCGAGTCTTGTTTGGTGGTTCCTCATGAGATAAGTTGGACGTCGTTCGGCGCGACCCTGGCCCGCGAGGCCCCGCAGGGGCGCGCTGGGCGACAGTGGAAGCAATCCTAATTGAGCGGATCCGGAGAAGTTCAACAGATGAAGGCCGTGGCAATAAAGAGGGGACAGGGGCAGGAAAAAGCGGCGGGTTTCCAGGAAATGGGAACGCTCCGGTGTGATGGTTGTGGCGAAGAGTTTTTCATCGGTCACGATCCCGCGTTCGTGGATAAGTCGCTCGCTGACAGACAAGCACATTGGCTCGAAAGGGTGCTTGCGGAAGAGCACGAGCGCGACAAAAAACACTCCGACCGAATCGAATTGCCAGAGTGAAACGACGGGGTTACCTGCGTGGTGAGTGTTATGGTGGCCACCCACTCCAAGGCCGGCGTCGCTAGGCGAATTTTCAGTTGATAGATCGGGTTTACGCGGTCATGACGTGCGGCGGAACTGAGCATGAAGATCCTCCAGACTCATACCCCGAGTCGCGGGCTTCTGACAGGCAGCACCTTCCGGTCGGCTTGGAGCGATATTCACAAGGAATGCCATTTCGCTAATTGAGGTAGTCGCTTGCGCGACCTTTCCGCGAGACCTTCTGCAATCTGATTCCACGACATTGGATTTCTTGGTCTGCCCATTGGTGAACACTCGGCCCTCGATGTTGTCACAGTGCATCGCGAACCTTTCGTACTCGTCGTACCCTCGTCCCATAAACTAGCAAAAAGAAAAAGGGTGCGCCTGCGCGAAGTGGCGGGTCAGGACTTCGTGGGGTATGAGCGTACCTATGCCCCTGGATTCCACGATTTGATCTTCGGGATACTTCACCATGCCCGGATTGCACCCAATGTCTCCCAGACCGCAGCAGAGATCCCAAGGCTGATCTCACTCGTCGATTCTGGCATGGGTATCACCATTCCGCCCGCATCGGCCGTCAAACATAGTGTCGCTTCGGTAGTTGCTTGTAAGATTTTAGACCAGATACCGATGTTTGAAATTGGTATCGCTGTCGCTAAAAGATTTTGAACGGCAGTCGTAGCTAGGCGCGTTGTGGCGCAAGCGCCTCGTGTAAGACGCACTGCCGCTCAAAGCGCCAATTCCCGAGAGGGTGGTCAAGCGTGGATGAGTTCGCGTCGCTTTAGCGTGGGAAGGGCCTTGATGGATTTTCCAGCCTTCTCCTGAGCGAGTCGCAACTCGTAAAGACTTTGGAGATTCAACCAAAACTCAGCGCTTGTGCCAAAGAAATAAGCCGGGCGCAGCGCAGTGTCGCCAGTGATGGCACGTGTTCCATTCAAGATCTGAGTGATCCGATTTGTCGGCACGTCGAGCTGTCGCGCGAGTTCAGCCGCGCTCATATCGCTGATGGACGGGAGTAACCTTTTCGCCGCAAGTCAGATTAGTGCGAGTATACGGCAGGGTTTGCCGCAAATGTTCAACCCACAATCCAACTCACAGTTTGATACGTCTTATATGACTTGCGCTGCGTTTGGCAGTCCCCGCGCGTCTTGGAAGTTGTTGTAAAACCTATTCACGCAGCGCTGTCACTGCAGAGGCCGCGGGTTCGAGTCCTGCCGCTCCCGCCATTTACGATCGCTAAAACCCCTTCTGATTGATCGCGGACATTCCCGATTGAATTCCCGCAAGCCGTTTGGGACCAACCAACTTCCGGTTGGCCGTCCATCCCCGCACTTGGTTTGCTTCCAGATCACAAGAACGGCGACCAGACAGTCGGATTCGCGATCACTCGCAGGCCCGGCCCGCGCTTCGCGATCAGGCGTTGGGAGCCGATTGTGTGCCCCATGCCCGGATGTTCTTTGATCGCCCTGACTCTGACCTTGCGTCCGCAAAGCCGGGCACTTTCGCCATCAAGCCCACGGCGAGATTATGCCAATACGATTTCCATGATCTTCGGCGCAGCGCCGAGCTTTGAAGAAATCATGGCATCAATCGACGAGATCGATGCTGCCGCCAATCGTGTTCCTTGACGCTGCGCAGAAGCCCTACTATCCCCGCCGTCTAACCGCGTCCGATATCCATCGCAAGCAACCATGTATGGCGTCGAATGTAGTATTGAGAGCCATTGCCATGGCTTTATCGTCGCCCCAGGCCAACAAAGAAGCGTGACTGCTCGCCCTTCCTTGTTAACTCCGGTGAAGAAGTGATCCCATTCCCCGATCTTCACAACGGCAGGAATGTTCGGCACGTTGTCACGCAGACCATCATGGATCGATGTTTTCAATCCGTCGACGGTCCGAACCGACGCGTTCCAAGCGAGATCGCGAAAGATGACTGTCAGCCTAGCATGCATGACGATCGGGTCGGCTTCGAAGGCGCTCTTACCCGCGGAATCAGCCGCGCACATATTTGTTGAACCAGTCGATCGTGCGTTGCCAGGCCAGATCCGCCGCGGCTTTGTTATACCGTTCCGGCGTCGCATCGCAATTGAAGCCATGTACGGCGCCCGGGTAAATATAGCCTTCGTGCGGAACGTGCGCCGCGTTCAGGGCCTCGTCGTAAGCCGGCCACGTCGCTGCAAGTCGCGTGTCGAGCTCCCCCTGATGCACCAGGATCGCCCCCTTAATTTTCGGGATGTCCTCTGGGGCGGGAGGACCGCCATAGAACGGCGCCGCTGCCGCAAGGTCGGCTCCGAGGCGCACGGCTAGCATATTGGCGGTCGAGCCCCCGTAGCAGAAGCCGGTAGCGCCGATCTTTCCCGTGCAGTCAGGGCGCGACTTCAACCACAAGGCCGCTGCCACCATATCCTCAGACATCCTGCTCTTGTCGATCTTGTTGAACATCTGGCCGCCCTTATAGTCGTCGCCAGGATAGCCGCCCAGAGATGTGAGTCCGTCCGGCGCAAATGCCATGAAGTTGGCCAGTGCAAACCGCCGCGCGATGTCCTCGATATGCGGGTTCAAACCCCGATTCTCATGGACCACGATTATGCCGGGCAACTTCGTTACCGTTTCGGAGCGGGTGTCGGCGCTGACAGGCCGCACGAGATATCCCTTGATGCTTCCGTTGCCCTTCGGCGAGGGCACGGTCTCGTAAGTGGCCTTGATCCGGTCATCGGTGCGGGAAACCTGCTGGCCCAGCGCATAATTCGGCATCAACGCATTGATAACCGTGGCTGCCGCCAAACCGCCCGCTAGTCGCTGCACGCCCTCCATAAAGGCGCGGCGACTAATCTCACCGTGAATGAAATCGTTGTAGAGCTCTATGGCTTCGCTCGGCAGTTTGGGTTCTGTCGGTTCCACTGGTTGACTCCCGTCGCGATAATACCATCTGTTTCTGGCCGCGAGATTTTCTAGATCCCGCTTAGGAAGCCCACCGCGAGAAAAATCATACGTGCGGGTTTGGTAAGAGGCTGCTCGCGATTACCAACCCATTTGGCTCATCCGCTGAAGGATGCGCGCGCTGTAATTATTCATGCGCTCGGGCCGTCGCTTCAGGGGAGCCGGCAGAATCGCAGCGAGCCGTGCCGCCTGTTCCCGCCCAACGGTCCGGGCAGCGGTTCCGTCGTAGTAACGAGACGCCGATTCTGCACCATAAATACCAGGACCCCATTCGACCACATTGAGGTAGATCTCTAGAATGCGCCGCTTGCCGAGGACGAATTCGGCCACCGGTACCAGTGTGAACTCGGCTCCCTTGCGGAGGATTGAGCGGCCCGTTCCGAAAAATAGGTTCTTTACAAGTTGCTGCGTAATGGTGGAAGCTCCGCGAGTGCGATCGCCTTCCAAATCGTCTTCGGCAGCGATTTGGATCTCGTGCCAATCGAACCCGTGGTGCTGGTAGAAGCGTGCGTCCTCCGCGGCAACCACAGCGTGCTGGAGATCGGGCGAGATTTCGCCGAGTGGAATGAATTTGTAGCGTTCGTGATGCGGAGTGTGGTGAATCCAGGCCTGCAAGTGGCGCTGGATGTGCACCGCGGTTGACGGCGGGTCGATCCACCGAGCGGCAAGAAGAATCAGCGCGGCAAGCGACCAAAGAAGCACCACGCCGATGGCAAGCCATCGAACAAAGGATCGGAGAAGACCCTTGCGAAGCGGCGTCTTGGGGTGTGTGTCTGGCTTTTCAGTCACATTTCAGAATAATAGCCTGGGCTTGATTGCCGCTTGTGGCTGATCTTGCGCGCGAACGCGGAGTGTAGCCCTTACGATGTGTGCCTCCCATTCCAGGCATTTCAGCTGATTGCGTCGAGATCGGCAATTACCTCAGGGGGAATCTGAAACGTCGGAGCCTGAAGATTCTCGCGGAGATGCTCGATGGAAGATGTTCCGGGGATGACCAGGATATTGGGCGATCGCTGGAGAAGCCAAGCAAGCGCAACCTGCATTGCTGTGGCACCGAGGCGCGCGGCGACGTCTGACAAGGTAGCCGACTGGAGTGGAGTGAACCCGCCGAGCGGAAAGAATGGCACGTAGGCGATGCCGTCACCAGCAAGATCGGCTATGAGTGCATCATCGGTTCGATGCGCGAGGTTGTAATGGTTCTGTACGCAGACGATCGGAGCGATCTGTCGGGCTTCAGCGATCTGCGCGGGCGTGACGTTGCTAAGACCGATATGACGCACCAAACCCTTTTGCTGGAGGTCGGCCAGAACGGTCGTTGGTGCCTCGATTGATCCCTCGGCGGGTTCATGAATGCTAAACATACTGCGCAGGTTGACCACATCGAGCACATCGAGTCCCAGATTGCGGAGGTTGTCGTGAATCGCTGCTGTCAGATCTTCGCGTGAGAAAGCCGGAATCCAAGATCCATCCGCACCGCGCCGGACACTGATTTTGGTAGCGATCATTAGATCGTCAGGATAGGGATACAG
>Ga0210401_10001440_pt1 | contig 27643 bp, 24 predicted proteins | sample IncBWH32MmetaG_FD_150866 | JGI IMG/M metagenome (GOLD analysis project Ga0210401, IMG submission 150866) | Forest soil microbial communities from Barre Woods Harvard Forest LTER site, Petersham, Massachusetts, United States - Inc-BW-H-32-M | ecosystem: Environmental > Terrestrial > Soil >...
GAAACGAACTTAAGGGTAGTCGTGGAAATAATTGAAAAAAAGGCTCTAAAGAAGTGGCGCGCCCGGAGAGATTCGAACTCCCGACCCTCTGGTTCGAAGCCAGATGCTCTATCCAGCTGAGCTACGGGCGCGTTCCGCCATCTTACCAAAATTCACACGCGGCGCGGCGAGGGCGGTGGATTTCAGGATTCGAGGGACGGCATGCGGGCCGGAAGGAAACACAAGAAACGCTACGGCATGTGGGAACAAGATTGCCGCGCTGATGAACAACGGAGAGGTCCTGGAAGAAAGCGGGGAAAATTGGTGGGCCTGGGTAGACTTGAACTACCGACCTCACCCTTATCAGGGGTGCGCTCTAGCCACCTGAGCTACAGGCCCAATTTACTGGCAGGGAATATCTTACGCGATTTGCCCCATTCGTCAAATAACAGCGCGGCGTGCGTTTCGCTTGCCGTGGGGATCGAAGAGATCAGCGCACGCCGACGAAATGTGTGTGCTGGACAGACTCCGTTTTAGCATTTGTGAACGATGGTGAGTCAAACGTCGCCAGGCACCGCGGCGGCAAGCCGCTGCATTTTGCAATAAGCTGGGTAGTTGCAATCTCTCTGAGGTTTTCGCTGCGCGCTTACGAAGAGGGCTTGTCGGGAACGGGAGCGATAGCCAGAAAATCATCGCGGAAGCGCAGAGAGTAGGAACTAACCAATTCCGCAATGCGCTCGGGCTTCGGCGCGCGCAGGATGAATCCAGCATGATGTTTTTTCGTGATGCGCTGCGCGATTTCCGGATCGTTGTAGGCGGAAGTGTCCGGCATTTCCTGGCGCGCCAACGAAAGCACCACGCCGCCATAATCGCGGCGGCGCTTCGGCAGCACATACGGCGTCTTCCCGGGATTCGTTTCGATCCGCGCCCACTCGCGCCACAAATTAATTCCAGTGGCGGCGTCCACAACGTCTGAAATGTACGCGCCGCCGACCCGCGAAGCAATTTCGATGAAGTAAAATTTGCCGTCGGCATGCGCGCGCAGGAATTCGGCGTGCGTGACGCCGCGCACCAGCCGCAGCGCCTGAATCAATTCGCGATTCATTTTCCGCAGCGTTTTCGATTCCGGCGACGTTCGCAAAATCGTCCGCGTGGTGAACACGCCTCCCTGGTGAGAAGTATCCAGCGGCGGCGAACCGTAGGCGTGCACTTCCGCGAATACCACCTTGCCTTCGGAAACGATGCTATCCACATGGAACACGTCGCCGGGAACGAATTGCTCCAGCAAGTAATGCGATTGCTCGTCGCCCAATTGTTCCAACACCGGCCACAGATCGGCGGCGGCGTGAATCTTCTTCATGCCGATGCCGGAGGCCTGCGAGCGCGGCTTCAGCAGCCACGGCGGATTCACGCGCGACATGAATTCCTGCAGGCTGGCGTGGTTCAGCACGTGAACAAATTCCGGAACGTTGATGCCGTCTTCTCTGGCGCGCCCGCGCATCGCCAGCTTGTCGCGGAAATGCCGCACCGTGGTGAGGCCCATGCCGGGAACGCGCAAGTGCTCGCGCAGCGCCGCGGCGTTTTCCATATCGAATTCATCCAGCGCTACGATGCGGTCGATCGGCTGCCAGCGCGCCATGTAACTTACCGTGTTGATCATTGCCCAGGTTGGCAGGTCCGGAGGCATGTAAAACATTTCGTCAATGGACTCGCGCGGCCAGTCGCCGTCGCGGAATTTCTCCACCGTCAGCAACAGCACTCGGCAACCTTGATCCTTGCAGGCGCGCAGAAATTCCTGGCCTTTTTCGTAGGAGGTGATGCAGAGAATCGTCAAGGGCCGCGCTTCAGACACCTGTACCCTCCGAACATTTCATGCGCGAATGCCGGGCCCAACTTCTTCGCGAGCGCGAATTATACTGCGGACTCCCCGGCGGGAAATAAGAATTGCAGAAATGGCCCGACGCGTGCGGCCCACGCAGCCTCGTTGTGCTGCGCGCCGTCAATCACCTCGAAGTGCAGATCGCGACCGTCCTGCCAGCCGCGTTTGAACAGCGTATCGCGCAAAGCGGTGACGTTCGCGACCGTGTGCGTGTCTTCCTTCGTGCCCACGTCGAGCCAAATGCGCGGGCGCGCGTCGAGTGGCGCATGTGCTGCAAAATCGAGAATGGCGCGACGGTTCCACCACACGGACGGCGAAAGCACCGCGAGCTTGCCGAATATCTGCGGATATTTCAGGCCAAGATAAATCGTCAGCAGCCCTCCGAGCGACGAGCCACCCAAGCCGGTGTTCGCGGCGCCGCCGAGCACGCGATATTTCGATTCGATGAACGGTTTCAATTCTTCCACCAGCAGGCGCCCGTATTTATCGGCCTTGCCGCCACCCAGTTTTTGATCGCGCGTGGGTGTGTATTCGTTGATGCGTTGTTTGCCCGTGTTGTAGATGCCCACGATGATCAGCGGCTCAATCGCACCTTGCGCGATCAAAGCGTCGGCAGTTTCACCCACGCGCCAGTACATGCCGGGTATAAAAGAAGTGGCAGGATCGAAAAGATTTTGACCGTCCTCCAAATACAGCACGGGAAAACGCAGGTTCGGACGCCTTTGATAAATCCCCGGTAGATAAACGACCAGGTCGCGCTTCTTGCGCAGAAAACGCGAAGAGAAATTCTCATGTTTCTGCAATTGCCCCGGGCCAGCGGCGGCGAGCTCGGCGGTCAGTTCTGGGGTAAAAGGCAAAATCGCGTTCCTCCAATTGTTGCGTCAATAATGGCACAAGAAAAATTCCTCGCCCGTTGTCCGGGCTCGGAACGACATTTCAATTGTAGTTTGCCAACAATGATTTAGGATAGCAGACTTGAAATTCCAGCAAGGATTCTTTCCATTCCACTATCACCCAAACGCCGTATAATATCGCGCGCTCCAGGCACTCGCCCGCGTTCCCGGCGCTCGCCTGCGCGCAGGAGCAACATGGAAAGGGAATATCACCGCTGGTATTCACACCGCCTGGGAATGGAATTGGGCGTCGTCGTGTACGGCCACTGGGGCCCACCGCTGCTTGGATTCCCCACGAGCGCTGGCGACGAATGGGAACTCGAGGGACAAGGCCTCATCGGCAGCCTCGCGCCGCTGATTGACGCCGGGCGGGTGAAAGTTTTCAGCGTGAATTCAGTGAACTGGGCCGGGCTCTACAATAAAAGCGCGCATCCATTTCATCGCAGCTACGTGCAATCGCAATTCGATGCCTACGTGCGCGAGGAAGTGGTTCCCTTCATTTGGAACAATTGCCAATCGCCCGGCATCGCGATTTCGACGATGGGCGCATCGTTCGGCGCGTACCATGCTGCGAATACTTTGTTCAAGCATCCCGACGTGATCCGCCGCTGCTTCGCGCTTTCCGGCGTTTACGACATTCGCGGATTCATGAGCGGGATGTACGACGACAACACTTATTTCAACAATCCTGTGGATTACCTGGCGAATCTTTCCGATCCGTGGATTTTCGGCCAGCTGGCGCAGTGCGACATTCATATCGCCACCGGCAACGGGCCATGGGAAAACAGCGGGCCATCTTACCGGCTTTCAGAGATTTTGAGGGATAAAGGCATTCGGCACTCGCTCGACGATTGGGGACCGCAGGGCGGGCACGATTGGCCGTTCTGGAAACATCAGATGTGGGAATACATTACGAGATTGTTCTGAGGCGGTGCTAGGCCAGCCCCAGGCGCGCCAGCATGTAGCGGCCTTTTTCAATCACTTGTTCTTCGTCAATCCACACGTCGCAGCGCCGGGCCAACACATCCACATGCGTGCGCGAACTCCACGCAGCATGGGTTTGGCTGCCGTAAGGATCGCCAAACGCCAAATGCACGCCTGGGAGTTTTTCGTCCTGCAGCAGCACGCCGATCATGTCCGATAGGCTGAGGTTCGTGCCAAACGCCAACTCGCCGACGCGGTCGCTATTTTCATCCGTGTGGCAATAACTCCAGAATTCCTCTTCCAAATCCTTGCGCTCGCAGGTGGCTTTCCGCAAACGGCCTGCCTGAATTTCCAGCACTAGCGGCGTGCGCTGCAAGTCGCCATATTTTCCGCAAAAGTGATCGCCCGCCGTGCCGTCGCAGACAAAAGTGCCGTCCACTTTCGCGGGCGTGGTGAAAACTTCTCCGGCGGGAAGATTCGACCAGTAACGCCGGCTGATCAGGCCGCTGGTCTTCACCCAATCCAGCGCGGCATCAAAAGTAGCGACGAGCGAAGTGCCGGCCTCCGTGCGCACCGTGAGCGAGCGCGCCGAATGCATGCGCCGCAGAAGGTTTTCGCTCAGGCGATCCACCATGTTGTAATCCGCGCGCATGCCCTGCTGCATAATTTCCGGCGTCACGCCGATCATGTGCGCGTAGCGAATGTGGCGGCGCTCGACGACTCCCACGATGTCCTTGCGCGCGCCAAGCTCCCCGGTCATCGGCTGCATGCACAAAATCCCGGCGTCGGCGCGGCCCAGCGCGTCCAGCACTAGTTGTGGCGCCCGTTTCAGCGGCCGCGGCGCCAGATCTTCGAGCAAAAATCCTTCGCAGATCGCGTCGCGTTCTTTCAGCGCAGCTGCGAGACTAGCTGCCACAGCCTTGCTCGGCAGATCGGCGATCAGCGCAACGCGTTCGCCAGGCTGAATCGCAAGGCAAGTTTCAATAGCATTGCGCGCGCCGGGCAGCAGCTCAGGTTGTGCAGGTCCGAAGTCCATCAAGATATTGTAAATAGTGTCCGCGAGTTTTGCTATTGGATTGAGTGGAGCGAAATAGAGCTGTTTTCGGCTGGCGCTTTAACCCCAGGGTCGAAGCGAAGCGATAGATTGACACGGAGGTATCCTCAACCTAGTCTTGGCGCACTGGTTGATGACACGGCCTAGCTCAACCGCCATTCCCTTCACAAGGCGTTCATTCGGGGTCATCGTTGCAGAATCGTACTTTATAACTTACATCGCTCTGATCTCTTTCAGATTGATCGTCGACTTAGATGTCTATTCCCTACTGGTCGTTAAACTAAACCTGCACTTTTTTCAGTTCATGGTTTCTCGGTCTCGAGCTCCGGAATTAATCTTCGGTGCGTCAAGTGTGCTGGCCGTCGTTGGACTTCAGCGGATGCGGACATGGGGACGATTGCTTGCGGTCATTTTAGCCGGCGTAAAGGCAGCTTCGGTCGTTTGGTTTTATGCGGTGGTTTTGATTTTCCGGCTGTGGACATTGGTTCCGCATCGCCGGTGGCCGCACCTACAGAGCACGGTAAAACTGAGTTGTGGAATTTGCGTTGTTTGGTATCTCTTGCAACCTGAGGTGTGCCGCGCATTGCGACCGTCCACCAATCCGGAAATTGGCGTTCCCAGGTAGCAGCGCTACGACTTTCGCCCCACGACGAAGCTAGGGACTTGCCCGCCGCCGGACGTGACGTTTGCGAGACCCGTGGAGCTCAGGCGCGTTAGGCAGCCGGCCATTTTGCCGCGGAAGATGTAGGGGGCGAAGTCCACCAGCATGTCGCGCATCTGCACGCCGCTTTCCGTTTGCATGGGAAACACTTCGCGGCGGATGGCGATGCGTTCCTGCACCACCCAGGCGCTGTTGCGGTCGGCCAAGGCACGATCGAGCGCCGCGTCCCACTGGCGCTCGTCGTTCTCCCACCCGAGTTGCACGCCTGTGCCGCCGTACTCGTCGTTTGGCTTCAGCACGAGATTCTCGCGGCGGCGTCGCACGTATTCCAGCAGGCCGAAAGATTCGCCGTCGCGCGTGGTTTTCGTGTCGGCGAGCAGGCGCGTCCAGGGAATGTGGCGGCGAATCAGTTCGCGCTCGGAAGTGCTGAAGAGCGCGGAGTTCCGCTCGTCAGTAAGCACGGCAAAAAAAGCTTTCTTGTGCGGAATTTTGCAGGTAAACGCGTTAGCGACGCAGACCGCGCCTGCGGTGTAAGCGTCCACTAGCGCAGCGCACTCGGCGCTGCGCGCGACGATGTCGTTGATCAAAACGCGGCGATACACCAGATCAATGCGCGTACTGTGCGCCGTGAGCCGCCCGTCGGCGAAAACCAGATCGCGGGGATCTGCTAATACAGTAGTGACGCCTTCCTTCTGAAAGTGCGCTTGGATAATTTCAAATTCGCTCCATGTGGGAACTTCGCGCCAATCCACGATGGCCATCACCGGCGGCGCGGCCGTGCCGCTCCATTCGCGGTAACTTTCCAGTAGCGCGGCCAGCATCAACTTCATCAGGGGAAACTTCCGAACGGTGTAATGTTCCTCGAATCGCTGCATCACCGGAAGCGCCAGAAACACACTCGCAAGAGTCTCCGCATAGCCCAGACCCGCAGGAGATTCCGCATTGTATTCCGCAAACTGGAGCGAATCAGGCCGCAGAAAAGCATCCAGTCGCGAAGCCGTGCTGGAAGTGCCGTAGCGCGGATTGATGCGCGCGAGTCGCTCTTCCTCGGGGCTCAAAGCGGATTGCGCGAGCAAACGCGGTTCAACCAGCGATTGCTTCACCACGCGTTCGCCCAGCGCCGCGATGGCTTCGACCACCACGCGAACGCGCTGTTCGTCTTCAGCAGTAAGAAAAAATGGGCGCAGGAACGGGCAGTGAATGCGTTCGCCGAAAGTGAGCCGCTCGGCGCGCATGCGCACATTGAGCTCAGCGAGAAAAGCTGGAGCCAGTTCGACGTCTGACCGAAGTAGCCGGTGCCAAAGCTCCGCAGCTGCTTCGGCAGAACCAGGCTGCGGAGAGGAAGCGGGCGCCAAACCGCTCATGCAGTCTTCGCTCCCGCAGTTTTTTTCCCCGGGGTGCCGATAAATCCCGTCGCCCCTGCGCCAATTCCCAGCATTTCTTCCCAGCGCGGCCACGGAAAAGTTGGATCACCACGCAGCGCGCGGTCAATCACGAGGCGCGCCATGCGGTCCACCACGTGTGTGAAATAAAATTCGGTGATGCGGTCGCGCTCGAAATCCGGCGCGGGATTCAGGAAATCAATCGCGTAGGGGACGCCGTCCTTAATCGCGAATTCTATGGTGTTCATTTCGTAGCCCAGCGCCTGATTGATGGTTTGCGCGTCGCGTACCACGCGCGCGCCCAATTCCGCTGAAAGATAATTGTGCTCCACCAGGTAGCGGCGCTCTTTGGGATCGTACACCACGGGCAGAATATCCATTTTGCCGAACGTGAAGCAGCGCACGTACTGGCTGAAATCAATATTTTCCTGCAGCGTCATGCAAGTGGAGCCGGTGCCGTCGTACGCCGCTATCAGTTCTTCGCGATTGTGCACCTTGTAAACCAGCTTCCACCCGCCGCCGGAGTAAGGCTTCAAAAATGCCGGCCGCCCAACGTGATCCAGCAGCGCATCCCAATCAATCGGATAATTCAAATTGCGCAGCGATTCGGAATTGATATCCACTGTGGGCGGATAGGATTTCTGCGGCAGCACCACCGTCTTCGGAATGGCCAATCCCAGTTTCGCGGCAACCGAATAATTGAAAAACTTATCGTCGGCAGTCCACCAGAAGGGATTGTTGATGACGTACGTGCCCTGCAGCACCGCGTGCTTCAAATACGCGCGATAATATTCCACTTCGTGCGAAATGCGGTCCACGATCACTTTGTATCGCGCCAGCTCGCCCATCACCGTGCCACCCAGCTTCACGAATTCAGCGGTGATGCCGTCCTTCTTGCCCAGCTCATTCACTTTGTCAATGAACGCCGGCGGGAAGCTGTATTCGCGGCCGCAAAGTATTCCGATTTTCATGGTTTACGATTCCTTTCGCACGGATGCACAGAGAATAAAACTCTCACTTCAACGCAGTCACTTCATGAAACTTGCGGCGCGCCCGCCGCGGAACTCGCTGGCCACGAAACGCCGTCTCGTGTCTCCGCGACGATGTGGCGCACGACGGCCTGTAGGTCGCTAGTCTCCTTGTGCACGCGCAACTGGCGCTCCGCGCTGGTGCCGTGGCGAAAGATTCCGCGAATCGGATCGAGCGCGGCGCGGCTGCCCAGTTCGTCCAGCACGTCGTCAACGAATTCGAATAACTCTTCGATTAAAACGGCCATCGGCACTTCCGCCTGCTTGCCAAAATCAATCAGCTTGCCTTCGATGCCCCAGCGCGCCGCGCGCCACTTATTTTCTTCGATCAGCGCGCGGTCATACATGCGGAAGCCCATGTTGCGCGTGTACAGGCGATGCAGCTTCACCACGATCGCCTGTGTGAGCGCCGCGATGGCGATGGCTTCATCCACCCGCGTCACTACATCGAAAATGCGAAATTCCAAAGTGCCGAACGTCGGATGCGGCCGCACGTCCCACCAGATTTTTTTGGCGTTGTCTATGCAATTCAGGCGCACCAGCAGCTCCACGTAATCCTCATACTGATTCCAGGAATTCAAGTGGTCGGGAATTCCGGTGCGCGGGAACCGGCGAAACACGGTGGTGCGGAATGACTTCAGACCGGTGTCGCGGCCCATCCAGAATGGCGAGCTCGTCGAAAGCGCCAGCAAATGCGGCAAAAAGTAGCGCGCCATGTTCATCAGATCAATCATGGTGGTGCGATCCGGCACGGCCACGTGCACGTGCATGCCGAAAATCAGCAGCGAACGCGCCAGCTGGCCCATTTCCTCAACGATATTCTGATAACGCTCGCCGGGAGAAATTACCTGGTCAATCCAGGAGGAAAATGGATGCGTGCCGGCAGCGGCTACCTGGAGGCCGCGGCTTTCCGCTGCGCGCACCAGTTCACCGCGCGTGCGGCGCATGTCGGCATCCAGCTCGTGAACGTCCGCGCAAATTTTTGTGCCGATTTCGATGATGGATTGATGCATCTCGCGCTTCACTTGCTCGCCGAGACCTGGGGAGGACGCTTCCATCAATTCGCTGACGTGCGAACGCAGTTCGCCCGAGGTAGGATCGACAATCTGGAATTCTTCTTCGACACCAATTGTGAACCGGTGACTCATGAAAGGCCCCTTCCGGCCGGGGATGCGAGGACGTCGCGGGGGGTATCATACTCCAGTTGAGGTGGATTGCGGTGGGCTGGCGGAAAAACCGAAAGATTTAGCGCAGAGGGTGCAGAGGTCCGCGCGCGGATTGCGCAAAGAAAACCTGAGCTTCAGCCTTACTGCGGGCAGGCGGCGCCGTTATCCACCCAAGCCTTCATCGCCGCGACAAATTCCGGACGGTCGAGCGGCGGCAAGGTGCGTCCATCGCCGGGATTCCAACCCCAGCCAACAAGTTCATCCGAAGAAACGTGTTCGATGATCTGCGCGAGAGTACGATGGCCGTTCTTCGCCGGATCTTTCAGCTGGCGGCAGAACTGCCCGGCCGTTTCGCCTTGAATCACCATCTTCATATTGGCAGACGGCAGCGACCATTTCGGATTACCCGGCGGCATATTCCCGCCGGGAAGATTCGCTGCCTGGTGGCACGTGCTGCATTTCATTCCGTAAACGCCTTTACCATCGGGCCCGCGCTTCACGTCCTGAATGTGCACGTGCCCGTCGTCGCCCTGCAGCGGCGCGTCGCCGGAGGGATGACAATTGCGGCAGCGCGGAGAATCAAAAACGGCCCAGGCGCGATTGAAAGCGGCTTGCGCGGCGGCAGCATCCGATTTATAGCCGCTGCCGGCTGCGGCAGACGCGGCCAGCACGATGTGCACTGAATTCGACGAAGTGGCGAGCGCCGCCTGCTGCTGTGCGAGCGTCGGCAGGCACACGACCAGAATGAGCAACAGTGCCAGCCCGGATAAAATCGGCCATTTTCTGTTCGCAATTTTGTTCATGTAGGCACCCTCGCGGTGAACGCTCACGCAGAACGCAAATCTTCCGGTTTAATCGGCAGCCGGTGCACGCGCTTGCCCGTCGCCGCAAAAATTGCATTGGCCACCGCGGGAGCCACAGGCGGAACACCGGGCTCGCCCACACCGGTGGGATGCTCGGTGCTGGGAACGATGAACACCTCGATCGCCGGCGTTTCAAACATGCGCACCATTGGGTAATCGTTAAAATTGCGCTGCTGCACGCGCCCTTTTTCCAGCGTGATTTCGGTTTTCAAAGCGGCGGTGAGCCCGAAAATGATGCCGCCTTCGAGCTGCGCCTTCACCGTGTCCGGATTCACCGTGCGGCCGCAATCCACAGCGGCGACCACACGATGCACGCGCACCGTCCCGTCTTTTTCCACCGATACTTCCGCAACCTGCGCCACGTAGCTATCAAACGAAAAGTGCGTCGCGATTCCGCGCGCGCGCCCGGGGGGAAGCGCGCTGCCCCAATTCGCCTTTTGCGCGGCGAGATCCAGCACTGCCAGCATGCGCGGCTGATTCGCCAGCAAAGTGCGGCGCAACTGGTAGGGATCTTTGCCTCCCGCGTGAGCCACTTCATCGAAAAACGCCTCAACTGAAAATCCGGTGTGCGAGTGCCCCACCGACCGCCACCACTGCACCGGAACTTCGTTCTTGGGGCTGTGCAATTCCACTTGCAGGTTCGGAATTCCGTAAAGAATGTCGGCAGCGCCCTCGACGGATGTCGAGTCGATTCCGTCTTTGACGCCGAAGGATTCGAACATGGTGCCCGCCATGATGGACTGGCCGACAATGGTGTGCGTCCACGCGACGGGATTGCCGCTCGCGTCCAGGCCTGCGGTGAAATGGTCGTACCACATCGGGCGATACCATCCGCCGCGAATATCGTCTTCGCGCGTCCACACCACTTTCACGGGAGCTTTCGCGGCCTTGGCTACTTCGGTAGCCTCCGTGACGAAATCGCTCGCAACATTCGCGCGCCGGCCAAATCCTCCTCCCAGAAGCATAGTGTGCAGCGTCACCTGCTCGGGTTTCAGACCCGCGACTTTTGCAGCAGCGGCGCGGTCGCCTGTCTGGAATTGTGAGCCAGTCCAAATCTCGCAGCGATCCTCGTGCAGATCCACCACAGTGTTCAGCGGCTCCATCATGCAGTGCGCAAGGTAAGGAACCTCGTACTCGGCGGTGATCGTCTTTGCCGCGCCCGCCAGCGCAGCCGTAGGATCGCCAACTTTTCGCGCGACTAAGCCGGGAGTTTTCGACATCGCGGAATATTTCGCGCGCATTTCGACCGTCGATATGCCGACCCCGGGCCCTTCGTCCCAGGTAATCTCCAATTTTTCGCGCCCGAGCTTCGCGGGCCAAAATCCTTTGGCGATCACCGCAACGCCCGAAGGAACCTGCACAACATTCACGACGCCAGGAATGGCCTTCGCCTGATCCGCATTGAAGCTCGCGACTTTTCCACCAAACACCGGCGCCCGAGCCACCACCGCCGTCAGCATCCCCGGAATGTAAACGTCCAGCCCAAATTGCGCCGTGCCATTCGTCTTTGAAGGAGTATCCAGCCGATGCACCGGCTTGCCCACCAGCGTGAAATCCTTCGGATCCTTCAGCGGAATATCTTTCGGCGGCGCGATTTTCGATGCCGCTTCCGCCAGGCTGCCGTACGAAGCGCGCCGGCCCGTGGGCGTGTGAATCACATAGCTCTTTTCCGCGCGGCAGGTTTGCGGATCCACATTCCACGATTGCGCCGCGGCGGCAATCAGCATGATGCGCGCCATCGCGCCCATTTTGCGGAAGCGATCGTATTCGGAATTGGTGGTGGTGCTGCCGCCGGTCATCATGATGCCGAAAACGGTGTGGTTGTAAACCGCGTCCACAGGAGAAGACTCGACGCGAACCCGTGCCCAATCCGCTTCCAGCTCTTCGTTCAGCAGCATCGGCAGCGAAGTGTAAATTCCTTGCCCCATTTCCGAGTGATTGGAAATCACGGTGACGGTTTCGTCCGTCCCAATGCGCACGAACGCGTTCAGCGCCACAGGCTTTGCGGCGGAATCGGCCGCGCGCGCAGCGGACACAAACTCCGGAACGTAAAGACTGATCAACAGTCCTCCGCCCAACGCCGCGCCAGCTTTCAGAAATTCGCGGCGTTTCATTTCCGTGGCAGCGCTCACTTGCCACCTCGCTGCGCTTGAATCTCCGCGGCGCGATGAATGGCGCGCCGGATGCGCGGGTATGTACCGCAGCGGCAGATGTTGCCAGACATGGCTTCGTCAATGTCCTCATCGCTGGGCGCGGAATTTTCGGCCAGCAGCACGGCGGCGCTCATGATCTGTCCGGACTGGCAGTAACCGCACTGCGGCACGTCAATTTCGATCCATGCCTGCTGCAGCGGATGCGTCAGGTCGGGAGAAATTCCTTCGATGGAGGTGACTTTCTTTCCTTCGGCGCGCGAAACCGGGGCAACGCAGGAGCGCACCGCCTGGCCGTCAATATGAACGGTGCATGCGCCGCACAGCGCCATGCCGCAGCCGAATTTCGTTCCAGTAAGATTCAACGAATCGCGGATTACCCAAAGTAAAGGTGTGGACGGAGGATCTTCCACGGTGACGGGCTTGCCATTGACGGTGAATGAGATCAAGGGGCGTCTCCTTCCATGCAAAATATTATATGAGGGCTTGGATGTGCGTACGCCTGGGTACGATGCAGCTAAATAAGATCGCGACGCGGCCAAACCTTTGCCAACACGCGCGTGTTTGCCCATGAAGATTATGTGACAAAAATAGATTCCCGGCAAACGCGACACAACGTTGCGGTTGGCATTGCTGGCGCCACAAAAAGCCCGATCGCTAAAGTTTGTTGAGCCCGTCGAGCGCCGCGACCTTGTACGCTTCCGCGAGAGTAGGGTAATTGAACACCGTGTCGCGGAAATATTCGATAGAGCCACCGTAATACAACACGGCCTGGCCGATGTGAATAATTTCAGTGGAGCGCTGGCCGATCACGTGCACGCCCAGCAGCTTGAGCGTATTGCGGTCGAAGAGCAGTTTAAGCATGCCGCTTTCATCGCCGAGCATCATGCTCTTGGCCAGCTCGTTGTATTTCGCGATTCCCACTTCGTAGGGGACTTTGTTCTTCGTAAGAGTTTCTTCCGTCTGCCCTACCATCGAAATTTCCGGGATCGTGTAAATGCCGTAAGGAAAAAGCTCGGGCATGTGCTCGGAAGGCGCGCCGAACATGTGGCAACTCGCGAGGCGCCCCTGCTCCATCGAAGTGCTCGCGAGCGCCGGAAATCCGATGATATCGCCGGCCGCGTAAATGTGTGGCACATTCGTCTGGTAATGCGCGTTCACTTTAATTTTACCGCGCTCGCCCGAGTCCAGGCCCGCGGCTTCGATGCGCAACTGATCCCCATTCGCCTGCCTGCCGACTGCATACAGCAAAGCATCCGCCTGAACTTTCTTCCCGCTTTCCAATTCCGCGAAAACGCGGTCGCGCTGCGGATCGATCCCCACACGCGTGACCTTTTCACCGAGCCGGAACGTGGTGCCCATCTGCCGCAGATGATACGCCAGCGACTCAATTATTTCGCGGTCCACAAAATCCAGCAATGTGGGCCGTTGGTCAATCAAGGTAACTTCCGTACCCAGCGCCGCTAAGAAGGATGCGTACTCTAGTCCGACGACACCAGCTCCGACCACGATCAACTCACGTGGCAGACCTTCGAGTACGGTGAGCCGGTCGGTATCCACGATCCGTTTATCATCAAAAGGAATTTCCGGATTGCGCGCCGGACGCGTGCCGCAGGCAATCAGAATATGCTCACCGTGCAGTACGTGTTTGTCGGTGTCGCCCTGGACCTCGATGGTGTGCGAGTCAGTGAATTGCGCGGTGCCTTGAAAAATCTGCACCCCGTTGCGCTTCAGCTGCGCGCGAATCACTTCCGTCTCGCGCGAAATGATGGAGCGCACGCGGAAGGAAAGGTCCTGCACGGAAATATCGTTCTTGCCGCGGTAATTATCGCCGTAAAAAGTTTTCACAGCGTTACCGGTCAATTGAAAAATGGCTTCGCGGACGCTTTTGCTGGGAATCGTGCCTGTATGCACGCAAACGCCACCGATCATCAGCGTGCGGTCAATCACCGCGACGCGCTTGCGGAGCTTCGCCGCGCAAATCGCGCCCTTCTGGCCCGCCGGGCCGCTGCCGATCACGATCAGGTCAAAATTGGTCTCAGACATTCGCTCACCACTAATTATTGCCGAACAAGCCTGAAAATGGAATCGCGCGCAGCATCATTATCGCGGTCGGGTGACAGGCGCGTTGGCTGCGTATGCAGGGCGCTGAACAAAGTTCCAGCTTCAATGGCACGGAGGGGACCGATGTGCGCACCACTCTAAGTTTACCGCCGAATCTTTACACGAATATGAACGCACCTAACATACTGAAGAACCGCGCAGTGCGCCACGCGGCGTGGACGAAGAAGCACACACATGGCGCCGACGCACGGTAGTAGAACGATCCCGCCGATCAGGTTCGCGACGGCGAGGCTGTGGACGAGTCCCCATACTTTTGCGTGGCGTAGCCCACGATCAGGCCCACCAATCCGCCGGGCACCATAATCTGGACGTAATAATTCCGCTGCATGTACGCGATGAAAAATGCGAACAGCAATCCCACACCCAGCCCGAACAGCACGCCCAGGCCAAGCGAATGTACTTTGCGCGCGAATATCCCGATCAACACTCCCGCCAGCAAACCCTTGAACGTGGACCCCAGCACGATGCCCATCAGCTGCGGCCGCACCGCGGGCGTGAACCAGGATGTCAGCCCGTCGAAAATCCCCAGAATGCCGCCCAAAATGAGCCCGTACGTGATCTTGTTCATTCAATTCCTCCGGGGCGCTGGTGTTTTCCCGCCCTCGCCATTCTATTAACCGCGAATTGAAATTCCTTTAGCGCCGAGACCAGAAAATCAGCAGCGTGCGCACCACAAGGTACGTCAGCACCAGCACGATCGCCGAGCGATACCGTGCGGCCCAGCGCGCAATCTTCTGGAACGCATTTTCGGGATAGGCCAGAACCGGCAGGCCATCCAGGTAGCGCGCCGTGTCCTGGCCCAACTCGGACGCCGAAGTGTAGCGACCGGCGGGATCTGAGTCCATGGCCTTTCGCGCAATCGCCGCGAGCGCGGGCGGCGCAGTCTGCATGTCGCGCGCGCTCGCGGCAACCAAAAATTGCAGTATCGCACCCAGGGAATAAATGTCGGCGCGTTCGTCGAGATGCTCCACATCGCCGCGCGCCTGTTCCGGCGCCATATATCCCGGCGTGCCGAGCACCGCGCCGTGAGCCGTCTTCGGTGGTGTGCGCGAGGAAGCCGCCGCGAGAGTTCCCGTGTCGTCACGCGACGGCTGGTGCGGCGGCTCGGCCGGCGTGGAAATCCGATTCCCGCGCAGAATTTTCGCCACGCCCCAATCCATCACCAGCACTTCACCGAACGGCCCGGTCATGATGTTTTCCGGTTTCAGGTCGCGATGCAGCACGCCGCGCGTGTGCGCAAACGCGACCGTATCGCAAATCCGCTGAAAAATGCGCAAACGGCCCGGCAAAGTGACCTCGCGCTCGGAAAAATGATCCAGGCGCTCGCCCTCCACAAATTTCATCGCGTAGAAAACGCGGCCATCCGCCAGCGTGCCGGCATCGTGCACCGGAACGATCCCCGGATGTTCCAGGCTTGCCAGGATGCGCGCTTCCCGTTGCAAACGAGCCGCGAGATCGCCGGTCGAATCCGGGACGTCGAGAATTTTTATCGCCACGCGCCGGCCGAGCGTCGCATCCTCGGCCACATACACCGAGCCCATGCCGCCGCTGGCGATGCGCTCGATCGGGCGATAGCGAGTTCCGGCGAGATCCGGCTCGGCGCCCGCCGAACGCAACCGCGAGATCGCCTCGTCCGAAAGCCAGTTCATGTGGATTCCACTCCCAGCAACGCGCGCGCTTCGCGGCGAAATTCCGCCTCGGAACATGTCATCTCGTGCAGTCTCTCGAGCGCGATGCGGCGGAACTCACGGCGAGCGAAAGCCAGATGATTGGTTACGTCCGTGACGGCGATCCCGAATTCCTGCGCCAGCTCCGCGTAACGCGGACGCGTTAAACCAGCGTCGTCGAGATCGTAACGCTCGAACAGTTGGAAATGACATAGCTTGCTGCGCGCCTCGCAAAAAACCCGCAGATCCGCCACCGCCAGCGTGAAAAGATTACGCACGAATTCCTTTTCTAGAAATTCGTCGAAGCTTTCGGCCGACGCACCTACCGTCAAAGGCGATCGCGCACGCACGAATTCCGCTTCGGCTCCTGCGAAATCGAGCGCCACGTGCAGTGCGTCTCCCCCGCGCTTCAGTCGGCTCGCGGCTTTGCTCTGATTGGCGACAAAATGGTCCACGCACACGCGCAGAAAAGTTCGCAAACGCGCCTTGGCCGGATCGAAATCGCTCAGATAGTCTTTTTCGATCAGCTGCGCCAGGAATTCCTGCGTCAGATCCTTGGCATCTTCATTGGATTTATTCCAGCGTATGCGCAGGTATTTATAAATGGGCTTCCAGTAGGCTTCTAGGATCGCAGCCAGCGCTCGCGATCGTTCCTGCGGGTCGTCACTGCGCGCGGCCAGCACGGCGGACCAGCGCGTGGCGGGAAATTTTCCGCTGGGGCCGCCGATCCTGGTGTCTTCCTTCATCGCTTCATTGCGACACGTTACGCCAGCGCGATCAGATCAATCTCCACGCGGAAATCGCGCGGCAGGCGCGCCACTTCCACGGTGGTGCGCGCCGGCGGATCCTTCGGAAAATAGCGCGCGTACACCTCGTTCACTGCGGCGAAGTCGTTCATGTCCTTCAAGAACACGCCTAGGCGCACGGCGCGATCCAGCGACGACCCGGCCGCCTGCACGATAGCCTTCAAATTTTCCATGATGCATTCCGCTTGCTGCGCGGCGTCACCGGTCAGCGCATTTCCGGTGGTGGGATCGAACGCCGTCTGGCCTGAAACAAATATGAATCCGTTGGCTTTGATGGCTTGCGAATATGGGCCTATGGCCTTTGGTCCTTTTTCGGTGAAAATCACTTCCCTCACAGCGCCTCCTCAAGGCAAAAAATCGAAAAGAAAATCCAGCCGCGCTAAATCATTTGCCCGTGCCTGCTACCCACCTTATTTTCCATTTTCTATTTTCGCTTTTCTAAATTCTCTTCCTACTTTTCCGCTGCATACCGCTCGCGAAAATCCTGCGGCATTCCCGCGCGATACAGCCACACCCGAAACGGCTCAGCCAGATTCTTCGCGGTACTTTGCTCAAGCGCCGCGCGCAGGTCATTGAAGCCTACTTCCTTGCCGCGCAGCAATGCAACTACTCGCGCCAGCCCGCTGCGCACCGGCGCTTCGCCATACGCGTCTTCCAGCGCGATAAAAAACAATGCAGCCTTGGCTGCGGCGATGCGCCGTTGCTCGAACGGGTCGTAGGTCATGGTTGTGATGATCGATTTCTCGGCGTTCGGCGTTCCCGCCGTCCGCTGCACTCCTGTGTCATACGCCTCGAGAAATTGGCGGATGCGTCGGCGGCGTGCGGCCTCGCCGCCGCTGGACTCGTCCACCACGATCGTCGCGTAGTTCGGCAGCCCTTCGCCGATTCCCACGGCCGCGTCCGGCGCGGGATACATCTCCACTCCGAACCAGCTGTGCGCCATGGCCTGATTGATCTGCTGCACCACCTCATCGCTCTGGAAGCCCAGCGCCAGCGCGCTGGAATTCAGCAATGCACCTCCAGGAAATGAAGCCGCCGCGGCTTGATTTTCTTCTCCGGAACGCGCGCGCAATTCCGGGGACTCCACAATATGGGTCCCGGGGATATTTTTATCGAGCGGGCCGAAATCCCTTTCTAACGCGGACCACGCCGCTGCGATATGCTGCGTCGCGGCTGCGGGATCCTGTTGTAGCGGTTGCAGCGTCCAAAACGCCACATCGGTTTTGTCCTCCGATTTCCCCCGCGATGAGGAATCCACATAACGCCCTGCCACGACGTACGCCGGCAAGTCATCCTTGCGCAATTCAAAGCGATATTCGGTTTCAGCGCCGTCCTTTTTCCGGCCGACCGGCGTGCCACCCGCAAGAACCAGAAAATTCTCCGGCACGCGCACGGAGTAAAAAGTTCTCGGAGGACGCGCGGGGTAAGGCGCCAGCACGCGGCCCGGCGGCTGCGGCAAAGGAATCCATCCGCGCGAGCTCAGGTGGAAATTAGTTGCGCCAAGCGTGATGCGCGTGCCCTGCTCGGCCGGCGCGACGAAGCTGTAATCAATCTGCAAGCTGCGTTGTTCCCTGCGCGCCCACGGCGGATCGCACCGCAGGCGCAAAGTGTCCGGATGCTCCGCCTGGTAGTCTGGGGGAAGTTTTTCAGGCGTAACTGCATGCCCGTTCCATTCCACGTGCAGGTTGGTTCGCCCGTACGCCCTTTCATCCGGAAAATTAACATCAATGAACGCCAAATCGCTGAGGCCGGAATTTTGCAGTGTGTAGCTCGTGCGAATCCGCAACTCCGGTGGCGGCCCAGCGCTGAAACGCACTTCGCGCGATTCGTTCACGATCCGGTAGCCGGGAGCCAGCGGCACGGTACAACTGGTGGCGCAAAGCAGAAGAACGGCAATCGGGAGCAATGCACAAAGCGGACGCGGCGCGACGCGAGTCAAGATGCAAGGATTCTAGCCGTGCGGGCAGAAAAGGGAAAATAGAAAATGGAAATGCGCCGGAGATATTGCGCGCGCGAAAAGCAGATCCCTCCCCCGCTGTCACGGGTTCGGGATCACACCACCTGCGCGCTCGCCGCAACCGGCACAACCGTGCCTAAGAGGCGGTGAAATGGCGCAAGATTTCCGCGTCGGTGGAGCCGTGGCGGCGTGCCGCGATAATTTCCGGCGCTTCGGAATCCGGAATCCCGCGACGCACCAGTTCCAGCAGAGTGGCGTTGTCCATCCGCAGATTTCGCAGCGTGCCCAACGACGCGCCCGAAAGCGCCGGCGCTCCCGCTGCGTGATGGCGCGCCACTTCCAAAACGATCGCGTCAGAAAGCCCCGCCAGATGCATCGCTTGCAACTCGCCATAACCCAGTCCCACTTGGTCCATTCCGGCGAGCGCCAGCACCGTGACTTCGTTCAATCCCGACTGATGCAACGACGCGATAGCGTCGCCAGCCGTAAACGTTTCGCCGCGTCCATGAAAAATCCGCAACAACATCACGCAATCTTCATCGGAAAGGCCAGCTTCACGGACTTTCGCGATTTCACTGATCTCCGCAGCCGTGATGTGCTGCCTCTTCAATTCCTTGATGGCACTGTAGCCAATCCCGGCGTTATCGAGCGGTTTGGTGTCGAGTGGAGTCAGACTTTCGCACGCGACCTGAAACAAGAGAACAGCGCATGCGAAAATAGCCGTGAACGAACTCCTGCGGCGCACAACGCGGCCGAATCCGCGGGCGGAACCGGTTGCCGGGACCGTCCCCATTGCTTTTATTGTACAGAGTGAATGGCCGCTCAGAACGCAGTGACGCGCAAAGATTACGGGCTTTCGACGATCGGAGCTTCCAGAAGCGAAACGAATGAGCGGCGGATGCCCGCAGCGCCCCAAAGAATCAGACGTTGTAAACGCGCTCGATATCGAACACGCCCGGAATGCGCTTCACCCCGGAAAGAATGCGCTCCAGCTGCTTGCGGTCCTGCACATCAAGCGCGACTTCAATGCGCGCCCGCAAATCCTGTCCGCCGCTTTCAAATGTGCGAATGTTCGCGCCACTATCGCTGATCACCGTGGTAATGCTCGCCAGCATCCCAGGACGATCCTCGGTCAGAATCCGCAAGCGCACCGGAAAAGTCGCTCGCGTCTGCCCCGCCCACTCGACGGCGATGCGCCGCTCGGCGTCGTAAAGTAAGTTCTGCACGTTCGGACAATTTTTCCCATGCACCGCGATGCCACGCCCGCGCGTGACGTACCCGATCACGTCGTCTCCCGGAATCGGATTGCAGCATTTCGACCGATACACCATCAGATCGTCGTGCCCACGCACCAAGATCGCGCCGTCGTTCATGCCCAGCATGCGCTTAACGGTGTCCACGATCTTCGGCTGCTTTTCTTCGAAGGGGTCGGTCAGCGGCAGCCCGCTGGCTTTCGCGAGCACTTGCCGCGCCGACCATTTTCCATAGCCCAGGTCGGCGTAAAGGTCGTCAATGCGCCCGCAGCCGTACTCGGAAGCGACGCGCTGCCAGGTTTCCGGCGTGATTTTCTTCAGCGTGATGTCCGCCTGCCGCGCTTCCTTCTCCAGTAGCCGCTTCCCGACGTCCTTGGCCTGCTCGCGCTCATGCAGATTGATCCACTGGCGGATTTTGCTGCGCGCGCGCGAAGTGTGCACGAAGGAGAGCCAATCGCGCGATGGCTCGTGGCCTTTCTGCGTGATGATTTCGATCACGTCGCCATTCGCTACAGAATGGCGCAACGGTACGATCGCGCCATTCACTTTTGCACCCGTACACTGGTGGCCCACTTCGGTGTGCACCGCGTAAGCGAAATCAATCAACGTGGCGCCGCGCGGCAGCACGACCACGCGGCCTTTCGGCGTGAAGGTGTAAACCTCTTCGGGATAAAGGTCCACGCGCAAGGTCGAGAGAAATTCACTGGGCTCCTGCATTTCCTGCACCCACTCGATCAGCTGCCGCATCCACACGATGCGCTGGTCGTCGGCGCTGGAGGTTTCCGTGCGCCCATCTTTATATTTCCAGTGCGCGGCCACGCCTTGCTCGGCGATGCGATGCATGTCCTGCGTGCGGATTTGCACTTCGAACGCCTGGCCGCCGTGAATCACCGTGGTATGCAGCGATTGGTATAGGTTGGGCCGCGGCATCGCGATGTAATCCTTGAAGCGCCCCGGGACGGGCGGCCAAATCTGGTGAATCACGCCGAGCGTCGCGTAACAATTTTTTACAGTGTCAGTAATCACCCGAATCGCGAGCAAGTCGTACACCTGATCCAAAGTGCGCTGCTGCTTCTGGCTTTTCAGGTGCAGCGAATAGAAACGCTTCACGCGCGCCTGCACTTCGGCGGGAATGCCGGTCTCCACCATTTTGTCGCGAATGGAATCCTGCACTTCCGACAGAAATCTATCGAACACCTTCTGCTTGTTGGCGAGTTTCTTTTGCAATTCGAAAAACGCTTCGGGTTCCAGGTAACGGAAGGAAAGATCCTCGAGCTCTCCGCGAATCAAGCCCATGCCTAGGCGGTTCGCCACCGGCGCGTAAATATCAATCGTCTCGCGCGCGATGCGCTGCTGTTTTTCCGAATCCAGATATTCCAGCGTGCGCATATTGTGTAGGCGGTCGGCGAGCTTGATGACTACCACGCGCACATCGTTCACCATCGCCAGCAACATCTTGCGAACGTTTTCCGCCTGCCGCGCTTCGGGAGCCAGCAGATCCAGGCGGCTGATCTTGGTTGCGCCTTCCACGAGGCGCGCCACGTCGGCTCCGAAGAGTTCGGAGATCGTTTCCAGCGGAATTTTTGTATCTTCGACGACGTCGTGCAGCAGCGCCGCGCAGAGCGACGTCACATCCAGCTTCATGTCCGCAAGAATGTGCGCCACTTCTACAGGATGGGAAAGGAAAGGCTCGCCGGAGAGGCGCGTCTGCGTCTTATGCTGCTCGGCCGCGAAATCGTAAGCGCGGCGCAAAAGCTCCAGGTCGTCGCCAGGACGGCTGCGGCGCACCTTATCCATCAACTCCACAAACCGCAAATCCACAGTCCGCCGCGCAGCCTGCGAGATGGCGGGTTTACTAGCCGGGTCCATAAACTATTATATTCTCAGGGCTGCCTCACTGCGAGCCCTTCCTGCGCCCGGCAGCAAACCAGTTTCCGACCGCATGACTATGCACGAGTTGACAGCCCTATAGTGTAAGTAGTCGATGCGCAGAGTCCGAAGAATTGCGTGGAAGACCCAAGCGGCTTGGATGCGACTCGTTTCATTCTTCAAAGAGGAATGGACGATCAACGACCATCCGATTCGCGTTCGGTTTCAGCGACCAACTGAACGGATGGATACAGCCCGCCGGAAGTTGATTCCATGGATAGCTGACGTAGTGAATTGGCCTGCGATGTCAGGCAAGGGGAGCACCCGGCAAGAAGCGCTCGACGATATGCACGGGCAATTTGAGCGATTCATCGCCACGAGACAACCTCTTCCACGACCTGGCATCGTCGTTCCACTTGAATTTGCTGCTTCCGATCGTGTGGGCCGGCACCAGGAATTGACGAAAGACTTTGCACAGCGCGTTCTTGACCTTGAGTGGGTATGGATTTCTGATGCATCGAGCCTCTGGGATTTTCATGGCGATGACACGAACGAGAGGCTTATCGAAAAAATTCGTAGCGTGTATGGCATAGATGTTTCAGACATAGCGAGCGGGAGCCTAGCCGACATTTTCGACAGAATTTCAAAGCGTGAAGCCGTTCCGCCAACTCCTGATTGACGCCGTAATTCGAAATCGGCCCACTATGGTGCGGCCGCAACATTGACACTCGGACGCGGCGGAATGTCCCGCCCGCCGCATCATTTTTGTGGGGACGGCTCAGGAATTGCCTCGCCATCTTTTCGAGGATCGGAGGCTCCGTAGTTCACTCCGGTGGAAATATCACGCTGCACTGCTTGGCCCCCGCCCATCGTGGCCGAGTATGCACCATGAAGATTAATTTTATGGCCACGCTCGGCAAGGCCGTCACGAACAGCGGCCGGAATGCGATCCTCCAAATCCACATCGCAGCCTGCAAAAGTTACCTTCCTGAATCGCGCGGCCTCCAAAGCTTCTTGAATATTCATTGCGAAATCCACGACATTGGAAACGAATTGCGCGTGCGCTTGCGCCTGGTTGAAACCGCCCATGATTCCGAACGCAATCCGCTCCTGCCCATTGCTCATGAAACCCGGAATGATCGTATGCAAAGGCCGCTTGTGACCGGCGAGCTTATTGGGGGAATTGGGGTCAAGGCTGAAAAGCGCTCCGCGATCTTGCAGAGCAAAACCGGTTCCATCCGCCACCAGGCCCGATCCAAACTCAGCGTAATTGCTCTGAATGAGGGACACCATGTCGCCGTCGCTGTCCGTGACGGTCAGATAAGTTGTGTCGCCGCTCGTCGCAAGCTGCGGCTCGCCGGGCAGGACATTGCAATTCGCGTGGGCCATATCCACTAACTTCGCGCGCTGCGCGGCGTATTCCTTGGAGAGCATGCCCTGAACCGGAACCTGGCTGAATTTGGGATCCGCGACATAACGATACATATCGGCATAAGCCAGCTTCTTCGCTTCAATCATGGCGTGTAGCGCATCAGTGGAGTTACGCCCGAATTGCGCGAGAGAAAATCTTTCCATGATGTTCAGCATTTCCAGCGCGGCGATTCCCTGCCCGTTCGGCGGAATCTCATAGACGGTCCAGTCGTGATACGTGGTCGAAATCGGCTCGACCCACTCGCTTGAATAATCGCCCAAGTCCTCTGGCGTCATCGTGCCGCCCAGTCTGGAGGACAGCGCCACGATACTCCTCGCAGAATCGCCCCGGTAATAGGAATCTCTGCCGCCCGAAGCGATTGCTTCAAGCGAACGCGCGAGATCCGGATTGCGGAAAATTTCGCCCACTCGCGGCGAGCGGCCATCAAGCAGGTAGGTTACCGCGGCATTCTTGTCCTGCTTCAGAAGATCCACTGCGTCCGCCCAATACGCGGCATCCCATTCGGGTACAGGAAAACCTTCGCGCGCGTAGTAGATCGCCGGGGCAAGAACTTCGGAGAATTTCTTGGTGCCGAAACGCGCGAGCAGTTTTGACCAGCCATCAACGGCGCCCGGAACTGTTACCGACTGGATGCCGGCTTGCGGCATTTTCGCAACGCCCTTGGATTTGAGAAACTCGATGGAAAGTCCCGCGGGAGCCCAGCCACTTGCATTCAGCCCATAAAGCTTCCCGGTCTTCGCGTCATAAACGATCGCAAAAAGATCGCCGCCGATTCCGTTCATCATCGGCTCCACCACACCCATCACCGCATTGGTTGCGATTGCCGCGTCCACGGCGTTGCCGCCGTGGGCCAGCACGCTCGCTCCAGCCTGGGCAGCCAACGGATTTTCCGCAGACACCACTCCCCTGCGTGAAATAACCATGGAGCGGCCTTGTGTGCGGTCCTGCGCACTGGCTTGCAAAGCAAGCACCATCATCGCCAGGGGAAGAAAGATTACGCAAAGCGTCACGCGCACGAACTTTCTCATGTATCTCCTGGGTGAAATCGCCGCCGCTATAGAAGCTCCATGCCGCCCTTCGGCCGACAGACTCCATGCGAATCCGACGAAAGCCTAGTGTGCGGAGTGAACGATGTCAAACCCGGAAAAATGGATGAGGATCTCAAGCCCAAATGGATCTACTAATTCTCTTCGGCAAGCGTCTGATGAACGCGCTCAAAACCAATCCAGCACCCTGCCGCCGAAACATTGACAGCAGAACGCCGCGGAAGTACCGTGACTGCCGAAGCGCGGAGCCGGGAAATTGAACCCACCAGAATTTAAAATTGATGGAACACCTCAACCGGAGGGCATCTTCGCGCGCATCCGCCTGCTGGACCAGAGCCTCACATTTTTTCTGGCCATTCTGATCCTGATAATCTTCGTGGTCTTCCCGCTGGCGGGCCTGGGCTGGCTCGGGAAGTTCATCGTGGATCTGGTGATCTCGATTCTGCTGCTCTCCGGCGCGGTGGCCACGAAGCGCAGCCGCACGCTCACGGTGCTGGTGGTTTTGCTGACGATCGCGGGCCTGGTGGTGCACTGGACCAGCGCATACATTCCGAAGTTCAGCCATCCCGTACTGGAATCCGTTCTGCTGCTCTCTTGCCTGCTGGCGTTTGCCGTGATCACCCTCGTTCAAGTGTTCAGTCCCGGCGCAATCAATTTACATCGAGTGCTGGGAGCGATTGCGGCGTATCTGCTGATCGGCCTGGTGTGGTCGTACGCCTATTTTCTGGCGGACATGATCATTCCCGGCTCAATCCATCCCACGGCGAATACTCAGGAAGCGGCGGCGCCCATGGCGCGCTACGTCTATTTCAGTTTTACGACGCTGACGACGCTCGGTTACGGCGACATCGTTCCCGTGCATCCCATCGCGCGCACGCTCGCGGTTTGCGAAGGACTGATCGGCCAACTCTATCCCGCCGTGCTAATCGCCGGATTGCTGGGCATGGCGCTGCAGCCGCAAAAACCGCTCGAGAACAAGCCGTAATTGAAGTTAGAAGCGCGCGGCCACGAAATTCGGCACCACGAGCGCCGCCGCTACTTTCCCTTCTCGACGGGATAGCCCTTCTCAATCCAATCCGTATTGAAATCATTCGGCAGAATCAAAACGCGCAGATTCGTAAAACCCATATCGCGCATCGCCACAAACGCCGGCCGCAAATTCGGGCAATGCGCCATCGGACAGCAGCCGCAATACAAAACCACGTTCCGCGCCTTGGGAATGGTTTTCGCCCAAGTCTTCAACTCGGCCAGTCCCTGCTCGGTGGAAGCAGCTCCGTGAAACACAGCGCGAGGAATGTGCGCACCCTGATACAAAGGGCGAAAACCCACGCACACTACGGCCGGCTCATCAGGATGCGCCGGCGCTGCAAGTTCCTTCGCGAGATCCGCCGGCTGTACCGTTTGCGAGCTGGACCAGGGATCGCCAGCATCTCCAGCGTGGGTCAACGCCGCAACGCGCATCGCACGAGAATTCACCACGACTAGAGCCACGAAAACAAAGCAGAGCAACGCCGTCACGACGCCGCGATTTATTTTCATTTGCAAGATTCTCTCCGATCGCTGCCGGGCACCAGCGCTGCCACGATTCTAAAACGCGCCCCAAAAGAGAAAAGCCGGCGGGCAAAAAACCCGCCGGCTCGATATGCTGCGACCGCGAATAACCGCCGCGACTAAGACGCCGGCTGCGGCGCTTCCATTTTCTTCTGCTTGATGGCCTTTACCTTGTCCACCAGGTCTTCGGCCGACTTGATATCGGCGTCGTGAGCGGCAGGCGTGGTTTCCATGTCCGCCTTCTGGCGATACAGCAAGTTCAAATAAGCCATCGCGTCGTCGTAATCCTCGCGCAACTGAATGGCTTTCTGCAGGCTGGCGACGCCTTCATCCACCACCGTGCCGTATTTCTGCTGGAACTGCGTAGCCAGCGCGGGAGGCATCGGATCGGTGTCCGAAATGGACTTCCTGGCGGTCTTGTTGTATTCCTCGCGCATCTCCCGGTTGCCGCGGAACGCCAGCGACCAGTCAATCACGCCGACCCAATAGTACGGTTCCGGATCGTCGGGCTTCAGAGAGATGTGTTTCTGGTGGTAGCTCTTCGATTCCTCCATCATCTTGGGATCGAACGGCGGCCCACCGGCCATGTTATAAAGCGTCGAGCCCAGGCCATCGATCGCGGAAAGATTGGAGGGATCGTTCTGTAGAATTTCCTGAAATTCCTGTGCGGCCTGCTGGCCATTGCGCACATTTTCAGGAGAAGGAGCGCCCGGAATATACTGCGCCGAATAAGCGGTAGCCAGATAAAGCCGCGCGTTGGTCAGGCCCGGGTCCAAGTCCTTGGCCGTCTTGAAATCTTCAATGGCCAGATCGGTTTGCCCGGCCTTATAGGCTTGCACGCCCTTGTTGAGCTTGTCGCGCGCGCGCAGTTTGTCGCAACCAGCGCCTGCGCCCAGTGCGGCCACTACCACGGCAAGAAGAATAACTGTGTGAGGCTTCCGCTGCATCCCTTGCTCTCCTTGATGAAACCTGCGCCGAAAACGACAACACCCGCAAGTCCGCGAAGCTTTCGGCGCACGCAACCGCCGATTAGGAACTACTGCCCTGCTTCAATCTTCGCGGTAATCAGGCCGACGTTGTCAATCCCCGCGCCGCGCATGATATCAATGGCGCGAGCCACCTGCGCGAATTCCACCGCGTCGTCGCCCTTCACGAAAGCCACTTTCTCCGCGCGCTGCTTAAAAATGTCTTCCAGCCGCGGTCCCAGTGCGTCCCAGGTGGTATCGTCCTGGTTGATCATGACTTTTCCGTTCGAGGTGACTTGTACGACGATGGTCTTCGCCAGCAGCGTGTCATCCTGTTTCTGGTTCGGAGGAGTCGGCTGCGGCACCAGGGCATCCAGCCCCTGCGGAATCGTGGGCGTGATCACCATGAAAATGATGATCAGCACCAGCAGTACGTCAATTAGAGGCACGATGTTTGGTTCGGACATCGAACCTTTACTTCCACCAACTGCCATTCCCATGGGAAAACTCCTTATATTCTCGTGCTAAACCTCGCGCCCCCCTGCTAACTGCCGGGCGGAGGTGCTGGAGGAGCCGCTGCATTCTTCTGGCGGATCTTTTCCGTGAGCAAGCCGAGATGATCCACGCCGGCTGCGCGGACCTCGTCAACAGCCTTGACCACGTCGCCGTATTTCGCGCGCGAATCCGAGCGCACGAACACGGTCTTGTCCAAGCGGTTGGCGATCAGGTCCTTGATCTTCGTGGTGATGTCGTCGAGCGAGACCTTGGTGCTGCCCAGGAACATATCGCCGCCGCGGGTGACCGCCAGAATGATGGCGTCATCCTTATCGGCATCCTGCAGGTCCCGCGCATTATTCACCTTCGCCATATCCACGGAGACGCCCTTCTGCAACATTGGCGTGACCACCATGAAAATAATCAGCAACACCAGCATGATGTCCGCCATTGGAATCACATTGGGCGCGGCCATCACTGGCGGTGCTTTGGGCTTGTA
>Ga0210401_10001443_pt1 | contig 27621 bp, 18 predicted proteins | sample IncBWH32MmetaG_FD_150866 | JGI IMG/M metagenome (GOLD analysis project Ga0210401, IMG submission 150866) | Forest soil microbial communities from Barre Woods Harvard Forest LTER site, Petersham, Massachusetts, United States - Inc-BW-H-32-M | ecosystem: Environmental > Terrestrial > Soil >...
GTCTGGGCTACGGATTCGTCGTACTATTACCTTTGCGTGAGTCTGAACTCGTGGCGACGCGCAGCCCTAGCCACCTGGTAGGCATTATGCGCATTCACATGATGCATTCGACGCGCTGCGTCCTGTTATTTTCCGTGAGCCTGCCGGCCTATGGGACGACATCCATCCTGTCCATTGATGCCACACAAACGCAGGCTAAGATCACCGTACAAACAGATCAAACCGGATTCTGTACTTACCGTGCATCGCGCGGGGCCGCGTTCAGCACCAATGTGCCTGATCTTGTGGATAACACCAACACGGATGCGCGGACCGGGTCGATCGTGAGTCCCGGCGCGCACGTCTTCATTCTGGGTGCCCACAAAGGCAACGATGCACTCGCCGCGGCGGCCACCTACTGGATTGGAGTGACCTGCGGCGCCGATTCAGAGGTGTCCCGTGCCTTTCAAACCCGGCCCATCCAATGGGGCAACACCGCACCCGACATCTTGCCTTTCAACCCGGCCAAGTTCGGCAACATGGATCAGCCGGTAATCGATTGGAACGGAACCGCACCGGCGACGGCCTTTTGCGATCCACTTTCCCACTCATATTGCGATCCCAATACCGGAGTCGAGTACTGGCCGGTTACTAAGCCAGGCTGGATCGCCCCGACGTATTACCCCGCGCCGGTAGCAGGGGCCTGGGCTGGAACTCCGATTCAGTTAAGCGGAAGCACCTGGTCCAACCCTACGCAGGTGTCGTATCACGCACCGTCACCCACGGTTTTCGCAACAGCCACGGGAGGAACCACCAATAAGCTCTTTGTCCCACTCTCTAGTTTTAATTGTGGCGCCGGCCAAACTCTTTCCGGATTCGCAGGTGTGTGCACCATCGACGATATGAGCTTCACTCTGTGGTGTGGAAATGCAACGACTGGGGGAGTGACCGGCTTCAGTATGCAATTATCGTTCGATGGTGGACAAACGTTGGTTGGAAACGTCACAACCTCTTCCAACTGTCCCACCGGAGCGCCGGCTCAACAGGGAATCTATCCTCAAGCCAATGCGTCGCCGATTTTTGCGGGCTGGGGCATCATTCCCCAGCGCAATCTCATTATTCCGCCTGCGGGGACGGTCAGCGTCTCCGGTACAACCGTGACTCTGAGCACAGCCAGCCCGACTGCGTCCAATTATTTCAATCTCGACTGGAAGACCGGAACACCGATTCTCATCAACGGCAGCTATGCGCATTTGGCAGCGCCGCCTTCTTCATCCACAACGTTGACCACGGTTGAGAATTTAGGAACGCTGGCCAATGTGGCGTACTCCGGTGCAAATGCCGGAGTGGTGATCTGGAAGACGAATTCTTCTTCGGCAAGCGTAGACGTGGCGATCGGCCTGAACTATTCCTTCTCCTCGCCGATCTACCAGGGTTCGAACGGAGACGCGGAGATGCTCAACCAAGCCAGTGTGACGGTTTCCAAAAGCGCTGACGGGGCGACTTGCGGAATTTACACAGTGGGATGCTCCGCAGGCGTGCTTAGCCCGCCGGTGACAGGTTATATCGGAGCGATCTTTGCCTCGGGTGGAGGAAGCTCTATCTTTCTGTGGATTCCCCGCAACTCCGACGGCTCGCCGCGCGGCGAGACGCGGCTGCTCAGCATATTAACCAAGCCAGCCGGAAGCACCCGAGTGAACGGCAATGGCGATACCATCTCGGGGGTGTCGCTGGGTCAGGCTTTTGGAGCTGCCTTCGACGATGTGAACGGGAACGCGCTCTATACTACCGATCAAAACGGAAAGCGGGCCTGGAAGCTGACATACAACGAATCTTACACCGGATGCGCCGGCTATGTGGCTTATCCCGTCTTTTACGGCAATGCTTATTCAGGCTCTACTCCTTCCGATGATTGTTTCCTTTACACCGTCATGACGCCACTGGCCGGAGGCAAAGATATATCAACCCAAGTCAGGGGTACCGCCGGAAATAACGGTGGTTACCAAAGCGGTTTGAATTACCTGAGCCAGACAGTCGGGACCGCTCACACAGGTTTTGATCTGGGGTGGATGACCAATGTGCAGTTGGGAGGGGTATCCGGATCATATCTCATTGCGCAGCTTTCGGCCGCACAGAACCACCTGAGCATTTTGGCGGCTTTCGCCGATGATGGATCTGGCAACGGAACCTATGTACTGAAGGGCGTCTGGAATACATGGGGTAGCGGAGGCATTCGTTGGGGTGGCGCTCACGCCTGCCCTTATTTCCACATGGGAACGTACGAGTTTTGCGTTCTCGATCCGCTGGTCGACACGGGAATCTCGACCCTGGTGTTTCCGAATGCGCATAAGACATTGGTGTCCCAAGTCAACCGCGCGGGCTTCGGTTCGACCCCAGCCTGGGACAGCAATACCAGCCTGTCTGCGAGCACGGACTACTATACCTGCCCTACCGGTCTTGCAGCTCCCTACGCAAGTTTTTCCAGTACTGTGAATTGCGTTCAAATTCGCGTGCACGATCCGTTCTGCCAGTTCACTCCAAATACTACTTATACTTTTCCGGATGGCAAGCATGAAGCGGCCGAATTCCCGTGTATCACTCCCGGCTTCGGAGTTTCCAATGCTTCGTATTCAAAGCTCCAGGACATTCAGGTAGGCGATTACCTGCAAGATTACGTGCACGGCGGAGAAAGGTTTGTAGTTCTGACTGCACCGTCTTACAATGCCTTGAACGACATCACGTTTTGGGTTTTGAGGACGGCCGGTTACAGCTATGTGTACCCGACTTACGGGGCTAACAACCAGGATGAAACCCAGGGGGTTGGACACAGCTCAAGCTGTACGGCTTGCGTCCATTCGAACGGCTGGTTGTTGATGACCATGCCGTATGGCGCCGGCAACTCCTCGGTAATCGATATATCGAATCATTCCAATACCTGGCTCTATGACAATCCATCTCGCGGCGAGGCTCATGCGGTGGGTGGTCCGGGATCTTTGCCAAACACTTACAACTTTTCCATGGCTGCCTGCGGGCCGGGATTTGACATGCTCTGCGGCACTTCTAACCTGAGCCCGGCGGCTAGCGTAAATGTGCCATTCGGCAACAACGCGACCATGGCCCCCTCATTTGCGGGAATTAAACAGCCGGCTATTGGAATACAGAGTTACCAGAACGCCACCTACGGCCAAGGAACTTCGACGTTGCCGTTTTTTGTGGACTTCAAAGCAATCAATCCGTTTTCGCCTGGAGGTCCGGAAGCCAGCAACAGTTTCGGCAGCATGAGCCTGTCTCTGGTGAGTGGAACGGCGCATACTTACCTGGTCGCCGCCGATTGCTGCACTCCCAACCCGGATTACAAGCGCTGGGGGTTGCAAGGCTACGCCGGCCGGTTTTGGTTCAAGGACGTATCCGGTCCGGCCACCTTTGGAAGCGCGGCTGACATGGTGGATCACTCCGTGTGCTGGGCGCGCAACGCGAACGAATGCGTTTTCGGATCGACTGTGGGGCAGTTGTACCTGAGTTCTTCCCAGCACGATATCCAGTCGACTTGTACGTCGGCCAACTATGGAAATGCTGTTCCGTGCTTGAGCAGCTTCGGGCCGATCACCGGCCAAGTCATTCAGTTTCGCAATGACCGTTCGGATTCGGCTGGAACGAGTTACCGGAAATTCGGGTTCGTCCACAGCCATATCGGGCTGCATTATCCATTCAGCAATTGCCGCACGACCCCGGATGCGCAGTTCCTCTTCTGTCCGGCGTATTGGATGGACGGAGTACGGACCGATTGGCTGGCCCTTCGCATCGGCGCGTTTCCCCCGGACGACGCACCCGGCGTAAATAGAACCAACTTCATCCCTATCGGCGTAACCTACCAGGGCGTACCTTTCGCAACCAACCTCCGCGCGCGATTTGGCTACGCCGAGAATGGCGGCGATCTACTGCAGTGCACGCCCTATGGACAGGACTGTTCGACTGAGATTCCCAGCGGTTCGCCCAATGACCCTTTCAGCTTTACCAATGAAGCTGTGACACGCCAGGCTTGCACAAATGGGGCGAGTTGCACGATCACTATCCCGAGTCTGCCAAACCGCATCCTGTACTACGTGGTGGACCGCCTCGACAGCAACGGCAATGTTCTGCAAACCAGTCCGCTGCAGGCCGTTGCGGTGCCTTGAAACGCCGGCCTCAAATTCCAGCTTCCAGGCGCAAGGCGAGCAGCTCCGGCAAACCCGCCTCCAGGATCTTTCTTTGGGCTGAAGCAACATCGTATTCGGCGCGGCAAAGCGTGACTATCCGAACATCCGATTGATAGATAGCGTAGGCGGCGCGCCGGTCGCCATCGCGCGGTTGTCCCACCGAGCCGGGATTAATCAGGTAACTGGCATCCGCTTCCAGATCGAGAACCTCCGCATCTGACTCCAGGTCCACGCCCTTGAGGCGCTTTATGCCATTGCGGTGACACAGAAAGCCACACTGCAAATGGGTATGCCCGAAAAAAGATACTGACGAATCGAGATACGGCGCGACCTGCGCTACATCCTGCTCCGAGACAACGTATTCGTCCTCATCGAGCGGAGAGCCATGGACAATCTGAAAGCCGTTGACCTGCTCGGGACCCTTGGCGAGATCGCGCAGGTATCCGATGTTGTCCGGTTTCATGATCTCCTGGGTCCACAGCGCCGACGCGCGGGCAATCGCGTTGAACCATTCCAGGTCTTCCAGGCCCGCGCAGGCTTTGTCGTGATTTCCGCGCACAATGTAGGTGACGTTATTCCGCACCCATTCGGTGACCGCGTCGGGATTTGCGCCGTAGCCCACCACGTCGCCGCAACACACGATGCGGTCGTATTTGGATTGCGCGCGCGCCAGCACGGCCTGGAGAGCCTCCCAGTTGGCATGGATGTCGCTCAGGATCAGATAGCGCACAGGCGAAGGAGGGAAACTTCAGGAGGCGCGCCCAGGCGCACCGGCACGCCAATGGTTCCGATCCCATTCGATACATAGACCGACGACTTGCCTTCCTGGTAAAGGCCTTGCACATACTTGGTGTAGGAGCGGGCCACGTTCACATGTTCGTGCAAGATCTCGACGTCCACTTGGCCGCCATGGGTATGACCGGCGATCGTCAAATCGTAGCCTTGCGCGGCCGCCACGGGAAATACGTCGGGATTGTGCGAAAGCAGCACATTCAACATCCCCGGCACTATCATCTGTTCGGCGCCCACCAGGTATCTGGAGTGCATCTTCTGATAGTCGACGCCAGCGAAATTGATTTTAGCACCGCCGAATTCAAGTACCTTGGCTTGCCGGCGCAGGAATTCGATTCCGATGCGCCGACCTTGGGCCGCGACATATTTTTCACATCCGGCATAGACCTCGTGATTGCCCAGGCAGCCGAGCACCCCGGAGTCGGCGCGTAGCCGCGCGAGCTGGCGCAAACAGGCATCCACGGGATCGCCCCGGCGGGTAATGAGATCCCCAGTCACGAGCGCCAGATGCGCGCGGGTTTCGTTCGCCATATCTATGGCGCGGGCAAACTCCGCTTCGCTCAAAAAAGGGCTGAGATGGATATCGGTCACCTGAACGATCCGCAGGCCTTCCAGATTTTTAGGCAGATTGGAAATGGGAACCTTGATCTCGCTGACCCGGAACTGGTTGCGCCTCACGATTCCAAACACGGTCCCTGCGACCGGTGTGATACACATGCCCGCGGCGGCGGCTTGGAAGAACGCGCGGCGGGAAGGATGAAAAGCCGGGACTTCACGCCAGGTGAGCAGAGCGAAATAGAGTCCGATCAGGCACATGGTTTCCACCAGCGAAGCGCACTCGAGCCAGGTGGACCACCACACCGGAAAATGCCACTGCACGCGCTGGAATTCCAGAACGTATCCCAGCACCAACAATATGCTGGAGGCCAAGGTCGCCAAAGCTAGCGCGATCCTGCGCTCGGGATAACGCCCCAAGAGCCAACGGACGACCTGGTACTGCATCCCCAGACCTATCAGCAACAAGAACAATCCGGGGAAAAAATGCAGGCGGAAAAGCATTGAGAGGCTAGTACTATTCTATCGGCTTCTCATCAGCCGATATATTAGATGTCGATACTCTATCGGCAATTTCGAAGCTACAATGTAGTCGGAGGCACACCGCATGATTCTCGAAGCGACCCAGTCCGTCGACAATGAAATCAATCCGTGGCTGTCCGCCGCCGCGCGCTTCGATGAAGCTGCCGCGCGGCTGGGCCTGGATGAGGGCCTTTGCAAAGTGCTGCGAACATCGGCATTGGAACTGAAGGTCGCCATCCCGGTGATGCTGGATGACGGTCGCCTAGAGGTTTTCACTGGCTACCGGGTGCAGCACTCCATCGTCCGCGGACCTTCGAAAGGTGGAATTCGCTTCGCGCCGGATGTCACTCTGGATGAAGTCCGGGCTTTGGCGGCCTGGATGACCTGGAAGTGTTCGGTGGTAAACATTCCATTTGGCGGCGGCAAAGGCGGAGTTATTTGCGATCCCGACGTCCTTTCCCCTGGCGAACTGGAACGCATTACGCGGCGCTATACCGCCGAGATCATGGACATCATCGGTCCGGAACGCGATGTCCCGGCTCCGGACGTTAACACCAACCCGCAGACTATGGCGTGGATCATGGATACTTACTCGATGCACAAGCGCCAGACGTGCACCGCGGTCGTTACGGGCAAGCCTCTCGATCTGGGCGGATCGCGCGGACGCACGGAAGCCACCGGGCGCGGCTGCATGATCGTCACCATTCAGGCCCTGCGCCGCTTCGGTCTCGATCCTGCTCATACCCGCGTAATCGTGCAGGGCTTCGGCAACGTAGGCGGCATGGCGGCCAAGCTGATGGCGCGAGCCGGATTCAAGATCATCTGTGTCATCGAATACGATGGCGCAGTCTACAACGCGCACGGCCTCAACATCGAAGCCTTGATGAAGCACCGTCATGATACGGGTTCCATCACCGGTTTTTCGGAAGCCGAAGACGTTGACCGGGAGGAGGCGCTTTATATGGATTGCGAAGTGCTGCTGCCCGCCGCCAGGGAGAACGTCATCACCTCCGCCAACGCCGATCGGCTGAAAGCCAAGATCATTTGCGAAGGCGCCAACGGTCCCACCACTTCAGAAGCCGACGCGATTTTAGCCGACAAGAAAATCTTCGTGATCCCGGACATTCTCGCCAACGCCGGCGGCGTCACCGTCTCCTATTTCGAATGGGTGCAGGACCGGCAGGGATATTTCTGGAACGAGCAACTGGTCAACGGCCGCCTGGAAGAAATCATGGTGAACAGCTTCCGGGACGTGGTCGGCTATGCAGACAAGCACAGTGTGCACAACCGGCTGGCTGCGTACATGCTGGCCATCGACCGCGTCGCTTTCGCGCTCCAGACCCGCGGCATCTATGCCTGATGGCAGCGAGGATCCTTCTCAAGCCACCTCCCCCTCCACGCCGCTGATGCGGCAGTATCACGCGGTCAAACAGCAGGTTCCTAATGTCCTGCTGATGTTCCGCCTGGGCGATTTTTACGAATTATTCTACGAAGACGCCATCACCGCGGCGCGCGAGCTCGAAATCACCCTGACTGCGCGCAACAAGGAAAAGGGCCAGCCGATTCCGATGTGCGGAGTTCCCTACCACGCCGCCGAAGGCTATCTCTCGCGGCTGATCCAAAAAGGCTACCGTGTCGCCATCTGCGATCAGATGGAAGAGGCCGGGCTCGGCAAAAAGCTGGTGAAGCGCGAGGTGACGCGCGTGGTCACGCCGGGTACGGCTACCGAAGCATCGCTGCTGCGGTCGCACGAAAATAATTACCTGGCCTCGGTTTTTCGTAACGGGTCGCGGGCCGGGTTGGCGCACGCCGATATCACCACCGGGGAATTCCGCGCCACCGAGATCGACGCCGCCGACGTGAATGCGACGCTCGAGAATCTGAACGTCCGCGAGGTGCTGGCGCCGGAGTCTGTCACCGGTGTGCCCGGGGTCCGCACGGTCATAGACGATTGGGTTTTCGGATTGGATCACTCCGATCGCGCGTTGCGAGACCACTTCCGTTTGCTGGCGCTGGATGGATGCGGCTTGAGCGATAGGCCGCTGGCCGTTTCCGCCGCCGGCGCGATCCTGCATTACCTGCGCGAGACGCAGAAATCGGCGCTCGATCACCTGGATCGCCCGACTTACTACGACCGCAGCGACTCTATGATTCTGGACGCGGTGACGGTACGCAATCTCGAATTGCTGGAGCCGTTGTTCGCGGGGGAGAGCAAGGAATCGACTTTGATCCACGTGCTGGATCAAACCTGCACAGGGATGGGCGGCCGGCTGTTGCGCAACCGGCTGCTGCGGCCGTGCCTGCAGCTCCCCGAGATCGAGGCGCGCCTGGATGCCGTTCAGGAAACATTACAGGCGACCATTGCGCGCTCGGAGATCCGCAAGCTGCTGGCTCAAGTGCTCGATCTCGAACGATTGCTGGCCAAGCTTACGCTAGGAACCGCCGGTCCGCGGGAGCTGCTGGCGCTCGGCCGGTCGCTGGCACTCGTGCCCCGGATCAAAGAGCACATTGCTGTGTTTGAAAAAGCCCGGCTGCGCGAGATTTCGGGGCGGCTCGACGAGATTCCGGAACTACGCGACCGGATACTGACTGCGATTGCCGAAGAGCCTCCCGCAAACCTCGCCGACGGCGGCACGATTCGTCCCGGCTATCACGCCGAACTCGACGAGCTGCGCGATATCAGCCGCAACAGCCGCCAGTACATTGCGCAGATTGAGGCGCGGGAGCGGGGCCGCAGTGGAATCCAGTCACTGAAAGTTAGGTTCAACAACGTCTTTGGCTATTACATCGAGATCACCAAGTCGAACCTGCATCTGGCGCCTTCCGATTACGAGCGCAAGCAGACGTTGGTGAATGCCGAGCGCTTCACTACGCCGGAGCTGAAGGATCTGGAAAGCAAGATCCTGGACGCGGAAGAGAAAATGCTGGCGCTGGAGCGCGAGATCTTCCAGGAGCTGCGTCAGTTTTCGGCGGGGCACGCTACGCGCATCCGGCAGACGGCGGCGGCAGTCGCGGAGCTGGATGTCACGTGCGCGCTGGCGCAGGTCGCGGCCGAGAACCGCTATACCCGGCCCAGCTTTACCGATTCCGGTGAGATTCGAATTGTTGCGGGGCGGCATCCGGTAATCGAAAAGCTGGCGGAAAAGGAAGCGGCGCGTTTCATCCCGAATGATCTGTACTTCGATACCGAGTCGCAATTTATCGCGGTGATCACCGGTCCGAACATGGGCGGCAAGTCGACTTATCTTCGGCAAGCGGCGGCGATTGTGATTCTGGCGCAGATGGGTTCGTTCGTGCCGGCCGACTCCGCGGCGTTATCAATCGTGGATCGTGTTTTCACGCGTATCGGCGCTGCCGATAACCTGGCGCGCGGGCGATCGACGTTCATGGTCGAGATGACCGAGACGGCGGTGATTTTGAATACGGCGACCTCGCGCAGCTTAGTGGTGCTGGACGAAATCGGCCGCGGCACAGCGACCTATGATGGCTTGGCACTCGCCTGGGCGGTGATCGAGCACATCCACCAGCGCATCCATGCCCGGACACTTTTTGCGACGCACTATCATGAACTGACGGAGCTCGCCGACCAAATGCCCGGGATCCGCAACCTGCATGTGTCGGTGAAGGAGGCCGGCGACCAGGTGATCTTTCTGCGCAAGGTGGAACCCGGCCGCGCGGATCGCAGCTATGGCATCGAAGTAGCGAGGCTGGCGGGATTGCCGGTTTCGGTGATCGAACGGGCGCGGGAGATTCTGGCGCTACACGAGCGATCGGAGCAGGCGGTGACGGAAGAGCTGGCGCCGCGCGGAGCGCCCCTGCAGATTCAAATGTTCGAACCGATGAATTATCAAATGGCCGAGCGGATTCGAAGTCTGAAGATTGACGAGCTGCGGCCGATCGAGGCATTGCAGTTACTCAATGAGCTTCAGAAGGAGCTGAAGCGTGATGCTTAGCGCACGCACTCTTGCGTGCCGTGTGCGCAATCTTGCCCAGGCCCATAAAATGCGTTCACACGAGTGTGCACGCGGCACGCACGAGTGCGTGCGCCACAATACGCCGCAGAGCGTGCGCCACGACGCATGAGAGTCGCGGGGATGATCAGCGGGACGTCGGTGGATGGCATCGACGTCGCGGTAGTGGACATCGACGAGGGCTTGAGAGTCGTCGCCACCAAGACGGTTCCGTATCCGCCGGAAGTTCGCGAAGCCATCCTTTCGGTTTCAGATGCCGCAAATATCGCGCGGCTGAACTTCTTGCTCGGCGAGCTTTTTGCCGAGGCATTGCAAGAAACCGGCGTGCCGCTTCAGACCATCGAACTGATCGGATCGCACGGACAGACGATTTTCCACGAAGGCCAGACGGTGGAGTTTTTGGGCCGCAAGATCGCCAGCACCATGCAGATTGGCGAGGCGGCTGTGATCGCCGCCCGCACCGGAGTCCAAACCATCGCCGATTTTCGGCCGAGTGACATGGCCGCCGGCGGAAACGGCGCGCCGCTGGTTCCCTTTCTCGACTATCAGCTTTTCCGGCATCCTGAGCGCGCCCGTATCGCTTTGAACATCGGCGGCATCGCTAACATTACGGTAATTCCGGCCAACGCGCAGCCTGAAGATGTTATCGCCTTCGATACCGGGCCGGGCAACATGGTGATGGACGCTTTGGCGCCGCCTTTCGATAGCGATGGCAAAGGCGCGCGTGCCGGACGCGTTAACGAAGGTCTCTTAGGCGAACTTTTGGCCGACCCGTATTACCATCTCGCACCTCCGAAATCCTGCGGACGGGAGCAATACGGCGAGGAGTTCATACAAAAGACCGGCATCGATCTGGCGACCGCGGCGGAGCTGACCGTCCGTACTATCGCGCTGGCAATCGCCCGATATCCGGACGTCATCGAAGTGATAGTCTCCGGCGGAGGGGCGCATAATCGATATATGATGGAGCGGCTGCAAGCGTCGATACGGCCCCGAGTGACGACTACGGCCGAGTTTGGGATCGATGTCGACGGTAAAGAAGCGATCCTCTTCGCCGTGCTAGCGTATCAGACGTATCACCGGAGGCCGGGCAATATTCCCTCGGCTACAGGGGCACGGAGGCCAGTGATACTGGGAAAGGTTTCGCAGCCATAAAGAGGCAAGCATGAAGCTAACACGAAGGACATTGCTTATGGGAACAGGCGCGGGTTTGGCCTTGCGCGCGGCCGGCGGCGGCGGACTCACTCGCTATGTTGCGGAGTTCGTGGTTCGAACGAAACTATCCGACATCCCACCGGACGTCATCGAGCTTGGAAAGAAATCGATGTTGGATGGGCTGGGGCTCGCGCTGGCGGGCTCCGTTTCCCAGTTGGGCAAGATCACCAGCGGATATGTGCAATCGCTGGGCGAAGCGCGCAACGACGCCACCATTATCGGACTGTCCCGGAAGTCGCCCGCTCGTTTCGCCGCTTTTGTAAACGGGATCGGGATTCATGCCGACGATTACGACGACACGCAGCTCGCCGTCGCACCCGATCGCGTTTATGGATTGTTGACCCATCCGACCGCGCCTTGTCTTCCGGCGGCGCTGGCAGTTGCCGAAACGCGTGGCTTGAGCGGCCGGGATCTGATACTGGCTTATCACGTGGGCGTGGAGGTGGAGTGCAAAATAGCCGAAGCCATCGCGCCCCGGCACTATGAAGACGGATTCCACAGCACCGGGACGTGCGGACCTTTCGCCTCGGCCGCGGCTGTCGCGAAACTGTACGGCTTCGATAGCGAGCGCTGCGCACGCGCATTTGGAATTGCCGCCAGCGAAGGCGGCGGGTTGCGCGAAAATTTCGGAACGATGACCAAGCCGTTTCACGCCGGGCGAGCGGCTGAATCGGGAATCGTCGCAGCGGACCTGGCAGCGCTCAACTGGACCGCCAGCGACGAGATTCTCGAAGCTCCGCGCGGCTTTTTCCATGCGGCCGGCGGCGGCTACGATCCCGCGGCGATCGAAAATAAGCTCGGCAAACCATGGACCTTCGCGTCGCCCGGCATCTCCATCAAGCCGTTCCCATCCGGATCGCTCACGCATCCGGGCATGACCGAAATGCTGCGGCTGATCAAGCAAAACAACATCCGCGCGAATCAGGTGGAAGCCGTTTCGGTCGGCACTAACAAGAACATGCCCAACGCGCTGATCCATCACCATCCCACCGATGCGCTGCAGGGCAAATTCAGCATGGAGTTTTGCATGGCCGCGCTGTTGCTCTATGGCAAAGCGGGCCTGACCGAATTCACCGACGAGGTGGTGCGGCGCAAGGAAGTGCAGGATATGATCCAGCGCATCCACTTTGGCGTAAATCAAGAGGCCGAGGCCGCCGGCTACAACAAGATGACCACCATCATCGACATCAAGCTGCAGGACGGCAAGACAATTTCAGGCCGCGCGGATTTCGGAAAAGGCAGTCCCGTCGATCCGATGAGCTTCGACGATGTCGCGGCCAAGTTTCAGGATTGCGCTTCCTTCGCGAAGTGGCCCAAGCAGAAGGCCGAGCGGGTGGTGGATATGATACGAAAGCTCGAAACCATCGGAAATGTTCGGGATCTGACGGCGCTGGTTTAGGGAACAAATCGGGTGCTGGCTGCGTTGTTATTAAGCGAGGGGAAATTTCATGTTCTGTACCAAGTGTGGAGTCGAACAACGAGACCAGGACAAATTTTGCTGTGAATGCGGAGCTTCGACGGGCCGAGGAGTACCACCGCCAATTCAAAGGACCGACCGGCTGACCCGACTAACCCGGGAGGGCAAGGTAGCCGGGGTGTGCGCCGGATTCGCGAAGTACTTCGGACTGGACGTGACATTAGTTCGGATCGTCTGGCTGATTTTGATGGTCTGGCCGCTGCCGTTGTTTGGCGTGATTGCGTATATCGTGGCTTGGATCGTGATGCCGAAGGAACCGGAGCCGGTGGCTAGCACTAGCCTGCAAACAGTGAAGTCTTAGAAGAATGGCAGGTCGGAGACCTGCCCCACTAGCTCGCGAATATACACCGGCAGCGCCCGCCGGATCAAAGCGCGCTTGAATTGATCGTGAGGCAGCGATCCGGTGGCGTAGCGAGCCAGAAGGTCCGCGAGAATCGGATTACGGCCGGCGGCTCTCACAATGCGATCGATACGCTTGGAATCCGAGAGCAGCAGCTTCTGAAACCGGACGCTCTTTTCGAGTTCTACTCCCACTTCCTGCTTCCACGATTGTTGATAGTGCGCCAGTGCCCGGCTCGTGAAATCATTGGCCTTCACGGCGGCGATGGCTGTTTGAGCGGCGTGCTCACCGCTCACCATGGCATAGTAAATCCCTTCGGCAGTCAAGGCGTTCACGAACCCGCCGGCATCGCCGCTTATAAGCATCCGATCGCTATAGGTTCGCGCCAGCGGACCGGAAATCGGCAACGGGAACGCCCGGAAGTTGGCGCGGTTCGATCGGCCGTGCACCAGTTGTTTCGAGGCTAAGCCTTCAATGAAGCTGCTGTGGTGGGCGTAGTGCTCGCCACGCAGTTTTGAGAGGTAGTAGTCCAGCTTGAACCCGACGCCCAGATTGACGTGGCTGGTTTTGGGGAAGACATATCCATAGCCATAATGGCTGCGAATCCGATAGTAGATATACATGCGGTCGCGGTCCGGCAGGTTGAGTTCCTCATAGGGTGTCTCTTCCATCATGTCGATGGCGTATTCGGCCTGGACGCTTCCGGTGCGCAGGCCAGACGCGCGAGCAACGATGCTATTCGCGCCATCACAACCGAGAACCAGCTTGCACTCGTACTCCTTGGTTTCGCCGCCCAGGTCCGCCGTGACGATCGCTCCGTCAGGATGCGTCTCCACTTTCCGCACCAAAGCCGGCGCCCGAAACTCCACGTGTTTTCGCGCTTCGGAGAGCAACAAATTATCGAACTCACAGCGGCGGATCATCAGGTACAGCGGCGTGCCTGACCGGTAGTCGACCGCGAAGCCGCCGGGCGATTCGAGGTATACCTTGTTCACCCAATTCACCGGGATGTTCGCTAGCGCCGATTCCAGATAGGGGAAGCGCTGGATTACACGCGCGCTGATGCCCCCGCCGCAGGGCTTGTCACGCGGAAATGCGCTCTTGTCCAGAAGTAGGGTTGGAATGCCGGCTTCGCCAAGGTGTTTCGCGGTGGTGGAACCGGCGGGGCCGGCGCCTATGACGATGACATCGAAGGTCAAAATCTACGCCGGGAAGAATTGGCGCAGCGTTCCGAAAAATGACTGGATGAACTCGATGCCGGTCTCGGTCGCAGCTTCCTGCTGCCCTTTTACGATGGGCACCACTACTCTCACCAGCGACGTGTCGGTGCGGTTATAGCGCAGCGCGTCCAAGGCCACAAAGGCGGCCGCTTTATACTCGCTCGCCACCACGCGATCCCGGGATTGATACCAGTACAGAACTACCGACCGGTCTTCGCCCTTCGAAACAATGTAGCGGTTGACCTGGATGGGGTCAGCGCGCCCAGCAACGTTGACAGGAATCATGTCGGAAACGGTCCAAACCCAGCCCGATCCAGGCAGGCAGTTCTTTGGAGAATGCGGTGTCTGCCCGGCCCGCTGCGATTTGAAGAACGCCACAAACAAATTGGCGTATTTCGTGGGCGACGCCGAGTAGTCGCGCGTAATGTAATCGTCAGCGCGAAGAACCTCTTTCACTTCTTGCTCCATCACACCCTGCTGGACCATGCGCCAATCGCCGACCTGGGTGGGGAACCCGTCCAAAGGCTTGTACTTGGGGGGCGTTTCACCGCGCGAGAATCCGTAGAACAGGGAACCTTGCACCACTAGAAATGCTGTGAGAAGGAACGCGGCACGGCTTTTCAGGAAACTAAACTGTGACATGTTGCGCAGGCGCCCCCGGATTGGGCCGATGAATGGCCGAATAGATACGATTTATCAGTTGATGTAATGCGACCAGAAGAACTAAGGCTACGATGAACAGCACCCAGCCTTCCAAGGTATGGAAAAAGCCCTGGGCCAGGTCCGGCCGGTATTCGCTGATTAAACCCGTGAGTGTGACGCGGCTGGCGTTGGCGGCGATGGCGATTGGAATCGTGGCAGCCAGCAATACCCACCGCATCCAGACTTTGTGATCGAAAAAGTAGGCGTAGATCAACGACAAGAATGACAGCGAGAGCAGCGAGCGAATGCCACTACAGGCTTCCACCACCGAAAGCCGCTGGCCGTTGGCCAACTCGAGCACGTTTCCGTCGCGCAACACGGGCGTCCCGATAAAATTCAAAACCGTCTCGGCGACGCTGGAGGCGAATAACTGCAGAGGCAACGTGATCCGGGCGTAAATGATGGCTGGGATGGGAAACATGAATACCAGCAGGAATAGCGGGAAGGCCAGAATCTTCAGCGCCCGCGTGCCACCCAGGAAAAGCACGGCACCTACGAGAGAAATGAGAAAAGCGGTCCGCGCGATGAAGATCTGCGCGCCCAGGGTCCCCAGCATCATCTGGATGGCGCCGAAAACTACCAGCGCAAGTCCCCAGTAGTTTGGGACGGGCTTTAAGGAAACGAGTTCGTCGCGACGCTTCCATGCAATGAAGCCCGCCACGGCGGGGACAAAGAAACCGTGCCCCATATCCTCATCGGTGGCCCATTGATGTACCAGGCCATAGAGCACCGGCGCGTAGCAGGCAATCAACAAGATGCCAAACCACAGCATTGCCGTCCAGGGCAACTGTGTTTTTTCGACCGGCGCCGCGTTCGTTCCGCTTACGCTCTCCGCGTAGGTTCCCATGTGTTTAAGCATCGGTCTCGGCGCGACACAACTTCACTATTCTGACAGCGCGTTGACCGAAGGGACTAAAATAGGCTTGTGGCCGTACTGCGAATCCTCGTCCTATTGATTGTAACATCGAATCTTTTCGCTCAAACCGCCATATTCCCCCTTTCCGAGGTACGTACCGGCCAGCATGGTATTGGAAAGACAGTGTTTTCCGGCAATAAGATCGAAGAGTTCCAGGTGGAGATCCTCGGAGTACTGGAGAATTTGGGCCCCCGGCAATCCATCATCCTGGCGCGGCTTTCGGGTGGACCACTCCAAAATACGGGCGTAATGCAGGGCATGAGTGGCAGCCCGGTCTATATTAATGGCCGGCTGGTGGGAGCGGTCGCGCTGGCGTTCAACTTCGCGAAAGAACCGATTGCAGGCATCCGGCCTATCGAGGAAATGCTGGCCGTCAGCGGACCGGCCGCGTCGAAAACCGCTCCAGAATCTCGCGCGGCGCGCCGAGACATTCCGCTGAGCGCGGTTCCGCTGAGTGCAGCCCTGGCAGGTTCCGAGAACCCATCCGCAAGTCTCATGGAAATCGCCACTCCGGTATCTTTCAGCGGATTCACTTCCGGCACCCTGGATCGCTTTGCGCCCGAGCTAAAGAAGCTGGGCATGGAACCGCGCCAGGGCATTTCGAGCGGTGGGCCGCTGCCATCGAAGCTCGGGAATCCGACTCAGCTTCGGCCTGGCGACATGATCTCGGTGGACCTTCTCTCGGGCGACCTGACCATCGGAGCCGAGGGTACGGTAACCGAAGTGGACGGCAAGCGCATCTATGCTTTTGGGCACAGGTTTATGTCGGTCGGCGAGACCGAGCTTCCTTTCGCGCGCGCGGAAGTGCTGACATTGCTCCCTAATCTCGCCGCTTCGTTCAAGATCTCCTCAGCGCGCGAGTGGATGGGAACCATCACGCAGGACCGCAGCACCAGCATCTACGGCGAACTGGGCCGGAAGGCTGAAACCGTGCCGGTGGCGATTACCGTGAAGGACGGGCGCCGCGCTCCGCTCGCCTATCACATGCAGTTGGTCAACGATCGCGTGTTGTCGCCGTTCATTCTGCAAATGGCGGTGTATTCCGCCATCGATGCGACCGAGCGGACGCTGGGGCTGGCCAGTTACTCGCTGCGCGGGGCGATCGAGTTCCAGCGCGGGGTCCAGCCACTGAAGCTCGACAACACCTATTCGGGCGACTTCAACGTGCCGATCCAAGCCTCTTCGGGGGTCAGCTCGCCGCTGGCCTATCTGATGGCGGCCGGTTTCGATACTCTTAAGGTCAAGAATATTACGCTCGAGATCGAAGCGTCGGAGCGAAAACGATTGCTGCAAATCGACCAGGTTACGGCTTCCCCCAAAGAAGTTCACGCCGGACAGCCGGTGGATCTGACCGTTACGTTCACGGGAGAAAACGGGGTCGAAATGCAAAAGAGCCTGCGCTACACCGTGCCCGTCGGCGCGCCTTATGGCACCCTGAATTTCACCGTTTCTGATGCTACGTCTACCAATCTGCTCGACTATCAGCAATTGGCGGGGAGCGCGCCCAAATCGCCTACGCAGCTGGTCTCGTTCTTGAACAACCTGCGGCCCAACACGAACGCCTACGTGCGGGTGTGGCGCACCGATCCAGCGTTTCAAGTGCAAGGCCAGGACCTGCCCGACCCGCCGGCGTCGGTCGGCTTGATTCTCAACAAGGCCCAGGCGGCGCAGGGACTGTGGTTCCCGCATGGGTCCAAAATCGATGAGCTGCGGATCGAAACCGGCAATACGGTGGTTACAGGATCTAAGACTGTCCCGGTGGACGTGAAGGAATGAAGATCGTATTACCGGCCTTACTGCTCGGCTACCTGGCCACTGGCTCGGTCTGGGCCGCCACCAGCACCACCTGGGAGATGAACACCTATCAGGATTTTCTGAAGGGCCGATTCACCGGCGTCTCTCTGGACCAAAATGGAAAGCTGACGCTGGCACCTAAGCTCGAAACCGTTTTCTCCTCCGGCCAGCCGGTCATCTGGAGCGTCGCGCCGGCTCCCGACGGTTCCTTTTACGCGGGTACCGGACATCGCGGCCGCGTGTACCGCGTCAGTTCTTCGGGTACCGGCACGCTGGTGTGGACGGCTGACGAGCCGGAGGTTTTCGCTGTCGCAGTCGACTCGGCGGGCGTCGTCTACGCAGCCACATCGCCCGACGGGAAGGTGTACCGCATCGATAAGGGCAAGGCAACGGAGTTGTTCGCGCCCAAGACCAAGTACATCTGGGCGCTGGCGTTTTCGCCAGACGGAAGCCTGTTTGTCGGCACCGGAGATCCGGGCAACGTATATCGCGTGGACAAGTCCGGAAAATCCGAGCTTTATTACGAAACCGGACAATCGCACGTAACCGCGCTGGCCTGCGATACTCGCGGAAATGTGCTGGCTGGTTCTGAACCCAACGGCATTCTCTACCGGATCAGCGGCAAGGAGAAGGCGTTCGTCCTATACGACGCTAGTTTGCCGGAGATTCGGGCCATCGTTCCGATGCCGGACGGCACGGTCTATGCAGCCGCGCTGGGCGGCTCGATTGCCAACCGCGCTGGACCGCTCACGCCTGCGCTGAGCAGTCCGATGAGCGTCACGGTAACGGCGCCGGCGACCTCCATCACGGTCACCGACTCATCGGTGCAGGCTGGCCCGGATGTCAAGCCGAAAGCCGACGCCGCCAGGGCCCAAACTCAGCCAGTCCAGACGGTGAGCGCCACCACGACTCCGCTCACGGAAATTCCTGGCGTTGAGAAATCGGCGGTGTACAAGATTAATCCGGACGCGACGGTCGAGACGTTGTGGAGTTCCAAGGACGAAAACGTCTACAGCATGTTAGTGGAGCCGGCCGGCTCTATCGTATTCGCTACCGACGCGCAGGGCCGCGTTTACCGCCTGACTTCCGATCGCAAGGCCGCGCTGCTGGTGGAGACTAACGAAGGCGAAGCGACGCGTCTGGTGGAAGCCCCCAGCGGTTTACTCGCCGCCACGGGCGACATGGGCAAGCTTTTCAGACTTTCCGGAGGCGAGGGTGCCAGCGGAACCTACGAAGCCCCGGTGCATGACTCCGGCACTGTGGCTCGCTGGGGACGCATTAGCTGGCGCAGCCAAGGTGGAAAGGTGAGTTTTTTCACACGCTCTGGAAATTCCGCGCGGCCCGACAAAACGTGGAGCGATTGGTCGGAGCCGCTTTCGGATCCTCAGAATTCGATCATTCGCAGTCCCAATGCGCGCTATATCCAGTGGCGCGCGGAGCTGACCGGACCGGGAGCGGTGGTTGAGAACGTGAGCCTGGCATATCTTCCGCAAAACAATCCACCGCAGGTTCGCAGCATTAACGTAACCACGCAAGGGGCGGCTGTGACGAGCTCACAGAAGACGCCTGTGGCCAGCTCGACCACCGCGGCCTATAGCATCACTGTGACGGACACGGGGGAATCATCGGTCGCAGCCGGAACTCCTACGCAGACGTTGACACACGGAAGCGGGTCGCAGATCCAGGTGACTTGGCAGGCTGACGACCCGGATGGCGATCGTCTGGTCTATTCGCTGTCTTTCCGCGGCGAGGACGAGAAGGAATGGAAACTGCTGCGAGCGAATATGTCCGAGAACTCGATGCTGCTGGATGGCGACATCCTGGCCGACGGGCGCTATTATTTCCGCGTGGTAGCCTCTGACCGGCCGTCGAATGCCTCTAACGTCGCTCGCGAAGACGCCCTGGTCAGCTCGCCGGTGCTAATCGACAACACGCCGCCGGTTGTGACGTTGGGACCGCCCCGCCGCACGGACGATCGTTTGGAAGTGGACGTGGACGTAGTTGACCAGACGTCGCCGTTGCGCCGCTGCGAATATGCGCTGGATGCGGGGCCCTGGATTCCGGTGGAGGCGGTTGATGGCGTGACCGATTCGCCTCGCGAGCAGTACCATATCGCGATCGACAAGCTTCGCCCCGGCGAGCATTTGTTGGTGGTTCGGGCTTACGATACCGCGAACAATGCCGGATTAGCGAAGGTGGTGGTCCGGTAGGCGTCGGCACGAGTGCCGATGCGGCACACAAAGTGTGTGCGCTACGGTACGATGACTAGTTCATGCCGATCTACCAGGTCATCGTTCTCGCCATCGTCCAGGCGCTAACGGAATTCCTGCCCATCAGCAGTACCGCCCACCTGGTCCTGGTTCCATGGCTTTTCGGCTGGAAAGACCCGGGGCTCACTTTCGACGTCGCCCTGCACGCCGGCACGCTGGTCGCGATCCTGCTGTATTTCTTTCGCGACTGGGTGCAAATCATCGGCCAGGGTCTGGGCCTGAACATCGGCAGCGATCCGCAGCTCAAGCAAAATCGCAATCTGCTCTGGCTGCTGGCCGCCGCCTCCATCCCCATCGGCATCATCGGCTACCTGTTCGACAAGCAGGCGGACACGGTCTGGCGCACGCCGTACGTGATCGGCACGATGATGATCGTGATCGGCGTGCTCATCTGGATCGCAGAGCGCCGGCGCGTGGGTGACAAGTCCCTGGATAAAATCAGTTGGGGCGATGGGCTGGCGATCGGCACGGCACAGGCACTGTCGGTGGTTCCGGGCACGTCGCGCAGCGGCATCACGATCACCACTGGCCTGTTCCGCGGCCTGAACCGCGAGACTGCCGCTCGCTTTTCGTTCCTGCTGTCGACGCCCGCCATCGCCGCCGCCGTCGCCAAAAAGCTCTGGGACATCCATAAAGAAGGCGGCATGCCCGCCGATATGCGCGTCCCTTTCGCGCTCGGCGCGGCAGTCAGCGGCGTCCTGGGAGCGGTCGTGATCGCCTACTTTCTCCGCTACCTCCGCCACCGCAGCCTGATGCCCTTCGTTTACTACCGCATCATTTTTGGCATAATAGTAATCGCTCTCGCTGCATTTTTCCGCTTTACCGCGGGATGAATATTCTCGGACCGACGCGCTTCCATAGGTTGAACGAAGCCGGGGGATTAGTGTTCCTGTTCGCGGGACTCTTCTTCATCCTCAGCCTGATCTCATTTCATCCACAAGATCCCTCCTGGAACACGGCCTCGGGCGTAGTGCGCGCCCACAACCTGACCGGATTCGCCGGTTCGTACACCTCCGACCTTTGCTTCCAGTTGCTGGGACTCGGCGCCTTTGGAATTCCCGCGCTGCTTTGGCTGGTGGCCTGGAAATGGGTCCGTTCGCAGGCGATCCAGGCGCCCGGGGTGAAGATATTCGGATCTCTGTTGCTCTTCCTAAGCGTCTGCACGGCTCTCTCGATCGGGCCGGAATGGCGGCCGTGGGGAGGCGCGTTTTCGGCCGGCGGCATTCTAGGCGTTCTAATCGCCGATTCCTTGATGTCGTCGCTCAACCTCACCGGCGCAGTGCTGCTGACTTCGGTTTGCCTTATCGTTTCCATCTATCTCATCTCCACCTTCTCGATGGTGACAGCCGCGCAGCGTTTCTCTGGGCCGCTGGCCTTCGTGCGAACTATCTACGCGCGCTTCGACAATTGGCGCGCCCGGCGGCGGCAACTCGCGATGGAAAAGTCCGAACTTCGCGCAGCGGAGAGAGCTGAGTTACGCGCCGAAAAAGAGGCCGCTCGAGCCGCAAAGAAAGCAGACCGCCCTTTACCGCCGCCGATTGTGGAGCAGCACGAGGTGCGGCGCCCAGCAGAGCCGGTAACCGCAGAACCCGCTCCAGCCGAGGAGCCGGAAATTCCGATTCGAAGTTTGGAATATCTTCCGCCACCTCCCCCGCCGCCGCTTCCGGTTCCTCCGCCGGTCGAGACGTCCGAGCCTGCTCCCGTCAAAATGTCTGCCAAGCGTCTTGCGGCGATTCCCGAAGTTACCGAGCATCCGGAATACCAGCTGCCCGCGACAGATCTGCTCAATGAAGTCCCCGGACGCAATTCGCACGATTCGCTGGAGCTCAAGGAGATCGCGGGGCGCGTCAAGTCCAAATTCGAAGAGTTCAATGTGCACGGCGGTGTGGTGCAGATCAACCCCGGGCCGGTGGTCACCACCTTCGAATTCAAACCGGAAGCCGGCATCAAGTACAGCCGCATCACCACGCTCACCGAAGATCTGTGCCTGGGCCTGCAGGCCGAATCGATTTTGATCGAGCGCATTCCCGGCAAGCCGACGGTGGGGATCGAAGTCCCCAATAGCCGCCGGGAGCTGATCAGCCTGCGCCAGATCCTGGAGTCCGACGAATTTAGCGGCTCGAATTCACGGCTGACCATCTGCCTCGGCAAGGACATTAACGGCCGCATCAAAGTTGCCGCGCTGGAATCGATGCCGCACCTTTTGATCGCCGGTTCCACCGGCGCCGGCAAGAGCGTGATGCTCAACTCGATGATCATGTCGATCCTGTACAAGGCGACGCCCGACGAAGTGCGGATGATCCTGGTGGATCCCAAGCGGCTCGAGATGGGCCTTTACGAAGGCATTCCACATTTGCTCACGCCGGTGATCACCGACGCCAAGAAGGCCACCAACGCATTGCGCAATGCTGTCCTCGAGATGGAGCGGCGCTTGAAGCTGCTGGCCGGGCGAGGTGTGCGCAATATCGATCAATACAATCGCAAAGTGCGCCAGCTCTTGAACGAGCCGCGCAGCCTGTTCGACGACGACGCGACGCCGGAAGAAGATCTGAAGCCGCTGCCTTATATTCTGATCGTGATCGATGAGCTGGCCGATCTCATGATGGTGGAGCGGGCCAATGTGGAGGAGTGCGTGACGCGGCTGGCGCAGATGGCCCGCGCGGTCGGCATGCATCTGGTGCTGGCAACGCAGCGGCCCAGCGTGGACGTGATCACGGGCTTGATCAAGGCGAATTTCCCGTCGCGCATCAGTTTCCGCGTCGCCACGCGGGTCGATTCGCGCACCGTGCTCGACGTCATGGGCGCCGAGCATCTATTGGGCAAAGGCGACATGCTGTTCCTGCCGCCGGGATCGTCGAGGCTGATCCGCGTCCATGGCGCGTTCGTTACCGAAGCCGAGATCAATCGCGTGGTCGAATTCTGGAAAGTGCAGGCGCGTCCGGATTACGATCAGACCTTCCTGCTCGCGCCGCCTCCGGATGAGGGCGAAGATGGCGAGGGCGCCGAGTTTGAGGGCAGCGAAGATCCTGCCTACGCGGATGCGGTGCGGGTGGTGCTGGAAATGGGCAAGGCATCCACATCGACGCTGCAGCGGCGGTTGCGTTTAGGCTACGGCCGCGCCGCGCGGATTCTCGACATGATGCAGCATGAAGGCATCATCGGCCCGCCGGATGGGAGCAAGCCGCGCGAGGTTTTGAAGCGGCCGGATTGGTTGGAAGAGGTGGAGAACCAGCTGCGGTGATAGCGACTTTCAGTCACTCGCCCGTTTTCGACGGCAGTCATCTTCTTTCGCGAGGCTTTTGAAGAAGACGCAGCGCCCGCTCGTTCTTACCGTGAACGGAAAGCCCGCGCTCGTCGTCCAGACGACTGAATCCTATCAGCGCCTTCTCGACCTTGCGGCCCGCCACGACGCGCGCGAAGGTATTCGTCAAGGTCTGGACGATGCGAAGAAGCGAAGGTCCCGTTCAGCCAGAGAAGTCTTCGCCACTTTCGAAGCAAGACGTGGCATACCAGGTTAGACTCATGCAACGCGCTGAGCGTGATCTCCACGTCCTATACGATTCCGTCGGCGCAGAGACTTTGCAGCCGCGCTCAAATGGTATCGAGGACTTAAGAGAGCAATCTTATCGCTCTAACGCAGTCCGCTCCGATGCCCTCTAGCCGCGGAACACAAAAACCTGCGCCACCTTTTGTATGGCCAGAAGCCGCACATCTATCGGATCATTTACCGAGTTCTCGAGCAGACTAAAACCGTAGAGGTCCTTCACATCCGGCACGGAGCGATGGACAGGTTCGCCCCCGGAGACATTATACGTAGCGAGTAGCTACGCCCGCTGAACGATTTTCGCCTAACTTCGGAACTCCCGCTCAACCACGCCTTTCAGCGCCGCACTTCCCCGGTTCTCCACAATGTCCTCGACTCGCTTTCGGATCGCTTCGTCCCGGCCGTATAGGGACAGGGCCGCGATTGCATCCGCGGCCGCTGGCTCCCGATCCTCGGCCACCCGCACCAGTAGAAACTCCACTGCCTCATCCAGCCGCAGCAGGGCGATCGCGTGTAGCAGCGCTCGCTTCCGCTCGGCCTGCGCGGTCTCATCCCAGGCCTTGCGCAACAGCGGAAACGCAGCTTGCATATGCGATTCAGCGAGAGCGAAGGCGGCCGCTTCGGCGATTTCATCCGAACGGCTGCTCTGGAATCCCGCTACAAATTCGAGCGACGGCCCGGGCGCCAGCCTCAGCAATCCGCTGAAGCATTCGCCGATCACTTCGTCCTCTTTGTCGCCCAAGAGGGCTTTCAACCGAAGCAGCAACGTTCCCGCGATATCGCCCGATTCGGCGATCGCCCGCACAGCGCCGGCTCTGGCCGCCGGTTCCGAATCCGCCAGTAGTGTCACGCACTCGATCAACGCATCCGGATGGCCCATCCGCGCCAGACCCTGCGCGCACAATCCACGCAACGCAGCAGCTGCATCGATAGGAGGCCCGAAGCTTCCTTCCATCTGCACGTGATGAACGCCCGCGAAGTACACCTTGGCCGCCGGGTCGTCCATCGCGACCAGCGCCTTGGCTATCGCGATCAGCGCCTCACAACCCGGATCGCGTTTCGCTGGATCTTTCATCAGTTCCAGGAACGCCTCCACCAGATCCGGCGCCAGCGCGACCGCCTCCAGCCGCTCGGCCGTGCTGGCTGCTGCCGCGGCAACATGATTGCTCTTGTGCTTCAGGAATGGCGCCAGGTCGCGTTTGAGGTCGAAGCTTTCGGGCGTATCGCGGACCGCTCGAATAGTCTGTAACGCCTGATCGGTAGAGGGAGCCTTGGCCACTGGTCCATTATCTCTATGAAATCAATGACTTACAATAGGGAAAGGTGACCATGCACATCCTCGGCCCGGGTAGCGTCAAGACTAGTGTGACAAGAGTTGCGCTATGGGTGTCCCTCGCCTGTTTGCCCGTCGCCAATATGCCGGTCAAGGCTGCGGGCGTCGATGTGAACGCTTTGCTCAAGGGCATTGAGCAGCGCTACAACCGCGCCAGGACCTTGCAAGTCCAGTTCAGTGAAGCATATAGCGTGGGAGGACAGGCGCGCAAGAGTGAAGCAGGCGTGCTGACTCTGCGCAAACCCGGCCGCATGCGTTGGGATTACACTGCGCCGCCCGGCAAGCTGTTTCTCTCGGACGGCAAAGAAGTCTATCTCTACACGCCCGAATCGCATCGTGTGGAGAAAATGCCGCTCAAAGAAACTGAAGATATGCACGGGCCGATGGCTTTTCTCTTGGGCAAGCTCGACTTCGCCAAGGAATTTCGCGAGTTCCAAGTGAAGCCCGACGGCGCAAACTTCATCGTGACGGCCAAGGCCAAGACTAACAAGCTCCCTTACGAAAGAGTCGAGATGACGGTCACCCCGGATTATCAAATTCAGCGCCTGGTGATCAACGGGCAGGACCAATCGATTCTCTCCTTCCGGTTCGCGGACGAGAAACTGAATCCGGCCGTCGAAGATGCCCAATTCAAGTTCCAGATGCCGGCCGGCGCAACGCTGGTCGCGGGCGAGGGGAGCCAGTAATGGCGGAATTCGTCCTCAAATACGCCGATCCGCGCGGTGAGATGCACCACCAGGTGGCGGAAGCCGGCTCGGAAAAGGAATTGCGCGATCGCTACTCCCAGCAGGGCTTCCTGATTTACTCCATCAAGCAACGCCGCGAGATCGCGGGCATCTCGATGGGGGGCACACGAAAGACGAAGATCAATCTCGAAAAGTTCCTGATCTTCAATCAGCAATTCGTGACGCTGGTGCGAGCGGGCCTTCCGATCCTGAAAGCGCTCGATCTACTGTCGGAACGGCTCACCGATCCCAAGCTGGCGCCCCACATCAAAGGCGTCCGCGAAGAGGTAAGAAACGGCGCGCTGTTGTCGGACGCGTTCGCTAAGCAAGGCGTGTTCCCGCCCATCTACGTAACTTCGGTATTGGCTGGGGAAAAGAGCGGAGCGCTGGGCGAAGTGCTGGACCGGTTTATCACCTATCAAAAACTGGCGCTGGCAGTTCGCAAGAAGCTGGTGCTCTCGCTGGTCTATCCCTGTTTGCTGATCACCCTGGTGATTGGCCTGATGGTCTTTCTGGTCACCTTCGTGGTTCCAAAGTTCGCCGAACTATACAGCAGCATGGGCGCGCAATTGCCGGCCGCCACGCGGATTCTTATTGCCGTGGGGACTACGGCTCGCAACTACGTCCTGTTTGGCTTTTTCACTCTGATCGTGGCGGCGGTCGCGTTCCGCTTCTGGGCGAAGACCGATAAGGGTCAAGTGACAGTCGATCGCTGGCGGCTGCGTACGCCGCTGGTGGGCGAGGTCTGGATCAAATATCAAGTTGCGCAGTTCTCACGCGTCTTGAGCACCTTGCTGGTAGGCGGCATTCCACTGATGCAGGCGCTCGAAACGGCCTCGAGCTCGCTCGGCACCAAGCTGTTGAAGAACACGCTGGCCGAGGCCGGCGACCGGGTAAAAGAAGGGGTTGCGTTGTCGGCGGCGCTCACACAGACCAAGATTTTTCCGGGGCTTTCGATCGACATGATCGAAGTGGGCGAATCCACCGGCGCGCTGCCGCAGATGCTGGCCAGCGTGGCTGAATTTTATGAGGACGACGTCAATACCCGGATGACGGCCTCGTTGTCGCTGATCGAGCCGGCCATCATGATTTTCATGGGCTGTTTCGTCACCTTCGTGCTGGTGGCGTTGTATTTGCCTATTTTCTCGCTCGCGGACACACTCAGATGATATTTCTCAACGAACTCGCCGTGGGGCACGCACTCGCCGTAGCGCACGCACTCCTGGGTGCCGCGTCGGCACGCGTGCCGACGCCAGGAATAAGAAAGCGTTCACCAGAGTGTGAACGCGGCACGCAGGAGTGCGTGCGCCACCTCTAACCTATGGCTACTAACGACCGCACCCGTCTCGCCGATCCGCAGGAAGAGATCACTCAATCCAAAGCCGTCGCCTTGCGCTACCGCTGCGAGTTCGTGGATCTGCGCGAAGTTCGTATCGATCACGACCTGTTCCACTCTGTGCCGGTGGACCTGATGTTCCGCTACAACTTCGTTCCCATCAATGCGCAGAACGGGCACCTGGACATCGCCCTGGCTGATCCCCGTAATTTAAACCTGATCGATGAGCTGTCGATCCTGCTGCAAAAGAAGCTGCACGTCAAAGTGGCCACGCTGTCCCAGATTTCCGATCTGCTCAAGAAAACCGAGCAGTCGCAGCGTGTTTTGGAAGAAGTCACCGAAGGCTTCACGCTGGACGTCATCGGCGAAGAAGAGAATCAGGACGAAACGCTGTCCATCGACAAGCTCACCGCCGACAGCGACATCGCGCCGGTGATCAAGCTGGTGGACACCACCATCTTTAACGCGCTCGAACGGCGCGCCAGCGATATTCACATCGAGACGCGCGACCAGGAAGTGGCCATCAAGTACCGCATCGATGGTGTCTTGCACTATGCCATGCCGCCCATCTCCAAGGACTGGCATTCCACCATCATTTCGCGCATCAAGGTGATGAGCGAGCTGGATATCGCCGAGCGCCGCATCCCACAGGACGGCCGTTTCCGCGTGCGCTACAAAACTCGCCTGATCGATTTCCGCGTGTCCATCATGCCGACCATTCATGGCGAGGACGC
>Ga0210401_10001444_pt1 | contig 27619 bp, 23 predicted proteins | sample IncBWH32MmetaG_FD_150866 | JGI IMG/M metagenome (GOLD analysis project Ga0210401, IMG submission 150866) | Forest soil microbial communities from Barre Woods Harvard Forest LTER site, Petersham, Massachusetts, United States - Inc-BW-H-32-M | ecosystem: Environmental > Terrestrial > Soil >...
GGTTGTTTCCTTCGTTTCGGTCTTTACATCCACGTTCGGTTCGCGTGCGGTAACGGCACCAGTTGCCATGCGCATACCCTCTTTTTAGAGTTTAATTTCGATCACTTTGGTCACTTGTACTCGCGCACTTCGCGCCAATCGTCGGCCCAGAGGAGGTCGGAAAAGCGTCAACTGAACTCACATTCTAAGGAGGTTCTAATCCTGGAGGCAGATCACCAACGGCATAGCCCTTCAGATGGCGGTTCGATGAGGGTCGAGCTACCGGAGGGATCCCAGGCACTTCCACCGTGGAAAGCGGGGGCCCAGTGTAGGCGAGGCACCAGCGTGAGACCCTCGAGCGGTGTACTCTCGCGGCTCCCCCTCTTCGGCCCGCATTTTTAGCGTAACTTCGGATGACCTCGGGTCGCAGTGATTCCCGTCACTTTTCGTAGTTTGCCGATCCTGCGACGTCAGCGGATAGCGAAACCCTACCCAATGACAATTTACGCCAACTGACACCCGAACCTGTTGTAGCATTCTTGAGCGACGCGACTTGCGTAATGACAAAGGCTATGCGGAAATTCAGGGTGCGCTGGTCCCTAATGCTCCTGTTTGCTGTGGCACATCCAGCCTTTGCCGCGTTTCGTCCCTCATTCAAGCTCGACGATTCATCGTTGCGCTCCACCCACATTGTGCCCGTTATGACCACGCCTGCTGACGGAGCCTTTGAAGTCGTCGAATCATGGAAGGGAGATTTGAGTGTTGGCGAGCGGTTAGCCATACCGGAGCTTCGCCCTGCGCCAGATGCCATTCCGATCTCCTGTTATCCAAAATCATGGTCCGAGGCGGTTCGTGGTGGAGTCTCGGAACTGGTCCCAAGCGTACCTGTAGGCTCGCGCATGGTTCTTTTCCTTAGCAGGACGGATGAAACGTTGGCAGCGAACGGAACAGACAAGGTTGGTGCGCAGGGATGGAAGCCGTCTGACTTAATGGACAGCTTGAATGCCTCGGTTCTTTGGATCGAGGGGTACCAACTGTGTTGCTTTACCCAGTTGCTGAATCCGGGTCCCAGTGTCCTCTTCGCGTTGCCTGATTCCGAGACAAAAGTACGGAACCGTGTGGCAGAGATCAAACAGATTCAAGAGAACATGACTGTGGCCCTGGCTACAACGGACAGGGCGGAGCGTGCAGAGCGTCTTAAGCCGTATGTGCGTTCAGATGTATTTCCTGCGCAGCTATTCGCACTGGCGGAGTTGGGCAAATCCGGGTCAGACGCTGTACGGACGATTCTTGAAATGTTGGACGATCCCTCATTCGCCGACGAGTCGCCGGAACTAGTGAAGGCACTTGCCCAGGCAGGAGGCGAATCGGTAGGGGCTGAATTGAACAGCCGCTTCCGAGCGGACCTGGCATTCTGGAGGTCCAAAGGGCCTTCTCTGTCACAGGGTTGGTGGAATGAGGACGCGCGAATCCACGCATCACTTCGAGAACGGTACGATCACACCTATCAACTGGTTGTCGGACTTGAGAAAAGGCAATACACGGGGGCGCTGAACACCGCAACCCAGCTGCGTGATCTCTGGCGATCCCTTCCACAACCGAATGACCCACAGGGACTCAACGAGCTAGCGAAGGAATGCGACAAGCTGATCCGCCATCTGCAAACCAACTAGGGCGATCGGGACAGTAAGAGAGGAAGGGACAGAATGCGTTCTTTGACACGCCGTCGTTTCATGCGCCTCGGCGCAGGCTCCGTAGCCGCCGGAGCCGCGGCGAAGATCACTCTGCTGGAGCCAGCCGCACTTTGGGGCCAAGGCCGACCGGTCGCGGCAAGCGATACGGTCCGCTTTGCATCAATCGGAACGGGCACTCGCGGATGCGAGCTGCTGGCGGCATCGCTCGCAGTCCCAGGCGTCGAATGTGTCGCGGTGTGCGATCTTTATGACAGCCGTCATCAGGCCGCTCAAGAGGCCGTGCAGAAACAGGTCCCGGCCACTCGCAACTATCAGGAAATCCTCAACCGCAAAGATGTAGACGCGGTGATCGTAGCCGTGATGGACCATCAGCATCGCCGCATCGTGGTGGATGCCTGCGCCGCCGGCAAAGACGTCTACTGCGAAAAACCGATGTCGCACACTGTGGAAGATGGCTTCGCCATGGTGGATGCCGTGCAGAAGGGGAATCGCGTTATGCAGGTCGGCAGCCAGCGTGTCAGCTCGATCGTTTACGAGAAGGCGCGCGAAATCTACGCCTCGGGCGCGCTCGGCGACGTGTTCTTTATTGAAGGCGCATCCGATCGCAACTCGCCGAGCGGCGCCTGGGTCTATCCGATTCCGCCCGACGCAAGCGAGCAGACCATTGACTGGAACGTATTCCTGGTGGGCGCGCCCAAACGCCCCTTTGACGCGGCGCGCTTCTTCCGCTGGCGTTGCTTCTCCGACTACGGCGAGGGGCTGGCAGGCGATCTGTTCGTCCACTTGCTCTCGGGAATTTTCTTCATCTCGGGAACGAACGAAGCGCCGAAGCGGGCGCAAACCAGCGGCGGACTGTTTCGCTGGAACGACGGCCGCGACTTTCCGGATGTGATCGAGACGCTTTACGACTTCCCGAAATTTCGGGTGGTGCTGCGCTGCAATCTGAACAACGCCGGCGGCGAACCTATCAAGTTCCACGGCACCAAAGGCACCATGGAGATTATTGGGCAAACCCTGACCTTCATTCCGCAGGACGTAACCCCCAAGCCAGAAACCTATTCGACGAAGGGCTGGCCCGAACGGCTGCGTAAGGAATATCTGGCCCAGTGGGCGGCGGAACATCCGCAACCCGGACCGCTCGATTACCAGGTCATCGAGGCGGAGACTTTCACTGCGCCGGATGGTTACAGCGACGTTTCCGCGCACCAGGCAAACTTCTTTAACGCAGTCCGAACCCGCAAACCAACCGTAGAGAACGAAGACTTCGGCAACCACGCGGCCATCGGCTGCCATCTGGCCAACTACGCCTATTTCAAAAACACAATTGCAACCTGGGACGCCGGGGCCAAAACGATTCTGGGATAACCCAGCCAACTTGCAAGAATTAATTGAAGATAACTCGGAATTAAGCGATTTAAATCAAGCTCGACCTCGAAAAAAAGGGTGTCCCGCCCTTCTTCGCGTACTTTGCGAATAGGGCGGGCTTGCGACCCTTCCAATCTGAAACGGTATCGGCAGTCCACAGTTTTCCCTTGACCCCATCCTTCCACTTCGATAACATGAAAGCATCTAGGTTATCTACAAGATAATAATGTTCATCGACAACCTGTGTATCGGCGCAACTTCTAGCTCAGTCCAGGTGCGAAGCCCGCAAGGGTGAAAGCGCGTGCGTGTCGATAGCCGCGAAGCGGCACAAGAATGCAGCCCACGGCGCAAGCCGTGGGCAAAAGCGCAAGGCCGACAAAGAGCCCAGCGGCGGCGAAAGACTTTTAAGTCACGCGAACGGATCGAGTTCGACGCACCGTCCCAAAATGGAACAGCGCACGTCGGACACGACGCTAGCTCTAATGCTCTCTAGATTTTGCCTGTAACTACCTTAAGAACCATAGATCTAGAAGGCAAGAAAATTTCCGGCCCTTGGTTTTCTAGATTTTGCGTAAATAGAGATTTTTTTTCAACTAGCACTTCAGTAAGGGATTGCCTCATGCCTCGGATTTCGAGAAGGACCTTTTTGAAGACCGCCTCCGCCTCGGCTGCATTGGCGGCGGTAGGGAACAGCGCGCCCTGGCTGATGGCGAACGCCCTCGGCCTGCCGCTCGGATTGCAGCTGTACTCCGTGCGCGATCTCTTGCCCAAAGACTATGAAGGAACGCTCAAGCAGTTGGGCGCAATCGGTTATCACGAGGTCGAGGCCGCGGGCTTCTTCGACCACACCCCCCGCCAAGTGAAGCAAGCGATGGATCAGGCAGGGCTGCAATGTGTGAGCGCCCACTATCCCATGGCGCAACTTAATCCAAAATTGGACGAAATAATCCAGTTTTGCAAGGATTTGGGGCTGAAATTCACCGTCTGCGCGTCGCCTATGTTGAAGGATCCGTCGCGCGTCAAGGACCCCGGATCTCGCGCGGCCCGGGAAGCGATGACGCTCGACGACTGGCGCTGGAATGCGGAGCAGTTCAATCGCATCGGGGAGCGTGTGAATGCGGCGGAAATCCGCTTCGCATACCACAACCACATGACCGAGTTCCGTTCGGAGAACGGTGTGGTGTTTTACGACGAACTGCTGCGCTTGACCGATCCCGCGAAGGTGACGATGGAGCTCGATTGCGGCTGGATGGTGCTGGGCGGCAAAAGCCCGGTCGACTACCTCACCCGATACCCTGCGCGTTTTTCGATGCTGCACGTTAAAGACTTCAAGCTGACCGGCGCAGCGCCGGGGTCCGAGCCGCCGCCTTCGACAGAGTTGGGACACGGCAATATCGACTATCATCCGATTTTCGCAGCGGCAAAGAAGGCCAAGATCGAGCACGCTTTCGTCGAGCAGGAAGAGTTTGACATGCCCCTGATGGAAGCCCTGAAGATCGACGCGGCTTACATGCGCAACTTCACGGCGTAGACGAATTTCCGTGGGATGTTGTTCCTTTGTATATCTTGTGTCCTTGTGGGTTGACGAAGTGAAAATGCTGGAACCACAAAGGACACAAAGGACGCCATGACGCCCTAGCGCAGCATGCTCCGGATCGCCAGGTCCAAGCCGACCATTAGCACTGCAGAGGCGGGGATCACCAGCAGCCCCTTCTTCAGCCGTAACGGGTCGCCACCGGCGATGGCGCCGATCATGCGTGAGCTGACCGCCAGGCCGGTCCATCCACAAGTAATAACGAAGCCGATAGCCGTTCCGGTCATGCGCGGAAAGACATCACCGACAATGGCCAGCGTGGTGGGGAAGACGGGAGCCATGGAGAGTCCGCTAAAAAAGACCAGCACCAAGGATGCCGAAGGCTGGTTGGTCCGCAGCATCAGGAAGGTCGTGACCGCCATTGCGACAGATCCGACCAGCGTGACGGTAATGGCGGGCACATGAACCAGAATCGGTAAGATGCCGGCGCGGCCGATCAGCAGGCCGAGCGCGAATCCCAGGGAAAGAATGTTGAGCGCGCGCGATTCCGGGATGCCCTGCGCGATAAGATGGCGGACCAACCAGTTCCATATGCCCACTTCGCAGCCGATGTAGAGAAACAGGAAAAGTCCGATCAGAAAGAGCAGTGGGCGCCCGAGTACCGGCCCAGCATCCCTGAGCACGAAACCGCCGGCGCCGGTGGGCGCAGGCATTTTGGTGAGGATCTGCATCACCAGCGTGACCACTGTAAGGGATGCGACGGTGTAGCAGAGGCGGGCCCAGTTTCGCCCAAAAAGGTTGGCGGCGATGAACGGTGTGGCGAGTCCGCCAAGGCCGAAGAAGAGGTTGACCAGGTTCAACGCGATGCCGCGATGGGCTTCGCCTACATCGCTGACCAGAGCATTCGTCGCGGTCACCAGAATGCCGCCGCCTACGCCAAGCAGAAACATCAACAGCAGAACACCGCGGAAGCCCGGCGAGCGCGGCAAGGCAAAGAGTGCGATAGAGATGAAGGCGAGGCCGAGAATGAGGCCAAGCTTCTTGCCTTCATTATCGATCAGCGGGCCGGCGGCGAGCGAAGCGAGGATCAGCCCGAGCGCTTGCGCAGAGGCGATGGTGCCGTTCTGGCTGGGCGAGAGATGGAAGCGGTCAGATAATTCGGGCAGGATGGTACCCAGCATCGCGGCAATCATCCCGTAGATGAAGATGGCGACAGTGGCGGCGAGCATCAACACGCGGCCGGGTCCCTTTCGATTGCCAGTTTCATATTTCGAGCTCAGGTCGGGGAACATCGATCCAGCTTCGTGTGCGATGGCTGTGAAGCACGGCGTCGAGGATGGTCAGTTGCCGCAAACCATCGACAAACTGCGGGTACTCGGGCGTAGCACTCGGTGCAGCGATCGAAACATAGAAGCGGCGGAAGAGCTGCTTGAATGTGTCGTCGTAGCCTTCGCTGTGTCCGCCGGGAAGATCGGCGTAGCTTCGCGCTCCGGGCTTGAGCAGAGACGGATCTTTGATGAAGATTTCATTGCCCGTATCACGGTGGCCCACCCATAGTTCGTCGGGACGTTCCTGGTTCCACGCGACGGAAGATCGGGTGCCGTAGATTTCAATGTTGAAGCGGTTCTTCCGTCCGGCGGAAACTTGGCTGGCGGTGACGCTGCCGCGCGTCCGCCCGCCCATGCGAAATATGACCGCGCCGAAGTCTTCCGTATCGACGGCGGTTTCAAGGTAGTCTTCCGGGCCAAGCAGCTTATTGGCAAAGGTTTCGACCGAATGTTTCGGCTGCTTGCGCGTGGGGTGAAAGGTTTGGAGATCGGCGCACAAAGAAGTAACTCGCAGTCCGGTGACGTGTTCGGCCAGATCAAACCAGTGCGACCCGATGTCGGCCATGCAGCGCGAAGACCCGCCGGCTTTGGTATCGACGCGCCAGTTCCAGTCCGTGTCGTACAGCAGCCAGTCCTGAAAATACGTCCCCTGGATAACCAGAATTTCACCGAGGTCCCCAGCTTCGCGCATGCCACGCATCTGCTGCACCATGGGATAGAAGCGCAGATTGTGACAGACGCAGTTGCGAACTCCCTTACGGGCGGCGAGGGCGACGAGCTCTTCGCCCTCCTCCACGCTTGTGGCCAGTGGCTTTTCACAGAGCACATGCTTACCTGCCTGGAGCGCGTCCTTGGCCATGGGGAAGTGCTGCGCGTTCGGCGTGCAGATGTGGACTGCATCGATCGCCGGATCGCGCAGGACATCGCGATAGTCAGTCTCAATCGTGGGAATGGAAAAGCCCGCACCTAGGCGTCGCGCCGCCTCTCCGTTTCTGCCCGCGACAGCAGCTAGCTCGACGGACTCCAGCCGCTGCACTGCTTCAAGATGCACCCGGCCCATGAAGCCTGTGCCTAATATTGCTGTCCTCATTGGTTTTGCAGTGTTTCCCATAGCGGTTTCTAGACCCACCATGCAGCCGCCGGCTGCTCGCGAATCACGATGCCGTTGAGGAAGTGGGCAGCTTTGGTTAGGCCCTCTTCCGGCGAGAGCAGGCTGTCTTCGTGCTCGATGGAGAGTACCGAATCGTAGCCAAACATGCGCAACGTAGAGACAAACTCGCGCCACCACTCGGCACCGTGACCATAGCCGCAGGTGCGGAAGATCCAGCTTCGCTCGCGCTCTTCGGTATACAGCTTCGTATCAAGTACGCCAGTGCGTGGCAAGTTGGCAGCGTAGATCTGCGTGTCCTTGGCGTGGACGTGGAAGATGGCACCTTGGAGCACGCGAACTGCGGAGATGGGATCGATGCTCTGCCAGAAAAGATGGCTGGGATCAAAGTTGCAACCCACCTTCGCTCCGGCGATGGAGCGCAGCCTGAGCATTGTCTCTGGATTGTAGACGACGAATCCCGGATGCATTTCAATGGCGATCTTCACGCCGTGGTGAGCAGCGAACTTTGCGTGCTCGATCCAGTAAGGTGCGACTACTTCGTTCCATTGCCAGTCGAGTACCTTGAGATAGTCCGGAGGCCAGGGGCAGGTGACCCAATTCGGAGCGGTGGCGTGGAGAGAATCGCCGGGACATCCTGAGAAGTCGATCACGACAGCGATGCCGAGCTTTTCGGCGAGCAGGATGGTCTTGCGACTTACCTCCCGGTCGTGCTGCGCGCGAGCCTTATCCGGATGCAGCGGGTTCCCGTGAGAACTCAAAGCGCTGATGGTGGCGCCGTGATCGGCCAACACTTTCTTGAACTCTGTCAGAGCGGAAGCATCTTCGAGCATCGAGAGTTTGCAGTGGGCATCGCCAGGATAGTTGCCAGTGCCGAGTTCGACGGTATCGATCTGCAGCGCCTTGAGTTTCTTGAGAACCGCAGGCAGCGACAGCTGTGACAGCAGGGGAGTAAAGACTCCAACGCGCATAAGGATTTATATCTCCTCGCGGATGTATGAGGTTGCGCGAAATGAATGCGCACAGGACGGAGATTGTACCTGATATCGGACGGCTGGTGAGAAATGGCCGTTACAACGACAATCCCGTGTGCGAGAGTAATTGCGCCTCTGCGCGAAAGTGATCCTTCGCCAGCGTTCTTAGATTATGCGGGCAAGATGCAGGGCGCCATACCACATCCAGGCGCCAACAACTGCCCAGAGAAACGGCCAGGGATTGAGGCCGAAGCGGATCGGGAAGGCCCGGGGACGACTCTTCTCTACGCTCATGGATTTTCACTCTTTGCGTGGATTCAACCGATGGACTAAGGAGAATGCCAGACTCGAAGAGTTGAGTCGCTGCTCAAGAGCAAGCTTGTGCTTGCGCGGGAGCAATCAAGAAAATCCGAGACCGACTCATGATTCACGGCTGATCGGTTTGCCAAACCAAAATGGAGAATGTGATGTAAGTAATTGTGCTGTAATACCTTACAGTAAATGTTGCAGGGGCTTGCAACTAGTTGCAAGAATTCTCAGTCTTGACAGTTCGGATGATGAGTATAGACTCGCGGGAGCAGTTGATTTGTAAGGCTGGTGAAGTGTCATGATGCGGTCTTTGAAGTTGGCGAGCGTTTCCTCGCTGATCCTGCTGGCTATGTCGTTGTCTGCGTTCGCTGACTCCAACAACGACTTTTCTGGTGCTACTCTATCTGGCATCTCTGCGACCGGCGCATCCGGATCTTTTGCCTTTAGTAGTTCCACAGATAGGTTTTCAAACGCTCCCCAATCTTTTGGTGGGAACTCGATATCTGAGAGCGTTAAAGTAACCAACAGGCTGATGAGCGGGTATTTCATCTCTGAAGGAAGCTTTTCAGGGGGAAGCTTTTCAGGCGGAACCTTTTCAGATGATTCAGATGAAGGCCTTTTTGGTGAAGATGGCCTCAGTCGCAAGCACAAGAAGAAGTGGAACGTGCCCGAAGGCGGCGCAGAAGTAACTTACCTGCTGCTGTCCGGAATCGCAGTGTTGGCAGGAATTCTGATATCTGGTAAGCAGCGCCGCGCGACACATGCAGCGCGGTCCTTCTAACGGGCGATTGCTGCGCAAGCCAGTCCTGGTTTCCTCGGCGTTCGGTGACTGAATCTTAATTACTAGCCCTGTCAGTTTGTCCGCTCTGCTCTCAAAGTCCGAATACGAAGTACCTTCTAGACTTGCCATCGGCGCCTCTCTGAGACACTGCTGTTTCCGTTTACAACCGCTAATACTTCTCTACCTTCATCACATTTGTCTTCCGGATTGCGATCGATTAGCTTCAGGATGGGATCGATTCCGCCTTGGGCGGGAAGCCGGTCCGCCGTAATCGTGAACATATTTTGTTCCTTCTCTCTCAATTTTCTGTTTCTGCAAATAAGGAACTTCCCTGTAAGTCCTGTGGAACCCTGTGAACCGCAGGCTGGCCTTGACTTTCGTTGACTTGCCTGCCTTGCAGACGTAGGATTCTTGCTTCGAATGATCGGGCGAACCATTTCGCGCTACCACATTATCGAGAAACTCGGCGGCGGCGGGATGGGCGTGGTGTACAAGGCTTCGGACACCCGGCTGCATCGCTTCGTTGCCCTCAAGTTTCTGACTGAGCAGGTTGCGAGTAACCAGCAGGCACTCGCCCGCTTTCAATTCGAAGCCCAAGCCGCATCTGCACTGAATCATCCCAACATTTGCACGATTCACGACATTGGCGAGCAGGACGGCAAAACTTTCATCGCAATGGAGTTCCTGGACGGGTTACCTCTGGCACACCGCATTGCGGGGCGTCCGCTGGAAATTGAAACTCTATTGACGCTTGGAATCGAGATCGCCGATGCTCTCGATGCCGCCCACACGCATGGCATCATTCACCGCGATATTAACCCGGCCAACATTTTTGTCACCAAGCGCGGCCACGCCAAAATTCTGGACTTCGGTCTGGCGAAGCTGACAGTAGGGCGCGAAGCCAGCGTCAGTGGCAACACGTTTGGGGGCGTCACACAGTCGCCGGAAGATGTCGCTCGCACGGGCTCCGCTCTCGGAACCATCCACTACATGTCGCCGGAGCAGGCGTTGGGCCGACCGCTGGATTCCCGCACCGACCTGTTCTCTTTCGGAGTCGTTCTCTACGAAATGGCGACAGGAGTTCTGCCTTTTCAGGGGCAGACCACGGCTGCGTTTTTCGAGTCGCTCATTCACAGCGAGCCGGACGGCCCTCTGCGATTTAACCCTTCGACACCTCCCGAACTTGAGCGCATCGTGAAGAAGGCCCTCGAGAAAGACGCGGGGCTGCGATATCAAACTGCCGCCGAGATGCGGGCTGATTTGCAGCGCCTGCGCCGGGAAATATGGGCAGGACAAGCCCAGCTTGCCGGGTCGACCCCCAGGGCGCTACCGGATTCGAAGGAGAGAATCCGTGCCATGTTCGCTGCGGCCGAGGCGACCGTTCAACCCAAGGTGAGCGTCGCGACGTGGGTAGCATTGGGGCTGGTTGCAGCCGCGGTATTGATTGCCCTTACTGTGTTCCTACGAGTGCCAGAATCCTCGCCGACGGTGGTTTCGACGCTGCAGATTACAAACGACGGAACCTCGAAACGATCTCTGGTCACGGACGGCGAGCGGCTGTATTTTTCCGAATATGTGAGCGGCCACTCGGTCTTGAGGCAGGTTTCGACCTCGGGAGGCGAGACGGCCCCCATACCCACGTCACTGGCGGGCGCCGACATCTATGACTTTTATCGGAAACGATCCGAATTGCTGGTCAAAGGCGTGGCGGAGGGTTCCGAGACAGAGTCGCCAGTTTGGGTATTGCCGCTGCCCGCCGGGTCGGTTCGGTCTGTCGGAAACATCCTTGCACATGCAGCCGCGTGGGCGCCCGATGGCGAACACATCGTTTATGCCCGGAACTCAAGTTTGTACGCGTGCAATACGGACGGAACCGATTCGCGGCAGCTCATCACCGTACAAGGAGTTCCTTTTGCGCCTCGATTTTCTCCCGATGGCCAGCGCTTGCGTTTCACCGTAAGGGATACCAATCAGCGTACGTCTTCATTGTGGGAGGTTTCGGCCAGCGGCAAGGATTTGCACCCGGTGTTGCCGGACTGGAACAAATCCGCGCAAGAGTTCGGCGGAGCATGGATGCCCAATGGAGACTACTTCCTGTTCGAATCAACTCGCGACCACACCCAGAACATCTGGGCCCTCCGCGAGCATGCATCCCCGTTTCGCAGGGCAAGTAGTGAGCCGACGCAGCTGACGGTGGGACCGCTCATGTTCAGCAGTCCGACACCAAGCCCGGATGGAAAGAAGGTGTTCGTGATCGGCCAGCAACGGCGGTTCGATTTGATTCGCCTGGATACTAAATCACCGCAGTTCGCCATCTACCTTTCCGGTGTGTCGGCGGGCGAGGCCGATATCACACGTGACGGCGAATGGATCACATATGTGGCGCATCCTGAACTCACGTTGTGGCGAAGCAAGCTGGACGGGAGTTCCCGGACCCAACTCACGTTTTCGCCGCAGATGCAGACGCATATGCCGCGCTGGTCGCCGGACGGAACCCAGATCGCATTTATGGCGTCGCGTCCGGGAAAACCCTGGAAGATCTTCGTGATGCCTGCCGAGGGCGGAACGCCGCGCGAAGTGACTGCGGGCGATCACAACCAGGGCGATCCCACTTGGACGCCCAACGGCGATTCGATCGTGTTTGCGGGAATGCCTTGGTTGGAATTCGGAGCCGCAGCCGGTCCCAACATTCATATCGCCGACTTGAAGACTTCGCAGATCTCGGATGTGCCAGACTCTGAAAATCTCTTTAGTCCCCGTGCTTCGCCGGATGGACGCTACCTGGCGGCGCTCTCCACGGACTCAATGAAGGTGATGCTCTACGACATGAAAAAAAAGAGTTGGACGCAACTCGGAGTGTCGCGGTTCGGTTTCGAGAACTGGTCACACGATGGAAAGTATCTGTACGCGGAAGATTATTCCGACAAAAACGATGACCTGGTGCGGGTGAGCGTTCCTAATGGAAGAGTGGAACGCTTGCTCAGTATCAAAGAAGTTCCGCGCGGCTTCGATCCCTGGGAGTTCTGGATTGGGCTGACGCCCGATGACTCGCTTCTGATGATGCGGGATAGGAGTACGCAGGAGATTTATAGTCTGGATGTGCGTTTTCCGTAGTACTTCGGAAGTATCCCGCAATTCGCACACAGAGTGAGACTCCTTCATTGATTGACCAGACAATTTCGCACTACCGCATCCTCGAGAAGCTTGGTGGTGGCGGCATGGGCGTGGTCTATAAAGCTGAGGACACCGAGCTTGGCCGCTTCGTCGCCCTCAAGTTTCTGCCCGACGAACTGTCGCGAGACCCGCAGGCGCTGGAACGCTTCCGACGGGAGGCGCGAGCGGCGTCGGCACTCAATCATCCCAATATTTGTACGATCTACGAAATTGGTAAACACGGTGAGCAGACTTTCATTGCCATGGAGTTCCTGGATGGCACGACGCTGAAACATCTCATAGCAGGGAAGCCGTTAGAAAACGAAACTGTGTTGGCGCTGGCTATTGAGATTGCCGAGGGCCTGGACGCCGCGCATTCCCAGGGAATCGTTCACCGCGATATCAAGCCCGCGAATATCTTTGTCACCAAACGCGGGCATGCCAAGATTTTGGATTTTGGGCTGGCTAAGGTCGCAACGAAAGTCGGCTCTTCGGGCGAGGTTGCATCGGCGAACACGATGACGGCCGCAATCGAGAAACAGCATTTGACCAGTCCCGGGTCTACGCTAGGCACGATCGCTTACATGTCCCCGGAGCAGGCTCGAGCCAAAGAGCTGGACACCCGCAGCGACTTGTTTTCATTCGGTGCTGTACTTTACGAGATGACGACCGGCACGCTCCCGTTTCGCGGGGGCAGTTCCGCGGAGATCTTCAAATCCATTCTGGACGCGGCGCCGGCTCCGGCCCTGCGGCTCAATCCCGACACTCCCCCAGAATTGGATCGCATCATCAACAAGGCGCTGGAGAAGGATCGCAACCTGCGCTATCAAAATGCCGCTGATCTGCGAACCGATCTTGCGCGCCTGAAGCGTGACTTCGACTTCGGGCTTTCGTCGAGCGCTGCTGTGAGCAGCGTTACCTCAAGCTCGGCCGCTGCCGCTTCGGCTCCGCCGGTTGCAGCACCAAGTCTTTCCCGCGAGAAAGTGGCCATGGGCGCGGGCGTCGTGCTGCTCGCCGTTGCAGCGGCCGTGGGCGTGTACTTTGTGCGCCAAGGGTCCGAGAAGCGCACGGTCAATTCCATCGCCGTGCTGCCTTTTGTCAATGCGACCGGTGACCCCAGTAACGAGTACCTTAGCGATGGCTTGACCGAAAGCCTGATCGGCACGCTGTCACAACTGCCCAACTTTAAAGTGATGGCGCGCAGCACCGTCTTCCGTTTTAAGGGAAATCAGGAAGATCCGCGGCAGATTGGCCGGGATCTGCAGGTTGGCGCCGTTCTTATGGGGCGCATCACGCAGCATGGCGACGAACTGGGCGTCCAAGCCGATTTGGTCAATTCCGCCGATGGCACGGAGCTGTGGGGCTCGCACTATGCTCGTAAGCAAGCGGACATCACGCAGGTGCAGAGCGATATCACCCGGGACATTTCGAGCACCCTTCGAGTCCACTTGAGCGGCAACCAGCAGCAGCGGCTGGGACGTGCCGGCACCACCAACCCGGAAGCCTATCGGCTGTACCTCGAAGGCCGCCAGCTCTGGTATGGGCGCACGCCTCAGGGTCTCAAGAAGAGTATTGATTTGTTCCAACAGGCGATCGCCGCCGATGCCTCCTATGCGCTCGCCTATACCGGACTCGCGGACACTTACAACGTCGCTTCCAGCTACGGCATCGGCATTACGCCACGGCAGGCACGTCTGCTGGCGGACGAAGCGAGCCGCAAAGCGCTCGAACTGGATGACTCCTTGCCGGAGGCCCACACTGCTCGTGCTGGGGCGCTTTCTATGGCGTGGCGGTGGAGCGAGGCTCAGCAGGAGTACACGCGCGCCATCGAATTAAACCCCAATAGCGCCGCCGCTCACTACTTTTATGCCTTTAGCTACCTGGTTCCAGAAAAACGGATCGACCAGGCGCTGGAGGAATTTCGCATTGCCTTGTCGCTCGACCCGCTGTCTTCCATCGTCAACACGAATTTCGCCACCGTGCTCATGGTGGCGCACCGCTATCCCGAGTCCCTTGCCCAATTCCGCAAGACTCTGGATCGTGATCCGAACTTCGGCCCAGCTCACTACAAACTGTCCCAGCTCCTGGCAACCACCGGTCAGTTCGCGGAAGCGGTGAGTGAATTCAGGAAATACACAGACATTCCAGGCTCGTGGAGCCCGGACGCGCAAGGCTACAACAAACTAACGCTCGCCCCGCCGGCCGAAGATGCGGGTGTCGCAGCTGTCGCAGTAAGTTTCGCGGTCCTCGGTGATCGTGACAAGGTGTTCCAGTATCTCGAGAAGATGTTCTCCGACGAAGATGATGAACTGATCTTCTGCATCCGCTATCCCGCATTGGACGGTATCCGTTCCGATCCCCGCTACGGCGACCTGATGCGCCGCCTCGGATTGCCGCAGTAGCGCTCTCGGCTCCTCGCTTGGTGTTCACGTGAAACGTCGGCTGGTTTAAGATAGAACGTGCTGGAAAACCCTAGCGCCTCCACTGCGCGTGGGGATTTCGAGATTCTGAGGTCATGCTGAATGTGCAGGAATATAAAAATTCTTTTTAACTTCGATCCGCCGGTCACGGACGAAGAAATTCGAGCCGCATCGCTTCAGTTCGTGAGAAAAATCAGCGGGTTTAACAAACCGTCGAAAGCAAACGAAGCCTCGTTCCTGAATGCAGTCGATGACGTAGCTGATGTCTCAACCCGCTTTCTCCGTTCGCTGCAAACCAACGCGCCGCCACGGAATCGAGAAGAAGAGGCCGCAAGAGCGAAAGCTCGCGCGGCAGAGAGATTCGGCGCTTGAGTCTATCGAGCATGTCCTCTGTCCACGATTTGTGGCTGGCCAAAGGCAGTCAAGCCAAAGAGAATGTCATGATTTGCCTGTTACGTTCGTTTGCTGCCTACGTTGACGAGTACGCCCGTTCTTGAGTCCCTCCTTCTATACTCGTTCGAGGCGAATCACTCTCGCCGGTTTATTGTCCACCATCAATAATTTCGATTGGACTCGGTGTGAGTGCGCAGGTAAAGTTACGTCGGGACGGTGGCATGCACAATTGCCAAGTGATTCGATCGCGGAAGTGTGTTTTGGCAGGCATCGCTTTGCCGGTTGATGACAAGATAGGTGCTCCTACCGAATTTAGCGGATAGAATATGAAACCAGAGAGCCTGGGATTGGAAGAAAATCAAAGCGAAGTACAAGATTTGGATCTGACTGGCCACGCACGCGAAGTCATCCACGTCCTCCCTCTGGAGGAAATCGCAAACCTTGCAGCGGCCGAGGGCCAACCTGCCGAGACCCTGATGAACGTGGTCGCTTTGATTGCCAAGCGATTCGAGACCGACGTTTGTTCGGCGTATCTGCTCGAGCCCGACCGGGCCAATCTGGTGCTGGCGGCGACGGTTGGCCTGCGGCGGGAGTGTATCGGCAATCTGCGAATGGCGATCCACGAAGGGCTGGCTGGCCTGGTGGCGGAACAGGTGCGGTCTGTAGCTGTGGAGCAAGCTAAAAGTCACCCGCGTTTCAAGTACTTTCGAGAAGCTGGCGAAGATGCTTATCAATCGTTTCTCGGGGTGCCACTGATTGATCGAGGGGTTTTGCAGGGCGTTCTGGTTGTGCAAACCATCGAGCCTCGAATTTTTCGCGAAGATGAGGTTCGTATGTTGGCTGAGGCTGCGGCCCAGGTGGCTCCGGTCGTGAGTGAGGCGCGGACGCTGGATCGTTTCATCGCCCCTGCCCAGGAACGCCTGTGGGCACTGGCTCGCAACCTGTGGTGGAGTTGGGACCACGATGCCGCAAGCTTGTTCCGCGATCTCGATCCCGTGCGCTGGAGGCAGGTGAACCAGAATCCGGTTTCACTGCTGGCGGAGTTTCCGCTGGCGAAACTGGAAAGTCGCGCCGCCGAACTCGTGCTGCATAGCCGCATCAACTACGCCTGTCGCCGATTACAGGAATATTTACAGGCGGACCGCACCTGGGGAACAAGGCACGCCGGCGTCCTGCGGCCTTGTCCGGTGGCCTATTTTTCCGCGGAATTCGGGTTGCACGAATCGCTTCCCGTCTATTCCGGCGGACTCGGGGTCTTGGCCGGAGATCATATCAAGAGCGCATCCGATCTTGCCATTCCGCTGGTCGGCATCGGCTTGTTTTACGGGCAAGGATATTTTCGCCAGCGCCTCGATCGCGAAGGTTGGCAGCAGGAAGAATATCTTGAGACGGACGTTAGTCAACTTCCTTTGGAAGCTGCCATCGGCAAGAACGGGCGGCCGGTTGTGGTGCAAATCGAAACTCGCGGCGGTTTGATTCGTGCCAAAGTCTGGCGCGTGAAAGTTGGACGCTGCGATCTTTTCCTCCTCGATTCGGATGTAGAGGGCAATGCTCCCGACGACCGCGAGCTGACCTCGCGTCTCTACGGCGGAGACGCGCGGACTCGAATCCGGCAGGAGTTGGTGCTCGGCGTCGGAGGCTTCCGCGCCCTTAAAGCCATGGGCATCGTGCCGGGCGTTTTGCACCTGAACGAAGGGCACAGCGGATTTGCAGTGCTGGAAGCGATCCGCATGCGCATGGAGGAAGAGGGCATCGGATTCGATGCCGCCGCACCGCGCGTATCGCGGGAAGTGGTTTTCACGACTCATACTCCTGTCCCTGCCGGTCACGATCGCTTTGATGTGGATCTCATCGAAGAGCATCTGGGACCGATGCGCGAATCGCTTGGCCTTTCCCAGGAAAGCCTGATGGGGCTGGGACGCGAGGATCCCAACAACCAGCATGAGACGTTTTGCATGACCGTGCTGGGCCTACGGCTCTCGCGGCGTGCCAACGCGGTTTCCGCCTTGCACGGCGAAGTGTCCAGGGCGATGTGGACTGGGCTCTGTCCGGGCAAGCCGGAAGATGAAGTCCCTATCGGACACATCACCAACGGAGTTCATGTTCCGTCATGGCTCGCGCCGCAAATGTTCCGCCTCTATGACCGCCATCTCGGTACGAACTGGCACCAGCAAAGCAGCGAAGCCCGCATCTGGGAAGGCATCGAGAGCGTGGATGACGGCGAGCTTTGGGAGACGCACCTCAGTCTGAAATCGCAGCTTCTCGAATTCGTGCGCCGACGTGCCGTGGAACAAGCTGAGCGCCGCGGAGAATCACGAGAGGTTTTGCAGAGGCTCGGCAAGGTGCTCAGTCCGGACGCGCTGACCATCGGATTTGCCCGCCGCTTCGCGACCTACAAGAGAGCCAACCTGATTCTGAGCGACATTGAGAGCCTCGCGTCCATGGTGAATGATCCCAAACGGCCGGTACAGTTCGTTTTTGCCGGCAAAGCGCACCCTAACGATGAGCCTGGGAAGCGGGTTCTGCAGCAGATCGCTCAATTGATGCGCAATTCGCGGTTCGGGGATAAGTTCGTGTTTGTCGAAGACTATGACATTAACGTCGGGCGTTATTTCGTGCAGGGGGTTGATGTCTGGCTGAACAATCCACGGCGTCCGCTCGAAGCATCGGGCACGAGTGGTCAAAAGGTGGTCTTGAATGGCGGACTGAATCTATCCGTTCTCGATGGCTGGTGGGCCGAGGCGTACGACGGCATGAATGGATTCGCCATCGGGACGGGGAGAACGCACGCGAACATGAGCGTCCACGACACGCGCGACGGGGAGGATTTGCACCGCGCGCTGCTGGACGAAGTGATTCCGTTGTACTACCAGCGCGATCGCGATGGCTTGCCGCGGGGCTGGATCAAGCGCATGAAGCGAACCATCCGCACCCTCGGCTGGCGCTTCAATGCCGATCGCATGGTGATGGATTACACCTTGAAGTGCTACGTGCCCGCGGCTGGGGGCACATCCAGTGACATGAGATCCGCCTGGTGAGGTCACTGCGGCAGGCGGGTTCGCGGTGACTCAGGCTTCACTCGCGGGCGGGAGGAGTTGCCCAAATGCACAACGCGATCGTAATCCTGCAGAACGATCCCGTGCGTGCGCAAAATCTGGTCTCCAAGGTCAGATCGGTCTCTGAGGCTGTGTTTATTGTGCAGTCCCTGCTGGAACTTCGGAGGCTCGTATCGCAATTTCCCATCCAAATCGGAATCCTGGATCTGGAGTTGGTAAGCTTTCAGGAAATCGTCGGGCTGCGCCGTCAAGGCATGGAAATCGTTTGCACGCACCACACGCCAGACGAGGTCATGTGGACCGAAGCGTTGGATGCTGGAGCACTCGATTGTTGCTTTGACGATGATGGGCCGGCAATCTGCCGCGCGATTCAGCAAACCTCGAGACCTTACAACCGCGCCGCGTCCTAAGCGAATAACTCTCCAGTCGTGTCCTGATCCCAAATCCTACCTATGAGCACAACTGCCACTTCGTCCGAGTGTAAGCGATTCGGAATCCCTTACGCTCTGCATTACGCTGGGAATCGCTGCCCGGCACGACCACCATCATTGCCAGATCGCATCCATGGTCGAAGGCATAACGCATTCTCTCGTGAAGGAGAGCTGTTTGCAGTCCGCGACGCCGCAGCTCTGGAACGGTCGCCGCGCCGCCAAACAGGGCAACCTTGTCATGCATCGACAGCACACCAGCGGCGCCGGGTTTACCGTCAACTTCAGCCAGAAAGCATGGACTCTCCTCGCGTGCTGAAAGGATGGTGCCGAGCTGTAAAACAACTTCCCGAAGTTCCGGATGTTCATGTGCCCATCCCCTGGCGCTAATGTCAGTCCACAGTTGCGCTTCTTCCGGACCCGTGACGTGCACACGAACATCAGCCTGTGGTTCACTCGCGGGCTGCTCAATCGGCCGATAAAGTACGTTGCTGAGCTCGATTGGCCTGTAGTTTCGCTTACATAGCAAGTCCAACGCAGGAACCCCGGCGAGAGGACTGACTTCGTGATGCACCGGCGCGCCGCGGTCAAGAAAAAAGCGCTCAATCACATCCAGCGAAGCAGGAGTCAGTTCCTCGAATATGCCGAGTCCGAAACTCTGAGTGATGGGAGAGTCGACTCCATTGAAAACTGCGTATGCCCCGGCGCAATCAATCCACGCTGCACCGCTCTCGGGAAATAAACGATGCTGTGCCTCGGCGTACTGAACACATGCATGTCCTTCCGCGCGTTCTAGGCGTTTTGACAGTGCGAGATCAGAAAATGGCATTGGGTTAGTTTAGAAGTAGATCAAGAGAAAGTCTCTCAGGCATGAGGCACGCGGAAACCGTTTCGCGGCGTCGCGAACCGGTCCGACAGCAAAAAGGGCAAGGCTACTGCTCGAGTTCCTGGCGCAGTTTCTTGGAAAGCTTTTCCATCTTTTTCAGTCTTGCATCCAAGTCTTTGGCGAGGAGGCCCTTCCCGAGCTGTTGCAGATCTGATTGCACGGATGCGCTCAACCCCGACAGTTCTTCCGCGTCGCGGTGGATTGCCTGCAACCGGACCGCCCTGGCGTCAACTTCAGCCGGACTGGGTTCGCTCGCGATCTGGCTTATCCTTTGTTCGCGCGAATCGATTCTCTGGTTGATTCGCTGAGAGAGGCAACGCTGTTGGCTGAAGGCCGGAACTGCGATAAGAACCACAAGCAGGGAAACGAGGCGGGCGGACATACACACCTCCTGCGCGCACTAGACCACAGAGCGGAATTCTACACCCGTTTCTCCGGCCGTACGAGAAAGATTGGTCCTGCCCAAACCTTATTGCAAATTCAGCTGTTGCAGCTTGACGGCGCAGTGGGTGCCTCCGCACGTTCCCACGGTAGAGGTCGTCAATGTGGTGAAATACATGCTGGAAGCCTGACTTTGCGTGCTCACGTTGTCGACGATGATGCCGCTGATTCCCCCCGGGTAGTTCGTGCTGTTCAGTCCGGCAGTAACGCTCCCGGAACTGATGTCGTTGCTGATCACGAATCCGTCCGCACCCGCGCCCACCAGCCCGCTCATCAGGAGATCGTGGTTGTTCGTGTTGCCCCCAAGGGCCAAGTTGGGATTGTAGAGTTCAGTGTACGGAGCACAAGGGAGATTCGTGACGTTGAAACGCTGCAAGTGTCCCGTGGGAGTGGAGTTCATCGTGGGATAAGAAGTGAATCCGATCCAATAGTGTGTAGGGGTCGTATCCGTGGGGCCGGTTCCACACACGAACAATTCACCCGTCGTAGGGGTGATGCCCCAATATCCATTGTCAAAGGCACCGGTATGAAGATTGACGCCTCCCAGGCCGATGGGGATGCTTACCTCTGCAGTCAGATTCATCTTGAGTTGGGCCAACACTGCGCTCGCGCCCGCGGTACCGTCGTTGCCGGATGACGCAAAGATTCTCTGGCTCCCGCCGGAGGCATCCATGATGATTGAGTCGGGAATGCCGTAAGCAGTTCCGGTGGCCGTACAATCTGCGCCAGTGCCGGTGCGGCCGGGAGGGTGAGCGGTGGTACAACCTCCGCCACCGATCATCACCGGCCCGGCATTGAGAGTGGCTGTGGCGCCTTTGGCATTGACCACCCACACCTCGCCCAGTTGATCACCGACAAATAACCGGCCGCTGGGGAAATCATAAACCGGGCCATTCGGCGTGGCCGACGCGCCGCCTGTGCCTGCGACGGGAAGAGTGAAAGTCCAGTCCACCGTGGGCTGCGTGTTCTGCGCACAAGTGAAGACGCAGCTGATCCGATATATCTTGCCATCGTCACTGCCCACGAAAGCCTTGTCCGTCTGGTAGTCCACCCATGCAGACGCCAGCGTGTCCGTAGCCGTGGTGGAGTACGTCACGGATTTGAGGCAAGAAGAAGTGGCGGTGCAGGTGCCATTGAGTGTAGGGGCGGCGGCTGAGGTCGCGGAGTTGCCCTGTCCCGCCTTCCAGGCGAGCACATGGAAAATGGCGGATGTAGCCGCACTTTCCACATAGGCGATTTTTGTGCCGTCGAGCGAAATCGAGGCGGAGGTCAATACCGAACCTCCAGCCGTGCTTCCGTTATAAGCCCAGTTCACAGTTGGATTGGCGCCGCAAAGTCCTACAGGACCGGCGCCCGCGTACAGGTTATTGACCCCGACTACATTTGCCTGGCCGTTGGTGACGCCAGCGACGTTCAAGCCGAACACCACAAAATCATTGGCACAGCTCGGGGCACCGTTGATGTCGAATCCGAACTTGGCGGGAAACATGGCCTGAGCGACGCTGCCCGTGCCTAAGCTGAGGCTCCAGTCGGTCCTCAGATTCCTCTTTTTCATGTTTCTGACGTTGGTGCCGTCGATAATGATGGGGTGGTTCGGTGGAATCGCCGGGACATGATTCTCCCCGTCGCGCAGGGCAGGGGAGGAGGAGAGCGTGCCGTCATGAACTTGCAACAGGTTGCGTTCGACCAGGTGGAAAAGAATTCGCGGCTCAGTTCTCGCGGCCTCCAAGTTGGCGGCCGAGGCTCCACCACTAACCACGACGTGGCCGTAACTCCAGTCGGTGACCCGCCCAACATGCGTTCGATTGAATTGCTCCTTCGTCTGCGCCGCCAGGGGAACGGCTGCAAGAAGAACCCAGGAAATCACACGAAAACGATGCAATGGATTCATCAATCCTCCCACCGAAAGAAAAAGAGCGCGACCGCGACGAATGTTCCAGGACGAAAGGAATGGGATGAGATGATTAACCGCCCGTCGTTCCTGTGTAAGGTGAGCACCATGGGCCTGATTCCTGGCTCTCGTAGGCGGAAATCAGCCGAGTCTGCGCCAGCTTAGCAGATAGCGGTCGGGGCCGCACATGGCTGTCGGAAAGGGAACCAAAGCAGTCATTCCGGTGAATTTCGGTCGTTCGCAGCTTGCCAGCGAAATTAGCGCACGGTTTTCGTACCACCGATTCGCGCTCTTCAGCGCTATTATGTGGCGATTTCGCCGACGTGATCTCATTCCTGTCGGAGGCTTATGCGCCTGTCTCTTGAGACCCGCGAAGTCGGACGCGTCACCATCGTGCGCTGCAACGGGAGGATTGTTGCGGGTAGCGAGAGCGAGTCTCTGCGCTCGCACGTCACCTGGTTGTTGCGCGATCGCCGCGCCATAGTTCTGCAGCTTGGCGAGGTTGGGTTCATTGACAGCAGCGGCCTCGGCACCATAGTTCGCAGCCTCACCAGTACCCGCCAAGTCAATGGCGACCTAAAGCTCTGCCATGTGCGGAACATGTGCGCAAGGTTCTGGAACTGTCGCAGCTGACGAAGTTGTTCGACGCGCACGAGTCGGAGGAGAACGCGGTCGCCGCGTTTTACCACCGAGGAGCCAAGGCCGAGACACCTGTTTCCACCGGCCGAAGCGTTCTTTGCCGGGATGGCAATGCCGACGTTCTCGCCTACTTACGCGAACTCCTCGACCGCTCCGGGTACCACGTCCATACCAGCAGCCGCCTGGGCGACGCTCTGATCCTGATGCGGGTCTCGCATTTCGATCTGGTGCTGATAGGCCCGGAATTGACCTTCATCTGCGGCACGCACAATGGCTTCCAGGCTGCGTGCGCCAAAGTCCCGGTGGTCGAACTGGGCAGCGACTTCTCCAGCTGTGATGCCGGGGAAGCCTGCGCTGGACTACTGCAGAAGATCGAAGCTCGACTCAACCCGAAGATGGCGTGATTGAAGATTGCGTGCTTTCCAGCAAAACTCAACGGCTACTTCAATAAATAATCCTTCACAAACATCACGGTGGCGCAAAACTGGTAGTCCTGATTCTTCTTCTTCGCGAAGCCGTGCCCCTCATCCTTGGCCATCAACCACCAGACCGGCGTTCCGTTTTGCCGGACGATGTTGACCATTTGCTCCGACTCGCTTGCCGGCACGCGAGGATCGTTCTTCCCCGCAACCACGAACAAAGGCTTGGTAATATTCTTGGCTTTGTGGTAAGGCGCGATCTGCTCAAGAAACGCACGCATCTTGGGATCCCGTTCATCGCCGTACTCCACCCGCCGCAGATCCTGGCGGTATCCCGAAGTATGTTCGAGAAAGGTCACGAGATTCGATGGACCAACGACATCCACGGAGCAGCAGATGCGATCGTTGTAATTGGTCGCGACTGCCAATGTCATGAAGCCGCCGTAGCTGCCGCCGGTCACCAACACGCGGCCGGAATCCAACTGGGGCTGAGTCTGAATCCAGTCAAGCAAAGTATTGATGTCCTGATACGAGCCCTCGCGCAGGAAACCATTGTCGAGGGCGAGAAACGTCTTCCCGTAGCCCGTGGACCCACGCACGTTCGGCGCGATCATGGCTACGCCGAGTTCGTTCATGTAGTAATCCCACCGGCCAGGGAAGCTGGGCCTGAACTGGCCTTCGGGGCCTCCGTGAATGTTAATGATCACCGGGCGCTTACCCGTGAACTGCGCGGGCGGTCGGTAGAGAAAGCCACTGATTGTGCGCCCGTCCCAGGATTTCCAGTGAATCAGTTCAGCCTCGGGAAAGTCAGAAGTATTGAGACCGCCGGTTTCGCTAAAGGTCCAGCGTTCAACTTTGCCAGTTTGCACATCAAGCGAGAAAACGTCGGAACTGGAGCGTGCCGAAGATAGATTGAAAGCCAGATCGCGATTATTTTTGTGCCACCGCACACCCGAGATGACCCCCTTGGGCAGACTGGGCACGGACTTCTCTTTGCGCGTCCTGGTATCGAGCAGATGCAGCACGCCGAAGCCGTCCTCATCGACTACAAAGGCAATGGTGTTTCCGTCGTCGGAGAGATCGAACTCGTCGACGTCCCACGGAATATTGCTGGTGAGATAACTGTGTTCCTTGGTCGCGAGGTCAACATAAGCCAAGCGTTGAAATTCAGAGCCCTTGTCGGTGGTGACGAAGATGCCCTTGCCATCCTTGCTGAACCGGCCGCCGTTGTACGCGATCTTCTCAGCGCCGCCTTTAGGCGTAATCAGGGTCTTCTCGCCACTCTTCGCGTCCACGATCCAAAGGTAGGTTTCATTGGCAGAAATAAATTCTGCGGCAAGAATTTTGTTGGCGTCGGGCGACCAGTCGAGCGCCTGCCAACCGCCCCCTTGCAGTTGGGTGAGCAAGTGATCAGTCTTGGGATTGGCGGGTTCGATCTCCCAAAGATCAACATCGTTCCCGTCACGTCGCGTCGATCCGTAAACCAACCAGTCGCCTGCGTGCGACCATACGGCATCAGTGTTACGCGACTTGCCGTCGGTGAGCAGTGTGACATCGCCACTCGAAACATCGTAGCGATAGAGTTGATAAAACTCGCCACCACCCACGTCTTTTGAGAATACGAAAGAATCGTTTTTTGTTGGCGGATAACTTGCGCCGGCGACACGATCGGCGAAGAAAGTCAATTGGGTGCGTGCTCCGCCCGGCATCTTTACTAGATGAATCTGGTTGGTATCGGCAAAACGCGTGGAGATCAGAATCTCGCGCTTTACGGGATCCCAGCTGTCCAGAGTCGCTCCGCGAAAGTTGCTGTACCGGTCCACCCCTTCCGCGATCGACACGGGAATCTTGGGAATGCCCTCGGTTACGAGGTTCTCATTAGGGACGACTGCATCATTCTGCGGGAAGACACTCGCCGTCAGCAAAAGAACGACTGCAACGCGCAAGAAAGCTCTCATGCATACGCTCCACGAATTTCAGACGGTGTGCAATCCCACAAGTTCGCCAGTACAAATATTTCCTTCCTGAGCGAGGAACGGAGCCACGCTTGGTGCCACCGACACCGCAGCGTCGGGTTCCGTGCCTCGCCTAGGAATGAGGGAAATATTGATCAGGCGGCGAGTTTGTTACTGCCCTCCATTCGGCTTGTCAGCTTTCGCACCGCCATCCCCAGCATCAGTCGCGATATTCCTGTCATCAGCAGGTTCACGCCTAGCAGTGTCCCGATTGCCCACACCGAACTTGACGGCCAGTGTATCCAGATCAGCGCGCCCAGCAGCAGCGTAATTAACCCGTTCACCAGCAGCCAGCCGGACCCGCCTTCGCCTCGAGTTTGGAAATAGGCAATGAATTCCAGAACCGCCTCCGCCACAATAATTCCCGCTAGGAACAGAGTCAGCGTTCCGAGCCCCAGCAGAGGATGCGTCAGAAAATAAAATCCGCCGATGACGTAGATAATCCCTAGAATCACCTGCCAGATCACACGGCCCGCTCCGCCTCCGCTGAACGCCGCGACCAGGTGCGCCCCGCCCGCAAAAATCAGCAGCCACCCTACCAGGATGGTCGCAGCCAAGCCCGCAATCCCAGGCTCCAAAATGGCCATGAACCCAAGGATGATGAAGACTACGGCCATCGCTCTAAACCAACCCGCGCCCTTTTTTATGATCGTGCCAGGTCCGCGCAACCCCTCACTCGGATTCGCTGTCGCCATCACACACCTCCAGGAAATCGATGATCGAAATCTGTCGTTCGCCAGCCGTGGCTCGTTGGGACAAGCCTTGCCGGAAACGTGATCATTCTAACCCCGGCCCGTCGGAACCACCATCCGATTCTGTGGGGCACCACTTCGAGCGGACAAATGCATGTCTGGTTAGCGTTGTGGAGCGGGCGACGAGACCCAGGCAGCTTCCGATAGTTTCAAGGATCTGAAATCTACGGGCAGACCACGGAAAGCTGGGTGCGGATCGCGGAACTGGCCAAGCCGTTGGCCTCCGCGTTGTGCTCGCGAGGAACATGAGAAATGGAGAAATCGAAGGAACGGGCAAGCTTGCGGCAGATCCAGTTCAAGGAGTATAAGCGAGGGCTGCGGCAGTTGTAATCGCCGGTCATTTGCTTGACCACGACTTCGGAGTCGGAGAAAACGTGAAGCGCCTGGGCCTTCAGGGCTACGGCATGCTGCAAGGCCTCGAGCAGGGCGACATACTCCGCCACGTTGTTATCTTGGTGGCCAATCCATTTGGCGATTCTGATCTTGCCACCCTCGACGCCATCGATGACTACTCCAATACCGGACGGCCCCGGATTTCCCAAAGAACCGCCGTCAACATAGGCTACGAGATGTGACATCCCACCACCCTGACCATCCAAAATATAACATGCGTGAGAACTTCTGTGCCGTCAAGCTGCTTGGCTGGTTCCCACAGCAAAATTCGCAGTGTGCAAGGTTCTGTGGAAAAAGAGGAAGATTTAAATTTCAGATCAACAACATCCCCCAACTCAATCGATTGCAATTTCTCAGAAACCTCTTTACGAAGGAGGACTTTGCACCAAAAAGGGGCATTGACAAGAACGGAGGATAGCATTTACGTTGGCGCCGTCGACGATCGAAAGGATTGGTTCAAATAAAATTAGCCAGTCCGAAGTAGATTGGGTGATCAGCCAGGCCGGGTAACCGGCAGAGCAACCAGACCTGAAAAAACCGACTGGATCTGCGAGGAACAGTTGGGGTTTGGAACTGCGAAAGCAGTGATCGCATCAGGGGCTGTGACGGTACGTGCCTCCACGCTGTTGACTCCCTCGCAGGAGTCGGCGGCTAGAGCATAACCAATGTCACGGCCCTTTAAATTTTTCTAGTCCGTGCACTTTTCTGATTACTTCCTAATCCCCGACTCGTAAAAGACGGATACTCTCGCTCGCTTCAGCAGACTGGTGAATCTGCCAGTTCATAACCTGGCTATTTTCAACTATTGTATGGGCAATAGCGCCGCTTGACCCTGGCGCTGAGGAAGATGAGCCTTGCGCAGCAACGCGTCTTAGCGGCGACACTTCTATTCGCCGTCACCACTCACGCAGGCACGACGGTGGCGCAAACAGAGATGTCTGCGAGCAGTAAACAACTCTCGCCGGCGCAACAATCGCCGTCTGCGTACCGTTCGTCCGGAAATCAGACCCCATCTTTTTTCCCATTAGCGCCCGAGTTTTCGTTGGCGCCCCAAGCGCTGTTTGATTTCAAGGATTCCGACATCAAGTTCAAGCTAGAGACCCTGATGAATATCCTTCGCGACAGCAAACATGAGAGCTGGGTGCTGGCGGCTTACCCGGACCCGAAAACGGGCCGACCGCTGATTGGCGCGGGATTCAATCTCGATGTTTCGGCAACCCCGCACATTCAGACTAACCCTCTCAATACCCATTTGTTTATCGAGCCTTCAACAGCCGAACTATGGCAGGATGCTGGGCTTGATTTGGCGCGCCTGCAGAGCATACTTGACCAGTTCGATCGCGATATGAAGACATGGCAGAAGAAGAAGTTTCGCAAAAAGATCAGGACTCATCAACTGACTCCGGAAATAACCGAACAAGAAGCCACGAATTTGCTGCGCATCTCTACTCTGGAGGCGATCCACAATGCAAGAGCTTATTGCGACGATTTCGATTACCTGACAGCATCGCAGCAGATGGCACTGAGCCAACTCGTTTATCAAATGGGTGTAAATCTTGAGGAATTTGTGGAATTTCTCAGTGCCATAAATGACCACTCAAGCTACAGGGATTTGGCGCAAGCTGAGGGCGGTACTCAGGCAGGCACTACTCAGGAAGACG
>Ga0210401_10001447_pt1 | contig 27605 bp, 20 predicted proteins | sample IncBWH32MmetaG_FD_150866 | JGI IMG/M metagenome (GOLD analysis project Ga0210401, IMG submission 150866) | Forest soil microbial communities from Barre Woods Harvard Forest LTER site, Petersham, Massachusetts, United States - Inc-BW-H-32-M | ecosystem: Environmental > Terrestrial > Soil >...
CGCGGCAACGTTGGGTGTTTCCGGCATAGCCGTTCTGGCGAAGCAACTGGAGGAAGCGGCCGGTGCCGATGCGCCGCAGGCGCGCCTGCTCGAACTGGCCACCGCCCTGGAAGCGGGTCACGCCGCGCTGGGTCGGCATCTGGCGCAGGCGTGCGTTTCCAAGGCGAGCGACTCGCGCCGCTGAACCCCATATGCCCCGACCGATCCCCGCTCCGGGATACGACGCGTGAAGGTGTTCGACTTGTGTTGCGATGCCGAGCACCTGTTCGAAGGGTGGTTTGCGTCGCAGCAGGAGTTCGACGCCCAACTGCAGGATCGGAAGATCGGCTGCCCGCTTTGTGGATCGGTCGCGATCAGTCGCCGGCCGTCGGCTGCCCGGCTGAATCTTGGATCGCCGGCCGCGCCGATCGCGGCCGCGATGCCGGAGCCGGCCCAGTTGCAGGCGGCGCTGGTGCGCGCCGCATTGCAGATCATCGAAGGCACCGAAGATGTCGGGGAACGGTTCGCCGAGGAAGCGCGTCGGATCCACTACCGGGAAGCTCCGGAGCGGGGCATTCGCGGCGTAGCGACGCACGCCGAAGCGCAGCAGCTGGAGCAGGAAGGCGTGCGGATCCTCGCCTTTCCATTCTCCGAGTTGGCCAAAGGAACGATCCAGTAGGGCCGTTGCGCACGGTCCGACTGCGTTTGAGCGCCGAGCGCTTCAGTGGCGCGCGGTCTGGGTTGCTCCGAACAGATTTTCGCGACTGCGAGCGTCGATCAGGCTTCGGCGCCGCTCCTTCAGCACCTCAAGACCGCGCTGTACGGCCGGGCGCTCGGCCATCGACTGCTGCCAGCGCCGCACGTGCGGGAACTGCTCCAGGTTGATCCCCTGATTCTCGTACGAGCGCGTCCACGGATAGATCGCGATATCGGCGATCGAATAGGAGGCGGCGAAGTAGGGAACTTCGGCCAGCCGACGATCCATCACCCCGTACAGGCGCGCAGCTTCGCGCGTGTATCGATCGACCGCATATTGGATCTGCTCCGGTGCGTATTGGCGGAAGTGATGCGCCTGCCCGAGCATCGGACCGATGTGGCCCATCTGAAACATCAGCCACTGCAATGCGACATAGCGATCCCGAATGCCTTCCGGCAGAAAACTCCCGGTTTTGGCGGCCAGGTAGAGCAGGATCGCGCCCGATTCGAACATTGAGATCGGACCGCCGTCGGGGCCTTCCGAGTCAGTGATCGCAGGGATCTTGTTGTTCGGACTGATCGCCAGGAACTGCGGCGAGAACTGGTCGCCGGCTCCTATGTCGATCGGGTGCACGCGGTACGCCAACGCGCACTCTTCCAGCATGATGTGCACCTTGTGCCCGTTTGGCGTGGGCCAGGAGTACAGATCGATCATGGCGTAGGTCGGCGTCAGGGGGTTGGAACGCGCGACATTACGCTGATTGATTGGGGGGCGCAGAGCAACGCCGGTGCGACCGCGGCGCGCCTTCGAGGCCCAAGGCAGGTCTGGACGCGGGGTGTGCCGATCTGCCACCCATTAAGCGCGCTTATCGACCATAAGCAAACCGCCCCAAACCTTCAAATTTAGGGTGGGTCCTACCTGCGTAAATACGCTAGATGCGGGCGATAATGACCGGGTCCCGAAACTTTGCACGGTGTGGTGGCATGAATCTTCGACAGATCCAGGCCTTGGGTATGGGATGGCGCGCGGCAAGCGTTGCCGCGGGTCTGCTCGCGGCCGTCGTTGGCAAGCAGGCTTACGCGTTGGGACTGGGTGAACCGAGCGTCACCAGCGCTCTCGGCCAGCCGCTGCAGATGACCGTTCCGCTGGTGATGGCCCCCGACGCCGAGCTTGCCCAGGAGTGCGTAAGGCTCGTTCCGGGCAGCCCGACCGGCGAGACAACTCCGACGTTGAACGCGGCCCGCATGACGGTCGATGCGGTCAACCGCAAGCTGAGGATTGAAAGCCCGCAGCCCATCACCGAGCCTACGTTGCGCGTCGTGGTCGAGCTCGGTTGCAACGAGCGCATTCGGCGCGAGTTCGCCTTGTTGCTGGATCCGCCGTTGATTGCGCCCGATGCGAGTGCGGGCGGAACCGCAGAGGCCGCGTCGCCGCTCGGCCTCGGGATGGCGCAGATCTCGGCCGTTCTTGGCCAGCGCCTGTCGCTCAAGGTGCCAGTGCTCGGCAGCGAAGCCGGCAGCCTCACGGCCAGTTGCGTTCACCTGGCCGATCCGATTTCGGGGGAGGGTGCCCCGGTGCTGCGCGAAGCGGACATCCGCGTGGTACCGCGTGAGGCTGGCTCGCTGATCGAGGTCGCGACACCGGGTCCTGTCACCGAGCCCGCGGTGCGGATAGCGCTCGACGTCGGTTGCCATGATCCGGTGCGGCGGGAGTACGCGATCATGCTCGGGATGCCGACGCTGGCCGCGTCGAACGCGGATAACACCGTGGCGGCTGCAGAAGCGCCGCCGCCGCAGGCACAGCCAAAGCCGGCGCCCAGGCGCGCGCCCCGCAAGGCGCTTGCTGCCGTTCCGGCAGTGCCACAACAACAACGCGCGAGCGCCCCGCCCGCGGACAAATCGGAGGAGGCCGCGGCCAAGGCACCGCCTGCGGCGGCCCCTAAGGCCGACCGACTGGTGCTGGGGTCGTCGCCACAGGACAGCATCGGCCCGCTTGCGGCGGGCGCCGATCTGCACGCCGTCACGGCGGACGCGAACGCCGAGCTGCTCAAGCGGCTGGACACGATGTCCAGGCAAATCGCGGAGCTTCAAACCCAGCTGATCGCCTCGCGCCAGCACGAGCAGGCGCTGGAGCGCAAGGCCTTCGAGACGCGCGAGCAGTGGACCTGGTCGGCTGGCGCGTTGGGAGGGCTGCTGCTGGGAGGCGCTCTGGTGTTGGCCTGGCGGCAGCGGCGTCCGGTCGCTCGGCCGGCTTGGGAACCCGTGATGACGCGTCCGGGCCCGATCACGACGGTGCGGCCCATGGCGACTCGCTCGGCCAGCTCGACGGCCTCGCGCGAATCGTCGGAAATTGGTGGGCGCGCGACGATGCCACCTTCGTCGAGCATGGGCGGAACGCATACCGAGCCCCCGTTGACCGATGAAAGACACACCCAGATCACGGTGACCGAACTGCACGATACGGTCCAGGTGATCAAGGAGCTGTACGCGACGGTGTTGGAACGCAATACGGCAGCAGGGGCCCCGGCAACAACGGGCGGCAAGCCCCATGCGCCGCTGGACCTGGATTTGAGGACCCCCACCCGGATTGCCTCGCCGGCGACGCGAGCAGGGCAGGATCGTCCCGGCGGCAAAGAGCAGCACCCGATCGACGAGCGCTTCACCGAGCTGCCGACGGAGGTTGCATTGGATCTGGACCTCAACACCTCGGCGGCGGGCGCACCCGAGTTGACCGATCTGCTGAAGCCCGGCGATGCGGGTCGCCCTCCGACGCAAGCCGAGCGGCGGGCTGCTGCGGCCCCGGCCGCGGCGTCCCCGGCTCGAGCCCAGGAGGCCGCAACCGCTGCACGCGCGCCCGACGCGGAGCCGGTGTCTGTCGATCTTGCGCGCTCGCAGGCAGCGGCTCAGCATGAGCTTGCGGAGGACCGGCTGACTCAGACTCCAACCGAAGTGTCGATCGACATCGACGTCGGGACCGCAACCGACTTTGCCACCACGGTGGGGCGACCCGGGCCCCGGACCAAGCCTTCGATGGATCCGATCGATCTGCAGCTGGACCTGAGCCAGCCGCAAACCAGGTCCAAGCGTCGCAGCGCTTGAAAGGGTCGTCGCGGGCTTGTTACGTGATCGCGTCCAGCTGCGACTGCAGCTCGAGCCACTGGGCTTCGAGGGTCTGAAGGGTGTGATCCAGTTGCGCCCGCCGTTTCAATACCTCGCTGACCGCTGCGGGGTCGCCTGAGTAGAAAGCCTCGCTGGCCAGGCGAGCATCGAGCTCTTTCATTTCTGCTCCCAGCGTCTTGAGCCGCTGCTCGATATCACCCAGCCGGGTTTGCAGCGGACGCCGCGCTTTCGCCAGGCGTTCGCGCTCTCCGGCCGCTTGTCGGCGTTGCTCGCTGCGGCGGCGCGGCTCGCCGCTTGCGCCTGCGGGTCGGGATTCGTCGCGACGCCGCTCGATGACCCAGGCTGCGTAGTCGTCCAGGTCGCCGTCGAACGGTTGTACGCCGGCCTCGTGGACCAGCCACAACTGGTCGGTGGTGGCCCGCAGAAGATGGCGGTCGTGCGACACGACGATCAACGCGCCCTCGAAAGAGGACAGCGCAACCGTCAACGCTTCTCGGGTCGGCATGTCCAGATGATTGGTTGGCTCGTCCATCACCAGCAGATTGGGACGGCGCCAGGCGAGCAGAGCCAGTGCGCAGCGAGCCCGTTCGCCGCCCGACAGCCGGCCCACCGGCGCCGCCGCGAGCTCTGCTCCGAAGCGAAAGCTGCCGAGAAAGTCGCGTAACTCCTGCTCGCGCGCGTCTGGCGCGATCCGCCGCAGCAGTTGCAGCGGGCTTTCGGTCGGATCCAGGTCGTCGAGCTGGTGCTGCGCGAAGTAGCCGATCACCGTTCCCGGCGAGCGCCTGAGCTCGCCCGCGTCGGGGGAAAGCTCCCCGACGATGGCCTTCACCATGGTTGACTTGCCGGCGCCGTTGACACCGAGAACGCCGATCCGGTCTCCGGCCCGCACCGAAAAGCGCACGTCTTCCAGCACGACCTTGTTCGGGTAGCCGAGTTGCAGGTCCTCGCCCTCGACCAGGTGGGTCGGCAGGCGCAGTGGGTCGAAGAATTCGAATCTCCATTCGCGCTGCGCGCGCACCGGCTCCAGGTGCTCCAGCCGCTCCAGCATCTTCAAGCGGCTCTGCGCCTGACGAGCCTTGGTCGCCTTGGCGCGGAAGCGGTCGATGAAGCGGTTCAAATGGGCGATGGTGCGCTGTTGACGGCGCGCCTGGGCGTCAGCCTGGCGCTGCTTGTCGAGCCAGGCCGATTCGAACGCGCTGTAGTTGCCGGCATAGCGGCTGATCGACTGGTCGGCGATGTGCCAGATCGCGTCGGTGCAGCGGTCCAGGAATTCGCGATCGTGCGAAACCACCACCACCGTGGCTTCCTGTCGGCGCAGCCAGTTTTCGAGCCAGACGATCGAGTCGAGATCCAGGTGGTTGGTCGGCTCGTCCAGCAACATCAGCTGAGCCGGCTGCAGCAACACGCGCGCCAGTGCGAGGCGATTGCGCTGGCCGCCCGAAAGCTCCGACACCCGGCCTTGCACTTGCGTCTGCGACAAACCGAGCCCACTCAGGATCGCCATCGCCTCGGCGGCAATCGCGCTCTCGTTCAACTCCGCCAGATGCGCGTGGGCGGACGCCAGGCGCAGGTCATGGTCCTCGCCCGGGCCTGACTGCAAGGCCGACTGCAGCTCGGCGCGCGCCTTCACCAGGGGCGTGTGCCCCGACATCACGAAGTCGATTGCCCGCTCGTCCGTGGCCTCGATGTCCTGGTCGATCCATGCGATCCGTTCGAGCGGCGGCGCCTCGATCGATCCGGCATCGAGGGCAACGCGCCCAAGAATGGCTCCCAGCAGCGACGACTTGCCGGACCCGTTGGCGCCGACCAGGCCGAGGCGCTCGCCCGGCGGGGCGATCGCGTCGACGTCGCGATACAGCGTGCGTGCGCCGCGATCGAGGCGCAATCCGGACAGGCGAAGCATCGACAGGCAGGCTCAAGGAGCGCGACAAAAAGCGCGACTTTACGCGATCGAATCGGCCGTTACAGGCCACTGAACGCAGTCCCGGCTTCAATGCCGACCGGGTCAAAATCTCTTCAGTCCGCTGTGGCGGGTATTTTGGAGTTCGTGAGCGACCAGGTCGCGTGGCGCTGTCAGGAAGCCATGGACGTAGATCATGCCGTGCGGCTGGGCGGAAATCAGCATTTCGAGACGCCGCGCCGAATTCTGGTTCACCGCGCTCGTCAGAGGCTCGGACTTCCGGATCGGAAGGTTGACGAAGCGCAGGCCCACTTGAGGCGCACCGGCAGCCTCGCGCTCGATCAGGCTCCGTTCGTAGACCACGCTTGGATCCAGCAGCGACACGACGGTGGAGACGCCCGCTCCCTTCAGGTCTGCCAGATCGGCAGGGTCCGCGTAAGGTCCCACCACCACGTGTGTGTTGACCGCCTCGATGCGAGCCTTCGCGTAGCGTAAGGGGAGCAGGTACGGCTCGAAAGTCGCAAAATTGGCGGCAACAAGATAGGCCGGCACCGACATGCAGACCATCAACATGGCGGCTCGGATCAGGTAACCCACGAGTCGTTCCCTCAATGCGCTGTCAGGCTGCCGATTCCACCTTGTGCCGCCGGATTGCGCCCCAGCGACCGTGCGAAACCTGGAATGTTCCGATCAGCCGTTCGACCGCCACCAGTTGCCGGAACCCGATGAATTCGAGCGAGCCGTAAAGCGCGACCCTGAGCGCGTCGCGAACCCTCGTATAGCGGTGCAGAACGAGATTGTCGATCAGCACGCCGGCAGCGTTCAGCCACATCCCCCACAGGACGGCGATCACGAAAAACAGCAGCGCGATCCTGGTGTCGACCCAGCCGAGCAGTGCGAACAGGACGAATCCGACGTAGCCGAGGAACTCGATCAGCGGACCGATCAGCTCGAATGCGAAGAAGTATGGAAACCCGACCATGCCGACCTTGCCATAGTTGGGGTTCAGGAACATGTTCCGGTTGTGCCACAAGCAATCCGCGAGTCCGCGCTGCCAGCGATTGCGCTGTTGCAGCAGCGATCTCATGTCGGTCGGCACCTGCGTCCAGCACACGGGCTCGGGCACGAATGCGAGCTCGTACGGGATGCCGTGGTCGCAACAATGCCGATGCAGCCGGATCACGATGTCCATGTCCTCGCCGACCGTCTTGCGATAGCCGCCGATCGCTTCCAGCAGGTCCTTGCGAAACACACCGAAGGCTCCGGAAATGATCAGCAGGCTGCGGGCGCTGTTCCAGGCAACGCGCCCCGCAAAGAAGCCGCGCATGTATTCGGCCACCTGCACGCACTCGATCAGGCGCGAGGGCGCCCGAATGTCGCGCACTTCGGAGTTCTCGACGCGACAGCCGTTCAGGACGCGTACCGCGCCGCCGGCAGCGACCAGGCGCTTGTCGAGCACGAACTGCTGTCCGAGTCGAAGCAGGGCGTCGCGTTCCAGGATCGAATCGGCGTCGATGGCGCACACCAGCGGAAAGCGCGCGTACTCGATGCCCGTGTTCAGAGCATCGGCCTTGCCGCCGTTCTTCTTCGCGACGATCCACAGATTCGGATGGATGCTGGACAGGTAAAGCGTCGTGACCGGCTGGTGGTCGAACAGCCGCTTGACCGGACGTTCGATTGGAAAGGCCTTGTAAAGGTCGATCAGTGTGGCGAGCGTTTCGTCCGTGGATCCGTCGTCCACCACGATGACCTCGTGCTCCGGATAGTCGGCGTTCAGCACCGACGTAACCGTGGATGTGATGGTGGCCTGCTCGTTGAAGGCCGGCACGACCACCGAGATCGGCCGTGCGTTCGCGTCGGAGATCCGCTGGTGGACGACGCTGAGGTCCCCGGTGGCCGACATCCCGGACTGTATGCGCCGGAATGCATAGGATGTGACCAGCGTGTAACCGAGGTTCAGCGCGATAAAGTAGATGAACACCAGCAGCTGGAAAGACAGTAGGACGATTGCGATCGCGTCAAGCATGGGCTCGCTCCAGAAGGCGCGCCCGATCGAGGCTGTCCGCAACGTCTGCCGCAGGGCTGTCCAGAACGCGCAGCGCATAGCGGCTGATTTCGCGCGCAAATGCGTCGGAGCAGGTCAGCGCCCGTTCGAGCACCACGCGCCCCTCCTGGCCCAGAGCCGCGAGCGTGATCGCGGCGTTGTAGCGGACGTAGAACGCGGGAGACGTTAGGCAGGCGGACAGACCGATGATCACCTTGGGCGAGCTGCTTCGCAGGTACTTGGCGCCGCTCGCCTGAACCTCCCAGTCCCGATCCGACAGCGCACTGAGCAGCAGCGGATGGTCGGGCTGCAGCAGTCCGACCGCGCGCACGCACGCGATGCGCAGCGACTTGGCAGCCTGCGGTCCGGCATGCAGCGCCACCAGCTGAGGCATGAGTGACGCCAGTCCGGACTTGCCGACGGCGCGAATCAGGTCGAGCGTCAGGGGGTCGTTCGGATTCGCATCGGTGAGGAGTCGTTGAACGGCCTCCGCGACGGCTTCCGAGGAACTGTGTCGGCTCAACGCATCGATCGCGATCTGGAACAGGCCTTCATTGAAACTGCCCGACAGCGGGGGCTTGGCCTGCAACTGATGCCACAGCGTCGCAAGACCTGACACCCCGTCGACAAACTTTGCCAGGCAGGTCAGGCACGCGGCGTATGCCTGGGGTTGGTTTTCGCGAGCGGCGGCCTCCTCGAGGAACGGGCGCAGTTCCGCCGCTCCGAGGTATCCGAGCATCTCGAACGCGGCGACCCGTTCGCCCCACGCGTTGCGCTGGGCGTCCCTTTGCAGGCGGCCAACCAGCTCGCCGTACCAAGGGGCGCCGCGCAATTGCCCGGTCACCACATCGGTCGCATCGCTACGCAGTGCCCGAGCCAGCGCCCGGCGTTGGCTCAGTCGTTGCGGCTCGACCGCAAGGTCCTGCACTCGAGTTCCTTCGGCCAGGGCTCTCGCGTAGCGATCCGCGGCTTCCTGCTCCTCGCCGTGGCGGCGCTCCAGCACGATCTTTTGCAGCACCAGCAGCAGGACGAGCAAAAGCAGGGTCAGCGCCATCGCGACGGCTGTGACCTGCAGGACCGGCGCCACCAGGGCGGGGTCGATCAGTCGGCTTAAAGGATTCACCGTTTACGGTCGATTCATTTCTGCATCGGCAGGTCGTTGCGAACCTGCTCGGGTTGGTCCTGGCGAGATGTCTTGAAGTCGTTTTCACGGCTGACACTGACGCCTTACTGGCTCCTTCGGATGTCTGCGTCTTTTCTTAAGTGAAAGTCAGCTTTTCAGTGCTTTCTCATCGTGTCGGAAGACCGCGGAAGTCGAGTGCTCCAGGTCGGGCCGACACGCCAGACTTGGCGCGCAAGGGTCCGTCGGTGATGCCTTTGAGGAGTGATGGGGTGCGCCTTTCTGTCAATGCCCGTAACGTTGCGACGTTGCTTTGCGGCGCCGTTGCGTTCGGCTGCACCGTCGCGCTTGCGGCGGGCCCGGAAGGGTTCGATCAGAAATTTCTGGAAGCCCGCGAGCTCGCGTTGAAAGGCCAGCGCGACGCGGCGATCGCCGCGTACAGCGAGTTGCTCGCAGCCTCCCCGGGCAACGCGGACGTGCTGCTGGGTCGTGGCCGGGTCTATGCCTGGATGGGGAACTGGGCGGCGGCGGAGGCGGACCTGACGGCGGCGACGGCGGCGGCGCCTACCTATGCGGACGCCTGGTCGGCGTTGGGCGATATGTATCTCTGGTCCGACCGGCCCGAACGCGCCGTCGAGGCGTACAGCCGTTGGAGTGCGTTGGCCCCCGATAATCCCGCGCCGCTGGTGGCTCGGGGCCGGGCGCAGCGCAATGCCGGCAACCTGGCGGCGGCGCGCGCCGATTTCGAGGCAGCGTCGCAAAAGGGTGCCGACCCGACCCAGGTGAAGGACTATCTGGCTTCGCTGGAACGAGTTGGCGTGAAGCCGCCGGACGCCGTGCGCAGTGGCGGATATCTGTGGTCGGGCAGCCTTGGGGTCGATTACACGGACTTTCCCTCCGGTGGATTGCATTGGATCGACACCGTGGCGTCGGTTCGCCGACAATTCGACGCCGGCTCTGTCGCTTTTGAGGGGCTGACCTCTCACCGCTTCGGCACCTCGGACACCGCCTGGGCGATCGACGGTTACGCGGATCTTTGGAGGCGGGCCTACATCAATTTGCGGTTCCAGGATGGGACGGACGCAGTGCTGTTTCCGCGCACGCGCTGGCGGGCCGAGCTGTTCCAGGGAGTGGGTCGCGGCTGGGAATTGTCGGCGAGCTACGATCGTCTCGATTTTTCGACCGTGGTCGAGCTGTACGGGCTGGGCATCGGTCGCTACGTGGGCAACTGGTACGTGCGCTGGCGCCACCTCTACGTCCCGGGCACGTCCAGCAATCCATCATGGAGCAACAGCGACCGCGTGATCGTGCGTAACTACTTCGCGGGGGACGCCGACAACTACGTTGAAATGGCCGCAGGAGTCGGGCGCACCGACGAACCGACAGGCTTCGTCCTCGGACCGGGGTCCGCGAGCCACAGCTGGTCGGCGAGCGGCGCCTTGGTCAAGTTCCTGACGCCGCGCGTCGGATTCAAGATCGGCATCGATGTGGGTTACGGTGTGGAAGGGGAGCCGTACGCGAGCCGTGGGGTCTTCGGGACCCTGTACTACCGATGGTAGGTGGCTCGACCTCGGGGGCAGGCGGCACGGGCGCCACCTCGGATGCGGGACGCCTGATGCGCCTTGTCGAGGTGGCGAGGCGGTTCCTCGCCGCGTTGCCAGCATTCGCCTTGGGCTTGGTATTGCTTCGGCTGGCCGAACTGGCCGAAGGTTGGCCGCCCGGCGCGACAGCGGGCGCCGGGTCATTGACCGTTGCAGCAGCGTTCGCGCAGGATCTGCTGGTCCTCGGGCGCTTTCTTCCGGCGCTGTTCCTGATCTCGTTGCCCGTGTTGGCATTGCGAACGCAGCGCGTGCGATTCTGGGGCATCGGGATCTTTTGGTCTGCCCTACTGCTGGTTCAGCTCGGGCTCGTGGCGTATTTCCTGAACACGCGCGTGCCGTTGGGCGCAGACTTGTTCAGCTATTCATGGAGCGAGATCGGAACCTCGGCCGCCGGCTTGCATCCGGATCCGGTGGTCGTGATGGCGGGTGCGATCGGGATCGCGGCGCTGTGGCTCGTCCTGCGGTGGCAAAGCGGGCGCGTCGAACGCTGGCCATCGGCCCGCGCCACGGTGCTGCTGTTCGCGCTCAGCTTCGGGTTGCTCGTGGCGGGACCGCAGGAATTGCCGGCGCCGGGACGCTCGGAGACCGAATATGCGCACAGCCTGCGCTTGACCAAGCTGGCGGTTTTCGTTGACAGCAATGTCGACGCCATCGTGCGGCGTCGTTTGCAAGGGGCGCATCTGCAAGCGATCGCCGCGGACGTTCATGCGCAGGAACCCGCGTCGGAAGACCCGATATTGGGCTTTCGTTACCTGGATCCTCGCAGCCCGTTCCTGCATGCGGAACAGACCCCGGATGCGCTGGGTCCTCACTTTGCGGACGATCGGCGGACGCCCCCGAATCTGGTCTTCGTGATCGTCGAAGGCCTCGGGCGCTCGTTCTCGGGTCCCGGCGCGGACCTGGGCAGCTTTACGCCCTTTCTGGACGAGCTGGCGGGCCGCAGCCTGTATTTTGAGAACTTCCTGTCGGGCCAGGGGCGAACGTTCGCGGTCCTGCCTTCGGTGTTCGGCTCCCTGCCTTTCGGCGATGAGGGGTTCCTTGCTCTCGGCGACAGGATGCCCGAACACGCCACCTTGTTGAGCGTTCTGAAAGGCCAGGGGTATCGGACGCGCTTCTTTTCCGGGACTGATCCGGCCTTCGACAACGAAGAGGCGTTTCTGCAGCGCCAGGGTCTCGACGAAATCTACGGGCGCAAGGAATTCGGTGACGAGGTCCCGCGCGTCAATAGTTGGGGATTCGATGACAGCGAGCTCGTGTCGTTTACCTTGGCGCACGAGGGGCAACCCATATCCCGGCCGTTCGTCGATGTCGTTCAGACGATCACGATGCACGATCCATATCAATTCCTGGGCCAGGAGCATTACACGTCGCGCTTCGAGGAACGTCTGAAGCAGCTCGGCCTTTCGGAAGCGCAAAAGGGGCGCTATCGCTCGCAGCGCGCGATCTACACATCGATCCTTTACACGGACGACGCATTGCGACGCTACTTCCAGCAAGCCAGCGCGCAGCCGTGGTTCAGCCATACGATCTTCATCATCACCGGCGACCACCGCTTGCCCGAGATACCGATGGGCGAGTGGATCGACCGCTACCATGTGCCGCTGATCATCCATTCGCCGCTCCTGAAGGAGCCGCAGCGCATCAGGGCAGTGTCGTCTCAATTCGACATTGCGCCGAGCTTGCTGGCGTTCCTGGCCCATGGATACGGTCTGCGCAGCCCTGCGACCGTCACGTGGCTCGGATCGGGCCTCGATCTGGAGCCAGGCTTTCGGAACCTGCACGAAATGCCACTGAAGCAGACCAAGCCGACGCTGGACACTTTTGTGCAGGGCCAGTGGGCTTTGAATCGGGATTCGCTGTATCGGCTGCTCGACGGGCTGCACGCCGAGCCCGTGCAGGACGAGAAGACTCTTGCCCGCCTGCGGATGCGCTTCAGCGCGTTGCGCGCGGCGAACGCTGCGTTTCAGCGCAGCGGCACCCTGATGCCGGCCGCAGCCTCAAGGCAATGGATCGCGTACGACGCGAGCCAGCGTCGCGCCGTCGCGTCGGCGCCGGAGCAGGCCGGCCCCGGTCTGGCAATCGGTGACGTGCAGGCGCCGACTCACGCGAGGGAAGGGTCGCTGGCGATCGACGTCGTAGTGACGAATTCGGGTCCCATCGACAGCGTACTGACGGTCCCGCTCGCGGTGCTGCAGACGGCGGACGGATTGGAGTTGAGCGAATCCTACGGCGCGGCGTTGCGCGTTCCGCAGCACGGCAATGCGCGTCAGCACATCGCAATCAAGACCGATGGCGTGCCGCCCGGCCAGTACTACCTGTCGGTCTTTCCGTCCGATCCGGACCAAGGCCGCAGGATAGGCGATGGACGCTTCCACCTGCCGGTCGTGCTCGACCGATAGACTCAGGCGGCCGCGGAGCGCGCTGCCGGGGCCTGGACGGCCAGGTCCTCTGCGCGCGCGACGAACACCATGTCGTCGCCCGCGCTGGTGGTCGCCCACACGACCGGCATGCGGGGATACTCGCGTTCGAACGCGGGCCGGCCGTCTCCGACCTCCACGACCATCAGGCCGTGCGGATTCAGGTGTGCCCGCGCCTGGGCCATCAGCCTGCGCACGACATCCAGCCCGTCGGGGCCGCCGGCCAGCGCCAGCGTCGGCTCATGGGTGTATTCGCGCGGCAGCTTCGCCAGTGCCTGGTCGGTGACGTAGGGCGGGTTGCACAGGATCACGTCGTAACGCGCGGATTTCAGATCCTCGAACAGGTCCGACTCGACCAACCGCACCCGGTCGTTCAGGCTGTACTCCTCGACATTGCGCGCGGCCACCGCCAGCGCATCGACCGAGATGTCGACCGCGTCGACTTTGGCATTGGGGAACAGGTCGGCCGCGATCACCGCGAGGCAACCGGAGCCCGTGCACATGTCCAGCACCGATCGCACCGAGCCGGGGTCTGCGACCCACGGTGCCAGCTGATCCTTCAGCAGCTCGGCGATGAACGAGCGCGGAATGATCACGCGAGCGTCGACGAAGAATCGGTAGCCCTGCAGCCACGCTTCGTTGAGCAGATAGGCAACCGGCACGCGCTTCTTGACGCGCCGTTCGATCAGCTCGATCAGCGTGTTGATTTCCGCATGCGTCAGGAAGGCATCGAGGAAAATATCCATCCTTTCCAGAGGCAGCATCATTGCGCGCATCACCAGAAGCGCCGCCTCGTCGAATGCATCGAGCTGGCCGTGCCCGAAGTAGATCGACCGCTCGTTAAAACGGGTGACCGCATAGCGCAGCACGTCGCGCAGGGACCGCAAATTCGCTTGAGCGTCGATCGTCATCGCGTTGCCGTTTTCGCTTCGGTCTGTCCTGACAGCAGCAATTCGAGCGTGCGCTGATAGATCTGCGTCAGCGGCTCGACGTCCTGCACCTGCACCCGCTCATCGATCTGGTGAATCGATGCATTGACCGGGCCGAATTCAACCACCTGCGGGCAAATCCTCGCCAGAAACCGTCCGTCCGACGTGCCTCCGGTGGTCGACAGCTGCGGGCGCTGGCACGTCACCTCGAGAATCGCTTGCGACAGGCCGTCGACCAGTGTTCCGGCGGCGGTCAGAAAAGGCTCGGCTCCCAGCGTCCATGTCAGAGCATAACCAAGACCATGCCGATCCAGGATCCGCTCCACCTGTCCCCGTAAATCGGCCGGTGTGCTGGCGGGCGAGAAGCGGAGATTGAAGTGCATCTCGCAGACTCCAGGAATCACGTTGCCGGCGCCGGTTCCGCTGTGCAGGTTCGACACCTGGAACGTGGTGGGCGGAAAGAAGCGGTCTCCGCGGTCCCACTCGACACCCGCAAGCTCCGCCAGCGCCGGGGCCAGTTGATGAATCGGATTGCGGGCCAGCTGCGGATAGGCGACGTGTCCTTGCACGCCGCGGACCACCAGGTGACCGGACAGCGACCCGCGCCGCCCGTTCTTGATCGTATCGCCCAGGTGTTGCGCTGATGTCGGCTCGCCCACCAACGCGAAGTCGACCGCCTGCCCGCGTGCCTGCAAAGACTCGACTGCGGCCACGGTGCCGTCGGTTGCCGGGCCTTCTTCGTCCGAAGTCAACAGCAGTGCGATCGAACCCGCGTGGTCAGGGCGGGCTTGCGTGAAGCGCTCGGCGGCAACGACGAACGCCGCGATCGAGGTCTTCATGTCCGCACTGCCGCGCCCGTACAGCCAGCCATCCCGCTCCACCGGCACGAACGGGTCGGACGCCCACAGTTCACGCGGGCCAGGCGGGACGACGTCGGTGTGTCCCACAAAGGCCAGCAGGGGCCGGCTGGAGCCGCGCTGCAGCCACAGATTGAGCGTGCCGTTGCGGTCGAATCGCTCGCCCCGGAAGCCGCATGCCGCGAGGCGTTCGGCCACCAGGGGCTGGCAGCCTGCGTCTTGCGGCGTGACCGAAGGGCGCGCGATCAGCAGCTTGGCGAGTTCGAGTGCGGCCGACACCATTCGGCGAACCTCCGACTCAGCGCACGCGCGCCTCAGATGTTCAGCGTGAATTCGGTAAAGGACGCCGAATCGGACTCGGGCTTCTGATCGGCCTGCGGCCTGACCACCGGCTTGCCGGCATTGTTGATCAGCCACAACAGATTGTTCTTCGAATCGGCTGCTACCAGCGCATCCTCGCGCGTGACTGTACCCTTCTGCAGCAGCTCGTAAAGGCTCTGTTCGAACGAGCGGCTTTCGGGATCCAGGCTCTGCTCCATCGACTCCTTGATCGCGGCCACATCGCCGCGCGCAATCAGGTCGTGCGTGTGCCCGGCATTCATCAGGATTTCGACTGCAGGCACCCGGCGCCCTTGCTTGGAGCGAACCAGTCGCTGCGAGATGATCGCCCGCACCGCGGTGGCCATGTCCTGGAACAGCGCGAAGCGCGATTCGGTCGGATAGAAGCTGATGACCCGACTCAGGGCATGGGCGCTGTTGGTCGCGTGCAAGGTGGCAACGACCATGTGGCCGGACATCGCGTAGGCCAGCGCGGCGGTCATCGTCTCGCGATCGCGTATCTCGCCGATGAACAGCACGTCCGGGGCCTGCCGCATCGCGTTCTTCAGCCCCTGTTCCAGCGAGTGGGTGTCGTGTCCGATCTCGCGCTGATTGACGATCGATTTCTTGCTCCGGAACAGGAACTCGATCGGATCCTCGAAGGTCAGGATGTGTCCCGTTGCCAGCTCGTTGCGATGGTCCAGCATCGAGGCGATCGTGGTCGACTTGCCCGAGCCGGCGGCGCCGACCACCAGCATCAGGCCGCGCCGCTCCATCGCAAGGTCCTTCATCGCATCGGGCAGCGACAGCTCCTCGAGGCGCGGGATCTCATGAGGGATGTAGCGCACCACCGCCGACACCGAGCCGCGTTGCAGGAACGCGCTGAGGCGGAAGCTGCCAACCCCCGCCACCGGCAGCGCGACGTTCAGCTCGCGATTGCGCTCCAGGTCGCGGAACTGGGCATCCGACAGCCGCTCGGTCAGCAGCGAGATCAACGCCTGCTGCTGCATGCGTTCCTGGTTGATCGGAACGCACACACCGTTGATCTTGACCGTGATCGGCGAGCCCACCGACAGGAAAAGATCCGAGGCGTTCTTCTCCGACATCAGTTGAAACAGCCGTTCCAGCGCCATCCCGTCGTCCTCGTTTAATGGTCTTCAGCTCAATCGTTCGCGGCGATCCGCAGCAGTTCGTTGATTCCGGTCTTGGCCCGCGTCTGCGCATCGACGCGCTTGACGATGACCGCACAGTACAGGCTGTACGAGCCATCCCTGGCTGGCAGCGAGCCGGGCACGACCACCGCGCCGCGGGGCACCCGGCCATACAGGATCTGGCCGCTTTCGCGGTCATAGATGCGCGTGCTCGCGCCGATATAGACACCCATCGAAAGCACAGCGTCCTGCTCCACGATCACGCCCTCGACCACTTCGGAGCGGGCGCCGATGAAACAGTTGTCCTCGATGATGGTCGGGGCGGCTTGAACGGGCTCCAGCACGCCGCCGATGCCGACGCCGCCGGACAGATGGACGTTGCGGCCGATCTGCGCGCACGAGCCGACCGTGGCCCAGGTATCGACCATCGTGCCCTCGTCGACGTAAGCACCGATGTTGACGAAGGACGGCATCAGCACGACGTTGCGCCCGATGTAGGCCCCTCGGCGTGCCGTCGCGGGAGGAACCACCCGCACCCCGCTCGCCCGGAACTGCTCGGCGTCGAAGCGCGCAAACTTGCCGTCGACCTTGTCGTAGAAGCGCAGCGGATCACGCTCGCCGCCGCCCATCACGACATTGTCGCGCAGGCGGAACGACAGCAGCACGGCCTTCTTCAACCACTGATGCACCACCCAGGCGCCATCGATCTTCTCGGCCACCCTGCGGCGCCCGCTGTCCAGATCGTCCAGCGCGGCCTCGACCGCATCGCGCAGCGCTGCCGGCGCGGACGAGGCGCTGAGCGAAGCACGGTCAGTCCAAGCCTGCTCGATGAGGCTTTCGATCGACACGGCCTTACGAAGCTCCGATGGAAGGCACGGTGGATTTTCCCTCAAACCGTGCCGATTGAAAGCCCGAGAAGCGGGTCACCCGAACTCGCTGCACCCGCGCCGGGGGAGGCTGCACTCGCCGCCAATCCGACACCCTGAGCGAGACCCTGAGCGAGAGGCTGAGGGCCCACGGCCCCGAACTGAACGATCCGGCGCGCCGCCTCGGCCACCTGTTCTTCTGCGGCCACCAGCGCGATGCGGACGTAGCCCGCCCCGGGATTGAAGCCATCGACGTACCGGCCCAGGAACGATCCCGGCAGCACGGTCACGTTGAATTGCTCGTACAGGCGGCGTGCAAGCTGCTGGTCGTCGCCCGGCGTGCGCGCCCACAGGAAGAAGCCTCCGTCCGGAAGCGTCGTCGGCAGCACCGGGGCGATCACCGGCGTGACCTGGGCGAACTTCGCAGCGTAGCGCCGCTGATTTTCGACCACGTGCGCTTCGTCGCTCCAGGCGGCGATGCTGGCGGCTTGCACCGCCGGATTCATCGCGCATCCGTGATAGGTACGGTAGCGCAGGAACGGGGCGATCAGGCGCGCGTCGCCGGCCACAAAGCCCGAACGCAGACCTGGGGCGTTGGATCGCTTCGACAAGCTTCCGAAGATCACCAGGCGGTCGAATCCGTCGCGTCCGAGCTCGGCGGCCGCTTGCAAGCCTCCGAGAGGAGGGCGCGCTGGATCCGGATAGATCTCCGAATAGCACTCGTCGGAGGCGATCACGAACCCATAGCGATCGGCCAGTGCGAACAGATCGCGCCAGTCCGAAAGCGGCATCACGCCCCCGGCCGGGTTGCCCGGAGAGCACGTGTAAACAAGACGGACCTGCCGCCATTGCTCGGGGCTCAGACGTTCGAATGGCATTCGAAACCCGGTCTCGGACGTGACCGGCAGATAAATCGGTTCGGCACCGGCGAGCAGCGCTGCACCCTCGTAGATCTGGTAGCCCGGATTCGGCAGCACGACCCGCTGCGCGCCGCGCGCGTCCAGTACGGCCTGTGCGAACGCGAAAAGCGCCTCGCGCGAGCCGGTCACCGGCAGAACCTGTGTGAGCGGATCCAGGCTGGACAATCGGTAGCGTCGGATCAGCCACTGGCCGATCGAGATCCTGAGCGCGTCGGACCCGGCCGTCCTCGGGTACGTCGAGATCGAGGGCAGTGCGCCGACCAGTGCGTCCAGCAGCAGTCGCGGCGTCGCGTGTTTGGGCTCGCCGATCGACAGGTCGATCGGCGGCAGATGCGCCGGCGCTGCGCAGGCCGCCAGCAAAGCCTGCAGGCGCTCGAATGGATACGGCCGCAGCCGCTCGATCAAAGGGTTCATGCGCGCCCTGCGTCGGTCGCCTGCCCGGGAAAGCGCCCCAGCTCGACGTAGGGGGCGGCCTTCCAGCCCCGTTTGCGGTGTTCGGCCACCACGGTGGTGGTGATCCCGCCGCGCACGTTCCAACGCGAAGTCAGACGGATGAAGCGTGGCTGCAACGCGGTCTTCAGGTCATCGAGCACCTGGTTCGTCACCGCCTCGTGAAAGGCGCCGCGGTCACGAAACGACCAGATGTACAGTTTCAGGCTCTTGAGCTCGACATTGCGTTGGTCTGGCACGTACTGCAGCAGCAGCGTGGCGAAATCCGGTTGCCCCGTCAGCGGACACAGGCAGGTGAACTCGGGCAATTCGATGTTGACCAGATAGTCGCGTGTCGGATTCGGATTGGTGAAGGTCTCGAGGTGGCGACTCGGGCGCGTGCTCATCGGACACGGTCAGCCGAAATGAATTCGATATGATGCCACCCTTTTCGGAACGCCACTAAAAAGCACCTTCCCGAGAAGAGCAACGTGCAGCTGCGGCAGATCAAGCTGGCCGGGTTCAAGTCGTTTGTCGACCCGACCCAAATCGATGTTCCGGGGCGCCTGGTCGGCGTCGTCGGTCCCAATGGCTGCGGCAAGTCGAACGTGATCGACGCGGTGCGCTGGGTCTTGGGTGAAAGCAAGGCGGCCGAGCTGCGCGGCGAATCGATGCAAGACGTGATCTTCAATGGTGCCGCCAGCCGTGCGACCGCCGGTCGGGCAAGCGTCGAGCTGCTGTTCGACAACAGCGAAGGGCGCATCGGAGGCGAATGGGGTCGCTTCAGCGAACTGTCGGTGAAGCGCGTTCTGACCCGCGACGGCGCGTCCAGTTATCTGATCAACCAGCAGCACGTGCGCCGGCGCGACGTTCACGATCTGTTCCTCGGCACGGGCCTGGGTCCACGCGCCTACGCGATCATCGGGCAGGGAATGATCTCGCGCATCGTGGAAGCTCGACCGGAGGAGCTGCGCGTCTACCTGGAGGAGGCGGCCGGAGTCTCGAAATACAAGGAGCGGCGGCGCGAAACCGAAGCCCGCCTGCGCGACGCACGCGACAACCTGGCTCGGGTGAGCGACATCCTGCGCGAGCTCGACGAGCGGGTCATCCACCTGGAACAGCAGGCCGAGCTGGCGCGCCAATACCGTGATCTGACGCAGCAGCACACGCAGTCGCAGATGATGCTGTGGCTGCTGCGATCGCGCGACGCTCATGCCCAGAGGCAGCGCAGCGCGCGCGAGGTCGAACAGGCCGAAGCGGCGATCGAGGCGCACCGCGCCGAGTTGAGCGCCCTGCAGCGGACGCTGGAGGAAGACCGCAGCGCGCATTTTGCGGCAGGCGATCAGACGCACGCGGCCCATGGCGAGCTGCTGCGCCTGAATACCGAAATCGGGCGCCTGGAGGGCGAGATCCGGATGATCGCCGACAGTCGGGCCCGGCTGTCGACCCAGATCGCCGGTTACCTGCAGCGCCAGGAGCAGCGTGGCCAGGAGCAGGCGCGGCTGGCGCAGCGCCTCGGCGAGTTGAGCGCCTCGATCGCCCAGTGCGGGACGGATCACGAACAAGCGTGCGCCGACAGCGAAGAGCACGACGGGCGGCTGCCGACGCTCGAGGGCGCCTACCATGGCGCCCGCGAGGCCCTCACGGTCGCGCGGTCCTCGGCGGCGGGCGCGGCGCAGGCGATCGAGGGCGCCGCCCAGCATGGCCGCACGCTGGACGATCAGTTGGCGGCGTTGGCGCAGCGGCACGAGCGCTTGAGCGAAGAGCGCGCGCAGCAGGAATCGCCGGACCAGGAGCGCCTGGGCGCCCTGCAGTCGCAGGTCGAGCAACTCGACCGCGACCTTCAGGAGCGCGTGCGCGGCGCGCGCGCGGCCGAGGAGCAGCAGGCCGAGTTCGAGACCGAGCGCGGCGCGGCAAGCCGGGAGAAAAGCGAAGTGGCCGACGCGCTGGCGCGGATGCAGGCGAGGCTGCACGCTCTGAGCGACTTGCAGGCCAATGTGGAGGCCGACGAGCGCCTCGACCCGTGGCTGAAGACGCACGGGGTCGATTCGCTGCCGAGACTTTTCAAGCGGCTGGAGGTCGAAAGCGGCTGGGAGGCGGCGTTCGAAGCGGTCCTGCGCGAGCGAATCGAGGCCATCGAGGTCGGCAGCCTGGACACGCTGGGCGCCTTCGAGTCCGCTGCGCCGCCGTCGCGCGTCGCTTTCTTCAGCGCCGCCGGCGGGTCCGAGCCCCAAGCACCAGTGGCGGCCTGGCCGGCGCTTGCCGGCAAACTGCGCGATTCCGACTCGGCACTGGGCGGTGTGATCCGGGATTGGCTGGCCGGGGTGTACGTGGCTTCCGACCTGCGCAGCGCGTTGCAGCAGCGGCACCAGCTGCCGGCCGGGGCCCAATTCGTGGTTCGCAGCGGGCATCGGATCAGCCGGCACGGGGTGCACTTCTACGCCGCGGACGATCGCAAGGCGGGCTTGCTGCTGCGGCGGCTCGAAATCGAGAACCTGCAGCGACAGTTGAAGGCGCAGCGTCTGATCGAGGAGGCGTCGGTCACCCGGCTGGCGCGGGCCGAGTCGGGCTTGCGTGGCGCGCAGGAGCTGGCGCAGTCCGAGCGCGAGACCGTCGAACGGCTGCGAATCCGCTTGCACGAGATGCAGCTGGAGGCGGTGCGGCTGGGCGAATCGCAGGAACGGATCCGGTTGCGGCGCGGGCAGATCGACGCCGAGCTGGAGGAAATCGCCGCGCATCGGCGCACGCTGGAGCAGCAACGGTCCGATGCGCACAGCCGCTTCGAGGAGCTGGACCAGGCGCTCGGGACTCAGCAGCAGCAGGTCGAGACGGCCCGCCTCGATTACGAGGCGGCCGAGCAGAGTCTGCGCGAGGGGCGCGAAGCGTCGAACCGGCTGCAGGTCGAGCGGCAGCGCTTGCAGATCGAGATCAACGTGGGGCGCGAGCGTCTGGCCGAGGTCGAAGGGGCCATGCGCGAGGCGATCGAAGAGTGTGGGCGGCTTGCGACGGACGTGGAGCAAGCGCGCCTCGACGAAGCCAGGCTGGACGACAGCTCTGCGCGCGAGGGCCTGGAGCAGTGGCTGCAGCAGCGGGTTGCCGCCGAGCAGGCGTTGCGCGATGCCCGCACCCGGCAGGACGAGGTGGCCGATCGCGTGCGCAGCGCAGACGAGCGCCGCCTGGGCTTGGAGCGCGATTTGCAGCCACGGGTCGACCGCGTGACGGACCTGAAGCTGAAAGAGCAGGCGGCCCGGCTGGCCGCCGAGCAGTTCGACAGCCAGCTCGCCGAGGCAAGCGCAGACCTGCACGCGCTCGCCGCGCGCATCGAGCGCGGCACCAGCGCCTCGTCGCTGCAGGCCGAGATCGCGCGGCTGGCGCAGGCGATCGAGGCCCTCGGCGCGGTGAATCTGGCGGCGCTCGAGGAGTTGGAGGCGGCCCGCCAGCGGTACGAGTTCCTGCAGTCGCAGTCGAGTGACCTGAAGACGGCCATCGCAACGCTCGAGGATGCGATCCGCAAAATCGATCGCGAGACGCGCGAGATGCTTCGCTCGACCTTCGATCAGGTCAACCGCCATTTCGGCGAGCTGTTCCCCCGGCTGTTTGGCGGCGGCGACGCGCGCCTGCTGATGACGGGGGAGGAGATACTGGATGCCGGCGTGCAGGTGATGGCGCAGCCGCCCGGCAAGCGCAACAGCACGATTCACCTGCTGTCGGGCGGCGAAAAGGCGATGACGGCGACCGCGCTCGTGTTTTCGCTGTTCAAGCTGAACCCGGCGCCCTTTTGCCTGCTGGACGAGGTGGACGCGCCGCTGGACGAAGCCAACACTGAGCGATTCTGCGACCTGGTGCGATCGATGACCGGCGAAACCCAGTTCCTCTTCATCACGCACAACAAGATCGCGATGGAGATGGCCGAGCAACTGGTCGGAGTCACGATGCAGGAACAGGGTGTCTCGCGTATCGTTGCGGTCGACATCGACAGCGCGGTGAAGCTGGCCGCCGCGGAGGCAGCCTGACCTTGCGTTACGGTGGGTTTTCTGAGTCGTAAGACAGCGTGTCCGACCTGCAGATTGCGCTGCTGCTGATCGCTGGCGCCGTGCTGGCCGGCCTGTACGTGGCCGGTAAGTGGCAGGAGCGCCGCCTGCTTCGCCGCCTGGGCGAGCAGCTCGGCGGCGGCGTGGGCGATGCGCTGCTGGACGAGCCAAAGGCGAGCCGGCCCGAGTCGGCGCACGCTTCCAGGGCCGTTGCGTCGCGAGCCCGGATCGAACCTCAACTGCGTGACTCGCCGCTTGATCCGCCAAGCACGGCGACGCAGGAATCGGCAGGCGCGCAGGAGGCGCCGCCCGCGCCAGTGCGCCGCTCCGATTGGATCGAGGACCCGATGCTGGATTGCGTACTGGAGCTGCGCTGCGCTCGACCGGTCGACGGTGTGTCGTTCATCGATGCCGCCGTGCCACTGACCGCTTCGCAATGGCCGATGCCGATCTCGTTCGTCGTGTGGGACGCGCGCGCCCAGCAATGGGTGCATCCCGATCGCTTTGGCTACTACACCGACGCCCTGGCTGCCATCCAGCTCGCCACACGGCGCAACCTGCTGACCGAGGAGCAGATCGCCCGCTTCGTATCGTCGGTGCGGCAGATGGCCTCGACACTGGACGCGGACTGCGATCCCCCGGACGTCGCTCGGCTGGCTGCCAACGCACGCGAGCTTGATCGACTGTGCGCTCGCTTCGACGTGCGGATCGGACTGACGCTGGAATCGGTGTCGGGAGGCTGGACTGAAGCGCGGGTCGATGCGGCTGCCGCGCAAGTCGGGCTGGAGCCCCTCGCCGAGTTGCGCTGGGCGCCCGAGCACGGGCCGGGCCCCGCGCCGCTGGTGCTGACGATGCCGGCGCCCGCCTGCGACAGAATCCTGCTCGAGCTGGACGTACCGACGATTGGCGTCGGCGAAGGCGCGGTGCAGCAGCTGTTCGGCTTGAGCAACCAGCTGGCCGCGCTGTTGAATGCCCGGATCGTCGACGACAACGCGCGGCCGATCGATTCGCACTCGGTGTCGGCGATCGAAGCCCAGCTGGCCAAGCTTTACGAGCAGATGCGCAGTTCCGGGATCGATCCGGGCGGCGAGCGCGCGCGCCGTCTGTACGTCTGATGGACTCGAACGACGCAAGCGCCGAGGCGATTGCGCCGGCCATACGCGAGCGCGCCAGCCAACTGCGCGCCGAGATCGAGCGGCACAACACCGCGTATTACGTGCTGGATGCACCGCTGATTCCGGATTCCGAGTACGACCGGCTGTTTGCCGAGTTGCAGCAGCTCGAGGCGCGATACCCGCAATTGGCCACTTCGGATTCGCCGACGTTGCGGGTCGGGGGTCCGCCGCGCGCGGACCTGCCGTCGGTGCGGCACGCGGTGCCGATGCTGTCGCTGAACAACGGGCTGGCGGAGGCCGACGCGGTCGCGTTCGATGAGCGGGTGAGGGACCTGCTCGCCAAGGCGGGCCACCCGGTCCCGACCGTGACCTATGCCTGCGAACTGAAGTTCGACGGTCTGGCCGTCAACCTGCGCTACCTGAATGGCGTGCTCAATCTGGCAGCGACACGTGGCGATGGCACCGTGGGCGAGGATGTCACTCCCAACGTGAGAACCATTCACAGCGTACCGCTGCGCCTGAACGAGACCCGAGCGGCCGTGATCGAAGTGCGCGGCGAGGTGCTGATGTACAAGCACGACCTCGAACGGCTGAACCAGGTGCAGCGAGCCGGTGGCGAGAAGGAGTTCGCCAATCCGCGCAACGCCGCTGCCGGCAGTCTGCGGCGGTTGGATGCGCGCATCACCGCGCGCCACCATCTGCATTTTTTCGCCTATGGCTTGGGCGAACTGGTCGGAGCGCCGGAGCCGCTGAGTCAATCGGCCATGCTCGACTGGCTGCAATCGCTGGGAGTGCCGGTGTCCGGTGACCGCGCCACGGTCGAAGGCGTCGACGGCCTGCTGGCGTTCTACCGGCAGACCGCCCAGCGGCGCAACGCTCTGCCTTACGACATCGACGGCGTGGTTTACAAGGTCGACTCGATCCAGGCGCAACGCGCCCTGGGGTTCGTATCACGGGCGCCGCGCTTCGCGCTCGCGCACAAGTTCCCGCCGCAGGAGGCGCTGACGCAGGTGCTGGATATCGAAGTGCAGGTAGGGCGTACCGGCGCGCTGACGCCGGTGGCGCGGCTCGCCCCGGTCACGGTCGGCGGCGTCACCGTCACCAACGCGACCTTGCACAACGAGCAGGAAGTGGCCCGTCGCGACGTGCGCGTGGGCGACACGGTGATCGTCCGGCGCGCCGGCGATGTGATCCCGGAGGTGGTCGGTGTCGTGCCGGAACGCCGCCCGCCCGGTGCGCAGCCCTTTCGGATGCCCACCCGGTGTCCCGTGTGCGGTTCGGCGGTCGAGCGCCTCGAGCAGGAGGCGGTGGCGCGCTGCACCGGAGGGCTGTTTTGCGCGGCCCAGCGCAAACAGGCACTGCTGCACTTCGCGAGCCGCCGGGCGATGGACATCGATGGCCTGGGGGAGCGCCTGGTCGATCAGCTGGTCGATTCCGGCCGAGTCCGAACGGCGGCCGATCTGTACCATCTGGATCAGCCAGCGCTGGTGGCGCTGGATCGAATGGGAGACAAATCCGCCTTGAACCTGCTGCAGGCGATCGACGGGTCGCGCCACACCACGCTGGAGCGATTCGTCTTTGCGCTCGGGATACGGCACGTGGGGGAATCCACCGCGCAGGCGCTGGCCAATCACTTTGGAAACCTCGATGCGCTGATCGGAGCGGACGAGGCAGGCCTGCTCGAGGTACCCGACATCGGACCGGTGGTGGCTCAATCGATCCGGCGATTCCTCGACGAGCCGCACAACGAGGAGGTGATCGCGGCGCTTCGCAAGGCCGGCGTCGAATGGCCCGAATCGGCCGCAACGAAGAGCTCCGGGGCGCGCAAGGAAGGCCTGCTGTCCGGCCGCACGTTCGTGCTGACAGGCACGCTGGCGGGGCTGACGCGGACCGAGGCGGCTGACATGATCGTGGCGGCCGGCGGACGCGTCAGTGGCTCGGTTTCCGGAAAGACGGATTTCGTCGTCGCGGGCGATGAGGCCGGATCCAAGCTGGAGCGGGCCAGAGAGCTGGGCGTGCGCGTGATCGGAGAATCGGAATTGCGCCAGCTGTTGCGTGGCGCGGACAAGCCCGAATAGGCGACCCGACATGTTTGCAATCATCGGCGGAAGCGGACTGGCAAAGTTATCGGCGCTCGAATCGCCGCGCCGGCGGGTGATGCGCACGCCCTACGGTGAGCCTTCCGGTGCGCTGACCTTCGGGATGCTGGCAGGGGCCGAGGTGGTTTTCCTGGCGCGGCACGGCTATGGTCATACGATCGCTCCCCACGAAATCAACTATCGCGCCAACATCTGGACGCTGAAGGAGCTGGATGTCGAAGGAGTGTTCGCGCTGGCTTCGGTCGGCGGCATCCGCGACGACCTGGCTCCCGGCACGTTGGTGGTTCCGGACCAGATCATCGACTACACCCACAGCCGCAAATCGACGTTTTTCGAGGGCTACGGTACCCCAGTGATGCACGTGGACTTTACCCAGCCGTACTCTGGAAAACTGCGCGCGCGCCTGGTGGCGGCGGCGGGGCGAATCGGGGAAGCGGTGATCGACGGTGCCGTGTATGGATGCACCCAGGGACCGCGGCTGGAAACCGCGGGCGAGATCAATCGGCTGCAGCGCGACGGCGCCGATCTGGTCGGAATGACCGGGATGCCCGAAGCGGCCTTGGCACGCGAGCTCGAGCTGGAGTACGCGTGCCTGGCGGTGGTGGTCAATCACGCGGCCGGCAAGGGCACCAGCCGTGACCGCATCGCGATGGGCGAGCTGGAAGAGGTGCTGGGAGAGACGATGGTGCGCGCAGTGCGTATCCTGGAGGCGTGCATTAGCCATGCGTAGCGGTTCTCCATGTTGGGTATCGATGACGTCGTTTGAGGCTTCTCGATGATTCGCGAGATCCTGCGGATGGGCGATCCGCGCCTGCTGAGGGTGTCCGAGCCGGTAACGCGGTTCGATACCCCCGAGTTGCGCGAGCTGCTGGTCGACATGTTCGAAACGATGCGCGCTGCGGATGGCGCGGGGCTGGCGGCTCCGCAAATCGGGGTCGGCCTGCGCGTCGTCGTGTTCGGTTTCGAGTCCAACGCGCGCTACCCGGAAGCGGCCGCCGTTCCGGAAACGATCCTGATCAACCCGGTGATCGAGCCGTTGACCGACCAGATGCAGAACGGATGGGAAGGCTGCCTGTCGGTACCGGGTCTGCGCGGCGTGGTGCCGCGCTACGAAAGAGTTCGCTACCGCGGTTTCGACGAACGGGGCGTTGCGCTGGAGCGGGAGGTCGACGGTTTTCACGCGCGCGTCGTGCAGCACGAATGCGACCACCTGGATGGAATCCTGTATCCGATGCGGGTGCGTGACTTGCGCACATTCGGCTATACCGACGTGCTGTTTCCGGGGCAGCCGGCAATGGCGGAGTGACCTTACTGAGACGAGCGGCCGGAGCACGCGGGCTGCGCGTCCGCTCGCGTTACGGCCTTCGCCATCACGGTTGGGGCGGAGGCGGGGTTTCGCGAAGCATTGCTTCGCGCCGCCGGAGCGGGCGCGCCCTGCCAGGCGCGCCCAAGAGGCCGTGCTGACCTCGCTCCCGCGCAGCCCGCATGCTCCGGCCTTCCCTGGGTGCGGCAATTTGTCGCATTACCAAAAAGCCGCGCACGTGCCAAAGTTCGCTCATGCGCTGGCTTACTTCGTTCGCTCTGGTTGTTCTGACGGCATCCCTGTCCTGCATGGCGCAGGCGACGGAACTGCCGTACGACGAGCACGCCAACGCGACCGAGCAGGTCCACCAGGCCGTTTTGGCGGCGCGCGCCGCGCATAAGGATGTGCTGCTGGTGTTCGGAGCGAACTGGTGCCCGGACTGCCGGGTGCTCGACACGGTGCTCCACGACAAAGCGGCCATCAACGATCGATTCGTGATCGTCAAGGTCGACGTCGGCAATTTCAACAAGAACCTGGATCTGGCCAAGCGCTACGAAGTGCCACTGGGCAAGGGCATTCCAGCGGCCGCCGTGGTGAGCGGTGACGATGCCGTGCTGGTCGTCACGCAAGGCGGCGAACTGGCCAACGCGCATCACATGGGCGAAACGGCGATCGTCGATCTGTTTTCCAAGATCATCGCCGACGCCGCG
>Ga0210401_10001448_pt1 | contig 27582 bp, 27 predicted proteins | sample IncBWH32MmetaG_FD_150866 | JGI IMG/M metagenome (GOLD analysis project Ga0210401, IMG submission 150866) | Forest soil microbial communities from Barre Woods Harvard Forest LTER site, Petersham, Massachusetts, United States - Inc-BW-H-32-M | ecosystem: Environmental > Terrestrial > Soil >...
ATCAGCGCCGCACCGCCACCATCACCGAACTCTTCGCGCCCAACGGCATCTCCCACGGCGTCGCAGAAGATGGCTCCGATCTCATCGGCCCCGAAGCATTCATTCCATTCTACGAGCGCTTCCTCAACGCCTTCCCCGACATGAAACTAAAAGTCGAAGACGCCATCGCCGACGGCGACAAAGTCCTCATCCGCTGGTCCGCCACCATGCGCCACACCGGCGACGGCCTCGGCATCGCCGCCACCAACAAACCCGTCGCCATCGGCGGCATGAGCCTCGCCAGAATCGCCAACGGCCAGCTCGTCGAAGCCTGGGATCAATGGGACAAATTCGCCATGCTCCAGCAAATCGGCGCCGTCCCAGCGCTACCAGCAAGCCCCAACGCAAGATCCGCCAACGGCTAAATCAATGCCGGCCCTGCTAACTGCAATTTTGTTTCTTTTGTCCGTCTTTTCCGGTCAGGACGCTCCCTCAAAAACCCAACATCAATCGTCCACTGTGTGGCGTGAAGGGGATCCTTCGAGAGTCGAGTGTTACGATAATTCGAAGGCGAAACGTGACTGGCCGCTGCCGGGACCCGAATGTGCCAAACAGGTATTTGCCAAATTCGGCGAGCCTTTCATGTTTCCCGCACAAAACGGAATCGCGTACGGAATATCGTCCACGCCGGATAGTCCGTCTAATCTTTCTCTTTGGGTCGACAATCAGACGCCCACAACCCAGGATTTCTACCTCTGTTGTATCTCAACGCTTCTCGATCACATTGACGTCTACGATGAAAAAAGGCATCGGATTTTGAGCGAGTCGGACAAGGTCGAACAAAAGGCCCGGGCTGAAGGGACACAAACCGTGAAAGTGTGTTCATGTAGTACGACGACCAGTATTCCTCCGCACATCATCGCCTACCTGGGTTCTGCTAACCTCTCAACCGGCTACGCTTTGCCGCCAGGCAAGTACACCGTCAATGAAAGAAAACCGGCCGGCGATGCAAACTTCAACACAGAGCCTCCGGGCAACTCAGTCCCTCCGGGATTATCGATTTCGATTCCGTAGGTCGTGTGCATCGCGTCCACACGATTTCTTACGAAGAACCGATCGACTTCTCTCAGGCGCGGTAAATACAGTTCTAGAACTAACTGTCTCTTACCTCGTCCAATGGCCAGTCGAATTTTCCTTCCCCTCCGTGCTACCGCGTCCTGTGGCATACGACAACAAAATCGAGTTTCAAATCGCGCCGCCCGACGCGCAAAGAACGGCGGAGGCGTGCAACGCGCAATTTAGAGTGCGAGAGCTTGCTCTCGCTTTCATAGCGCGACGCTCACCTCGCGCGCGCAGCAACGCTTTCCAGCTGACCACACCTCTCCACTCGCTACTCAACGCCAACATCCGCTGGCCCCATCGGCACCTAATTGCAAATGACAGTCCGACCAGGATTGTCATCCTGAGCGACCAACAGGAGTCGAAGGGTCTCTCTTCTCGATCACGATCGCTCAAGCTATTTTCCCCAAGATTTCTAATCGTGAATCTGGAATTAGAATTCCCCGCAAGTCGCACAAGATGCAGCCTACTAACTTTTTCTAATCGCAAAAAAATCGCAGTTTTTGATCCGCGTCCAAGCCTGCCGATCGGCGAACCGAAGAAAACTCTCTCTGCCTCTCGCTCACCCTGACGATCGCCCTCGCCGCCGAAAAGCCGCCAATCAGCACATTTCTAACCGCAACAGTCGTTTTACAGGATTTGGGTCAACTTGCTGCAAGCACATGCCTTACCAAATTTCTAACCGCAACAAAAACGCACATTTCGCGTTTTTCGACACAACGAACACGAGTCGCGAATTACGAGTCACCAGTTACGACTCACGAACTACGACCCGCGCAGCATTCCGCAGTACAATCCCCGCGAGGCCTCATGGCTATCGCTAGCCGCCGGAAGACCATCGCATTTTTCGTCGCGCTCGGCGTGTGCCTCGTCGCCATCGCTGTCGCGCTCAACGTCGGCTGGATCATTCTCAACCGCCGCGAAGCCGTCCTGCTTTTCTTCGGCGTGATTTTTTTCGCCGCGATCATCGGCGGCATGATCGTCAACACCAGCTTCCTCGTCCGCGAAATCCGCCGCAACGAACAGCACGACAGCTTCATCAATGCCGTCACGCACGAACTGAAAACGCCGATCGCCTCGATCCGTCTCTATCTCGAAACGCTCCAGCGCCGCGAACTCGACGAGGAGCAGAAGCAGAAATTTTATAAGCTGATGCTGCTTGATTCTGACCGGCTCCTGGGCACGGTCGAGCAAGTGCTCGCCGCGGGACAAAGCGGCCACAAATCTTCCGCCGTGTATCGCACGGACATTGACCTCGAAAATCTCGTCCGCGAATGCATGGACCTCGCGCGCTCGCGCCACCACCTCGATGCAACCGGATTGCGCTATGAGCCGGGCGCGAATGGTGCGGGACAGCAGGATGCGCAATCGAATGGCACAGGAATCAAAGTCCAAGGGGATCCGGAAGAGTTGCGCACCGCGATCTCGAATCTTCTCGACAACGCCATCAAATATTCCGTCGGCAACGTGGACGTCTCCGTCAGCCTCGAAACACCGGACGAAAAACATGTCGAACTGAAGGTTCGCGACCGCGGCGTCGGCATTCCATCCGACGAATTGAAACGTATCTTCCGCCGTTTCTACCGCGTGCGTGGCCGCACTTCTGCTCGCGTGAAAGGAACGGGCCTCGGACTCTTCATCGTTCGCTCGATCGCAAAAACGCACGGCGGCAAAGTTTTTGCAGAAAGTGCAGGCGAAGGCCGCGGCACCACGGTCACCCTCGAGCTCCCGAGGAGCCGAACGTGACGAAAGTGCTTGTCGTCGAAGACGAAGCGCACCTCGCCGAAGGGCTGCGCTTCAATCTGCAGGCCGAAGGCTACGCCGTCGAAGTCACCGGCGATGGCGAGGCCGCTCTGAAACGGTTGCTCGAATCGAACGGTCGCTTCGACGCCGTCGTGCTCGACGTGATGCTGCCCGGCATTGACGGCTTCGAAGTTGTCTCCGAATTGCGCAAAGCCAAGAATTTTATTCCGGTGTTGATTCTCACCGCGCGCGGCCGCCCCGAGGACGTGCTCGAAGGTTTCGGCGCCGGCGCTGACGACTACCTTTCGAAGCCCTTCCAGTTGCCCATTTTTCTCGCACGCCTTCAAGGGCTGCTACGCCGCAATGAGTGGTTACGCAGCAGCAAAGCGGCTGCGCCAAAAACTACGAAGGAAGCGGCCTCAAACTCTGCGAACGAGCGGGAAACGGTTTCCTTTGAGGGGAAGACAATCGACTTCGGCACGCTCGAATTGCGCACCGAACGCAACACGATTCGGTTGACGCTGATGGAAGCGAAGCTGCTTAGGCACCTGATTCACAACAAAGGGCGCAACGTCTCGCGCAAATCCATTCTCGAAGATGTTTGGGGACTTTCCGAAGACACCGACACGCGCGCCATCGACAATTTCATCGTGCGCCTCCGCAAGTACATCGAAAAAAATCCGGCCAAGCCGCGTCATCTTTTGACAGTGCGCGGCGTGGGCTACCGCTTTGTCGCCTGAACCCGTCAGCGAACATAGGCGGCGCTCGCCTCGAGGGAATCTTCTCGCGGGCCCGCCAAACGATCCTTCGTCGATTTCACGAAGGCCAGCGCGCAAAGCGCAGCGATCGCTGGAAAACAGACCACCACGTAGCGCGGCTCGATGGTTGGTAACTGCGTGAGCATCGCCGTGCGAATCACGAGATAAAGAACGAGGACGGCGCATCCTGGATTGGACCGGTAGCGCCACGCGCCAACCGCTGCGAGGCCGATGTACACAAAATTCAGGATCGCGAAAATCGCGGCGGCGCCAAACTCCGCAGAGTTCGCGCGCCGCTGTTCGCCGATCGGCCAAAGTTTTCCCGAATAGCGCAGCACGTCGACGCGCGGCGTGAACCAGGTCGCAAACGCGCGCTCGATGGGGATCAGTGCAAAAGTGTGAAACGGATGCGCAGCAGCACGCTCGCGCGCCAGTGCTTCGAACTTGCGATCGAGCGAGGGCGTCATTTTCAAGTCGTCGTTGTAACTCGCGAGAAGATCCGCAACGCGAGCCCGTTCCGCCGCGGAGTCGAACGCAGCGTCAGGTATCGCGTCCATCGGAATCGGTTTCTTTCCGAGCGCCCAGGTGACACTGTACGCGTCGCGGTTGCGCATCATCCAAGTGCGAGTCCACGCGTGAAAGCCCCACGGTATGAAATCACCCGCAGCTTGGGCATAGCGCGGCGCAAGAAACTCGATACGGCCCAGAGTCCGCGCGTTTCGCGCCGCCCACGGCGTGAGCGCCATGAGCAGGCCGGCGGCCATCCATGTGCCAGCGAGTGCGACCTTCGGCCAGTCCGCCACGCGTCGCCAGCGGATGCAGATCACAACCGCTGCCGCGGCCAGCACGAGTGGTGTTTCCGGCCGCACCAGTGTTCCGATTCCGGCGATAAAGCCTACGGCTGCGAATGCGCCCGCTAGTCTTCGAGCGAGCGTGTCTTGTCGAACAGACGCGTTATTCAATGCCTCGATCGTGCGCCCGACCGACGGAGCGAAGTTGCTGTCTGTGAAGACCCAGACCAGTGTCAACAGCGCAAGCGTCGTGAAGAAAGCAGCGAGAGTTTCGGAGACGATCGCCGCGGTGTAGCTCGCGGTGAAGGGACACAGCGCGGCCAGCCACAGTGCAATTGTTGCAGCGAGCGATTTCTTCGCGGCAGGCGCAATTCGCCCGGCGATCAGCGCCGCAAGAACGCATGTGACCAGATCGATGGCCGCTTGCGCGAGCATCACCGCGATCCGAGTGCGGCCAAAAATCGAATAGATCGCGGCGAGAAATGCGGGATACGCTGGCATTCGCTGATCGACCGGCATCAATTGCCCGTTGACGAACAGGCCGTAGACGCCGTGGTCGAGCCAATTGCGCGCCAGCTCTTCGTAGAATTTTGTGTCGCCAGAGTAAAAAGGAAAATGGGCGATGAAATACAGCCTCAGCGCGAGCCCGCAAAGCAGCGCCGCGACGAGATGGCGGTAGGAAATGGGCAGTGTGCCGACTGACGCGCCGCTGGAGCTCGTTGCCATTCACTCCAGTCTATATGCGACGGCGTTTTTCGTCAGCGCAACGAGCAAGGTTGGGCAAATCGGGATCTTTCAATCGTTTTGGCGCTGATATGTCTGACAGGCCGAACAATCAACGCTGTGATGTTTCATCTAGCAAGGCAGTCATTTCCACCACCCGCCGGTAGTACTGCTTGTGTTTCAGCTGCGAGGCGGCTTGCTCGTCGATAATAAAGGTGACATCAGGATGAAGTTGAAGCGAAGAAGCAGTGACGGAGGCGGAAATAGGGCCTTCGATAGCCCGCGCGACCGCGTCAGCTTTTAAGTCGCCGCTGGCCAGGATGAGAATTCGACGCGAATCCTGAATCGTTCCAATGCCCATGGTGATGGCACACTCGGGGATTTTTTCGCCAGGGATGAAGGATCTGCGATTGTCTTCGATCGTCTCGCTGGTGAGAACTTTCAGCCTGGTCCTCGAAGCCAGGCTCGACGCCGGTTCGTTGAAGCCAATGTGGCCATTGCGCCCGATACCAAGAACCTGCAAGTCGATGCCACCCGCTGCCCGGATTTCCTCTTCGTAAGAAGAACAATACTCCTTGTAATTGCCGGTAATCATTCCATCAGGAATGTGAGTTCTCGATGGGTTGATGTTGATATGGCGGAAGAAATTCTCGCGCATAAAAAAGTGGAAGCTTTGCGGGTGATCCGGCGCAATCCCGAGGTACTCATCGAGATTAAAAGTAGTTACATCTGAGAAGTCGAGAGACTCCTCACGGTAGATTCGAATGATTTCCGCGTACATCCCGAGAGTGGTGCTCCCGGTGGCGAGCCCCAAATTAAGAGAAGGATTGCTCCTCACCGCGCTCACGACGATACGCGCGGCTTCGCGGCTCAACGCAGCAAAGTCCGGTTCGAGTAATACAAGCATGGTATTTATTCTGCTGGTCGCACTAACGGAACCGGCGAATCAACAGAGTGTGCCGACCCGATCGGTATAGACCCAAAACGTAAATGATGGCCTTACCTTTGTTTGTATAAATGAGCTGACGCATGCGAAGAAGCGGCGACCCTCGGGGGACCGCCAGCAGTTCGGCGGTTTTGAGATCTGCTGCCGTGGAGTCAATCTCTTCATCCGCGTAGGCCAGTTGTATACCATATCGCTTTTCAAGCGTACTGAAGAGTGAGCCGCGCTCCAACGATGCGGCGATTAAACCGGGGAATTCCTGAGCAGAAAGATAGCAACTTTCCAGCGCAAAAGGCTCATCGCCAGCTTTTCGCACGCGTTCTATCATGGTCAAGTGACTGGACGCGGAAAGTGAGAGACGCGCCGCAATGTCGGGCTCATCGTCGAGCACGCCCGAGGACACAATCTTGGACTGAGCTACTAGACCGCGGCTGGACATTTGCTCCGTGTAACTCATCAACTTATTGAAATGAATCTTGGGCGGGGCGACGAAGGTTCCCGCGCCACGCCTCCGCTCAACGATTCCCTCGCGTGCAAGATCTGCAAGAGCATGGCGGGCAGTCATGAGGCTGACTCTGTGGAGCTTGGCGAGTTCTCGCTCGGAATCAACTACGTCCCCAGGACTCAGCTGACCAGTTTCAATCCGCCGTCGAATTACATTCTGAATGCGCTTGTAAGTTGGCTGCCCGTTTCGACCAATAGGCGTCATGAAGGCTCCGCAAATTTGCTGCGAGTCTCTCGATCCAATATTTCTGCGTGATTAATTGCGCATCGATCGCACGCAGATTACGGAAAAGCTCTCTCGGCGAGCAGAGCAGCCCGCTATAGAGCTATCTGTGACCGCTATCGAGCGGCAATCTTGGGTTCTGCGAAATACTTATACAATGGCTTTTTTTTCTTGACAACAGATACTTTGCGCTATATAGCTCTTTCCAAGTATAGGGGTGGAGCGACGTGGGCGATGGATTCCGTCACTCCTTGCAATCAATCAGTCAGGAGGCTGCGATGAAGCTGCATTTTAGGTCCACCGGTCTTGGGGCGGTGCTCTCAGTGTGCTTAATCACTCTATTGTTGGCTGTGGCGCCGGGCGCTGTGGCCCAGGAAGTGACGGCGGCGATTAATGGAACGATCACGGATCCGAGCGGAGCGCCCATTGCAGGCGCTACGGTCACCGCCACGGATACTGCGCGGGGGACAACCTATACGGCAGAGACGAATTCCGACGGAGCGTACTACCTTCTTCATGTCGCGATCGGGACCTATGGAGTGAAGGTGGAAGCGAAAGGGTTCCGAACTGCGCTGCACACGCCCTTTGAACTCGTCCTAGATCAGGTTGCGCGGATCGACGTGCAGATGACCGTAGGGCCCGTGTCGCAGACAGTGGAAGTAAGTGGTGCAACCCCTCTGCTTCAAACGGAGACCACCGACATTGGCACTCATATCGATCACGTGGTAACGGAAAATGTTCCGTTGATTACGGGAAACTATAACAAGCTCACTCTTCTGACGCCCGGGGCCGTGGCCACGAATCCGGGGGCGTTTCTTTCGGGTCAAAATACATTTCAAGTAGGCCGCCCCTATATCAACGGAAATCGCGAGCAGACAAACAACTACATCCTCGACGGGATCGACAACAATCAGAGCGACAACAATGAAGTGGCCTACTCACCGAGCGTGGATGCCATCCAAGAGTTCAATTTGATCACCGACACGCCCTCGGCGGAGTTTGGGAATTTTCTGGGCGGTATCGTCAATACGACCATCAAGTCGGGCACGAATTCCTACCATGGCAGCGCGTTTGAATTCTTCCGAAACGACGCACTGAATGCCAATGAATGGAGCAACAATCTGACGGGTGTTCCCAAACCGGCTCTGCGGTACAACCGATTCGGAGGCACTTTCGGCGGACCCATAGTCAAAAACAAGCTGTTTTTCTTCTTGGACTACCAGGGACAGCGCCAGGACGCACCGTCAACGCAATCTCTCCAGGTGATGAGTGCGGACGAGCGCGCGGGAAATTTCGCTGAACTGTGCCCAGCAGGATTTACGGGAGGCGGCATTTGCACGAGCACAGCCACCGGGAATACTCAATTGTTTATGCCGCAGTCAGGTGTGAATCCGACGGCTAGAACGCCTATTCCGTTTAACAACCTAACTGCGGCGGGGCTCACCTTGAGTCCAGCCGCCGTAGCCATTGTTGGCTCGCCGTTTTATCCCTTGGCTAACAGTGGCAACAGGTTGCAATTTTCGCAGCGCATCTTAAACAATGCGGATCAGGGCGACGTTAAGATTGACTGGACTCCCACGGAACAGGACCGCATCTTTGGGCGCTATTCGCAACAATCCGTGCGGAATCCGACTACCGCAACGTTCGTCCTGAATCCGAACGGGATTACAAACTTCAACTATCCTTTGAAGAACGGAGTTATCGGTTGGACCAGGACGATTAGCCCGACCACCGCCAACGACTTCCGGGTAGGTTTCAGTTATTTCCCAGTCAGCCAGGGTTATAGCAACCCAACCGGGACCTTTGGTATTCCTTCATCAAGCGACTTCCTTCCGTCAATTCAAGGTTTGTTTGGCGGTGTTGCCAACATCGGTAATTCGCTTTCGGCGTTCAATACATTTAATGACACTGTGATTCAGATTGGCGACTCGATTGTCAAAACGCATGGGAATCATGAGTTTCACGTGGGGCTTCAGTTCAAAAACTACCGGGACAATTTTCTCTATCCCGGCAACGAAGGATTGGCAGGCTTTTTCAATTTCAACGGTCAGTACACCGGCAACGGTGCTTCTTCCTTGGGTTCCGGGCTTGCAGATTTCATGCTCGGTCTTCCCAACAACCTGGGTATCGGTGAGGGAGTGGGCAACCGGCACGTGCGGAATAATCTGTGGTCGGTATACGGGCAGGATAATTGGCGGCTGAGGCGTAATCTTACATTGAACCTCGGCCTGCGCTGGGAGCTGAACACGCCTCGCGCCGCTGCGGACGGTATGGCGGTGAATTACGAGTTATTCGGCGGAGACCTTATCACCTCTCAAATAAATAACCAGGGTCTGGGCAAAGCTCTCTATAAGCAATACAACGGGATCACAAACTTTCAACCGCGCATCGGAATAGCCTGGCAGCCCGGATGGGATTGGGCAAAAAATACCGTGGTCCGTGCCGCTTACGGGGTCTCCAGCTTCAATGAAAGCAATGGAGTGAACAACCTGCTGACGGCAAACCCGCCATTTGAGGTGGCGCATAACGTCACCTTCGCGCCCACTACTGCACTACCCGACAGCACTTTGGACCAGGGCTTCGTCGGGTTTCCCACGGGATGCACTCTCCCCCAGGCGATAGTTTTTGCTCCGGTCTGTTTTCAAGGCGTGAACATTCATGCTTTTAACGTAAACATACGACCGGCGGTACAGCAGGAATGGAACTTGAACATTCAAAAGCAATTCGGAAATTCGACAACCATTCAAATCGGCTACCTTGGTGAGAACGATCAGCACCTGAGCAACATCACTATGTTGCAGCAGAAGCAATTGAACCCTGACGGTTCGATTTCTCCCAGCCCGTTCCTCAATCCAACTTTGCTCAGTGAAGTTGGACAGGCAAGATTCTCAACCTCAAACGGCATCAGCAACTACAATGCCTTGCAGGTTATCTTTCAGCAACGCTTGAAATATGGCTTGCAAGCGCAATTGAATTACACATTTTCCAAATGCCTGAGCGATACGCCCGGGTTCTTCGGCCAGTTCGGCGACAATGTGGCTACCGAAGCGCAGACAATTGCAGGCTGGGCCTTCCCGCAGGATCCCTACCACCAAATCGGCGACTACGGCCGGTGCCCGCAAAATAACAAGCACCTTTTCAACGGGTATGTGGTTTACGAGATCCCTTACGGGCACGGTCGACGGTTTGGCAGCGATGTGAACGGCTTCGTAAACGCTGTGGCCGGAGGGTGGCGGGTGAGTTCGGGCTTCATCTTCCACACCGGCTTTGCCCAGACCATTTTTGCAAGCAGCGACACATCGGGGACCGGTGGATTTTCAACCCGCGCGGACTGCGTTCCTGGCGAGCCTGCACGAGTCCCGATGGTGTTCAATCCTGCAAACGACGGAGTCAGTTTCTTGAATCCCGCGGCCGTAACCACGCCGGCGGCTGGAACTTTCGGCAATTGCCCGGTGGGCGCATTCGATGGTCCCAATTACAAGTCTGCTGACCTCAGCGTGGCTAAAGAATTCTCGATAACCGAAAGGCAGTCATTTGAGTTCAGGATGGATATGTCGAATTTTACCAACACCCCGATCTTCAATTTCGGACAAGAGTTTAGCGGCCAGCACACGGCAGGAGCGTCCAATTACGGTGAGATCTTCACTTCGCAAGGGGCGCGCAGCATACAGTTCGCGTTGAAATATCGTTTCTGAGCGAGGCGGTCGTCTCATTAACCCTCTCAACGAGCCGCCTTGAAACTAATAGGCGGCTCGTTTTATCGAAAGTCGCAATCGCCAATTCGCAGGAGAGTTTTTGTAACGGTCAGCCTTGAGTGATTGTGGTGGGGACGATTTGTGGTACGCCTTGCTCGCGGTTTAACTCTAGAGCCATCCGCCAGGCGCATATTGTGGCAACCACCACCAGGAATATTCCGAGCGACCAATGGTGCATCAGCAATTTGCCTACGCCGAATAGCGCGCTGTAAACCATCGTACAGCCCAGGATCCAGCACCAAAGGTTACGGCCGATGTCGTGCGTTCTCGGAATTTCGGGAGCCAGCGCGGCAATGGCGCTCCAGCCGGTGACGTCTGGCCGCACCTTTCGATAGAACGACAGCAAAATGCTTTCAGGCTCCCTCTTCGTCAGGATGGTGACCGTAATCCACACAATCGTAGTGACGAGCGTTGTGGTGAGAACATCTTTTGCGAATAGCACGGTATCGGAGCCGGTGAAGATTGTTGGGCGTCCCGCCACCGCTTCCGCCAGTGCTTGGGAATGCAAAACAAGAGTGAGCACCAGGGCGGTGATCATCGCAGAAATCTCGCTCCACGCGTTGATGCGCCACCAATACCAGCGCAGCATGTAGACGCTACCGGTCCCCGCTCCGACCTGCAGCACCACCTGCCATCCTGAACGAATCGAAGCGAGCTGCGCGGAAACATAACCGGTTAAAATCACCAATAATATCGTCACGATCTGCGAGATATGAACGTAGTGGCGCTCGGAAGCATGGCGAACCAGAAAACGCCGGTAAAAATCTTCGACGATGTAGGACGTGCCCCAGTTCAGCTGCGTGGCGATTGTGGACATGAACGCGGCTAGGAAGCCCGCCACGATGATTCCGCGCAGGGCGTGCGGGACGTGATCGTTGACGATCATCATGTAGCTGGTCTCGGGATGCTGAAGGCCGGGATACAAAACAATTGCCGCAAGGGCCGTTAGAATCCAAGGCCAGGGACGGAGCGCGTAGTGCGCGATATTGAACCACAGCACGGAAAATAATCCCTGGCGCTCGTCGCGCGCGCTGAAAATTCGCTGGGCGATGTAGCCACCGCCGCCCGGCTCGGCTCCGGGATACCAGAAAGCCCACCATTGGACCCCCAAATACACGGCGAAAGTAATGACGGGTAGCGTCCACAATGTGTCGCTCGCGAAGCCCTTCGAGAAATCTGGCAGAAACGCCAACGGATCGGAGCCTCCATTCGCGGCACGCAATACGCCAATTTGATCGATCATTGATTGCATGCCGCCCACAGCTCGAACGGCGTAGTAGGCGATAGCGATCACGATTCCCATTTTCAAGACAAACTGAAACATATCGGTCCACAACACACCCGAAAGCCCGCCTAGAGATACATAAACGCCCGTAAAGGGAATGAGAAAGAAAATGCAGATAATCAGCGCCTTGCCATCCGTCCCGGAAAATGCTGGTCCAAAAACTCGGGTGAGCGCGCTGGAAGAAACGCCGAGCAGGCGCCAGCTTTGCATCGTCGGGCCGAGGGTGGTCCCCACGATATTAATCATTGCTTTGGTCACCCAACCGAGGATCAGGCAATTCATCAGCAGGCCAAGATAAATGGCGCGGAAACCGCGAAGAAATGCGGCAGGCTTGCCGGAGTACCTCATCTCAGCGAATTGCACATCCGTCATAAGCCCCGATCGGCGCCACAACCGGGCGAAAAGGAACACAGTCATCATCCCGGACGGCAGAAAGGCCCACCAAATCCAGTTCCCCGCTACTCCTTGCGTGTAAACCAGGCCAGCGACAAGGAGGGGAGTATCGGCCGCAAAGGTGGTGGCCACCATGGATGTGCCGGCCAGCCACCACGACGCTGTTCGTCCGGATACAAAGTAATCTTCTGAACTCTTGCCAGAACTTCGACGAAAATAGAGACCCAGAACAAGAGTAATTGCGAGGTAACCAATAATCGCGGACCAGTCGAGCAGCGTAAAACTCATCGGCTCCAACCTTATTGCACATCTATTCTGCGGGAAGCAATATGAAATAGAGCTGAAAGTGAAGCGCTGATGGCAGTCAGGTGCGTCGCCTCGGTCTTCAAATTTAGCTCTCGTCTCGTTCTGAGCCGCGGACTGTTTTTAAACTTTTAAATTAGTTACCAGTACGTTATCATCAGTCGTGAGCTTTACAGACAACTCGCGCGGAAGGAGTCAATCACCACCCGGAAGCAGATCCACGCATCAAAACCTCTGCTCGAGCGCCGTCACGCCTCCTAACGCGCTCATCTTTCTCCGCTGTCCTTCAGTCTTCCCATTTCTAATCGCAAATCTGGAATTAGAATTCCGCGTAAGTCCCATAAGAATCAAAGACCTAAAATTTTCTAATCGCAAATTTTCTGCGATTTCCTGCCTCGCATTTCAGCTCTCTTCCTTTCACATTCACACGTCCGCGGCTTCCTCTTTCAGCGTCCAGCGTCGAGCCCCCTGCCTCCAGAACCTAATCGAGACACCGCGATTAGAATTCTCCGCAACCCACACAAAACACAGCTCACTACCAATTTCTAATCGAGACAAAAATGCCCTTTTGGCGCCGCAAATTCCGGCAATAGTTGGCATCCCTCGTTCCACTTTGGTAGTCTCCCTCTCCTTGACTCAGGAGACCCAATGACACCCCGGAAGTTCCTGGCTTTCGCGGTTTTTGTGTGCCTGGCAGTGGCTGCACCGATCAAAGCGCAAACGAATGACGCTACACATCAACTGGCGCACGACATTTTCAAACAGCTCATCGAGATCAACACCACTGATTCCGTGGGCAATACCACCGTCGCGGCCGAAGCGATGGCCAAACGCCTGCGCGAAGCGGGCTACCCCGATAGCGACATCTTCCTCGGCGGCCCGAATCCCCGAAAAGGAAACCTGGTCGTCCGCCTTCATGGCACGGGCGCGCGCAAACCGATTCTCATGATCTGCCATCTCGACGTCGTGGAAGCACGCCGTGAAGATTGGTCTGTCGACCCTTTTAAATTCCTCGAGAAGGACGGCTACTTCTACGGCCGTGGCACCGAAGATATCAAGGACGGCGACGCGATTCTGATGTCCGCCATGATTCGCATGAAGCAGGAAGGCTACAAGCCGGATCGTGACATTATCCTCGCGCTCACAGCCGACGAAGAAGGCGGCCAGTCAAACGGCGTCGCATGGCTCGTCGAGAACCATCCCGATCTGATCGCCGCGGACTTCGCTCTGAATCCTGATGCCGGTGTTTTCGAACTGCAAGACGGCAAGCGAAAACTGGTGGGGATCGAAGCTGCTGAAAAAACGTACCAGGATTTCGAGCTCAAGGTGACCAATCGCGGCGGCCATAGCTCTCTGCCTACTGCGGACAACGCGATCTATCAACTGTCGGACGGCCTCGCGCGCCTGCAGCATTTTCAATTTCCGTTCGAGCTGAACGAAGTCACGCGCGAATATTTCTCGCGTTCCGCCAATATCCTCGGAGGCTCGATTGGCGCGGACATGAAAGCGATTGTGCAGAATCCACCGGATGCTGGTGCGATCGCGCGACTCTCCGCCATGCCGTATTACAACGCGCGCTTCCGGACCACTTGCGTCGCGACGATGCTCCAAGGTGGCCACGCGAGAAACGCGTTGCCAGGCTTTGCGACAGCCAACGTCAACTGCCGCATCCTGCCTGGTCACACGGCCGACGAGACGAGGTCTGCTCTGGTGGAAGCGCTGAAAGATCCGAATATTTCCGTTATTCCAATTGTTTCACGCGGAGCTGGATCGGAAGCCACCAAACCCTCGCCGTTGCGTCCGGACGTGATGGGCCCGCTGGAAAAGGTAAGCGCGGGATTATGGCCGGGGGTTCCCGTGGTGCCGCAAATGGACCCGGGGGCGAGCGACAACTCGATCCTTCGCGCCCGTGGGATTCCTGCCTATGGAATTGTCGGCGTTTTTACAGATGTCGAAGACGACCGCTCACATGGTAAGGATGAACGCATACGAGTGGCATCGTTCTATGCCGGCGTTGATTTCTACTACCGCTTCTTGAAAGCCCTTAGTTCGGGTGAATAGGATCTCAGTGCCAATAAAATTCCAGCGAGAGAGGGCAAGTTAGATGAGCCTGATGCGCACCGCGATCTTGAAGGCTTCCGCGAACCCGTGGATGCGCAAGAACGCGCCGCGTTATGGATTCTTGCGCCGCACCGTCACGCGCTTCATGCCCGGCGAAACGATCGACGACGCTCTCGCGGCCGCTCGGCAACTGGCAGAAAAGCGCATCGCCACTCTCGTCACGCAACTCGGCGAAAACATCGAGAACCGCGCCGAAGCGGAATTGGTCACGAATCACTACCTCGACGTTCTGCAGCGCATCAGTGCGGCTAATTTGCCAACCGAAGTTTCCGTGAAGCTTACGCAGCTCGGCCTCGATCTCGATCACGAATACTGTTACGCCAATCTCGCGAGGCTCATCGAAGCCACACCGCCGGACAAAACGCTGTGGATCGACATGGAGCAAAGCCCCTACGTGGACGCCACGCTGGAAATTTATCTGCGCGCTCGCAAAGCCTATGCGAGCGTGGGCGTTTGCGTTCAGGCGTATTTGTATCGAACGCAGAAAGATTTGGATTCGCTGATTGCAATCGGCGCGGCTGTTCGTTTGGTAAAGGGCGCATACAATGAGCCGGCTGAAATTGCATATCCGCGCAAGAACGATGTCGATGCGAGCTACATGGAACTTGCCAAGAGGTTGCTGAGCCCAGAAGCTCGCCGAGCGGGCGTGCGCGCCGCGATCGCTACGCACGATCGCACGTTGATCGCGAGTCTCATCGATTGGGCCGCTGCGCAAGGAGTTCCGAAGAATCGCCTCGAATTTCAAATGCTCTACGGCATCCAACGCGCCGAGCAATTGCGCCTTGCGCAGGAAGGCTATCGCTCCGCCGTCCTGATTTCCTACGGCACGTTCTGGTATCCGTGGTTCATGCGCCGTCTCGCCGAGCGCCCCGCCAACGTTCTCTTCCTCGCGCGTAATTTCTTCGGCAGCTAGTTTTTACCGGGCCGCAAACTGAACATTTCGCGGCCGCTTTGCGTACCTCTGTCATCGTCCGAGGTGCACCAATGAAAAATTTGTGGCAGGACGTCCGCTACGGACTCCGCATGCTTGCGAAGAGCCCCGGCTTCACGGCCGTCGCCGTACTCACTCTTGCCGCCGGCATCGGTGCGAACACCGCCGTCTTCAGCGTCATCAATTCCTTCTTGTTTTCGCCGTTGCCGGTGCGGGATCCGAACCGCCTCGTTGTGGTCGCCTGCCACGACACGAAAGACCAAGACCCTCATGAGATTTCACAGCTGGATTTCAAAGACCTCGAGGCGCAGAACAACGCGCTGTCAGACATGACCGCTTACTTGATTCAGTTCGCCGGACTCAGCGCGGATCACCGCAGCGAACGCGTTCTCGTCACGTATGTCGAGGGAAATTACTTCACGTCACTGGGAATCCAGCCTTCGCTGGGCCGCGTCTTCCTTCCTTCGGAAGGCCAGACGCCGGGAAAGGATCCAATTCTTGTTCTTGGCTATGCGTACTGGATGCGGCGTTTCAATGGCGATCCCGGCGTAATCGGCAAGACCGTTGACCTCGACGGCCATCCGGTGACGATCGTGGGTGTGACGCCGAAGGAATTTCACGGAACCTTCTTCATCGTCGAATCCAACACGTACGCGCCGCTGGCTTCAATCACCGACAGTCCGGAATCCCAAAGAATTCTCCATGGACGCGACGAGCGCCAGATGCGCGCGCTTGGACATTTGAAGCCGGGCGTTACGATCCGGCAGGCACGCACTTCACTCCAAATAATTGCTGACCGGCTCGGTGCCGAATATCCGGACACGAACAAGGGCATCCAGATGGATGTGATCTCGGAAAAGCTGGCGCGTCCTGAAGCGGGGAGCGCAGCCGCATGGCCCATGATTGCCACGGTTTTTCTCGGGCTCGTCGGCCTGATTCTGCTCGTTATCTGCGTCAACGTTACGAATCTCCTTCTCTCTCGCGCATCCGTGCGCTCGAAAGAGATGGCGATTCGCGCCGCGCTTGGTGCCGGGCGTGGCCGCATGTTTCGCCAGTTGCTCAGCGAAAGCTTGCTGATCTCGGTTCTTGGCGGCATCGGGGGCGCGGCGCTCGGTCTTTATCTGATGAGATGGATTGAAGCCATTCGTCTTCCCGGTGACTTTCCGTTACGCACCGACCTCCCGTTCGATTGGCGGATGTTTGCCTATGTGGCGTCGATTGCCATTGTGGCTGGACTGCTCGCAGGGTTAGTGCCGGCGTGGCGCGCTTCAAGGTTGGACCTGAACGAAATCTTGCGCGAGAGCGGGCGGTCGCTTACCGGCGGCGCCGGCCACACGCGGATTCGGAATGCGCTGGTGATTGCGCAAGCCGCGGGGTCCTTAGTTGTGCTGATTATTGCGGCACTTTTCCTGCGGAGCCTGGAACACGCCCAGAAGCTGGATATTGGACTCAATCCCGATCGTGTTTTGAATCTCACGATGGACGTGCAACAGCTTGGATTCGACGAACCTCGCGGACAAAGTTTTTACCGCCAGCTTGGCGAGCGGATTCGCGCGCTTCCGGGAGTGGAATCGGCGAGCTTCGCCTACTCGGTGCCCATGGGTTATTACAGCCAATGGAATGAAGTGCGGAAGGAGGGCCAGGAAGGAATCCCGGAGAGCGACCTGCCTCGGTTTCCCCATAACAAAATAGATTCTGCCTACTTCGCCACGATGGGAATATCAATTCTAAAAGGAAGACCGATAGACGAGCATGACCAGAGCGGCTCACCACGTGTCGCCGTAATTAACGAGACGATGGCCCGGCAATTCTGGCCCGGACAGGATCCCATCGGCCATCATTTCCGTTACGGTTCGAGCCAGGCGCCAGAAGTGGAAGTGGTCGGAGTGGCGCGCGACGGGAAGTACAACTTCATCGCCGAGGATCCGCGTCCATACTTTTATGTACCGCTGACGCAGGATTATTCGTCGGTTCGTGTGCTGCACGTGCGCACCTCTGTCTCTTCAGTCACACTCACGCGAGCGATCGAAGACCAGGTGCATTCGCTCGCACCCGATCTGCCGGTGTTTGATGTAATGACGATGCACGATGCTCTTCAGGGTGGTAACGGCTTCATGTTGATGCGCCTTGCCGCTCAATTTGCAGGCGCGCTCGGGGGATTGGGATTATTGTTGGCGGTTGTGGGCGTGTATGGAGTGATTTCCTACGCAGTGAACCAGCGGATTCACGAGATTGGAATTCGAATGGCGCTGGGAGCGCAGCGCGAAAATATCCTCGGTCTCGTGATGGTGCAAGGTCTGAAGCTTGTGGTGATTGGACTGGCCGGCGGCCTGGCGATTGCCTTAGCGGCTGCGCGGATTGTGGCGAACCTGCTGGTGAATACAGCGGCGGTCGACCCCATCGCATACGCACTTGCTACTGTGCTGCTCGTCTCGGTTGCCGCTTTGGCTTGTTACATCCCGGCGCGGCGCGCCATGCGAACGGATCCACTCGTGGCGCTACGATACGAGTGAATTCGAATTCTTAAGGTCTTGCTTCGTCGGGTGCCGATGCTGGCTGAGCCGCGGGTGATTCTGGCTGCGGCGCAGGGGCTGGCTGCTGAGCGGCGACGTGGCGAATTGATTGTGTCTTCCGTTTTGGCACGGCGGCAGCCGTCAGCGATTGATTGACAGTCAAGATCGTATCGCCATGGACGACGACGCGGAAGCGCCTGTCGCTGGCCTTGATGGCCGGAGTATCTTTGTGAAATCCGGTAAGGAAATACGGATAGCCTTCAAAGTTTTTTGTGTGCTCGTTGTCCGGTTGCTTCACCGCGAAGTTCAGCGGGATACGTTCGCCGTTGGTGGCCATGATGTCCTGCATAAACCAGGCCACAACTCCTGAGCCGCCATGCGCACCGACCGGGCGTACTGCGAGAACTCGAGCGCGGGCTTCGGAGCCGCGCACCACGATTGGAACGCCGTCCACGACGAGATCCTCAGCGGCTTCCATTTCAACGATCGTTCCTTCCTGCAATTCTTCCGAGGAGACATTACCCTTCAGCTCGACCTCGAAGGCTGTGCCGTCGGGAATTTTGACGTCGACTCCCTCAGGAATCTTTTGTGCCGGCAAACCGGTTGCGACCGGCGCCTGTAGCATCGCAAGGACTACTTTGTCGGAGACGCCGGCGGCGCGAAGGCGCTGAATCGAAGGAGGCGTCATATCGAAAGCGCAAGGGTTCGATGAAATTTTCTTCAGCAGGAACTCCGAGCCTGGATGCATGGCATGCATGGCCAGAATATCATCGGTGGTCAGCGCAGAAGCCGGCGGCAGAGGCGTGCTGGGCTCAACGGGCTTGGGGTCTTCCGTCAGGCCGAACGTATATACATGTTGGCGGGGCGGTGGCGCGTCGGCCAGATCGGCGAAACGCACCCAGCCCAGCCGTCCATCCTGGGTTCGAATCTGAGCGAAGGCGCCCTTCTGGTTCAGAATCTCGACTCTTTCGCTGCAGCGCAGCTTGCCGAGTTCCTCAAATCGCTCGGTGGTCTTGTAGATCAGAACGTAAGCGTCGTAGGTACCGCAGACCGCATAGCTGACGGCTTCGGCGCGCGCGGACGTTGCGCCGGCAACCAGAATCAGAAACGCAAGGGTTCGAGCCTTCATCCTGTGCCCCAAGTCCGGCGCCTAAGTAGCGGCATGCCGGATTCACAAGAAATTAGCTGACGGCCCCATTTTTGCGGAATGCCGAGGAGTCTCCAATAGTACTTTGTGCCAGTCTGTCCTTAAGGGCTAAGGCAGGGCGCGAAATCTTCCGAGGTAAGTCCAAAGGTTAAATTCGTTGGCAAGAATTCAAAAACTGTCCTTTAGGACAGTAGATTTTTGGTTTTTAGTACTTGTAGAGTGTCCTACCCGCCCTGGACGTTTGGATCTGAAATCTCCGAGGAACCTCGGATTGACAGCGGAGAGTGCCATGGTGAAAGCCGGAGTAGACCTGGTCGGCGAGTTTCGACAAGGTTTAAAGGCGCTGAAGCACGGTTACCCCCAGAAAGCCCTCGTACACATGCGAACGGCGTTTGAATCCGAAAAGCACAATCCTTTCTATATTTCGTTTCTAGGCTTGTCGGTGGCGCGCGCGGAGCGCCGATGGGATCGAGCGACAGAGCTGTGCGAAATCGCGGTGCAATTGCGGCGTAACGAATGCCAGTTTCATTTGAATCTGGCGGAAGTCTACGCGCTCTCGGGGCGGCGGGAGAAGGCGCTGGACACGATCGACGTGGCATTGGCACGTTTTGGAAATGACGCGCGATTGGTGCGGGCGCGAAGCCGGGTGGAAAAGCGGCGATCTCCGGTGCTGCCGTTTTTGACGCGCAGCCATTTCTTGAATCGTACGTTTGGCAAAGTGCGGCACCGGACGTTGAGCCGCTTCGGCAAAACAGCGTAGCTAGCGCGGCGCCGAATACCGGCGCACCATCAAAGAAATCGGCAGACCCACGCAGATCATGTGGGTGACGATAGCGATGATCGACCGCGGGATCGTTTGCGCCGGGTGGAATCTCGAAAGCGGCATCACGATCCAGTACATCACGAGATAGACCCAAAGGCCGTAGAGCACGCCGGAGAGAATGGGACGGCGCGTCATGAAGTGGATTTTCCGGCTAGCCGCATAAAAAACCGCAGCTGCTGACAACGCAATCAGAAAATGCAACGCTCCGCCCAGTAGGGCCGTCTGTATTCCTTCTTTGAACGCTTGCGGACCGAGGAGCCCGCTCGCGATTCCCTGGAGTATTCTCACCGGCGGAACGCCTTGCGGAACCCAAGTGATGAAGGCGGCCGTGATATCAAGCACTCCCGCCAACAAACCAGCAGAGAAAATAGCCGGAAGTGCGCCCGACGCACGCGTTGCAACCTGATGCGAGCTAGAAGCGTTGATTACGTTCATTGGAGGAACCGAAATTCACTTGCTTGTGAGGGTGAGTTCGATTTCGGAAACAGGCAAACGGCGCTGCCGGCTTTCGAGAGCGAGCAGGGCCTTTTTATTTGAAAGGCCGCCACCATAACCGACCAGGCTGCCATTGCTGCCGATGACGCGATGGCACGGAACGATGATGGGAATCGGATTCGATCCGTTGGCCAAGCCCACGGCTCTCGAGGCCTTTGGATTTCCAAGCCGGCGCGCCAGCTGGCCATAGGAGGTGGTCTCGCCGTAAGGAATTGTCTGAAGCATTTGCCAGACGCGACGCTGAAAATCCGTGCCAATGAGGGAGAGCGGCAGGTCGAAATCTTTTAGCTCACCGGCAAAGTAGGCGCGTAACTGGCGGATGGTTTCCTTGAAGGGGGCGGCGTCTTTGCGCCAGTTCGATTCTGGGCGCTCGGGCCGATTGCCAGCGGCGAAACTTATCAATCGCAACCCGCGCTCGTCGGCGGCAAGCAATGTGTTACCCAGCGGGCTTTCGTAGTAGGTGTAGCAGATATCGCTCATCGATCGGTCTCCTGCTGCTCAAATCGTACCGCAAACCAGACGGTTCTTGCCATGCGGTGCGACGAATTCAGACTTATTTCCCGGGATTTAATTCAAAAGAGCCGGCCCCGCGAACACCATCGGGACGCGGACAGCGCGCAGGATGCTCTTCGTTCTTCAGGACAAGCCGGCGCTACAAGGGAAACTCCCGGCGTTCTCGCGTCTTTTTTGTCTTAGTGAATTTCTAACTTGGGACGGGGCGTGATTGAACGGGTTGGTGGCGGATGCCTGCTATCGTGTTCGAGGAATCGGCATTTGAGAGCAAGGGCGAGGTTCCATCGTGAGATCGAGCCATAAGGATGGCGAGGCGATTGGTGCAGTGATAGAGCGCCCATCCGATCACGACGCATAGAGCGCAAAATGAAAAAAGTGTGATGAAACCAGCAAAGAAAATGACGAAAGCAGCTGCCATCTGGAAGAGCGGGTTCAGGAGAACAGGAAACGTCATCGGAAACTGCCTTTGCGATGACCGGTTCGCTTGCTTTCAACCGCCGGGCATCACGGTAAAAAGATTTCCCACTGGAAACCGGCTGGTGCGGGCTTTGTAGCGAAGTTAGGCCCACGTGGCTGGCCTCGGCAATCGGCAGAAGGCTTGATTCCCTGCGGGGCATTGCTGTAGCGGACCCGAGTAATGGATCGCCGCCAAAATCCCTAGTACGGAAAGATCAAAAGGCAATTAAGGGCTTCCATTTATGGGCTTTGTCCAACCCCGGTAATAACCTTGCAGAGCTTGGATCCCGATCCAAGATGGGATTGCGAACCTGCCGAAGCAAAAGGGGACAAGACTTATGAGCTCACCTGTTTTCAAACTAGTCGCCGTTGCCGCACTTCTTGCCGGAATGATTGCAGGCTGCTCGACGACTGACACGCGATCGCCGGCGGTGGCGGATGAAATCAGAAAATCGCTGGATCAATCGGGATACAAAGACGTCTCGGTGAGCCAAGACCGCGAGAAGGGTGTGGTGACTCTCACCGGCCACGTCGCTTCGGATGGTGATAAGCAACAAGCGGAAACAATCGCGAAGTCGATGGCGGCCGGACAAGTGGTTGCAGACGAAGTCCAGGTTTTGCCAGCCGGCGCGGAAAGTGATGCGAAGGCAGTGAGCTCCGATCTGGATAAGGCGATCGACAAAAATCTAGATGCTGCGCTGATTCAGAACAAATTGAACAAAGACATCAGTTATGACGTGAAGAATGGAGTGGTGACGCTGAAAGGAAACGTGAATTCAGAAATCCGGCGTAACCAGGCGGCGCATATCGCCTCTTCCGTGCCTAATGTTCAGCAGGTGGTGAATGAGCTGCAGGTGAAGAATCAGAAGGCCAGTTCGACTAATTAAAAAACTTACAGCGCGCAGCATGGACCAAGGCTCGGGCCAAAAGACCTATTTAAGGAGATTTTCATATGTTGCGATGGGCTTTGCTGTTTCTCGTTGTCGCGATCGTTGCGGGAATATTCGGTTTTGCTGGAGTGATGGTGGCGGCCGCAGGAATTGCGAAACTGCTTTTCTACGTGTTTCTGGTTCTATTCGTTGTTTCGCTGGCGATGAGCGTCGTTAGCCGGGCGTGACGACCGAGCGCGCGAGCGACACGATCGTGACGCGATCGAATCCAGCGAAGGATGTGTATCACCTGCTCGCCGTGGTGGTGGCGGTGGTCACGATTGCCGCGCTTTACTTCGCGAGAGTCGTTCTAATCCCCTTTGCGCTAGCCGTTCTCTTCACGTTCATTCTCACTCCGGTGGTACGGCTGCTCGAACGGGCTCATCTCGGCAGGGCGTTTTCGAGTCTTTTGGTGGTTTTGCTCACGCTAGGAACCTGCGCCGGCCTGGGCTGGGGCGTGTCGAAGCAGTTCGGGCAGGTGGTGAATCAGCTGCCGTCTTATAAGTTGAACATCAAGGAAAAATTGGCCTCGCTGCATTGGTCCGAGAGTCATGTGCTACACAACGCGTCGGAGACGGTAACCGAGATTAGTAAAGACCTCGCTGCGAAGCCCGCGCCATCGTCTTCGGATTCTGCACAAACGCTCGAAGCCACCCCTTCCGCAAACAATCACCCGGCGACCGCGAGGCAGCCTGTTCCGGTGCAAGTGATATCGCCACCTTCGCTGCCGCTCGAATCCATGCAAAACATTCTTGGACTGCTTGCGCGCGCGCTCATCGTGGTGGTGTTCACGATTTTCATGTTGATTCGCCGCGAGGACCTGCGGAATCGTCTGATTTCACTCATCGGGCATGGACACATTCATCTGATTACACAGACCCTGGATGAGGCCAGCTCGCGGGTGAGCAAGTACTTGTTGATTCAGTTTCTGGTGAACATCGGCTACGGAATTTTTATCGGGATGGGACTTTACTTCATCGGGCTTCCCGGCGCGCTTCTTTGGGGCGTGATCGTCGGCATTTTGCGATTTCTTCCGTACATCGGCCCGCCACTTGGCGGCATCATGCCGCTGCTTCTATCCATGGCTGTTTTTGACGGTTGGTCGAAGCCGCTGCTGGTGCTGGGGCTCTTTGTGATCACAGAAGTGGCTGTATCGAATCTTGTTGAGCCGATGCTCTACGGAGCGCATACGGGAATTTCTTCACTCGCCATCGTGATGGCGGCAATCTTCTGGACGGCGATCTGGGGTCCCATCGGACTCGTGGTGTCGACTCCACTGACGGTTTGTCTGCTCGTGGTTGGACGTCACGCTCCCCAACTCCGCTTTCTACACATTTTGCTGGGCGACGAACCGCCATTGACGCCCGAGTCGCGTTTTTACCAAAGACTCTTGGCAATGGATTACGAAGAAGCGCGCGAAGTGCTGCAAAAGTGCTTGAATGAAATGAGTCTCGAGGAACTCTACGAAAATGTGCTGATCCCCGCACTCGGCCTGGCGGAACAGGACCGGCACCAAAACCTGCTGCAGGATGAGAACGAAAGATTTATCAGCCAGAGTACGCGCGAGCTGATTGACGAATTGTGGGAGCCCCACAACGGTGAAAATACGTCCGAGTCTGAAGGCGTCCGAGCTGAAACAACCCTGAGAGCTGTAGCGCCGGACTCAACGCGGTCGCTCAACATTCTTTGCGTTCCGGCGCGAGATGAAGCGGACGAAATTGTGGGCACAATGCTGGCACAGCTGCTGCAGCGAGCCGGACATCAAGCCGAGTGCTTAGAGGTTGGTAGCGCCGAGCACATGCTGGCGCAGATTCCTAAGCAGAAACCGGACATCGTGTGTATTTCGGCTTTACCTCCTTTCGCGATACCAGCGGTTCGCGCACTGTACGGCAGAATGCACGGGCAGAATCCGAATCAGAAAATAATTGTCGGCTTGTGGCATTTTTCTGGAGACTCGACGAAACTCGCCCGGCGCTTGGCGCTGAAAGACGATTCGCGCGCATTCACGACTCTGGCTGAGGTTATCCACGAGGCGCAGGAGACGTCCGCGATGCCCGCGCAACCTGTGGAACATTCCTAGGCTGAGAATCTTGAATTCGAACCTTTGGTTTTTCGGCGGCGACGGTTGTTGCAATTAGGGTACGTCTTTTATTCCTGCAGCGGTACAGGCATGATGGTATGGAGCGGGAATACTGGAATCAGTAGAATTTGTAATAATTTGGAATATGACCTCAATCGAATTAACTTGGCTTTATCTAGAAATCATTCCGCACGAAAGCATCAACTGACGCAGGTGCGACAACTGCGTTACGGCCCTGGATGAAATCAAGTCAATAGGAGGATTGATGCGTTATCTTCGTTATGCACTTTGCTTTTTGCTTTTGGGAATGCCGGTGCTATTCATCGCTTCTGCGGCTTCCGCGCAAGTGGCTATTTCCGTAACGATTGCGCCGCCCGAATTGCCCGTGTACGAGCAGCCGATTTGTCCGGGCGACGGCTATATCTGGACTCCCGGCTACTGGGCGTGGGACGGAGACGATTACTACTGGGTGCCTGGCACGTGGGTTCTGGCGCCGCAAGTCGGCTACTTCTGGACTCCACCGTACTGGGGCTGGGGCGGTTCGGCTTTTCTTTTCCACGCAGGGTATTGGGGACCGGTGGTGGGCTTCTACGGTGGAATCAACTATGGATTCGGCTACTTCGGAAATGGTTTTTCGGGCGGGCGATGGGAGCGAGATCACTTCTACTATAACACCGCGGTGTGGCACGTAAACAGAACAGAGATTCATAACGTGTACGAGGAAAGAGTGAACGTAAGAGAAAATGTCCGAGTGAGCTACAACGGCGGACGGGGCGGAATTGAAGCGCGGCCGACCCGTGAGCAAGAGGCTGCCGAGCATGAGCGGCATCTACCGCCTGACCAGAATCAGGTTCGTCACGAAGAGGCCGCTCGTTCGAATCGCGACCTAAGGAATTCCGTGAATCATGGGAGGCCACCTGTGACCGCGACTCCGCGTCCGGGAGAATTTAGCGGGCACGAAGGGGCGCCGAAGGGCGAAACCACCCGGGCGGAGACAGGACACGCGAACAATCCAGTGCATCCGAAAGATCTACCCGCGTATCAGCGTCAGGCAGCTCCGAATACGGGGAATACGAAGGTAGATCAGAAGTATCAGAAGCAGCAGGAAGATCTGTCGAAGAAGCAAGATCAACAGCGGCAAAAACTCCAGCAGCAACAAGATAGGGAGCATCAGCAATACACGAAGCAGAACGCAAACGAAGCGAGAAATCAGCAGCTCGAACAGAAGCACACGCAACAGACGCAACAAATGCAACAACGGCACGTACAGCAGCAGCAGCAATTGCAGCAAAAACAGCAGCCAGCGCACCAAACATCAGGGCATCAAGAGTCAGCCCCGAAGGAAAAGCACTAGCTGTAGGTGTTAACAAAAACGGGCGAGGCCTCTGCCGATCGGCGAGAGGCTCGCCCATTTTTTTTTGATGCAGGAAGGGACGATTAGGACGAGGACTTCTTCCTGGGGACCTTGGCACCCTTCTTGCGAGCTTCTGAAAGTCCTATCGCGATCGCCTGTTTGCGGCTGGTCACCTTACCGCCTCTGCCGCCTTTTCCTGATCGGAGAGTCCCGCGCTTTTCGCGATGCATGGCGCTCTCCACGCTCTTGCCCGCTGCTTTGCCGTATCGAGGCATCACGCTTCTCCTTGTGACTGATTTTTCAGCGACAGCTCTCATTCCCGATCAGTATCAGCCCTTGGCACTTTTCGCAGCATCGTCCAGCCGATAAGAGCTGGTAAATTCGTCCACCTGTTTTTCGGCTGCATCTTTGGCTATTCCGTACCGCTCCTGAATCTTGCCTACGAGCTGTTCTCTCTTGCCGTTAATCGTTGTGAGGTCGTCGTCGGTCAGCTTCCCCCACTTTTCCTTGACCTTGCCGGCTGATTGCTTCCACTTACCTTGAATTTGATCCCAGTTCATTTTGGTCTCCTGAAGTTGAATGACAGCATTTTGATGATGCATAGAAAGGGTACCGGGCCGGAATACAGCGCACCGTGTAAGTGGGATAACAATGCGCCGTATATCGCGGCGCAGGGAAATAGAGTCCGAAATCATGGGAGCGCCTTGGGTTTTTTTCGGGGTTCACAGCGCCTCCGCGCAGACTCTTATGCTCTTATGAATGACTAAGGCAACTCGATCCAGTGGTTACAGCGATTGCTCGATGGTGAGGGCTCGGAGCCGGGCCTAGTCTGACGATGCATTCAAAAAATCTCAGGGCGCGACCCTTTCAGGAGTGTTGTGATGGCGGAAAAAAATTTGAAGTCAGTGTTTGTGGACGAACTCCGCGATATTTACAACGCGGAACAACAGTTGATCAAGGCATTGCCAAAAATGGCTAAGGCTGCCACGTCAGAAGAGTTGCGGAGCGGCTTCGAGGAGCATCTGGAGCAAACGAAAGAGCATGCCGCGCGCATTGAAAAGATTTTTAGCGGCATGGGCGAGCCGGTAAAAGGCAAGAAGTGCAAGGGGATGGAAGGAATCGTGTCGGAGGGCGGTGAAGTGATGTCGGAGGACTATGAAGGCGCCGTGATGGATGCGGCACTCATTTCCGCGGCGCAAAGAGTGGAACACTATGAAATAGCCGCATACGGCGCCGTACATGCCTATGCAAAGCTGATGGGCGAGAGCGAGGCAGCATCGTTGCTCGAACAGACGCTCGAAGAGGAAAAGGAGACCGATCAAAAACTGACTGATCTTTCAAGGCAGATCAATTCCGAGGCCTATCGGGGCGGCGAAGGAGCGGGCGAAATGAGGCCGAAGCAGCGGGCCGCGAAAGCGGGAACAAACCGCTGAGCAGTTAAGTGGCAGACAGGGGGAGGGACCGGATGGATGTCCTTCCCCCGGGGGCAAAGCTTGATAGCGGTCAGACCGTGTTGATTTTTCTGGTGATGGTGTTGGTTCTGGCAATGGGCTTGTCGAAATGGAGAAATCGTCGCGAGCATTTTCCGAGCGCTGAAATCAGTTTTATGCTCCTTGTTTTCTTAGCGTTCTTTGCCATAGGCAGGTTGTAGCCGGCCCGATTCGATTTGAAACCTGGAATTTCATCTCCAATGCCAGACAT